>Ga0209755_10001001_pt1 | contig 47430 bp, 39 predicted proteins | sample TergutCo191P1_FD_187301 | JGI IMG/M metagenome (GOLD analysis project Ga0209755, IMG submission 187301) | Cornitermes sp. P1 segment gut microbial communities from Petit-Saut dam, French Guiana - Co191P1 (SPAdes) (version 2) | ecosystem: Host-associated > Arthropoda: Insects > Digestive system...
AATTGGAATTCGCTTCCATAATTATGTTTCATTTTTTCCATAAACATCTCCATGCCCGTCTATTAACAGGCAAGTTGTTTTTTCCCCGTTTGTTTTTTACCCTTTGCTAAAACTTGGGGACATAGTTTTAACAAGGTTCGCACCACTGTGGTGCAAGTTCTTTTTGTTCAATCCTTCACGCAACGAACAGAATTCCCACTAGGTTTCGATACAGTTTTACGAACTACTTTATCGCCTATATACCATGACCAAGCATCATTGGCTGCAGATGAGTAACTAGAAGAAGATTCTGTGGCACTCCACCATGCATCACAGGTATAGCCAGTATTGCGAGCATCAGTAAAGCATTCATGTTGTGGCCGCTGGGCAGAAAAACCATAATTATCCGTGCCATTATCTTCAAAAGAATACTGTTGTCCTTTGTTATCCCAGCTTATGATATTCCAACCGCTCGTTGACTTTAATTTTTTTCCGGCAGTTTCTGGTCCGCCAACATAATTTATCAATGTATTCCATTCCGCATCGGTTGGAATATGCCAACCTTCGGGGCAAATGCCACGATGTTTGGGTTGAATTTTGCTTGTGCAAGTTCTGTAATTGCAATCGAGGTCGTCTATTAGCATAGCCCATCTCCAATCCCCTCTAAATACTCCGAAACCATTATAGTTACCATAATAATCCATATTCTCAGCCATCCACGTTTGAGTGCCTATTTCAACAGTTTTGTAGGTTTGCCCACTTTCATCTGCCACATAACCGTATTCTTTCATAACTCCGTTAGAACAATATTTTTCTTCGGTGTTGTCTTTTGCTGAACAAGCAGTCAAAGTGCCGCAAGCTACATTCAAAGCTCCAAGTCCGCAATTCGCTTGCGCATTTACAACATAAGTCCCTGTTACGGGGCTGCTCCAATTTGGCAAGTCGCCACTAAAAACAATGTCAAAAGGCGCAGAGCCATCGTTGCAACCCAGCACAGGCTCTATCGCAACGCCTGCAAATACAGAACTATGCATATTGCAATAAAGCTCAGGCGCAAATGACTTGAACAACTCCCAAAAATTTTCCCTGCAAATATAATATGCATTTCTATTTCTGCTGTTTGCGTTGGCATTTTTTAGAATAGTCCCCTGTTTTTCAGCGTTGCACTGCCCAAGACCATAGTTAGTTGCCCAGTAATTCTTAACGTATTTCTCAAAAGCTGGCACGGCAGAAGCCAAGCTCCATCCCAGTATATTATTTTTTATTCTAAGCAAGTTCACATCAAAAGCAAAGTCCGCAATGGCAGTCTTTGTCGCTTCGTTGTTCCAAACTCCATCGGTTCTAACAGCTTGGCTGAAATCCATAAGGAGCTGGGAAAAGTCGGCATCGCTCAAATTGCCCAGCAGCAACAACACGGAAATCGCAAGCAATGCGGCATCGCTTTCGCTTGTGCCGAATATGGTCATATCCTCGCTATCCTTGAAAGAATCGCTGTTTATGCCGAACACGGCGAATATTTCTTTTTGGGCTTGTTTTTTGGCTTCATTGACGGTTTTGCCTTGGTCAACCAAATTAAGCACTCGGTAATATTCCAAATGCGTGAGTATATTCACATTCACTTGGTCTTTTTTCTGCACATCAACAATGGCTTGCAATGTGATTTGGGCGTTGGATTTGTTGCCGGTGACCTCGTTGCGGTAGAAGCCGTTGGCAATTAGATGGGCGTAAGGCGAAACCAATTCAACATTCCTGATTTCAAAGGTTCCTTTGTCATCTGTAATCAAGGCTTGGTATGGCCTACCTGTCGGGTTAAGGGTGCTGTCAAGTTCGTTGAGCGTAGCTAATGAGCCTTGCACGAAAGGCCCTTTCTGGAACACACCGGATATTTTGGATTTTTTTATTGTTTCTCCGGCGTTATAAGAATTTGTGCTTGAGCTGCTGATGCTGGGACTGGAAGCTTCAATGCTGCTGGAGCAGGATGTTTCTGTTGCCGAGCCGGACACGCCTCCGGTTATATCACCGTCATCGTCTTTGCCGCCGCCACCGGAGCAAGAAACTGTGAATGTCAAGGCAAGCACTATGCCTGCCGCCACGAAAATAGATTTTGCCATATTCATTGCCGTTTCTCCAATGTAAGTTGTATATGAAAAACGAACGTTTTTCGTATACAACTTTTTTTGAAAAAAGCCTGCCAAGAAATGCTATAGCAAAAAAACGGGAACGGCTAAATTTGCTCATTTTCGCCGAAAGATAAGAAAAGCTGAATAAAAAATGATTTTTTCTGAAAAATTTTTGTATATTAATTGTTGTATACGAAAAACGTTCCTTTTTTGTAGACAATAGCGCCTACTTCGTGCCCTTCGGGCACGGCAATTTTTTTCTACATTACTCAAATATGGGCCTAACAAACATCGCTCCTAAAATTCTAGATCCTATTCCCGGCGGCAAACACTTGGTAAACGCTATGGATTGGGTTATAAACTGGGCAAAATCAAACTCTCTTTGGCCGCTAACTTACGGCACAAGCTGTTGCGCAATTGAAATGATGAGCAGCTCAATGGCACGCTACGACATAGCTCGCTTTGGAAGCGAAGTGTTCAGGGCAAGCCCAAGACAAGCCGACTTGTTCATTATAGCCGGAACGGTTACTGCGAAAATGGCCCCTGCAATGGTGGCTCTGTGGGAACAAATTCCAGGGCCAAAATACGCAATAGCAATGGGAGCCTGCGCCATAAGCGGCGGCCCGTTCATATATAACAACTATAGCGTGGTTCGTGGTGCCGACAAACTCATTCCGGTAGATGTTTTCATTCCGGGCTGCCCGCCTCGCCCCGAGGCCCTGTTTCAGGGCATTTTGAAATTAAGGGAAAAAATTTGCGCAACGGAATCCAGCAGAAACCCTTGGCAAGAGGGAAAAGCAAGAGAAGCAGACGATGGAGACCGCTTTGCCGCAGCAAAAAAAGCCTGGGAAGAACTTGAAAAAATAAAAGACGAAGAAATGGCTGCCGCACGGGAAGAATTCAAGAAAAACAATCCCGATTACAAATCCGAATTCAAACCGATGAGGCTTCCCAAAGAAAATTTACCGGAAGTTCCATACACACCGCAACCGGAAACAGGACGTTCCAAAGAAGACATTTTAAAAACCATACAGGGAAAATTTGATTACATAAAAGAAGATTTGTCTGTAAAAAAAGAAGACTGGGTGGAGTTTGCGAAGTTTGCCAAAGAAACGCTCTCCTGTGACTTTTTAATAGATGTAACTGCAGTTGACTGGACAACTCATTTCAACGTAGTAGCGCAATTTATGAGCCTTGGCGAAGGGCACAAGGTTTTTGCCAGCTGTTCCCTGCCTCGCCCGGAAAACTCCGCTGAACTCCCGGAAATCCCAAGCATCACAGAAATTTATTCGGGCGCAGAATGGAAGGAACGCGAAGTTTACGATATGTTTGGAATATCATTCTCCGGGCACCCGGATTTGCGGCGCATATTTACTCCCGACGATTTTGAAGGCTGGCCGTTACGCAAAGATTTTGAACACCCTCACATAATAAAAAGGTAATATTTCCATGCCGAATTTTTACGCAACAACTCCGATTTACTACGTAAATGACCGCCCGCATATTGGGCACGCCTACAGCACTGTTTTAGCCGATGTGCTAACTCGCTACCACAAGTTGTGCGGCTACGATTCTTTTTTTATGACAGGCGTTGACGAGCACGGGCAAAAAGTTCAAAAAGCAGCTATGGCTCGCGGAATTTCTCCGCAAGAGCATTGCGACGAATATAGCGAGCATTTCAAAAACCTATGGCCAAAGCTAAACATAAATTACGGATATTTCATTCGCACAACAGACGATCACCACAAACAATTTGTGCGCAATTCCCTGCAGTACCTGTTCGACAAAGGTGAGATTTATTCAAAGGAATATTCCGGTTGGTATTCTGTTGGCGAAGAGAGATTTTTTGAGGAAACTGAGCTTGTTGACGGCAAAGACCCAATTAGCGGCCGGCCTGTGGAATGGTTAAGCGAAAAAAATTATTTCTTTAAAATGAGTTCTTACCAGCAAAAGCTAATTGACCATATAAACAAAAACCCAAGCTGGATTTTGCCGGATTTTCGCAAAAACGAAGTTCTGGGTTTTTTGAAAAAACCTTTGAACGACTTGTGCATTAGCCGCCCGAAAGCACGCCTTTCCTGGGGCATTCCTCTGCCATTTGATGAAGATTTTGTAACTTATGTTTGGGTAGATGCGCTTGAAAACTACATAAGCGGCGTTGTTGACCGCAAACACGCCGATGGGCAGCCATTCTGGCCTGCGGATTTTCACATTATAGGCAAAGATATTTTAACAACGCACTGCGTTTACTGGCCAACAATAATAATGGCTATGGGCTGGGAACTTCCGCACCACGTTCTTGCGCACGGATGGTGGCTGATAGACGGCTCAAAAATGAGCAAAACAAGCGGCACGGGCGTAAACCCTATGGATTATGTGGAAACTTATGGCGTTGATGTTTTTCGCTATTATTTAATACGTGAAATGGTTGTGGGCTTAGATGCGACATTTGGCCACGATTCATTTGTTCGCAGAATAAATTCAGACCTTGCAAACGATTTGGGCAACGGATTAAACCGAATTCACAAATTGATTCTAACTCATTTCGATGGAAAAATTCCAACTCCGCTTGCCTGCGGAGAGCAGGAAAAAGAACTGGAAACCTATTCAAAAAAAGCCATGCAGTTTACCAAAGAAAACATAGGTGAAGCAAAACTAAGCCTTATTATTGAAGAAATTCTGAATTCGGTTAGAGCGCTTAACCGTTATTTGGAAGCTACCGCTCCGTGGAAACTTGCAAAAAGCACAGAACAACAAGACAAAGACAAGCTGGCTACCGTTCTCTACACAGGCGCAGAAACATTGAGAATAGCTCTTTTTCTGCTTTCTCCTGTTATGCCGCAAAAGGCTGAGCAAGGGCGTTTAATGCTTGGAGCGCAAGAGGGCATTGCTTTAAAGGGCGGCGAAACTCTCGGCAAAGGAGAGCCTCTATTCCCCAGAATACAGGACGAAAAATAAGAATGTTTGCTTTTATACCATTGGTATTTGGATTGCTGGGTTATGCCTGGTGGCGCATTCGTTTTGTGTTTCCGAGAAAATATCGCTACTTCGGCGCTCTGCTTATTACTTTATGCGTTGCGGCAAACTTTTTTCACAGAGCCATTGAAAACAATGTAATTGAGGTTATAGCGCAGGTTATTGGAGCCATAACAACAGTGTTTTTGGCAAACTGGCTTATTTTTTGCTTTTGCTGGGATGTGTATTTGGGCATAAGGCGGCTTTTAGGAAAGCGTGCCCGTGCAAATAAAAGCCTCAGAATGCGAAAAGAACCGCTTTTTGCGCAAGCCATTTTGGCCTTGACAGTTGCGCTCTTTTTGATTGGCCTCAATTTGCAATACAACTATAAAATGTTTTCAATAGAACATAAATTAGAGACAAGCCCAAAGAAAACCTTACGAATAGCCGTGTTCACAGACATTCATTTCGACCCTATTTTTCCAAAAAGCAAACTTGAGAGAATTGTGGATTCCCTGCGCATTTTGCGCCCCGATGCGATATTTTTCGCAGGCGACTTAGCCGATATTTCTGCCGAAAAGCTGAACAAGCGAGGTTTCGACGTGCTGTTCAAGCAAATAGATGCGCCGCTTGGTTTTTATGCATCTGTGGGTAACCACGAAGGTTTTGGCAACAAAGCAACCATTGAATGGCTCAGAAATTCAGGCAATGTTACATTGCTTATGGACGACACCGTTTGCAATGATTTCTTTTGCGTTACGGGCCGCATTGATCACCACGTTGCAAAAAATTTCGGTTCAGGCAGAGCTCCGCTGAAAAGCCTAACACCCAGAAACGATTCCATTCCGTGGTTTCTGCTGGATCACCAGCCAAAGGGCTTGGATAAGCAAGACAGCGCGCTTTCCAGACTGCCTGATTTAGCCATAAGCGGACACACTCACGCCGGCCAGTTTTACCCTGCAAAGATTATTATTGACTTAATATGGCGTTTGCCTTATGGCCTTGGAAATTTAGATGGAGTTCCCTGGTATGTATCTTCCGGCATTGGCCAATGGATGCCCATACGCATAGGCACTAGAAGCGAACTCGTTTTATTTGTACTGGATTAAATATTTGCGTTTTACGATGGTTTGCAATGCGTTAAGCAATTTCAGCAATACGCACATCCACAGTTTTTTCGGCTTCTTCAAAGTCGCTGTGAATAACGCATTCCTTAATCTTGTCTAAAACTTCTCTTGTTTCTTGTGAGCATTTCTCTATGCCGGAAATGGCATCCAAAGCTCCTTTTCTGTTGTAATCGGAGCACATTTCCTTAATCACCTGCAATTTATTGCGTAAATCCCCTTCATCCGCAGAGTTTTCGCTCGTATTTTCGCTTGATTTTTGCTTAAATTTATATAGCAGCACTCGCAATCCATTCAAAAATTCAGGCATTAACGCAGTTATCTGTTCAATATTATGCTCACGCCCAAAATTTTCCAACTGAAGCGAACGTTCCGAAAGTTTTGGCTCACCTATAGCTTTCAAAGCGCTTTTAATGCCATGCACATTTACGATAAATTTTTGCAAATTATCTTCAAATTCATTTTCTTGAGACAACTTTTCCATTAAAGCAATTGTTCTGCGAGCATCTTTAACAAAAAGCTCCAAAAGCATTGGGTCTGGATCTTGCTGCACTGGTTGCGGTGTCTGTATAGCCTCCGATACAGATGCCTGTTGCGGATGTTTATCACGTATGTATTTATTCAAAATCACATTCAACTGGCGTGTATTTATAGGCTTAGAAATAAAATCATCAAAACCGTTTTGCCGGAATATATCCGCTTGCCCGGCAATAGCATTGGCAGACAACGCAATTATAGGCGCAGTGTATCCGGAATCACGTATAATTTTTGTTGCTTCCAAACCATCCATTCCAGGCATCATGTGATCCATGAAAATAATGTCATAGACTTTGCTTTTTGCTTTATTAATAGCTGCGCGCCCGTTCAAAACCGTTTCTATTTGCAGTTTATAAGGTTTCATAAAGCTCTGGGCTACATACAAATTTGTTTCCACATCGTCAACAATCAATACATTCCCGTAAGGCATAGATTCCCGCACAATCTTGGTTCTTTTATTTCTGGGCAAATAACTAACACGAAACTGCTGCAAATTCTGCGCCACTTCCTTGCCGAGCACTTCGCTATCCACCGTTTTCTGCGGTAGCCTCACGGTAAAAATAGAGCCTTTGCCGGGTTCGCTTTCAACATTAATTTCACCGCACATAAGATGTATAAGGCGTTGCGTAATAGCCATGCCAAGCCCGGTGCCTTTGGAGGTTCCGCCATCGTGCTCCTGATTAAAGCGTGAATATTCGTCGTAAAGCTTTTTCAACTGTTCTTTCGTCATGCCGTAGCCGGTATCTTGAACGCTGAACTCAAGGCAGGCTTCTTTGAAGCAAATAGATAAATTAACCTCGCCCGTATCCGTATATTTGAATGCATTGGATAGCAGGTTATTAAAAATTTGTTTTATGCGAAGCTGATCGCCGAATAATTTTGCAGGAATATTTTCATCGACTTTGAGCTTAAACTCAATGGGCTTTCCTTCAATTCGCATAATATTTAAATGCACCGAATCGTTTATTATGCTGGCAACGTTATATTCAATGGGCACAACATCCATTTTGCCGGCTTCTATTTTGGAAAAATCCAATATATCGTTTATTATGCTTAAAAGCATATCGCATGAATTATATATTTTATCAAGACCAACTTCAATATCTTCAGGAAGATTTTCATTCTCTATAAGAATTTCTGTTATGCCCATTATCGCATTCATCGGCGTGCGTATTTCATGGCTCGTTTTTGCCAAAAAATCTGATTTTGCCCTATTGGCGGCTTCTGCTACCGCAGCCATGCCTTCCAGCTCCTTATGCATTTTAAGCATAGAGCTTACATGGTTTACAATTTGTATTTGTATCCGTACTCTTGACTTGACAATTTTTGCGCTGAAAGGCTTATGTATAAAATCCGCAGCCCCTAGGTCTAAGCCTTTTTCCTCATCTTCAATCGAGTTAAGCCCGGTAATGAAGATAACCGGAATATGCTTGGTTTTTGAGGAGGATCTCAATATTTTTAAAACATCATATCCGTCCATATCCGGCATAATAATATCGAGCAAAATGAGATCGGGCAAATATTTCTCTGCCATTTCAACGGCACTGGAGCCGCTCTTAGTAATGTAAATGGTATAATCCGAGCTTAGTATGCTAAGTAGCACCTCAAGGTTTGATTTTTCGTCATCCACAAGAAGGAGGCTGTTCTTTTTTTCTGAGGTGGAACTCATAGGGTGTAATATAGGAAATCGCATTCAAATCTAATGCCGAAAAACCGGCTGAGTTCTAAAGAATAGAATACTTAGCTAATTCTGCTTCTACTGTTTGCTTTAGATGATCCGGAACATGCTGAATAGCCTCACTATCATGCAGCACGGATTCCAAGCATATTTTTGCAGTTCTCAAGCTTTCCGGGACATCGTCAAGGGCAGCACCATTGTGCGCTGCTTCCAAGCACATTTCCTCAGTCTTCAAACTTTCCGGAACAAACTCAAGAGCCAAACCCGCATTTTGCACAGCCGCAAAGCACATTTCCGCAGTTCTTAAGCTTTCAGGAACAGCCTTAAGAGCTCTGCCATACTTTTGCACAGCCATTAAACACAATTCCGGAGTTTTCAAACTTTCCGGAACGGCTTTAAGAGCTATGCCATCCCTTCTAAGGGCTATTGAGCACATTTCTGCGGTTCGTAAATCTGCCGGAACATACTCAAGGACAGAGCCGTCTCTTTTCACTGCTGCCAGGCATAATTCTTCAGTTCGCAAATTTTCCGGGACATATTCAAGGGAACCACCCACACTTTGCACTGCCGCCAAGCATAATTCCGCAGTCTTCAAATCTTCCGAAACATCTTCAAGTACCCAGCCATTCTGTCGCACAGCTTCAAGTGCCTGTTCTGCCGTTTCTATTTTCAATGAGTCTAACATAGCATTCTCTCTAACCTTAAATATAGTAAGATTTGCGTTACTCATTTTCATCATTTTCAGAGAAATCGCTAGGCTCCTCTTCAATTTCAACAGCATCACCGAGAATAGCCGATGATTGCTCCTGCGGAAGCGACTCTACGCCACGCAGTTTTTTTTCTATTGCCCGAGTTCTGACTCCAGCGCTAGAAATGCTCTTTGCCACCGAATCCAGCTGTTTCGATGCCTTGTCCAGCACGCTGCCGAACTTCCCAAACTCCGTTTTTACAGCACCAAGAACTGCCCACACCTCACTGGTGCGCTTCTGAATCGCCAGAGTCCTAAATCCCATCTGAAGGCTGCTCAAAAAAGCCGAGAGGTTTGTAGGGCCTACAACGGTAACTCGAAAGTCTCTGCGCAGCAGTTCAAAAAGCTCTGTGGCACGCAAAATCTCGGCATATATGCCCTCAGACGGCACAAACATTATAGCGAAATCCGTGGTAATAGGAGGGTTCACATACTTTGATGATATGCTCTTCGCAGTGGCCTTTACAGAGTCGGCAAAGCTTTTTCTTAAAGACTGAATAGCGTCTTTTGTTTCGCCCGCTTCGTAGGCATCATAAAGTCTTTGATAATCTTCAACCGGAAATTTTGAGTCTATCGGAAGCAAAAGAGCACTGCCGTCTTCGGTCTGTCCGGGAAGCTTTACCGCAGCATCAACACGTTCCTGCGAATTATGCTTAGTCGCTACTTGCGTATCATATTGCTCAGGCGAGAGTATCTGCTCAAGCAGGCTTTCCAGCTGAACCTCGCCGAATGTTCCGCGAGTTTTCACATTGGTAAGCACTTTTTTCAGCCCGCCAACATCGCTTGCCAGCGTTTGCATTTCACCTAGCCCCTTCTGCACTTCCTCAAGTCGCTTGCTTATCAATTCAAACGATTCATTGAAGCGTTTGTTTATTGATTCCTGCAGTTTTTCATCAACAGTCTTTCTCATCTGTTCCAGCTTGTCATTGTTATCTTTCTGAAGGAAGGTCAGCCGCCCTTCTACCATCTCTCGCATTTCTTTAAGCTTATCTCCAATCTCTCTGGTAAACACTTCCTTAAAGGATTTCAGCGACTCGCTCTGTTCCTTTCTGCTCTCCATAAACGACTTGCTGAGTTCTTCGCGATTCTCTCTGAGCACACCCTGCGTGTCCGCTCTGCTCCTGCCGAACTCATCTCGAATTAACTGATCAATTCTTGCAACCTCTGTGCTCATCGCTGCAAGCTTGCCGCTAATTTCTCCGTTACCGCCAGCGTTTCTCTTAAAAGTCAGCCACAGATTGATTACCGCCAAAACAATCAATACTATAAGCAAAATTATCGCAGTCATATTTATCTCCTTTTTTTGCTGAGAGGTAAGATAGTAAAATCGCTACAATGCAAAAACTTAAATTTATTTAATCCCCGATGCTCTAAAAATTTCTTTTTTGCAGGAATCCGCAAGCACTTCTTTTGAACCGAACAAAAGACATTCTTTTTTTGCACGTGTTATTGCGGTATATAGCAATTCTTTGGTTAAAAACATTTCTTTTTCCATTTTCTCATTGGGATAAACAACAGCTATGCGCTCATATTCGGAGCCTTGGGATTTATGGATTGTTATCGCAAAGGCAAGTTCGTGTTGCGGCAAAGTTAGAACCGAAAACGTTTCTGTTCCAAAATACGCATATTCCCTATCTTTCACCCCTACATCTCCGTTAAAGAGATTTAAATGATAATTATTTTCCGTAATTATGATTGGAAGAAATTTTGCTTTTTCCTTTCTTGCCAGTTCATGAAATTTTCTGTTAATTTGCTCAGTTCCGTTTTGCCCGACTTTTGTAGCGCACAGAATTTGAAATGTTTTCAAAAATTCCAACGCTTCTTCCTTGCTTTTGGCTGAAAATAATTTTTCATATTTGCCGATTAACTCGCTTTCCGGTTTGCTGTTTTCAAAATGCCGGACATCTTCATTTTCAAAATCTTCTACCGAGCCGGACAAAATCTGCTTACTCATTTTTTTAATGCCTGGAGGAAGCCTGAAACCTTCCGTACGTTCATCATAAACTTCATCATTGCCCTTATATTTCTCGCAAATATCTGCAAAAACAGAGCCGGCCTCAACGGAAGCCAACTGATTTTTGTCTCCCAGCAAATATAAATCGCAAGCCGCAGGAACCGCAGAGAGCAATTTAGACATCATAGGCAAATCTATCATTGAACATTCATCTATAGCTATAATGTCCGCATCAAGTAAATTATCTTCAGTATGCTTAAAACTTGCAGATAAATGCCTGTATCCAAGCAATCTATGCAAAGTTCTTGCCTCCAATTTTATATCTCGCTCGTTTAAACTTTCTTTCATTCTAAGAGCCGCCTTTCCTGTTGGAGCAGCTAGAAGAATTTTTTCACTCAATCTGTTTTTTAAAATATTAGCCAAACTTGTTGTTTTACCGGTTCCCGGCCCGCCTGTTATTATATGGAGATTTAAGTTTTTAATTCTTTCCAGTATGTTTTTCTGATAAATAAAATATCTTTGAATGTATAGATTGTTTTCGTGGAAAATCAAAGGGCGAATTTCGCCGCTTTTGCCAATGGCCGGAGAATTATTTATGCTGCCTTCGTTAAAAGGAATGCATATACTGCCTTGCCATAACCTTTGCAAAAGCTGTTTTGCCGCATTGTAAATCGGAGTGTCTTCTTCTACTTGATATTTCTCCTTCAAATACGAAAGCAAAACCTTGTCTATGTTTGACAGTTCATCGTTCATTTACAAACCTCTTTGAAACTGTTATCAAGATTTATAATGTCATCGGCTATTTCTTTTCCGTTTGCAAAATAAATTCCGTCAAAATTATCTGCTTCTTCTTTTACGCCTCTGATAAAAATATAATATGCGCCGCCGAACTGTTTTTTGAAATCAAAGTTTTCTTGCGTTTGCTCAAGCCACCTTTTTAATGCTACTGCGTATATGTAATATTGCAAATGATAACCGCTATGCATCATAGCTTCTTCCATGCCTTTATTTGAAAAATCATTTAAGCTGTTTGATTTCCAATCTAATATGTAATATTTGCAATCGCCGGCCAAAAATATCAAGTCTATTGCGCCGTTTATATATAAGCTTATTGCATTGTTTATAAATTTATCAGGCGATTCTTTTGTTTCAAGAAAATCCGGAATTTTTTCTCCCATTATTTTTTTTATCTCTTTTGAATCTATTTTTTCGGATTTCATAGAAAAGTTAAGTTCTGCAACTTTATTGTTAGAATCTATTTCGCATAGTTTTCCGGCACTTTTTTGCAATGCTTTGTTTAGAATCACATTAACCTTATTTTCAACCCAAAGCCTTCTGCAGTTTCCTTCTTCAGTTTCTTTAGAGAATTCCTTGAAGCCCCCCAGTTTATTTTCTACTATTTTTTGAATTTCATTTTCTTTTGCGTCAAAATCCAAATTTTCAAAAATACTATGCAAAAGGGTTCCCATTCTTTTACCGGCAGGAGGTTCTGCTTCCGATTTTCTCAGAACGGGAATATAATCTTTCGGCTCCAGATTTTGCGAAATTTCGGTAAAACTTGTTTTTTGCCAAGGCGGCTCTTTTTTTTGCGGCAAAGGCTTGCATTCTCTTTTAGCATCTTCAATTTCATTCTTTTTGCTATACTCGTATTTTTCCTTCAAAACATTATCCAAATCTTCAATCTGAATATTTGGACTTGAGTTTGAAATGCAAAAATCATCAAATATTTCACGCAAGCAGGACTTTGAACGGGAGTAACAAGGATTATGCGCAACATACAGTCTGTATTTCGCTCTTGTTAAAGCAACATATAAAAGTCTTGCAAGCTCTTCTTTTTCTTCTCTGTCGTTAAGTTCTTTTTCGCCGTTTTCAGATTGCGCAATATAAGCTATGGCTTGTTTGCCGTTTTTATGATACATATATGTATGCGGAAATTTGTGTGTGCGTGGGCTTCTGCTTATGTCCGGCACAAAAACAATATCAAATTGCAATCCCTTGGATTTATGAATTGTCATTATTTTAAGAGCTTCTTCATCTGTTTCCAGCCTTTCTTCCGCTTCATCGCTTTCGTTTGCTTCTTTGCAAAGCACCGCAAAATGATTATTTATTTTTTCCGGAATTCTTCCGAATTTAATTTCCGCTTCGTTCAAAAGCTCCATTATTTGGCGAATATTTGTTATATTGCGCTCTCCGTTTATATTAGTTGCTATACGCCCCCATAAATTCTGTTTTGCCATAAAAAAATCAATGGCATTCATAACGCCATATTTTTCCCATTCTTTTTTTGTTTCGTAAATTACATTAGTCCATTCCATAAAAATTTTATCATCTATTGTTTTCGGCTCAAATCCGCAAAAATTATTCATAAGCAAAGCTCTAATGCATTTTATATTATTGTTATAACATATTGCATTCAGCAAAATTCTTATAAAAACCGCAGACTCACTCTCAAAAACAGGGCCTCCGCGAACTATGGCAAATATGCGTTCCTTAGCCAAAGCGTTTTTATATGCAAGGCAATCCTTGTTCCTGTCTAACAAAATTGCAATGTTTTTAGGCTCAATTTTTTCGGTGCTTAACAAACGCTTTATTTCAGAAATAACAGATTTTTTTACTTTCGGATTGAATTTTTCCTTATTTTCGTTATTGTTGCCTTTCCAAATCACAAAAGGCTTGTAACGATTATCCGTTTCTTCTTTAATCGGCTTAAGCTCCGGCTTTCCGCATTCAACTTCCGTATAATCTATTTCTTCGCCCATTTTTCCTTTAAAAAAATCATTTTTAAAAAAAATGTCTAATGCGCTCAATAAAGTTTTCTCGGAGCGGTAATTTTTATTCATTGAAAATCGATTTTTACCGGCTTTCTCCCTGGCTTTTCCATAAGCAAAAATATCACCGCCTCTAAATCTGTAAATTGCTTGTTTCGGATCGCCAATCATAAAAAAAGGTTTGTCTTTGAATAAGTAGTCAAAAATATCAAACTGCATTTTATCAGTATCCTGAAATTCATCTACCAATATGGCATCGTATTTCTTTTTAACCGCATTTTGCAGCTTATGTTCTTTATCTTCGGTTATGGCTTTATAGCAATTTCCAATCATATCGTCAAAATCCATAACTTTCAGTTTTCTTTTTTCTTCTTTCAATTTATCGCCTATTTTAATTGCCAATTCATAAGCTATCGCATATTTTATTTTCTTGTCATCTTCAATTTCATCGCTGTATTTCTCGCCTGTAATTTCCGCATCCGAATGCTTTAAAACTGCATCTATAGACTTTGACAAGTCAGCAGGAGTAAGCTCAACCGTTTTATCCAAATCTTTAATGCGCTCTCGCCAAAAATTTGCTATAACTCTATCTTTAATGTCACTTAAATTTGTAACAACCTCTTTTTCTTCAAAATTTCCGGTTTCAAAAGCAAATTCGCTTAACAATCTTTCGCAAAAGCTATGAATGGTAAAAACCGGCATTTCATCTATGCGTGCAATAGCATCCAATAAATTTGCCTCTTTAATTTGCTTGTGTTCTTTTTTTGCGTTTTCCACTATTTCTGTTAAATCGCTATTTTCTTTGAAACCGTTTTTCCATATATCATACGCCTCTCTGATTTTTTCCGCAGTATTTTTTTTGAGTTCTGCAGTGGCCGCTTTTGTAAAAGTTATTAAAACTATTTTTTCTATAGTCAAGCCTTTCTCCAAAAGCAATCGAAGAACTATTAAACCAATCGTATATGTTTTGCCGGTGCCTGCGCTCGCTTCAATGAGAACTTTTCCTTCTAACGGCAATTCTTTTACTATGAGAGGTTGCATGTTATTTGCCGTCTCCTTTAAGATAGTTATTATATTCGTTAAACAAGCTTTCGGAATACGCTGCAAAAGCCTCTTCTTTTATGCCCAAATCCTCAAACGATTCCGCATCTCCAATAATCATTTCTGCATATTTAGAATATCTTGTCATTGCATAATCTCGTTCTTCTCGGCCAAAAATCTTTCTTTTTGCTTCCGACATTCTTTTTGCTTCCTTTTCTGTTAAATATTTCCAAGCTGCATCCGGAAAAATCGGCCTCATTCTTTTTTCCAACTCACGTTTCAATTTCCACAGTTTATCAAGAATTTCCTTTGCTTTTTCTTTTGGCATGCCTTTCAATTCTATTGGCTCTATATCTTTTAAAAACATTTTTGTATTCCTGGTTTCAAATTTATTTAAATCCAAGTGATACAGCCAGTGTTTTAAACGATACTTGCCTTTATCGCTGCTTGGGTAAATCCAAAAAGAGCCTTCCTTTTCATTGTTTGCCTTTGCTTTTAATTCTTCTGCAACTGCTGCTATGCTATCTATAATTCTATCTGCAAATTTTCCGTTCGGCAAGTCACCTCTCAATTTTAAAATTTCAATTTCTTTCATATATTCATTGCGACTATCGTTTCTCAAAATCAAATCTGCCAGTTTCCACTCGTCCAGAGCCTCTTCTATAACAAAAGGTTCCAAACTTTCCAAAAGTTCAATATCTTCCGGCAAAATAATATTGCACATATCTTTTAAAAAATATTTCGGAGAATCGGACAAAGCTTTGAATAATGCATTGATATCTTCATTTTCTTCAACCTCCGAATTGTCGAGTTCCCATTTCCAAGCATTGTTGCAAAAACGGGAATTAACCGGATTAATCCATCTGTTATCGTAGGTTTTAGCTCCGGTTTCGCTAAAGTATTTTTTTGAAAACGGCTGTAAAGGATGTTTTGTGACCAAATCATTTGCTTTTATTTTATACTGCTCATCCAAGTTTTTCAAAAGCATAACAACCACGCTAGATGGTTCCAATTCATCTGCTGTTTTATCGTCTTGCCCAATCCAGCTTATATAAAGATTCTCTCTTGCGTTGCAAATTATTTCCAAGAACATCAGGCGATCTTCATTTGCTATGTCTTTATCGCCTAACTTGTATTTTGCCATAAGATTTATATCTTTGCTTTGCTTTTGGCGAGGAAATTCCTTGCCGTTCATTCCAACGCAGCATATAACTTTATGCGGAATGGCTCTAACCGTTTCCAAATTTGAGCACGATATTTTGCCGCTTAAAGAATACGGTGACTTCGCATTTGCCTCCAGTTTTTTCGGCAATGCAACTTTCAGAACGGCAAAATTTATGGGCATATTTTCGTTATTGTTAAATCCTATAAGCATTTCTTTTTTCAAAGAATCCCATGCGCTTATAATTTTTTGGTAAGGGTTGTCTTTATCTTCATTAAAATCAGTTTTATCCGTGCCAAAGAATATTTGCAAATTTTCGCTGAAAAATTCATCCCAACCCCTGATAGACTTTTCTTTTTGGCTTTCTTCATCAAATTTTCGCAAAGTTTCCGCAAAACAAGCAAAATCACCTAAAATTCGAGCCGAATTTCCTTCTATATCAGGATAGCAATATTCTTTTTTATCGGAAAATCCTGTTTGAGAAATCATAAAAAAACCGGCAGCCAATTGCTCGAATCCGCTTTTAAACGAATAATCCGGTTTTTGAGGTTTTTCTGCAAAGTTCTCCAAGCCGTGCCTTATTGCATTTTCCTTAACCCATTTTGCCAATCGTTCTCTATCGATGGATTCAAGTTCTTTACCCTGCACAAACATAGAATATTCAAACAAAGCGACAATATCCGGAGCTTCATAATATCTGCCGTTTGTCAATGAAAACAGCAAATTCAAAAGCTGCAAAGTTTTATCGTATTTTTTTATGTCTCTATCTGCTATTTTATACGGAAGAATATTGTTTCGGCCAAAAACAATTTCTATTGCGCCGGCATAGTTTTCAATATTCGGAGCAACTATGGCAATATCTGCCGGTGTAAGTTTTTCATTTTTTGCAAATAAATCCAAAATATAATCGTGCAAAACCTCCACTTCTCTTAAAGGCGAAAAACAGTTACTAAACGTAATTGAGCAATCCTTTTTACATTCTGTTTTTTCATTATTGTCATTAATTATATTAGATTGTATTTTTCCAAGCAATGAATTTGCACTTCCGTACTCATCAATATATTCCAAATTATCCCAGCCTATTTGTTCATATAAAACTTGCGCCGAGCGGCCTAAATTCGCAATTAACCTGTTGCCTAAATCCCAATATAGCCTGTCTTCATCTGCAATTTTATTTTCTTCCCACGATTTTTTTCGCAAATACACAACCGATTTATCGCTTTTTGTATCGCCTATATATTCTTTGCTAATTTGAAGCAAATATAAATTAACTTTGCAACCTGCCTGCGATAAATATTTTAATGCCGACAGCTGAACTTGAGCTATTGACAACGGAGCAAAAATAAAAATTTGTCTTGGCAACACCTTTTTATCGCTCTTGGCGAAAAGTTTGTATAGTTGCGAAATATCCGGTTCATGTTTATTATCCTCTTTCAATTTAATCCACAAATTTCTCTGAAATTCTTCGTTTTTCTCAAAATTTTTATCGGAGTTCTCAATTGCATAAGGTTCTTTATTGTTCCATTTTTCAATTATCTCCGGCCTGTAAATTTGGTATGTAAAAAACATAGATGCTATTTCGCAGGCAAAAGAAAAAGTTTTTTCAATTCCGTCCAGCGATTTGTAAATTGCCCACACAAGATTTTTTTCATTAAAAATGCTTTCCTGTTCATCTTTTTTCAACTCTTTCGGAGACAAGTTATATGCGCATTGCATTAAAAGCCCGGCAAGAGGCTTGAAAGACAAAGCAGTCCATATTCCGTATTTATCCACGCACGTTTTCTTCAAATATTCCTGCAAACCTCTTGATTCGCAAACAAGCACGTTTCCACCGGTTAAAAAAATTCCTTTTGCAGAACCTGCGTGGCTTTGCGCAAAGTTTTCTTTGCTAAAAACATCTTCTAAGAGCCTGCTCGCAAGAGTTTCTATGCTAGTATGGGCGATTATGTTCATTTGAATATATAAGTTTCTCCTGAGCTTCCTTTTCCCATTTCTCCTTTTCAATGCGCAGTTTTTCCAGAGAATCGTAATCTGCTTTACTGCTATCTCTCAATTCGCAAAGAGCACGGTAGCCTTGTTCAAGTTTTTGCCCGTGTTCGCTTGGGAATTGTTGCAAAAGCTCTCCAAAAGCTTTGAAAATAGCATCATCGCTATAGAGCCTTAAAATGCCGGCTAACAAATTTTTCTCTGTTTTGGGTTCTTCCTTGAATTCAAGAGGAGTTAGAGAATCAAGCCATGCGGATTGTTTCAAAAAAATATCATCATCTTGCTCTATGCTCCCGGCTTTACCGAGTGGATATTCTTCAAGCGGAATATCAATGCCCTGCGAAGCGACAAATTCTTTTAATTTTTGCAAATGATATTCGCTCGGATTTTCAAGCAAGTTTTCTTTGAGGATTGCCAAGGAGAGAGCCGGATTATCCGGCGGCAAATTATAACGCTTGCCGGCACGTTGCTTGGCTCCGGCTGCCGCAATAACGAAAACTACAGCTAAAAAAGTTAAAAACCAAACCACTATCCGCTAACTGCCGACTGACTATTGCACATATAATTGAACAAGAGAATCCAATGTGTTGCAAGAGATTTTTTCCATTTGCACACCCATAGCGGCAGAACGGGTTCTATCGTGCCCTCTTAATTCCGGCACCCTAAAGCATAAATGATTTTCATCTCCGGGTTTTTCATCGGAAGGAATAACCACTTTAAAAAGTTTATAACGCTCTTTTTTATCATTGTAGAATTCTTTATAATCCATTGCGTTTTCAATTTTCGCAAGTCTTTTGGAATCGCTGAACTTAACACCGGCAACGTTTTCGGAGTCTAAAGGAACCGGAAAAGTATTCGGAAAGCGTATTTCAACCTTATTGCCGGTTTTCACAAGCGATGCCTGATTTGGATTTATCAAATATCTTTGCATTGGCACATTGCGGTATGCTTGGTAACGAACCGGTTTTACACCACAAGGCCCTCGCATGCCCTTATCTATGCTAAAATCGACATTTTGGCAAATGTCCGGCATATCTGTTGGAATATGGAGCACTTCTTTTTTGCTGTTGCTTGAACCGCAAGCTAAAAGAAAAACGCAAATAAACGCAATAATAAGGGAATATTTCATAATTTAAAATATAGAAAATATCCAAGGCCAGTTTTTACCGGTAACCCACAATTTTTTCCCGTCAAAGGCAATTCCATTCAAAACCTCCGCTTTAGGATGTTTTTTTCTTATGGCAGCGGATTTTTCCGAAAAATCAAGCCATTTTATAACATTGCCTCCGGGCAAAGAAATCACGGCTATGGAATCGCTACCCCACACATTTGCGTAAAGAGTGTCACCCACCACTTCAAGCTCATTCAAATGAGGTACCCGCACTCCTTCTGCGGCAACATTAATGGTGTTTACAACACTCATATCTTTGGCAGAAAGAACATAAATCGAGGAGCTACCATTGCTCATAATCCAGTTGCCTTTCCAAACGCTTAACCCCCAGCCTTCACCTGCAACTCTAAAATCTCCCAAAAACCGCAAAGGACTTGCAGACAAAACAAAACCCTTGTTCGAACGCCACGTGAGCCAAACCAGTTTGTTCCCTATTTTCGCTATGCCCTCCCCAAAATGATTTCCCTGCATGGAGATTGAATCAAATGTTTCGCCTTTTTTATTCATCCTGTAAATTTTTGATTTTCCCTCCAACCCGGTAGATTCCCATAATTCATCACCATCCCAAAAAAGCCCCTGCGTAAACCTGGTATCCGAATGAGAAATAGAATCTTGCACGGTTATTTTACTAACCGGAACTTCCGCAGCAGGCATATCCGCACAAGCTGCTAACGCCAATAAGAATAAGTTACGTAGTATATTCCGCATTGATTTTAACATAATCATAACTGAGGTCGCAAGTATATACGGAAACTTTAGAATCGCCTAAACCTAAATCCAGCGATATTTTATATTCTTTTCTTTTAACAATTTCTTTTAAAATACCGGCGGATATTTCTGTTGGCATTCCGTTTTTCACAACTTGCTCGCCTTCAAAATAAAGCGATATATTTGAAGCAGCAAAAGCTACCCCGCTTGCGCCTGCACTGCTCACTATGCGCCCCCAGTTTGGGTCACAACCAAAGAGCGCGCACTTAACAAGGTTGCTTGTAGCTATGGATTTTGCAACCTGCATAGCTTCGGATTTGTTTCTCGCTCCGCACACTTCAATTTCAACTTTTTTTGTTGCGCCCTCACCGTCTTCAACTATTTTCACAGCCAAATATTTCATCAAATCAAAAAGCGCAGCTCGCACATTCGACTGATCTGTTATGCTCAAATCGCTCAAGGAAATTCCGCTTTGCCCGTTCGCAAGCAAAATGCAGGTATCGTTTGTGCTCATATCGCCGTCAACAGTTATGGCATTAAAAGATTCGTTCACCAACGCCTTGAATTCCTGTGAAAAATCTACCGGCAGTTTAAGGTCTGTTGTTATGTATGCAAGCATGGTAGCCATGTTCGGGTGTATCATTCCGGAGCCTTTGCATGAACCGCCAAATCGAATTTCTCCCTGCGAAGTTTGCACCGAAACACAACCTGTTTTTATTATAGTATCAGTGGTGCATATAGCCCGTGCAAAAAGCTCCGAATTACTTTCGTTTAAATCTTTAACCAAGCCGGGAATGGCCGCTTTTATTTTGTCCATAGGAAGTTTGTGCCCTATAACCCCTGTTGAGCCAACCAACACCGAGCGAGCGCAAATTCCAAGTTCTTTCTCCGCAATAAGAGCCATGCTGGCTGCGTCTGCGTTTCCCTGTTCTCCGGTGCAGGCATTTGCATTCCCACTGTTTACAATAACGGCAGAAACAGCTTCTTTTTCAGAAAGCACTTCTTTGCAGTATAAAACAGGTGCGGCCTGCACTTGATTTTTGGTGAATGTAGCAAAACAGCGCGCAGGCTCTTTAGAATAAAGCAAAGCCAAATCCAAATTGCCGCTCGCCTTTATACCGGCTTTTACTCCCGCCGCAAGAAAGCCTTTAGGGAAGCATACACCGCCATTGTCTATTTTTATCATAAGGAGAATTTAGAAAACTTAAGGGAAATGCCGGCGGAAATTCCATTTGCCAAGTTCTGCCTTCAGCAAATCTCTCAACGCATCCATGCCCGTATTTTCCAATGCGCTAATGCGAACAGCATTTGGGTAATCTGCGGCTATTTCTTCAATGCGTTCCGCAGAAGCTGCGTCTGTTTTGTTGAATACGCAAAAGCGAGGCACGGAAATATCCACAAGTTCGTCTAAAATTTTGCGAGTTACTTCTATATGCTCCCTATAATCGAAAGCAGAAGCATCTACAATTTCGAGAATGCAATCGGCATTGGCGGCAACGCCGAGCGTGCTTTTAAATGTTTCAACCAAATGGTGAGGCAATTTACGAATAAAACCAACCGTATCGCTTAATATTATGTTTTGCCCATCGGCAAGGTGCATTTTTCGGGTTGTGCTATCCAAAGTGGCAAAGAGTTTGTTTTCCACATAAACATCTGCTTTGGCAAGGCGGTTTGTGAGAGTGCTTTTGCCAGCGTTTGTGTAGCCAACCACTCCAACGTGAAAAATATCTTTTCTCTGCTCTTCCTGCAAAGCCCTGTCCCGTTCTATTTTCTTAAGTTTTCTTTTGAGTTCCTGAATTCTATTGCGCACCAGCCGGCGGTCAACTTCCAGCTGGGATTCACCCGGGCCTCGCATCCCTATGCCAGGAGTTCCGCCACCCGTGCCTACTTGCCTGGAGAGATGCACCCAGGCACGTGTTAAACGAGGCATCATATATTGCATTTGCGCAACTTCCACCATAAGGCGGCTTTCGGAAGTGCGAGCGTGTTTTGCAAAAATGTCAAGAATGAGCCCAGTTCTGTCTAACACCTTTATTCCCGGCAAGCGCTTTTCCAAATTCCTCACCTGCGAACCGCTCAAATCTTCGTCGAAAATCACAATATCGGCTTCGTGCTGTTCCGCAGAAAGGCGCACTTCCTCCACCTTGCCGCCGCCAACAAGCGTGGCCGGATTAAACGCATTGACTCTCTGAAGAAATGTTTCAACAACTTTGGCTCCAGCCGTTTCTGCCAAGCGCTGCAACTCATGCAAATATTCCTGTGCTTGCGCAGGAGACACTTTCGGCGTGGCTATGCCAACTAAGATTGCTCTTTCTCTACCCATATCCCACTAAAACTCCGTTACTAAAGGCAAATTCTTAAGGGTTTTCTTTGTGTCCTCAAAAAACAGATTCATGGCGGTTCTGTCTGCGTCATTCATTTTGTAACCCTTGCAGCCAAACGCTGCCTTGCATTCCGGAAGCAAGTGGAATACGTTTTTTCCGCTTTGCTGGTATCTATATACCCAAAAAGGCAAGTAACTATTGGATACAACCTTTGTTTTGTATTCGGTTTTTTCCAAAACCACATCGAAAATAATTCCGCCGTCTCTATAACGGTCTCTCTGGTTTGAGAAAAAGTTGCCCAGCGAATATATAACGGGCACAGAGTCTCTGTCGCCGGAAAGTTGTATTTTACTAAAAGGCTGAACCACATGCGGATGGCTTCCCACAATCAGCTGAACCCCTTTTTCCGCCAAAAACCTGGCAAGTTCCCTCTGTTCCGCATTCTCTTTGTTCTCATATTCGGAACCCCAATGCATAAAGGCTATTATGAAATCAACCCGCCTTGCCAATTTTATGTCTGCGGCAATAATTGCCGTATCTATACGATTCACTACATTTGGAGCCTCCTCTACAAGCATATTGGTTCCGTAAGTGTAGTTCAAAAATGCAAGCTTAATTCCGTTTTTTTCAATTAAAAGAGGATATTTGGCGTTTCTTTCAAGAGTGTCTTTATAAATTCCAAAATGCTTCATGCCTATGGAATCCAAAACAGAAATAGTGCGTTCAAGACCCTGCTTGCCTCTATCCAAAGAATGGTTGTTCGCTGTTGCCACTAAATCAAAACCGGCATCTTGCACTGCAAAAATTGATTCATCGGGCGAAGAAAATTGTGGGTAGCCTATGAAAGGCGGGCCTGCCAAAGTGTGTTCTAAATTTATCACCGCAATATCTGCTTTTGAAAAATAAGGTTTAAGATATTTATAAACGGGTTTGTAGTCATAACCTTTGCCTTTTTTTGCAGCATTTATTTGCGTTACATGTCCCATAAGGTCGCCCGCAAATATTAAACGGAGCGATGACGCAGAAGAATCTTGAGCAAAAACCTGCGAAATTAGCGCAAAAACGAAGGTGATAAAAATAGGTACTTGCATTTCCTGCGTTAATTTACTAAATTTTAGGCATGATTATTTATAGTTGGAATGTAAACGGAATCCGAGCAGTGGTTCAAAAAGGCTTTGCGGATTGGTTTGCAAAAACGGAACCGGATATACTTTGCTTGCAAGAGGTGAGAGCAGAAGACGAGCAAATACCGGCAGAAATAAAAGATATTGAAGGTTATCACTCTTATTGGACATCGTGCCAAAAAAAGAAAGGTTATAGCGGAGTTGGAATTTACACTCGCATTCAACCCGAAGAACTTAACCACGGCTTTGGCGTAGACGAATTTGATGACGAAGGTAGAGTTATTCAGCTTGTATTTCCAGACTGGGTTTTAAACAGCATCTATTTTCCGAATGGTTCTCAAAGTGATGAGAGGCTCGACTACAAGCTCCGTTTTTATGATGCCTTTTTGGAAAACTCCCTTATGTGGATAAACAGAGGAAAGCACGTTGTAACCGTAGGAGATTACAACACCTGCCACAAGGAAATCGACATTGCTCGCCCAAAGGAAAATGAGAATATCAGTGGGTTTTTGCCGGTTGAACGTGCCTGGCTTGATAAATACGTCGAAAACGGCTTTGTGGATTCGTTCAGGGTTTTGCACCCAACTCAAAAAGACGCTTACACTTGGTGGAGCAATAGAGGGCGTGCAAGAGAAAACAACATAGGTTGGCGCCTGGATTACGCTTTTGTAGATGAAGGGCTTAAAGACTGCATTGTGAACGCTTCCATACATCCGGAAGTAATGCTTAGCGACCACTGCCCTATAAGCCTGGAACTGGAAGTACCGTTTCCGCCAATTGTTAAATCTTAAAGTTTTTCTAAATTCACTTGTATGGTCAAAATACGGAAAAATAAAAAAGTAGCTATTGTATATAACATAGTGAATGGCAAAGGCGAAATTCTTATGGAAGTCTCGCCGAATTCTCCCGTATTTTATTTGCAGGGTTATCACAACGACATCGTTTCGGGTTTGGAAGATGCTCTCGAAGGGCACAAGGAAGGCGATGTGTTTTCCATTGACTTGCCGTTTGAGCAGGCTTTCGGCTCTTACGATAAAAGGCTCGTGATAGAAGTCGCAAAAGCGGAGTTAACCCCGTTTATAGACGACTTCTGGATTGGCGGATACATTGAGCATTTCGAAGATGATTTTTGCGAAGATATGACCGACTCCGAAAGGTTTATGCGTGAAATAGAAAACGCTCCTAAGCCGGAAGGTTTTGTTATAAGGGAAATTCGCAAAGACACGGTTATTTTAGACGGCAACCATCCTTATGCCGGAATGGATTTGACTTTTAATGTAAGAGTTGTGTCTGTTACTGATGCTTCCGTTATGGAGTTGGAAAACGGATACCCCAGAGAAAACGAAGAACGAGAAATGGACGACGATGACGATGACTATTATAAAAGGTGTTTTTAATGGAAGATGATTTGAAAAAACTGGCAGGCGTTGCTGCAGCCGGTTTGGTGCAAAACGGAATGGCTGTTGGACTTGGCACCGGAAGCACTGTGTTTTTTGCGCTGGAGCATTTGGCTGAACGGCAAAAAACGGAAGGCTTGAAATTTTTCGGAGTAAGCACAAGTTTCAGCACTACATTGTTATGCCGCAAGTTCGGCATTTCCTTAAAGGAAAGCGGTTCGGTTAGCCATTTGGACATTGCCATAGACGGCGCAGATGAAATAGATAAAAATTTGAATTTAATCAAAGGCAGAGGCGCAGCTCATTTATTGGAAAAAATAGTCGCATCGCTTTCGAGCAAATTCATTATCGTTGGAGATTCCGGAAAAACCGTTCAAAACCTCGGTGAAAAATTCCCTGTGCCTTTGGAAATTTTGCCGGCTGCTTTAGGGCTTGTTGAAACAAGGGTTAAAAAACTCGGCGGCAGCTTAAAGGTCCGCATGGCTGGAGCCTGCAAAGACGGCCCAACCATAAGCGATTCCGGGAACATAATAGCAGATGCCTCCTTTGGCATAATTAAAGATGCGCCGGCTCTTTGCAAAGAGCTGGATGAAGTTCCGGGACTCTTGGGGCACGGCTTGTTTGTCAATTTGGCAAAAGAGGCTTTTATCGCCGGAAAGGATGGGGTTGAACATATTTCGCTCTAATGCTGTCACCTTGCATAGCATTAAAATGCCACCATTCGCTTTGCAAATTTATCCAACCGCTCTGGCCCATAATCAAACGCAAAAGCTCCCTGTTCTTAATTTGTTCTTCACTTAGCAAACCCTGTTCAAGTGCTTGTTTTTCGCCTTTTTTTCCGGCATAAAAAGCAAACGAATCATAAGGCAAACCCATATCCACAAGCTCGCCGTTTTCATTCAGCAAGCCTATGTCTATAGCCATTCCATAAGCGTGAATGCTGCCCGTTGACGGGCTGCTCACAAAGTGCTGCCACGGCGTGCCTCTAACCGCAGAACGCAAAACCTCTTGCGCATGGTTGGACCTTGCAGCATCAAAAACAACAAGTTTGTAAGCCGGCCGTTGCTTTTTCAGAAAATTTGCCGACTGCTTAAGCATTTTCATTGCATCTTTATGCAAAAAAGCACGTTGAATATCGCAATAAATGTTATGTCCGCTAAAATTGTCAAATGTAGCATAAGGCATTTTCACAACTAAATTTTTTATCCCCTTAATTTCTTCCCAATCTTCCAATTTTTCAACAATTGAAATCCATTCTTTTTGAGCAGAGCAGAACTTTAACGGATTTGCCGGTTTTTGCGGAACAAACAAAGGCAAAGTATCCTGCGCGAATAAAATAGTTGAGAAAAACAAAATAAAATATTTATACATACAAAAAAACTACAAATTTATATATTTATTTTTAAGTAATTTACTATTTTACCCTAAATATTTAGACGGAGGTCTATTTGTGAAAAAAATTCATACCCCGGTAGAACTGATTGAAAGTGCAGAAGAAGCATTGCAATTGCTCAAAGACGGAAATGAACGTTATATAAGCGGGATACTTAACAGCAGGGCTTCATACAAGGCAGATATGGATGTTTTAAAAGAAGCTCAGAAACCTTTTGCTGTTATTATAAGCTGCTCGGATTCACGAGTGGTGCCGGAAATATTCTTTGACCAAAAGCTTGGCGACATCTTTATAATTCGCAATGCAGGTAACATAGTGGACACCACAACGCTTGGCAGCATGGAATACGCTCTTGAGCATCTGGGTAGCAAACTTGTGGTGGTATGTGGACACACCAGGTGCGGCGCTATTAAAGCGGCATGTTCAGAGGGTGAATTCTCTCCGAATATCAGTCACATTGTAAATCACATAAGGCCCACTCTTAAACGCAAGAGCGATATGGATAAAGCAGTCCTAGATAATGTGAAAGCAATGATTAAGCGTGTAAAAGCAGAGAAAGTCATTAAAAAATTGAAGATAAAAGTGATGGGGGCCTATTATAACATACAAACCGGCATTGTTGAATGGATTGACTAATTTACTATAGTAAACGCTGATTAACTCTCTAGGCTAGTGGCTAGTAGTGAATGGCTAGTGGGAAAAACGCTTAAATTCCCTCAAGATCGCCGATTTTATTTCTGGTAACCACTAGCTACTAACCACTTACCACTAGCATAACGACTTTTTCAGCATTTACTATATTAAACTTATAAACAAATTGCGAGGTGCGCTATGAAAACATCCTTTAAAATGCTTGCTTGCGCATTTTCGGCAATGCTTGCGCTTTTATCTTGCGATTTTGGCACAAACAACAATGAATTAAAAGCAAGCGCAAACAATGGCTCTTCAAGTTCTGTAATAAATATAGAGCTGAGCAGTTCTTCCGTAGATATGTCAGATGGCGAATGGGTTTGCACTGCAAGCATTCCGCCTTCTTGTTCTTTCATACGGCCTTCTATTAAAGAAATGCCAATTATGGATAACAGGGTGGTTTCATATATTAAAATGGAAACTAACCCAAGCAGCATGGAACATAAATTTATTACCGATAAACAGATTTTGAAATCATGGTTTCCCAGTACATTCAATGACAGGCAAACAGAAGAATGTGATTATTTTGCGTTGGTTTCTCATGAATCAAATTATGGCTATAGGGTTTTGGCATATAACGACTATACCGAATCTTATGACCAAATTATTATAAGGCCGGGTGTATGTTCTATTGAAATAGTAGAAAATTGCGTAGCTAAATGCGAAACGAAATATTTTGATGATGAATTTACAATGCCAAATGTTGCATGCCAAGAATGTGGTAAAAATCAAAAACTTCAAATGGAATACCATGCAATGCTTATATGCGATGACAAAGCAGGGTCATTAAAAAACAAAATAAGATTTTACGATGCGCGTGGCTTCGATAATCCAGATTGGGATTGCGCAGATGGTGATGTAAAAACCAGAGGCGTGTTTTTTTGAGTAAAATGTAAAAGGCAACTCCAAAATCTTACCCAATAAACTGCGGTCATTGACTAACGAGCGCAACGCACCGAAAAGCCGTAAACCTTGTCGGTGAAACTCTCAATGTAGCTGTCGTATGGACTCATATTCCAGTACCATGCGCTGACACCATCGTACTTCTCGTGCTCAGTTGCGCTCCACCAGTAGCCTCTGCTGCCTGCGCCTACAAAGCTGCCATGTGATATGCGTTGGCCGCCCGGAAGAGCTGAAAAACCAAATTCATCAGTACCGCTGCTGTCATATATTTTATTTTTCCAACCGCTTATTGATTTAAGTTTTTTGCCTTCGTCGTTTCTGCTATAACGCCCGCTGATGGCCGCCTTACCCAAATCATTCCAATCTTGGCGAGTAGGCAACCTCCATCCAGATGGGCAAGCCGTATTCGCCGTATTCCAGTCGTAAATCCGCCCGTATTTCTGACAGTTATCCACATTGTCATCATAACACCAGGAATTACCCGTTTTATAGTTGAGGTTCTCCGCCATCCAGGTTAAATTCCCAATTTTAACCATCCGGTACTTCTTCCCATCCCGCGAATCGCTGAAACTCTCGCCGGGCATTGCCGGCACCGCATTAACCGGCTGCTTAATAGGCGCAGCAGGCACTGTCGCCTTGCTCGCATCTGTATTTTCTACGCAACGTACCTCATTCCGAAAATTATCCCGGCATCTGCCTCCAGACAAGTTCGTATCGCAGTTTGTCATGCCCCAGCATCTTCCATTGAACGAGCCGCGCACAATTCTGTGATCCGTAGAGGTCCACCAGACGCGGCTGCGACCAGGATTGTTTCCATCGTTGCCGTCGGGCAGAGCTGAGAAGCCGTATTCGTCTGTGCCATTGCCGTTTTGCCCACAATGCTCTTCCCACCCGCTCTTTGCTTTCAACTTCTTTCCTGCAACATTATCATTCTCTGATTTGTAATCCGGATCAACAAATCTTGCAAGCGCATCCCATTCCGCATCACTAGGAAGATGCCACCCAGCCGGACAAGCCTCCTGCGCTGTATCCCAATCGTAATTCAGCCCGAGCGTTTTGCATTTGTCTTTTTCATCATAGCACCAGGAAACACCGGTCTTATATTTCAGGCCCTCAGCCATCCACCTCTGGTTCCCAATCTTCACAGTCCTGTACTTCCTCCCGTCTCGCGAATCTGTGAAAGTACCGTTGTGACCATCTGATGCCAGCACAGAACCCTGACTTTCCTTAGCTGTTCTGCCGCAGCCTGCTGTGATTATTGCGATTGTGGCAATGGCAAGGATTGTTGTTGTTCGGTTAATCATATATTGCCCTTAACACATCTCAGCGATTTCTCGACCGACTTGGTTACGGTCCCCCTTTTAAATTCATCGCCCTCTATCTCTTGGTATTTTGCATTATTAGTGCCCTGCTCCGTGGATGTCCACCAGAAACCTCGGTAGCCGTAAGACCAGCCGGTGCGTTCGCACGGCAGGGCCGAAAAGCCGAAATCGTCAGTGCCGTTGCGGTTATTTCTCCATCCTGTTTTTGATTTAAGCTTTATAGCAGTGCCTTTCCAACTATAATTACCATTTCCAAAATAATCCTTCTCGCGCCTACCGCCTACCGCCGCCGCCAAAACATCCCAGTCTTCAACGCTTGGCACTCGCCACCCAGCAGGGCAGGCTTTTTTCACGTCCCTCCATTCATAAAACCGTCCGTATTTGGCGCATTTGGAATCCTCATCCTTATTGCACGATGAATAACCGGTTTCAAAGTTAAGATTCTCAGCCATCCAAATCAAGTTGCCAATCTTCACTGTCCTGTACTTTTTCCCGTCTCGCGAATCTGTGAAAGTACCGTTGTGACCATCTGATGTCTGCGCAGAACCCTTACTTTCCTTAGCTGTTCCGCTACAGCTCGCTGTGATTACTGCGAGGAATGCAAGAGCGATGATCGTTGTTGTGCAAATTTTCATTTTACGCACCTCAGCGAGAACAAGGAAGTTTTGTAGTTACCGTAGTACCTGTACAAGTTCTCGCCTTCGCTGTAATACATATGCTGATACGAAGAGCACTTCGTACCACAAGTTGTGATACTCCACCAGCAAGCGTATTCGCCGGCATCGTAGAAATCGTTGCCTTCACCGCCGCAACCGCCCGGCAGGGCCGAAAAGCCAAACTTGTCAATACCGTCGCCTAATAATGCTTTGCCATCGTCATTCTTCCAGCCATCCCAACCAATTTTTGATCTAAGCATTGCGCCCGCATCTTCCCAAGCACCATCTCCCTTAGACTTACCGCCGACAGCCACAGCCAAATTGTTCCAATCCTTATCGCTCGGCACCCTCCATCCCGCCGGACAGGCTTTTGTTGCGTCATCCAAATTATAAAGCTGCCCGTATTTTTTACAGTTGCTCTCGTTATTCCCATAACACACGGAACTCTTGGTTTTAAAGTTCAAGTTCTCCGCCATCCACGTTAAGTTTCCTACTTTCACAGTCCGGTACTTCTTGGAATCCCGTGAATCGGTAAATGTTACGGCACCGTCCTTTGCCTTAGCCTCCTTGCGCACCGTCTTTTTAGCACACCCTCCAGCGATTGCAGCAAATGTTGCAACAGTGAGGAGGAGCATTAGGAGAAAGCGCATTTGTTGCATTGTGGATCCAAGTCTATTTCATTGATTGTAATTTAGAAAAGTTCTATATTAAACTTATAAACAAATTGCGAGGTCGCTATGAAAACATCATTTAAAACTCTTGCCATATTGCTTATTTTGGCATCGGTTTGCGCAATTCCGGTGTGGGCGGCCCTTGACTGGAAAATTAATCCTGCAGATGCGAATGTGAGCCGTGTTGGCACCGGTGAAAACGTGCTTAAATTGGCTAACCTCACATTTGACCAGGAAAACTTGCCTACAATAGGCGGAACCCTGAACGTTATTTACACAGACAATGCCGGCAGCAACAGATATATTCACGCTTGGACAGACTTATCAGGAACGGCTGCAGAAGTAGTGGAATTTAATTTTGTTAAGCAGGAAAATCGCAGTGCTGGCAAAGTTGTGCGAACACAGCCTAATTTGGTAGCAGCTGATAATTCCGGGAGCATAACAATTCCGCAAAGTCTGCTTTACAATGGAACTAAATATGCAAGCGTAATCTATGTAAGCATAACTATTTATAGCGATACAGACGCTCAATCTGAAGCTAGCCAACGAGGTTGGGGTGGTACGAACCACCGAGAATTCCTTAAATTATCCAACATAAGTTTGGATATCACAGCACCGCCTACATTTGCCTCTCACATCACGATTACTCCCGGAGCAGACCCAACTCGGATGAACTTTGCGTGGCTCACAAAAAAAGACACAACCAAAACAGCGATACTCCAGCTCATAAGCACAACAACGCAGCAATTCACCGGAAAGAACGGCAACGCCGCACACGGTTTTGATTCCAATAAAGTAGTGGTTACCGGACTTGCGAAAAATACGGAATACACTTATCGTGTTGGCGATGGCAAAGAAGGTAACTGGAGCAAAAATTATACATTCAAAACTTATAACCCTGACAGCAAATATTCCGTAATTGCGGTTGCAGACCCACAAATCAGTGGCTCCGCAGACAGAAGCCAATGGGTGAAAAATGTTGTTGCGGCAAATGCTCAAGCCGAGAAGATAGGCGGTGGGCCGGCTTTTATGCTCGTAGTCGGTGACCAAACCAACTATGCCAATGACATAAGCGAACTAAATTGGTATTTAACTCCGGCAAAATTAAAGAGCATTCCTGTAGCAGTTGCGATAGGCAATCACGATGTTGTTGATATGAGGGTTGGGCCGGAGCAAACAGGGTTTATGGATAAGATTTATAACTGGCCAAACCATGATAATTTGAGAGGTACCAATGCCGATGCTACCAGGCTCCGTGCCGGCGGCAACTATTATTTCAGCTACGGCAACACATTGTACATACAAATCAACTCCCAAGTCCCGGATACTGTAAATCACAGGGTATTTTTAGACAGAGCTATCGCCTCTCATTCTGATGCTACGTGGAAAGTTGTTCTGCTCCACCACGACGTTTATGGCGGTGGCGCACATGCCAGCCCCAAAGGGTATTCCGATTCATACAATATGCAAGCTACATGGTCGCCTTTCTTTGACAAGCGTGGCATAGACATTGTTATCACAGGGCATGATCACGTATATGCACGTTCGCATTTTATGCAAGGCAATAAGATTATAAAACAGCAAATGCCCACGGTTTTAGACATAAACGAAACCAACTTAATCAAAGCGAATCCCGGTACTTTTGTAGAGCCAAAAGGAGTGCAGTATATGGGCTTGTCCGGCGCTAGCGCAAAGTTTTACGCTTTGGAAATGCAGCCTTGGGTTGCTTACGGACTTGATATGAACAGCAATAATCTGTTGAATACACAATATTCAATTATGACCATTGATGGCGGAAGCCTTGCATTTTCCACTTATCGTGCCGAAGACAACTTATTAATAGACTCAATTACGCTCAAAAAGACAGCAAGCTACGCCGACTTGCAGAGTTTGATTCCAGGCATGAAATCCGTGCAAAAAGAAAACATCACAAACGCAACCTGGAACACTTTCCAGCAGAGAATCACCGAAGCAGAAGCCATTGCGAGTGCAGCAACAGCGGCGAATGTTCATGCCGCATATATTGCGTTGTATAATGCATATTATGCGCTAAACCCAAGCACAAACAAAACAGCGCTTGACAACCTGATTAAAACAGTCACTGCAAAACTGGCCGAAGTCTCCGAAGGCAGATGGCAAGGCCAATACGAATTCGGCTCAAAAGCCAAAGTGCAAACTTTATTGGATGCGGCAGTAACTGTCAATGACTTGCGGCTTGCCACTCAAGCCAACATAGACAAAGCTCTTGCCGACTTGGATAGCATTTATAAATGGTTCTTAAGCACTGAAAGTAAAATTCCTGTTCCTTTTATTCCTGTCCATATTATTAAAGCCAATGAAAAATACTCTATAGACTTGGTTGATTGGATGAAAGTAGGCGAGACATTTGTCTTTGGGGCAGATGACAAAGAACATTACGATGCTCATTTCACAAAACAAATTTATGCTAAAGATATTGCTCAAGCTATGCGTAGTGATAACAAATTCGGCCCGGCTAACGCCGAAGGTGGCCGAGGGCACAACCAAGCGCACATCACAAAAACGCATATAGGCGAATGGATACGTTACGAATTGAACGTGCAACAAGCCGGTTCTTACAAAGCAACGCTGGGTGCAGCCAACAGCACTTCATCTGTGCAGAGAGTTGTGCTCAGAGATACGGAACAAAACATTCTCAGCACCTTTGCCATTCCGGCAAACAGCGCGCTTACCGGAAACTGGAGCGGTGCTTTAAGCGTTGCCGGAGATAAAGAGTTTTACCTCCCGGCGGGCAAATTTATTATTGAACTGTTCTTTGTTAATGATGGCAAAGGAGTGGACGGCTCTGCAACAACCAACAATTATCCGGCTGGGCCAGACATTGACATACTCACTCTTGAACGCACCGGAAACGGAACACCGCCTGTTGCGACTCAAAAACCGGATATATGGCCGCTGCCACTCATACCAACAACCACAGGCGGTGCAGTTAACAGACAGCGTGGCTGGTCAAATACAGGTTACCAATGCGCAGAAAGCGGCTTGGTTGGTAAAGACTTGCCTATAGAGATTTTAAGAGCAGCAACTCACCTTGTTATGGAACTTGCCGGCCCGCCCAGCACAAGCACCAGCAGAACTTTACAGGTTAACATCTTAACCGAATCACTTTTCTGGTCTCAAGCGGAGCCGCAGCTAAACGGCGCAAACGGCGTTTTTAAATCGGATGTTGGCCCCTACGGAGCACTTGTATTCGATTTGAAAAGCTTAGTGTTTACAGATGGGCCTAATGCATTCGAGGCTTTGCGAAGCATAACAACAAGAGGCAGAATTCTCGTAGGTTATTACAGCTACGGCTGGGAAGAACTCAATGTTATGAAATCCTATCTTCGCATAGATCCAACCCTTACGCCAATCGCAAATGCTAAAATTTTCTCATCGGAGCTATTTGCTAGAACAACAAACAATGCTATAATAATTGAGAATGTGCCGAAAGGCGCAAAGGTAGATGTGTATAACCTGAAAGGCAATCTTGTTGGGTCAGCTACTAGCCACTCACCACTAGCCGCTAGCCAAATAAAAGTTCCAAAAGGAATGTATATTGTAAGGGTAGGAAAGCAAACATTACGCATTGTGGTGCAGTAGCAGCATTTTCTATATTATCCCTTATGAAAATACTATCAAAAGTTACAGCGCTCCTTTTTTTTGCGGTTTTTATGGTAAATGCGCAGGAATACCAAGAACAACACAAAGAGCAATATCAAGGCAGCAGCTCTAGCGGCACAACCAACATTTTTGTTGAGCAACACCAAGCTCAACACCAAGAGCAATATCAAGAGCCTCTTGTTTTACAAAATGCTCAAAACACCTCAAGCCCTCAGCACCCAAATACAAGGACTTCAATTTATTTGCACCCCGTTAGTCTTTTGGTTGGGCTTGAGGCTAAAGCACCATTGGTATATGTAACGGTTGAAAAGCCTTTCAGTTTATACAATGCGTTAATAGTTAAACCAAGTTTATGGAATCTTGGTGATTTGCTCAGGGTAGGTAGCGATGTGGGGTTACGCCATTATTTAACCGGAAAAGGTGAGGGTCAGTATCTGCAAATACAAGGCGGAGCCTTTTATCTTTCCTCAGATTTTATTTTCGATACCAGCATTGACTGGAACAAAGAAGCGGAAAAGAAAAGAGACAAAAAAAGCACTGCGTGGTATGATTTTTTGGGTTATTATGGCCATTCATATAAATACGCCTACGTAAGCATTTATTCCGATGTTGGAATTGGTTATGGATGTATTGCCGGCAAGTGTGCCTTAATAGGCGATTATAATTTCGGCATAGGCATTAGTTTTTAAATGCTTGCTATATCGCTTGCGATAAGTCAAAAACTATGTGGGAAAAGCTGAATTTGTCCGGCTTGAAATCGTCGAAAGATGTTTTTAGCGCATAATCCAGCCTTATCGTTAAAAACTGCCATTTATATCGCAATCCAAAACCCAAAGACATTTCTTGTGCTGCGCTAAAGGATTTGTCGGAATCGCTTATGCGAGCCCAATCTGTGAATTGCACCAGCTGGAAATTCCTGAGCGATTGCCAAGGAGGAATAATTCTTAACTCTTCGTTTATTCTAAAATATTGCGGTGAACGCCCGGTTATTATATTCACAGAGTCAACGCTTACTACTTCCTCTTTTGACGGAAACACGCTTCTAAAACGGTATCCTCGAAGCGTTCTGCTGCCTCCTTGATAAAACATTTCGGCATCGTCAACGGCGGCATATTTAAAAATGTTTCCGCCGCTAAACGCAAATGCACTTAACAAACGCCTGTGCAGCGGATAATAAATAAATGCAGAAGCATCTACATAAGTAAAACCATGTGTTAAACCTATGTCTAAAAGATCTCCGGTGCTTCTAGTCTCTTTAAATTTATTGAAAGATTCATTCTCCAAATTTCCACCTGCGCCAACACTTGGAACCAGCCTGAAACCACGTGTCGGATCGTAGCTGCTGTTTGTCCGGTCGTATATAAGGCTGAGTTCTCCTTTTAATTTAAAACTGTTTTCTCCTTGCAATCTTAAAAATTTGAAATCGAAAGTATTTCTTGTGCGAATGTTTCCTGAAAACAAACTCGGCAGTCCAAATGACACACTCATTCTGTTTGCTATTTCCCACCTTTCAACAAGGCTATCCGGACTAACCGGTGCCGGCAAAACCTCGTGATTGAAAAATATTTTTTCATCGAGCCTTATAGCCGTAGGTATAAAGGATACACGAGTTCCAAAAAGCAGAGGATGAGCATAATTAAAAGATAACTCCTGTCTGTTTTCCGCAAGCATTGCGCCAACTCCAAACTCGTGAAAAGAGCCACCCAAGTTTCTGTGCAAAGAAGAAACGGTAATGCCAAAGCCATAAAGTTGCTCAAAAAAGAAGCCGTAATTTGCTTCACCCGGAACTCTTTCATAAGCAGTTAAGGTTATATCGGAAAGTCCGTTTGCCTGTAAAGAATCTTCCAAAAGAACCTGAGAGAACAACTGAGTTGAAAACAGCTTTGCCCTAAACGAGAAAAAATATCTTCCGTCTATTATGGAATCGCGAGGAATCTCCCAAAGCTCATTTACCCATGCGGTGTCGGAAAGTCCAATTTCCGCTTCTGTTTGCCCCGGCATTAACCCCGAGCGAAAAAGCACACTTCTGAAATTTCCCATGCGAACTTGCTTTTTAGGATTTACTAAATAATGCACATCCACTTTTTTTGCTATGGTGTCTATATATTCAAAATGTTCAAGCACTATATGCAAATACCCGTTTCTTTGATAAATATCTCTGATTGCTTTTTGGTCGTTGCTTATATATTCCGGGTCGTAAAAAGCGCCCTTGGGAACGCCAAGCTCGTTCACGCTAATAAGAGAATCCGATTCCGGCTCAAATATAATTTTTGCATCTCTGAATCTGTACCTTTCGCCTTCGTGCACCTCGAATGTATAAGATTCCATTATAATGGAATCTTTAAGTTCTTCTTTTATGATAAGATTTATGTGTTCGCTGAAAAATCCGTTGCTTTGATAAAAGTCATCTAAATTCCCCTTTGCAAGCTTTATTATGAAATTTCGCCTTTCCGGAGATATTGCATCCATTTCGGCTGGTAAATCCAATTGATCAAGTAAAAAATTTTCGCTATAAACCTTTGCGCCAACTATTTGCAAGTTCCAAGCAGGACCACCTGCAGCATATAAACATACTGCAAGTAACAGAATTTGGCAAAAAATGCATTTCACGCAAAAAATTAATTTCTCTTTTTAGAAGCAGCCCTTTTCTTTGTGGCTTTCTTTTCCGGTTCAGGTGGCGAAGCTGCTTTTTTCCTGGTTTCTTTCACGGGTGGTTCATCGACATCTTCGAAGTCTTCTATTCTTGCTGCTTTTTTCCTGCTTGTTCCCGAACCGCCTCCTCCGTCTCTATTTATAAAGCCATGCTTTTCCGGATTAAAGCCTGTGGGAAAATTAGTTCTGTTATCATAAACAACTTCTTTGGCCTGAAATTTATCCATTGCTGCGCGAGACAGGTTTGCGCCGGAAAAATCAACTCTTTCCAACTTGGTATCGGCGTTGAATTTTACGTTTTGCATATCGGTACCGGCAAAGCTAACTTGAGTTAGTTTTGCTCCATGAAATGTTGCTCCCACCATTGAAGCTTCATTGAAAATAACTCTATCTAAAGTGGAATTGTCAAACTTTGCCTTTGTAAGGTCTGCTTGAGGGAATTGTGAGCGCTTCATATCGGTGCCATCGAAAATGGCGGATTTTAAATCGGTGCCTACAAAATCGCATTTGTCAACGGATGCGTCGAAAAAGCTTGCGCCTGCCATTTTGGATTTCATAAATGTGCTGCCGCTAACAGAACTCTTATCAAACACAATGCCTGTAATTGTCATTCCGTTAAAATCCATGTTTGATATTACAGCCTGCGCAAAAATGGCTTTTTGGAGTTTTGTTCTTTTCAAGTCTACGTCGTTAAACGATGTTAGCGAGAAATCTGCGCTGGTGAGGTTTGCGTTGCCGAATTTAGCACCGGAAAAATCTACTCTCTGCAAACCGGCACCGGTGAAATTTGCATTTGTTAAATCTACATTTGAGAAGTTAGAGTTTGTAAGGTTGCATTTTGTGAAATTTGCTCCGGTAACTTGAGCGTTTTTAAAACTGGAACCGGCAAGCTCGGCATTGGAGAAGTCTGTTTTTTGCGCTACAACGCCGCTAAAATCGGCATCAGTTAAATCTACTCCGATTATTTTTGCGCCTGTTAAATCGGTATTCTTAAAGCTAAGACCTTCGGATACTTTCATAGCTTCCATGTTTGCATTATGAAGAGACGCACCGGAAAAGTTTGTTGACCTCATGGATGTTTCGCTATTCAAAAGCGTTGCTCTATAGAGATTTGCGCCTTCGAGGTTGGCATCTGAAAAATTAACTCCACGCATATCTGCGCTTGAGAAGTTTGCGCCTGCCAAGTTGGCACCGGAGAAATCCGGTGTTTCAAGCATGGCATTTTGGAACTTGGCATTGCTCAGTTCGGCTTTTTTGAACACAGGGCTTGTACCTGTAGCATTTTGAAAATCTGCTTCTTCGCCGGAGGCATTGTCAAAACGAAACCCGTCTATACTCTTTTGCCTGAAAGAGGCGGATAGCTCCTTATTTCGCCAGTCGGCGCTTTCTGAAACCTTTCCGCATGTAGTTAAAGAAACAGCCACTACAGAAGCTGCTAATAGAGTGCCTATAAATTTTCGCATAGAAAAAACCTTTTGCATTCCTATAAAATACAAAAAAAAAACTAAAAGCGGTAGATTTTTTTGTATTTTTCTTATCTTATGCCAAATAGAGTAGTAATAGGTTCTCAGTGGGGCGATGAAGGAAAAGCCAAAATAGTGGATTTTCTAACGCTCAATGCAGATATAATAGTGCGTTTCCAGGGCGGCGCAAATGCCGGCCATACAGTTAAAGTGGACGATAAAGAGTTCATATTTCACCTTATTCCAAGTGGGATTATGCACCCGAACAAGGTTTGTATAATAGGAAACGGGGTCGTTTTTGACCCAAAACAGGCCATTTTTGAGATAAAAGAACTTGGAACCAAGGGCATTGATGTTTCAAACAGGATTTTAATAGCCGAAAATGCCCACGTTGTGCTGCCGTGGCACATAGCATGCGACAAACTAAAAGAGGCAAAAGCCGGAAAAGATGCCATTGGAACTACAGGTCGAGGCATTGGGCCTTGCTATAGCGACAAGGTAAACAGGCACGGAGTAAGGGTTGGCGACTTGCTGGACGAACGTGAATTAAGGCCTCGCATAGAGGCTATAGCCGCTTTTAGAAACGATGAATTCAAAAAGATGTTCAACGCCGATCCTATAGATCCGGAACCGGTGATCAAGGAATATTTGGAATACGGGCGGCAGTTAAAGCCTTATATATGTGACACCGTTTCTTATTTATTTGAAAACCTGAAAGCCAAAAAACAGATAATTTTTGAAGGCGCTCAAGGAACGATTTTAGACGTTGACCACGGAACTTACCCGTTTGTAACCTCCTCAAACACGGTAGCCGGCTCTGCAAGCTGCGGTTCCGGCATTGGTCCAACCGCCATAGACCAGGTGATTGGCGTTGTGAAAGCCTACACCACAAGGGTTGGAAACGGCCCTTTCCCAACAGAGCTTTTAAACGAAATCGGAGAAGAGCTTCGCAGAATAGGCGGAGAATACGGTGCCACCACCGGAAGGCCCCGCCGCTGCGGCTGGTTCGATGCTCCCGTTGTTCGCAAGGCGGCGGCTGTGAACGGCTTAACTCATTTGGCCATAACAAAAATGGATGTTTTAGATTCATTCAAAGAAATAAAAGTTTGCACAGGCTACAAATGCGAAGGCAAGGAAATTTTGAACTTCCCAACTCGTTTGGCTCTGGTTTCTGCCTGTGAACCCATTTACGAAACTCTTCCCGGCTGGGAAAGTTCAACGGCAAAATGCCGTTCCTGGAGCGAACTGCCTCCGAATGCACAAAAATACTTAACTCGTATTTCCGAACTGGTAGGCGTTAAAATAGGAATGATTTCCATAGGCGCAAAAAGAGACGAAAGCATAATGATGGATATGGATTGATATGTCGGAAAACGCATTTACAACACCGATAAAAATTAAGGAACCGGAGAATAAGCTGCCGGATTTCAATACCCAAGATTTGCCGGAAGCCTTGCAAGCCACGGTTAAAGGGCTTGGCTGGAATGAGCTAATGCCTGTGCAAAAAAAAACCATTCCCTATATGCTGCAAGGCAGGGATATGTTAATACAGTCAAAAACCGGTTCCGGAAAAACCGGAGCGTTTTTGCTGCCGCTTTTGCAGGTGATAATTCCGGAACATATTTTTCCGCAGGCTTTGATTCTTGTTCCCACTAGAGAGCTTGCATTGCAGGTCCACGGCGAAGCGGAAAAACTTTCCAAAGACTTGGGAATTCGTTCCTGTGCAATTTTTGGCGGTGTTGGTTTTGAACACCAAATACGTGCTTTAAGAAACGGAGTTCACATAATAGTTGCAACGCCCGGCCGACTGCTGGACCACACCCAAAGAGGAAACGTGGATTTCAACAGTATTCGCGATTTGGTTATGGACGAAGCAGACGAAATGCTCGGCATGGGTTTTTACCCAGATATGCAGCGTATTCGCAGGTTTCTTCCCAAACAGATTTCCTGCACTATGTTCAGCGCAACAATTCCGCAAACCGTTAAAAGCTTGGCACGAGAATTTCAGCGCCCAAACGCAGATTTTCTGTCGCTTTCTTACGATCAGGTTATAGCAAAAAATCTGGAGCACCGCTACTATGCTTCCGATGCTATGGGTAAAGACAGCCTTTTGATAAAAATTCTGGAATGGGAAAACCCGGATAGCTGCATGATTTTCTGCAATATGAAAAAAGACATTGCGTATTTGGAGCAGGTTATGCGTGATTACGGATTCCACGTTAAATCACTTTCCGGTGACATTGCGCAAGCCGAGCGTGAACGTGTTCTGGGCGAATTCAGAGAAAACAAGCTTAAGTTGCTTATATGCACGGATGTTGCTGCGAGAGGCATTGATGTTACCCACGTTAGCCACGTTATTGTTTTCGACCATCCTAGCGATCACGAAGTTTATGTGCACAGAAGCGGCAGAACTGCACGTGCGGGCAGAAGCGGCCTTGCCATATCTTTAATAACTCCGGTTGAGGAAATTGAAATTCAAAAAACGGCCGCCGATTTCGGCATAAATTTTATTAAAATGCCGCCGATAAACGAAGAAGAGCTTGCAAGCCGTGTTCGCCAGAGAGCCGAAGCAAAGCTCGACAGAGAACGCAGGTTTTTAAGCCAAAAACAAAACGAAAGAATGCGCCGTTACCTGCCAATGGTAGAGGAACTCTCGCAAAGCACCGAAGGAAAAGAATTGCTCGCCTATTTGCTCGATTCGCATTATTGGAAATAGGAAATTATGGCAGTTTTTTTGCTTGTTTTGCCTTTCTTATTTTCCTGCTCTTTCTTTGGTGATGATAGTGAAAAGTTTGCAAATGAACTATGCAAAAGAAAATATGGCTTTATTACCGAAGGCAAGATGTACACCAACCCTACAACCGGCGCACAGTCCGATTGCAAAAAATACTACATGGATGCTTGCACGGAAGACGGCCTCAGAAAATTGGTTAAACTCGAAAAAAGCTGTGGCCCATACTCAACGCAAAGAGAATATTTGCAGTGGGTAGAGTGCATGGACGGAAAGGAAGAAGAATACAACGCCATACTTAAAAGCGAATGCCCAACATTAACTAATGACTATTATTTCTAATAAAATAGCTATTTTTGACTTTTTTTGCAAAAAAATTACCGCTTTCCTGAAAAATAATACTTATTCGGAAATATTTTCTATATTTGCATTACTTTCAACATCTACCCAAAGAGGTTCACATGAAAACGAATAAACATACTCTACTCACGGCTATATTTATAGCCATGGCATTAACATTCTTTTCCTGCTCATCCGGTGGTGGTGGCAACAAAGACGACGATGGCGATGTAGTCGGAGGCCTGTCCAGCTCTAGCGGCATTTCCTCCCCTAGCAGCAGTGGTGGAGCGTCCGGCGGCGGCATCAGCTTTAATGAAAACTCGCAAATTTTCAATGATGATGGCTCTGCTTATACAGGCAATGGAGTTATTAAAATGAGATTTTTTCATGACAAAGTTTATAACTGTGAAAGCCTAATAGATGTAGGAAGCGTAACGAATGGGATTGTTACTCTAGCTTCTACTATTCCAACGCCTCCTGAAGAATGTTTAGTATCCCCTGAGCAACCATCGGATTTCCAATGTTCTTCTTACTTCTCAAATGATGCTAAAGCGACTGATGCAGAATTTCAGTTATATGAAGGAGAAGAGTTTATTGGTTTTTTGTTTATGTTATATGAATATGGTGAACTTGAAGAATCAATTAGATACGGTTATGTCTCAGAAGAAGCTGCAATAATTTGCAATGGCGAATTTGAAAAGCATGGATATGCAATAACCATAAATATTAAAGAAAATGTCCAAATAGGTTGGAATAAAATGTATCGGCAAACAATAACTACTTCCAACAGCATGGTACATAAAAGCAGCTCAGATAATATTCTTACAAAAGAATTGAAGTGGATTTCAATTTACCGATAGGATAGCTATTTGTTGCGTAAAAACAACCGCACACAAACCAACCCCAATCGCGCAAAACGGATGCAATATGCACACCACCTGTGCAGGGTAACCACGATGGGTTACCCCAACCGCACAAAAACCCTGCAAAACGCAAACGGGATGCGCTTTTCGATTTTTTTACTCACTCGGCCAGAGCCGAGTTCGCCCGAGACCAGCAAATTTCTGTGCTAGCTTGGGCCGGCCTATTGGCCGTTAAAAAATTGCCTACTTCGTGCCTTTCAGGCACGGCAATTTTTTTCTATTTTCTAACGACTATGATTAATGGCAGATTTGGCATTCACGGCGGGCAATACATTCCCGAAACTTTGATGAACGAGATTCAGAACCTTGAAAAAGCATTTATACACTATAAAGCAGACAAGGATTTCAACTCGGAACTTACGGCACTTTTAAACAATTACGCCGGAAGGCCATCGTTGCTTTATTATGCGGAAAAAATGAGCCGCAATTTGGGCGGTGCGAAAATTTATTTGAAACGGGAAGATTTAAACCACACAGGATCGCACAAAATAAACAATGTTTTAGGGCAAGTTCTGCTTGCAAAAAAAATGGGCAAAACACGTGTGATTGCAGAAACCGGTGCTGGGCAACACGGCGTAGCCTGCGCTACTGCCGCAGCCTTGCTCGATATGGAATGTGAAATCTTTATGGGCAAAGAAGACACAGAACGGCAAAAACTGAATGTGTATAGAATGGAGCTTCTCGGCGCAAAAGTCCACGTTGTCACAAGCGGAACGCAAACCCTTAAAGATGCCGTAAACGAAACAATGCGCGAATGGGTTTCCAGAGTAACAGACACGCACTATGCGCTCGGCTCTGTTATGGGGCCGCACCCATTCCCAACAATCGTTCGGGATTTTCAAAGCATTATTAGCCGTGAAGCCAGAGAACAGATTTTGGAAAAAGAAGGAAAGCTGCCAGCTGCGGTAATAGCTTGCGTTGGTGGCGGCTCAAATGCTATTGGCATTTTTTACCATTTTTTAGGAGACGACTCGGTTCAATTAATAGGCTGCGAAGCCGCCGGGCTAGGCGTTGACACGGAAAAACACGCAGCCACAATAGCAAAAGGCTCGCTCGGAGTTTTCCACGGAATGAAATCGTATTTTTGCCAAAACGAGGAAGGGCAAATTTCACCGATGTACTCAATTTCTGCCGGCTTGGACTATCCGGGCATTGGCCCTGAGCACGCACACTTGCACGATTCAGGCCGAGCAAAATACGTTCCCGTTACAGACGAAGAAGCGGTTTTGGCATTTGAATATTTATCCAGAGCCGAAGGAATAATCCCTGCCATAGAAAGTGCGCACGCCGTTTCGCACGCAATAAAAATTGCGCCGAGCTTGCCGAAAAGCGAAAGTATAATCGTTTGCCTTTCAGGCCGTGGCGACAAAGACGTTGCCGCAATATCCAGATACAGAGGAGTGAACTTGCATGACTAGAATTTCAAACGCATTCAAAAACGGCAAAGCTTTTATAGGCTTCTTAACCGCAGGCGATCCAAACTTGGAAGCAACGGAAAAACTCGTTCTGGAAATGGAACGCTGCGGCGCAGACATCGTGGAAATTGGCATTCCCTTTTCCGATCCAATCGCAGAAGGGCCGGTTATTCAGGAAGCAAACTTGCGAGCATTGGCGAGCGGAACAACTCCGAATAAAATTTTCGACTTGGTAAAAAAAATAAGAGAAAAATCTCAAATACCTTTGGTTTTTTTAACATACTTAAATCCGGTTTTCAAATACGGCTACAACAATTTTTTCGCAAAATGCAAAGAAGTCGGCGTTGACGGAATCATAATCCCGGATTTGCCTTTTGAAGAGCAGGCCGAAGTTCACGAGTTCACCGCAAAGCACGGCATAGACCTTGTGTCCTTAGTTGCGCCCACATCCGAAGCCCGAATCAAAAAAATCGCCGCCGCCGCCGAAGGATATTTATACGTAGTGTCCTCACTAGGCGTAACGGGAATCCGCAGCGAAATCAAAACAGATTTAAAATCAATCACGGCAATTGCGAAAGAAACGTCAAAAGTTCCCATAGCTGTAGGTTTCGGGATAAACGCGCCGGAGCAAGCCGCGCAAATATCCAAAATCGCCGACGGCATAATTGTAGGCAGCGCAATCGTAAAAATAATCGCAACCATCGGGGCAACCAACTGTGGTTACCCCAATGGCGAAAAAATCAGCCCGGTTGGCGAATACGTAAAGAAAATGAAAGAGGCAATTAGTTAATGTTATTTTCTATATTAAAAACAATGAGCATTTCTCACCAAAATACAGTAGCTGAAAAAACTGTAGCGGCCAACGGAGCCACTCAACTCTACACACACACACACACACACACACACACACACACACACACACACACACACACACACACACACACACACACACACACAATTATGTAAACAGACATTCTTTTTGTCTGAATCAGACACCAAGCAAAGCGACTGGACATCCGCAGGATGGCAATTTACAGAATACTTTGCATATTGCCATCCTAGTAGGGCTGGCAACGGAGCTGACTGGATGGGGCAATTTGCTTATGTTCAGCAGAAGGGGGAAATGAAATGACGATTTGCGAAACTGTGCCGCTAATATCTACGGCGATTACATCTGGCCTAGTTGCTGCTGTTATCACTGCTATATTTGCAGTAAAAGAAAATAGAAAGAAACGTATGCTTGAAAACTATACAAAAAGACTTTTCAACGATTTAGATAAGTTAGTAGAGTTATCAAAAGCAATACTTCTTGAAACGGATTTGGATTTAATTGAAATTAACAATGGCGAAATAAATGTAAAAAATATTGTAGAAAAATGCGGTGAGATAGAATTTGACCTTAAGCGTATTTATGAACTTGACCGCAATTTTATTCGTTCTTCATTATGGCTAAAAAAATGTGCTTTGGAATACAAAGAGAATAAAATTGATGGAATGAAATTACAATTAGAATGTGCTAGACGTGAATTCAGAAAATTTGCTTCTTTATTCAGACAGGCATCGTGGAAACATATAAAAGAACAAATTTTGACTGGCAAAGAAGTAAAAAATTTTTTTAATGAAACATATAAAAATATTGAAAAAGAATACAAAGAGGTCGAGTTGTCGGAGCAATGTTTGGAATGTATCAAATCAATAAACCGACAATCCACCAATAACAACCCTAAAAAGGAGAACACAATATGAATAGAGCAAAGTCTATTTTCGTGGCGGCTATTTCCATAGCTATGGCATTCACAAGTTCCTATGCACAAAAAAAGTGCGGCGCAGAACTATTCAATCCTCAAAATAGCTTTTGCTATGACAGCCAAGTTTACCGTAAATGCGATGGAATGCAATATAACCCCTCTACTCACATTTGCAACGGTAGAACCGCTTCTCGTGCAACCTGCAACGGCGTGAACTACAATCCATTGAAGCAGAGATGCGGTAATGATGGAGTGTTAACGATGTGCGGTGATAGTTGGTATACTCCATCTACTCAATTCTGCTTAAACAATGTGGTTTATAACAAATGCGGAGGTAAAACTTATGCTCCTAAAACGCATCATTGCTCCGATGCGGTCATTAAAAAAAATGGAAACAGAAGCACTGGCACTTTTAATGATGTTCGGGACGGCAAGATTTACAAAATCGTGGACTTTGGAATTGGAAGGCCCTGGATGGCAGAGAATTTGAATTACGAAGTCGAAGGTAGCGTTTGCTACAATAATTCGGATTCCAATTGCGATATTTATGGTCGTTTGTATAATTGGGAAACAGCGATGAAGGTTTGTCCTTCCGGCTGGCGTTTGCCAAGCAATGATGAGTGGTCAACGCTTGTCATTTTTGCAGGAGGAAGAAAGAACGCAGGAAAAAAGCTCAAGGCAAAGAATGGTTGGAACGAGTCTGTAACGGATGAGTTTGGATTTTCGGCCCTGCCGGGCGGTTACGGCGACTCTGATGGCCGTTTCTACACTGTCGGCAGCAACGGTTCCTGGTGGAGTAGTAGCGAGGATGGTAGCTACAGAGCCTACAGCCGGCGCATCAACTACTACCTTGAGGACGCCGACCGGGACAACAATGATAAGACAGACTTGTTTTCCGTGCGTTGCCTCCAAGACTAAGGCGAAGCCCGCCGCTAGCGCAAGCAAGTGGCGAATGAAAAGAAACTTGCTCCACAGTGGAGCGAACCTTGCTAAGCCTTGTATCCTCAAGGGTTTGGCAAAGGGTAAAAACAAACGGGGAAACCACCCAGAAGGGGTAAGGAGAAAAAATAATGGATTGTTCTATTACGAACTGGATAACAACTAATCAAGCAATTATTGGTTTTATAGGTGCTATTGCAAGTGTTATAGGGGTTATCATTTGTATTTTGCAGCTAAATAAATATAAAGCAAACAAAATGCTAGGTAAATTATTTGAGGAGTATGATTATAAATTTCGTCCCATTCATTCGATTGAAGAATTATTGGATAAAGCTTTGACGGAAATAGAGCTGATTTCAAAAACAGACTATAACCAAATAATTTTAAGCTTGACAGAAAAATATTCGGCTCACTTGCATGTTGTTGCTGACGCAATACCAGCAAATAAACAACGTTATGAGATAGTTGCAAATGCTGGGTTAATTGGTGAAGCTTATAACACAGGAGATACGATTTTGGTCAATGATATATCAAAAATAAAAGATTATTTTAATGCAGTTTCAGAAACAAAATCAGAAATTTGTGTTCCAATAAAATTTGACAATCTTACTATTGGGGTTATTAATTCTGAAAGTGAATCAATAGATCATTTTTCAGAAGATTTAAGAAACTCATTTGAAGGAATAGCAACAGCTCTTGCTAAAAATTTATTAAAACTTGGTTGGAAAAAGAAAGCCGTGAATAACGGTTTGGTAAGATTAAAAAGAGTTCCACTAAATAAATGAGCTAGGAAGCGTAAGCGACCGAACAGCCGCAGGCTGGTAATTCGGATTCAGACAAAAAGAAATGCTTTGTGCATTTACAAAGCCGCAATTTCTCGGCGAGAAAGCCCTGTACAGTTCATGATTTTACTCACCGTATCGCCAGCGGCTTTCATTGCTTTGGCAATTTGATTCGTTTTTATCTTTATTTTTGCCTCTGCTTTTGCTTCAGCTCGTGCCTCAGCTCTGGCCTCAGCTCTGGCCTCTGCTCTGGCCTCAGCTCTTGCCTCAATCTCGTCACACATTTCGTCAACGCCTGAGCTTTCATATGGTTCCAATGTCATGTCTACCTCAGTGAATTCCTCGTATTCGCCATAAAGCTCCTTGTGCATCTTTGACAACCTGC
>Ga0209755_10001002_pt1 | contig 47377 bp, 41 predicted proteins | sample TergutCo191P1_FD_187301 | JGI IMG/M metagenome (GOLD analysis project Ga0209755, IMG submission 187301) | Cornitermes sp. P1 segment gut microbial communities from Petit-Saut dam, French Guiana - Co191P1 (SPAdes) (version 2) | ecosystem: Host-associated > Arthropoda: Insects > Digestive system...
AGCAACTCCGGCCATCACGGTTGGCAATAACCGCTGACGGCGAATCTCTACACTTTTCCGTTGTACCAAAAATGTCACAATACGACCGTGCGATAGCATTATCGCGGAAAGTGCAGCCGCCATGCCCGAAAAAGCCGTTAATGTCGCCGAGGCCGAAAAGCCCGTGCGCAAGCCGCCCACGCCGTACCACCCGGCGGCGTTTTCCGCCATCGGGTTCTACCTGCTGGAGTACCAAAAGAGCGGCGAGGTCACACTTGAAGAGGAGCACAGCCTCTCCAAGGAGCCGCCGCGGATCGACATCATCATCATAAAGAAGAACCCCGCCACCAAAATAGACCGGTGCTGGGCACGTATCTTTCGCGGCCACAACATTTTAGAGTACAAAAGCCCTGTTGACGCCCCACCGTCCATCCACGTCTTCAACAAGGTAGCGTTCGGGTACACCGGCCTCTACGCTTCGCAGAAAAAGGTCTGCCTCACCGATATGAGCGCGACCATAGTCTGTTTCAAAAAACCGGAAAAATTGCTCGAAACCCTCGAAAAAGATTTAGATTACAGGGTGTTGCGAGAAGAGGGCGGGATATATTATATTCATAATAATGGTACCGCACCCGAAAAATCGCTGGCGGTACAGATCGTGGTAAGCTCCGAGCTGCCCGACAGCGAGTTTTTCCTGAAAACCCTGAAACGCGGCATAGACAGCGCGGCGGCGAGGAAAATAGCGGAGCTCGGCCGCAGCTGCCGGGAGCACCTGCTCCCGTGGTTACTGACGGTATACAAAGAAAACATGGACATTTTAACGAAGGAGGGCGGTATGATGGATACCCACGCGATTTTAAAGGAATTGGCCGACGAAACAGGGTTTATGGACGATGAAAGACTGGAAGCGCGGCAGGAAGGATGGCAGGAAGGATCCCGGAACATACTCGAGTTCCTCAAAAACGGCCATACCATCGAAGAGGCCGAGAAAGAGTTCGCCCTGACGTAATGCCAAAAACGAACGGCCACACAGGGCCGCCCGCGATGATGGGATTTGCGAAAATTTTCCATTTGTCGCACATTCCCCGTAGGGGCGACCGGCCCCGGTCGCCCGCCAGCGTACGGGTTGCGATATACGTTGAATCAGACGCATTTTCGCAATTCAGGCACGGGCGATCGGGGACGATCGCCCCTACAAAATCGTCTATTTTTATCATCCATTACACCAATAAATTCCCATTTGTACCACCCACCGTGGCTTCGACTCCGCTCAGCCACCGGGACCGTTGCCTGAGCGGAGTCGAAGGCAACATATGCGCCAAATTTTCATTTGTCGCATATCCAACCGTAGGGGCGTTGCGCGCAACGCCCCTACAACGTCATTATCGCAACAAATTCCCATTTACGGTATTACAAGGTCATTCCCGCTCAACCGCGATGTCTCCCAGGTCCAAAAGCGCGCCTGAGGTTTCCGGGACCGATACGGTTACGTCCTTCAGATTCAGCGCGGAGCCGAACTTTATTATGTAGGACGCGCCCGGCACCAGGCCGCCGGCTTGGAGGATGCCTGCGCTGTTGGTGAATGAGGCGCGGCGGGCAAGGTCGCGGGTTTTGGTGTCTGCGCCGGCGGGTTCTATTGTCAGGTATGCGTGGGCTATGGGGTTAGCGCCGAGCATTAAGCGTGTCTGCAGCAGAACCGTTGGGGTCTCGCCTACGCGCAGGGCGTAGCCTTGCTTGTAGCGGCCCATGGTGTGGAAGCTGTTTTCCCGCAATATTGAGCCCATTGGCACGCCGGTGGCCGAGAGCAGTATATTGGTTGCGCCTACCTCCTGCACGCGCTCGTGGTACGCTGCGCCGAGCAATCCGGTGTGGCTTTGGTCGTAGTTGCCGTAGTAGGCCCTGTTCATGTGCAGGTTCGCGCCCTCAAGGTCGCCCTTCGTATCTACAAGCGCGAACCCGTTGTTGACCTGGCGGCCAAAGGCCCAGAGGCCGCCGGCGTACATGAAGGAGCCCAAAAGCTGCGCCTGCAGGCTGTGGGCGCCCCTGCTGTAGTTCGCGTAGCCGGTTTCCGAGAAACTGTAGCTTGCCTGAAGCACGGCGCGGTTGTGGGCGTAGTCGGCGGTCGCGGTGTAGCTGGGATTAAGGCTATTGCGGATATACGCGTTGGCGGTGTATGTCTGCGCCCCGGCGCCGTTGGCGTAGTTTGACCATCGCCAGCCCGCGTTTGCGCTGTAGGTCAAATCGTACGAGTCCGGCACCGGGATAATCCCGTTAGACAGGCTGTCGGAAGGCGGGTATACGGCGCGCGTGCCAACGCCGCCCCCTACCGAGAAGCGGTGCCTTCTTATAGACAGCCCGAGCGACGAGTTGCAGTTTAGGGAAAAGTAGGGCGTGCGCACGCCTTCCCGCACCACCTCGCCCGCGCTCGCGTTGAAAGAGGCCATGCCGAAGCTGCGGGCGAGGCGCAGGCCGTAGTTGTACTCATACATATAATAGCCGCCCCTGTCTCTCTCTAAGAAATCCGCGCCGCCGGAGGCCGAGACGCCGAAGCCGAACAGCCCGAAGCCGAAGTTGCCCGAAACGCCCGCCGAGCCGAGGGTGGTTCCGATGGGCACAACGGGGTTGAAGAGGGCCTCTGAGTAATTCCCGCTGTTGAAGTAGCCCCTGAAGGCGAGGTCCAGGCCGCTCAGCGGGCGTTTGATAGTGTCGCCCGTAAAAAGTTTGTTCAGGGCGGCGAGCGCAGGCCGCATCCTTGGCGAGTAGCTAACATCTACGCGCTCGCCGGGATGGTTATAGGCGGCCAAACTCGCGGCTGCCCGCAGGTCTATCCACCCTAATTTGCCCATATCCCACAAAAACTGTGTGCCCAAGGCCCCGTTGTTCCGCGAAAACTGCCCCGCAAGCCCAACGCTTAGCGCGGGGTGCAGGCCGTACATTACATCGCCGTGGACGCCCGGCTCCGCGAAGTTGTACTCGTAGCTCCACGGTTCGGACACGCCGTCGCGGCGGAATCCGGCCGTTACCGAGTAGCGCGTCTCGTTTTTGAACATGTTGCGCTCGCTGCTGTACAGGTACACCATATCTACCCGTTCCGCCGCGCGGTCGTCGTTCGTAACCAGAAAAAGCCTGACGTCGCTGCGCCCCGAGCGGGAGTCTATGCCGCTTATCTCGTGGTGGCCGGCGGACAGTTCCAGGCGTTCCCTGTACTCGCCGTCTACGTAGACCAGCACGTACCCCGGTTTGGCCAGAAAGAAGGTGACCACGTCGGTGCCGTCGCGCGGGTCGTTGCCGAAGAGCCAGCCGTTGTGCTCGTAGCGCGCGCCGCCCATGAGGTCGCCGCCCAAAATTTCCGAGTATACGCTCACGTCGCCTACCCTGAGCCTGGAGCTCAGCTCGCGGAAGTCGTGCACGGCCCGCACGTCGCCGCGCTGAAAAAGGCTGCCGGAGATGGGCTGCCCGGCGGCCGGCTCGCGCAGCAGCGCCGAGCCCTCCAAAACCCAGTCAAGCGCCGCGAGGGCCCCCTCAAAGTCAAGGTACACAGGCGTACGCGAAAAACCGCTGTCGGGGCGCCGGTAGGCCGTGTAGGCGCCGCCGTAGTCGTAGAACGAGTACGTGTACCTGCTGTCTAAGCGGTAGTTCATATAAAAAGAGAGCCGCGCCGGGTCAATTTCCGAGCCGGCAGCCATGCGGTGAGCGCTGCCGAAGAGGGTGCGCCGCTGGATTTTGTCGCGGAACGGAACGATGATGCGCAGCTCGTGGCGGGCCTCGTCGGCGGTTACGACGTAGCCCGCGCCGGTTAAGACCGTGCTGGTGAAGTAGCCTACAGAGTCGCCGGCGCCGGGGCGCGCCTCGGAGTAGAGCACCCGGTCGAGGTGGCGCGCGAACCGCGCCGATATAAACCGGAACTCGGCAAATTTCTCGTCCCAAACTATATCCACGTTCCCCAGCGGCAGCTTTCTGTCGCCCTCACCGTCGAAGAGGCGCATCGTCATCTCGCGCGGGCGCACAGGGGCGGCGCGGCCGAACGCGCGGCGGAAAAGCTCCTCGCGGGACAGGCGGCTTAGCTGCTCATTGCGCGTGGCGCCCACGGCAACCTCCTCCTCTTCCGCAGCAGCGGCGCTGTCGGGCAGCTCTTCGAAGGATACGGCGGCATTTTCGAGAATTATGCCGGGCAGCGCGGCGGTATCAGGTGCGGCGGTTTTCGCTTTTGTGCCGGACAGCGCGGCGGTATCAGGCGCAGCGGTTTTCGCTTTTGTGCCGGGCAGCCCGGCGGTATCAGGCGCGGCGGCCCCTGTTTTCTTATCGGGCAGCCCGGCGGAATCCGCGGCCGCGCCGCCCCCAAACGCCATTGACGAGGCGGCAACCATCACCCAGAGCATTATTGTCAGCCGCCTCATCATCAAGCGCCGCCCTTATTTATTCTCGAAACGGAGGTCTTTTGCCTTCAGCGGCCTGCCGAACTCGAAGGTAAGGCGGCGCTGCTGGCCCGGCATGATCGAATTCTTGGTGCCGGTAAAGTTCGTTATCTTCTGCTTGCCTACAACTATGGCCCACCTGTCTATGGGAACGCGGCCGTTGCTCCTGTTCTCCACTATCACCTCAATCTTGCCGTCGCCGATCTCGCGCGACGAAACGAACGACAGCGCGCCGCGGCTGTTGGTCTCTAAGGAGATTATCGTGTAGTAGTTCATAAGCATGTCTACGCCTATCCGCACCCCCTCCCCCCCGGTCTCTATGGGCAGCGATACCTCTCTGGAGAAGAGCAGGTACGCCACGTCGCTTTTGGGCTTTCTGCCCTTGTAAGCGAACTGCACCCGCGCGCTCTCGCCGGGGTAGAGAATGATCTCCGACGGATAGATCATGAAATCCTTGCTCTGGACGAGCGAATCGGTAACGGTCTCGCCCTCCAAATCGACCCTGCGCTCGAAAACGGTGAGCTCTATGGCGGCCGGAGGGCCGCCGGTGTGCACAATGTCCGTGAAGGCGGTGTTCTCGCCCATGTTGACATTAATCCGCATCACAGCCGGTTCGATAGTGTACGACCCGTGAGCCAGAGCGGCAAAACAAATCAGAACGGCAAAACAGCGTAATCTCAAAATAACCCTCCCGCATTTATTATTTATGTTATAGGGCAAATACATAAACTTAAAAAAAAGACAGGCCCCGGAGGAGGGACCCGTCCTTTTTTTGTTTGTCCAACACGGGGGCGGTACTGCACTTGGACCCGCCCCCGCACTGTAAAACAACCCTGTCCTTACCTGAGCAGCTGGAGCACGCTCTGCGGAGCCTGGTTGCCCTGGGCCAGCATCGCCTGCGCAGCCTGCTGCAGAATGTTCGCTTTAGTGTTCGTCATGACTTCCTTCGCCATGTCCACGTCGCGAATCCGGCTCTCGGCGGCCTGCAAGTTCTCAGACGCCGTGTCCAAATTCTTGATCGTGTGCTCGAGGCGGTTCTGTATCGCACCGAGCGAGCTGCGCTGCGCAGACACACGCTCAAGAGCGTTGTTCACCGTCTCAATCGCCGTGGCGGCGCCCATCTTCGTAGCAACGTCTACCTCGGCTACGCCAAGCGCCTTACACCTCATGTCGTTCATCGAGACAAACAGCGTCTGGCCGCTGTTGGCACCGACCTGCGCCATGATAGAGTCTTGCAGGTTGCTCGAGGCGGCCTCGTACTTGGCGAACACGAAGGTGAAAGTATCGGTCACTTTCATGTCTTCTAAGTTCGTCTCGATACGGGCTGAGGTGTTCTTCGAGAACGTTATGCTGCCCTCGTCGAAGGTTACGCTGGCGGCGAGGCCGGACTTCTCTTTGGCAATGGTATCTTTGTTTGTGATAACGCTGCCCTTATTCAGTTCGAGACCGGTAGCAGATATTACGCTGCCTTTATTTACCAAACTGTCCTGCGTCATTTCAAACGAAAGCAACGCATAGGTCAACGAATCTCCCTTCGTGTCTTTCGCACCTGACACAGCGCCAGTATCTTGCGCAAGAGTAACCTGACCTTGAATAATCTGGATCGTACCATCGGCCGTGCCGTCGCCTTTGTCGTTCTTCAAGACAGTACCGTCGCCAAGGACGAATGTCGCGCCTTCTGCTATAACTTCGTCGTTGACCTTAAGATTTGCGCCGTCATACTCTAACTTTACCTGTGTATTACCGATATCCAGCTTAAACACATAGGCAACCGAGCTGCTATCATTTAATTTGAACTGGCTGCCAACTGCCAAGGTGCTGCCTTTACCCAACGTTTCGAGGTCAGTTTGAGTTGCCGCCTGTATATAATTAGGATTCGTAGTAATTTGTGTCCCACCGCCAGCTGTTGCACTACCGGTACCCAAAGTGATAGCACCGTTTACATTAAGTGTACCACCACCACTAACACTACTTTTAATCGTATATGTACCGGTACCAACGATACTATTGCCCAATTTGTCAAAGTCTGTCTGATCCCCAATCGTAGTAGCGCCAGCATCCTTAAAGTTATACTCTACACCGTTCGGTCCAACCAGCTTATAGTCCGTAAAGTCGAACTTAACGTCAACATCACCGGTCGCCGCCTCCGCGTCAAACGTCTGCTTTGCCTTAAGCAGCATAAACGCCCCGTCCATCGCAAAGTTCTTATCTTTCGCCAGAACGTCCTGCAGATTCTGCACCTGGTCCGCCCCAATGCTAACCTTACCCGAGTTGGCGTTCAGCTTGAAAGTAGCCTCAACTTCGTCCCGTACGCCGGTAGCCGACCCGTCGAGCAGTTTCTTCGTGTTGAACTCTGTAGTATTGCCGATACGGTCGATTTCCGTTTTGAGCTGCTTAATTTCGTTGTTCAGCTCTTCGCGGTCGGAGTCTGTGTTTGTGTCGTTGGCGGCCTGCACGGAGAGTTCGCGCATCCTCTGGAGGATTGCGTGGGTCTCGTTCAGCGCGCCTTCGGCGGTTTGGATGAGGGAGATTGTGTCAGACGAGTTTTTGGAGGCCATGTCGAGGCCGCGGATCTGTCCGCGCATTTTCTCGGAAATGGCGAGCCCTGCGGCGTCGTCGCCTGCGCGGTTGATACGGAAACCGCTTGAGAGTTTTTCCATCGACTTGGAACCGTCGAGCTCACTGATGCCCATCTGGCGGTGGCTGTTGATGGCCATGAGATTGTGGTTGATACGCATACTTCCTCCTTGAAAGGGTTGTTTTGTTTTGGCGGCGTCCTACCGCCTACACAGTTTTTATCGGGACTTTTTTGTCGCCGCATTAGGACTTTTTTACCTTTTTTTCGCTTTGCCCGGTTTTTTACGTTATTTCGGCCTGTTTTGGCAGGCAAAAATTGCCGGGCGGCGATTTTTGCGAACTTATACCTTAATGGTAAGTATCGTGCGCGGGGAAAATCAACAGGCGGGGCAAAAAATGTTGGGGGCCGGAAGCGGCGATTTGTTTCAATGCGGGCGCCGTACAGGCGCAAGCGGGTTGCGTCTGTACGGCGGGGCCGCGCAAAACGGCGGCTTGGCGCGGCCTTTCGTATGGGCTGCGGCGCTACCTCTGCAGCGGCTTGTACTTGATCCGGTGCGGCTGGTCGGCGTCGGTGCCTAAGCGCGCGTGCTTCTTATCCTCGTAATCGGCGTAGTTCCCCTCGTGGAAGTGCACCGTGCTGTTGCCCTCGAAGGCGAGGATGTGCGTGGCCACGCGGTCGAGAAACCACCTGTCGTGGGACACGATTACGGCGCATCCCGAAAAATCGGCGATCGCGAGCTCCAGCGCCTGCAGCGTCTCGACGTCGAGGTCGTTGGTGGGCTCGTCTAACAGCAGGACGTTTCCGCCGGATTGCAGCAGCTTAGCCATGTGGACGCGGTTTCTTTCGCCGCCTGAGAGGTCTTTAACGAGTTTTTGCTGGTCGGAGCCCGAGAAGTTGAATTTACCCACGTAGGCGCGGGAGTTGACCTCGAATTTGCCGAGCATTATGGTGTCGCCGCCGCCTGTGATCTCCTCGAAGACGGTTTTTGCGCCGTCGAGCGCGTCCCTCGACTGGTCAACGTAGCTGAGCGCCACGGTATCGCCTACGGTCATTGTCCCGGCGTCGGGCTTTTCGTGGCCTGTGATGATCTTCATAAGCGTGCTCTTCCCCGCGCCGTTGGGCCCTATGACGCCTACGATGCCGGAGCGCGGGAGGGTGAAGCTCAGGTTGTCGAACAGCAGTTTGTCGCCGTAGGCCTTAGACAGGTTGGCGGCGGTAATCACCGTATTGCCGAGCCTGGGCCCCTGCGGTATGATGATGCTCGCCGTCGTCACCTTGTCCGGCGTCTCGGAGGCGCGCAGCTCCTCGTAGGCGTTGAGGCGCGCGCGGCCCTTAGACTGGCGGGCCTTCTGCGACATCCGCACCCAGTCGAGCTCCTGCTTCAGGCGGCGCTGGCGGGTGCTCTCCTCCCTCTCCTCCTGCGCCATGCGCTGCGTCCGCTGCTCGAGCCACGAGGCGTAGTTCCCCTTCCAGGGAATGCCGCGCGAGCGGTCGAGCTCCAAAATCCACTCCACCACGTTGTCGAGGAAGTAGCGGTCGTGGGTCACGAGGATGACGGAGCCGGCGTACTCCTTGAGGTGCCGCTCAAGCCACGCTACCGACTCCGCGTCGAGGTGGTTGGTCGGCTCGTCGAGCAAGAGCAGGTCCGGCTTCTCTAAAAGCAGCTTGCAAAGCGCTACGCGGCGGCGCTCGCCGCCGGAGAGCGTATCGACCCGCGCGTCACCCGGCGGGAGCCTGAGCGCGTCCATGGCGATCTCAAGGTGCCGGTCGAGGTTCCACCCGTCAGCCGCCTCTATCTCGTCCAACAGCTTGGCGTAGCGCTTGTCGGCGTCCTCCTCGCCCAGCCTCATGCAGATTTCGTCGTGCTCGTCCAACAGCTTGCGCACACCCCGCACCGCCAGCTCCACGTTGCCCTTAACGTCCAAACTCTCGTCGAGCTGCGGCTCCTGCGGCAGGTACCCCACCGTCCGCCCCTGCTCAAGCCACGCCTCGCCCTGTATCTCCTTGTCCATCCCTGCCATAATTTTGAGCAAGGTGCTCTTGCCCGACCCGTTAACGCCGATAACGCCGATCTTGGCGCCGTAGTAGAACGAAAGGCAGACGTCCTTGAGGATCTCCTTCTTGTTGGGGTAGACCTTGGTCATGCGATCCATGTAGTATACAAACTTTTCGGCCATTTTTGTAAAGCTCCTTTATAGTGAAATGTCTTATATTTAACCGTTTCTTCAATAATATTGAGACCTATAATATAATATGCGGCGGCGCGGAAGCGTGATATATATTATTGAAGACACAATTAAATGAGGTAAATTATGGGCGATTCCAAGAAAAAAAGGGCGGATAGCGGGGATACGGGGCAGTACGGCATGCCGGAGGGCGGCGGGGCGCTGGAACTGGCGGAACCCACCCGCGACTACATGTGCGCGTCCGGGGGCGGGGCGGCTGTTGCCTGGCCGGATGAGCCGGGTCCGGACGATGATGTGAGCTGGGAGGATATCTACAAGATGCTGGAGGGGCGCGAAAAGGCGGGGCGTGAGATCGACCTGGACTCGCTGCCTCCCCCGCCCTCTTACACCGCCAAGGAGATTTTCGACATGCTCGAGGAGGGGCATCGCGATGTTTTGGAAGGCCGCACGCAGCCGGCCAAAGTAGCCTTTCGCGAAATAAGGCGGAAAATCGCGAATAACATAAGGCGGGATATCGAGAATGGATTATTATGAACCCGAGATGACCGTGCGCGCAAAACTCGATATCGCGGAAATCTACCGGTACTTCTACATAGACAAGAAATCCTCGCAGACCGCCGCCCGTATGGTAGATGCTTTTGAAGACGCGATTTTCAACGACCTGCCGTTCATGGCGCCGGGGTGCAGGCTGGTAAGAAACGCCGCCCTTGCCGCAAGGGGGCTGCGCAGAATGAACGTTAAGGCATACGCGGTCTTCTTCACCGTCAACGAAAACGAAAAAATCGTGAACATCGAGCGGATAATCCACGGAAGCCGCGATCTGGACAGCATCTTATCGGGCGATGTTGGGGCGTGATGTATATTAATATGTACAGGAGGCAGGTTATGGGCGATTCGAAGAAAAAACCGGCGGATAGCGGGGATACGGGGCGGTACGGGATACCGGAGGGCGGCGGGGCGCTGGAACTGGCGGAACCCACGAGGGACTACATGTGCGCGTCCGGGGGGGCGGCCGAGGCGGCTGACGATCTGGACAACGAGGACGACGGGATCGACTGGAGCGGGCTGCCGGACCGCCTGACGGTGGGCAGTTTGGAGGAGCTCTACGAAAAGCTTATGGAAGGCCTGGACGATATTGAGGCTGGCCGGACACGTCCAATGGACGATGTAGTGAATGATATACTGCGGGATATCGAAAATGGAACAATATAGGGTGGACTTCGCCAGGCAGGCCGATATTGATTTACGTAAATCCGCCCAATATATCGCCACACGCATGGCCGGGCCGATAACCGCGTCCAAGTGGATTAAAATTGTCAGAATAACTATTGACAAAAAATTATCGTATTCGCCGCAAAAATACCGGCTGGTCGACAACCCCGTCTTTGCTTCAAAAGGTTTTCGCAGCCTGATCGTGAAAAAGCGCAAGGTCTTTTTTGTGATTCAGGAACAGGAAAAAATTGTTAAAGTAGCACGAATTATCTACGCCAAACGCGACTGGGCCCGCATCTTATCGGGCGATTCGGGGGCATGATATATATTTATATGTATAGGAGGCAGGTTATGGATAATCCAAAAACGATTTTGTTAGATGAGCTGGGCGACGGGATCGACTGGAGCGGGCTGCCGGAGCATATGAAGTTCCGAAGTTGGGACGAACTTTACCGCACCTTGATCGAGGATTTGGATAATCTGGATGAGGAGGATGACGGCATCCCGATGGAAGAGGTTTTTGATGAACTAAGGCTGGATATCGCAAATGGAACGCTATAAGATACGTTTTCTGCCCCGTTTTCAGGAAAATTTTGTGGGATTGCGGCGTTAGGGTGTGAAAAGATGTATATTTGTAGGTGTGGATTTGCAAAAAGGGGCCGTATATGAATTTCGATATTGAGCTTGAGCAGGAAGATGACGGGCGCTGGATCGCGGAGATCCCGGAGATCCCCGGCGCACTCGCATACGGGACGACCCCCGTGAATGCGGCAGCGCGGGCGAAAGCTCTGGCGCTGCGGGTTTTGGCGGATCGTATGGAAAACGAGGTTTCCATCCCCGGTATCAATTCAATAGCATTCGTGAATCACCATGAACCCGTGGCCATCAATTAAAGCGTCGCGGCTTTTGGCGGCCCTGCTTAAGACCGGATGGTCCGTAAAAAGAGCGGCCGGCTCCCATAAGACACTGGAAAAAGCAGGCTACCCCGATTACGTCTTCGCGTTCCACGATTCAACGGAAATCGGCCCGAAAATGCTTGCGAGGGTAGCCAAACACACCGGACTGAAACGGGAAGACCTATAAAAAAAGGATAGTTCCAACTATGAAAAAGACCCCATTATTCGACTCGCACATCTCCCTCGGGGCTAAAATGGCCCCTTTTGGGGGGTATGATATGCCCTTGCAGTACGGGGGGATAATTAAGGAGCACGCGGCGGCCCGGACGGGGGCGGCGGTGTTCGACACCTGCCACATGGGCGAGTTTCGGGCCGGCGGGGAGGGGGCGCTGCGGGATCTGGAGCGGATCCTGAGCTGCGACGTGGCGGACGTGCGGGTGGGGGCGTGCCGGTACGGGTTCATGTGCAACGCCGCCGGGGGGGTGGTCGACGACCTTATTATATATAGAATAGCCGAGTCCGAGTTCATGCTGGTCGTAAACGCCGCCACGGCCGGCGGCGACTTCGAGTGGATCGCGGCCAACGTGTCCGGGGCGACGATTTTGGAGAATATCTCCGAAAAGACCGCCAAGGTCGACATAAACGGCCCGGCGGCGCCGAAAATCGTGGCCGCAATGATGGATGGGCCCCTCGGCGGGCTGAAATACTACAATTTCGCGAAAAACTCCTACCGGGGCGCGGAGGTGATCGTCAGCCGGACGGGGTACACCGGGGAGATAGGGTTTGAGATCTACTGCGCCGTGGATTTGGTGAAGGGTTTGTGGGATGACTGCATAGGGCGCGGGGCGGTCCCGGCGGGGCTTGGGGCGCGGGACGCGCTCAGGTTAGAGATGGGGTACCCGCTCTACGGGCACGAGCTGACGGTTGAGCGCAACGCGGCGCAGGCTGGGTATTCGCGGGCAGTGTCGCGGAAGAAGGGGTTCATAGGGTCTGACAAGGTGCTCGAGGCAGCGGCGGCGCGGCAGGTGTTGGCGGGGATAGCCTTAGACGGCCGGCGGGCGGCGCGGCACGGGGACGCGGTGTCGGCGGGCGGTAAAGAGGCCGGGATCGTGACCAGCGGCAGTTTTTCGCCGGCCCTGGGGTACGCGGTGGCGCTGGCGTATGTAGACAGCTGTTTTTCGGCGGCCGGAACGGGGCTTACGGTTATCAGCGGGAAGAATGAGATACACGGAAAGGTCTGCGAGCTGCCGTTTTACAAAAATGCCACGGCGCGCAGCGACATTAATTTATATTTGTGATATGGTCATTGCCTGAAAATCAAAACCCCGTTTAAGGAGGATTTTTACATGTCACCGAGTGATCTCAAATACTCAAAAACGCACGAATGGGTACGGGTGTACGGCGACACCGCCACGGTGGGCATCACCGCCCACGCGCAGGACACCCTGGGCGACATCACGTTCGTAGAGCTGCCCAAAGTTGGGATCGCTATCGGGCAGGGGGGCGAGGCCGGTGTGATCGAGTCGGTAAAGGCGGCCAGCGACCTCCTTTCGCCGGTATCGGGCGAGGTGGCCAGCGTCAACAACGCGCTATTGCCTGCGCCGGAGACTATAAACAGCGACCCCTACGGCGCGGGCTGGCTCTTCACAGTAAAGATCGCAGACAAGGCGGAGCTCGACACGCTTATGGACGCCGCGGCATACGAGAAATTTCTGGAGACGGAAGCGTGAGCTACATCCCCGCCACGCCGGAACAGCGGCGGGACATGCTGCGCGTATGCGGCATGTCGTCCGCAGACGAACTGTTCGCCGATATACCAAAAACATTAATACCGCCCGATAATGATTTTTGGCTGACTGAGGGGGTATCCGAATTTGAGGCGCTGGCAAAATGCGAAAAATTGTCATCTTTAAACAATTCGCGCCTGATATCTTTTCTCGGCGGCGGGTTTTACGACCACTACATCCCCGCCGCGGTCGATGCCATCGTGTCAAGAAGCGAATTTTACACCGCGTATACCCCTTATCAGCCGGAGTTATCGCAGGGTACATTGCAGGCTATCTACGAGTATCAATCCCAAATATGCAGATTGACGGGGATGGAGGTGTCGAACGCATCTTTGTATGACGGGGGCACGGCGATATTCGAGGCGTGCAAGATGGCCATGGCGGCAACGTCACGAAAGAAAATTGTTGTTGACGGCGGCGTCAATCCGGTATATCTGGAGATGCTGCGGACGCATATCGCGAATTTGGGCGCGGAGACCGTAGTTGGCGGTGATGATTTGATTGATGACGCCGCCGCGGCGGTTGTTTTGCAGAATCCAGATTATTTTGGGGTTATTCACGATCACTCCGGTATAGTTGACAAGTGCAAGAAGTGCGGGGCGGCAGCGATACAGTCGGTTAACCCGATTGCGCTGGCGCTGATAAAATCGCCCGGTGAGCAGGGGGCCGATATCGCCGTCGGGGAGGGGCAGCCGCTTGGGATACCGCTGTCGTTTGGCGGGCCGTATTTGGGGTTCATCGCCGTGAAAAAAGATATGGCGCGGAGGATGCCGGGGCGGATTGTGGCTCGGACTGTGGATGACAGCGGCAGGCAGGGGTTCGTGCTCTCTTTACAGGCGAGGGAGCAGCACATCCGGCGGGAGAAGGCCACGTCTAATATATGCTCGAACGAGGCGCTGTGCGCGCTGCGGGCGCATGTGTATTTGTCTTTGATGGGGACGGAGGGGCTGCGGGAGACCGCGTCGTTATGCCGCAACAAGGCGGTTTACCTGCGGGAATCAATAAAGTCTATACCGGGTGTAAAGGTTACGGATGATACGGTATTTAATGAATTTGCGATAGAATTGCCCGTCAATACGGATGGAGTAATAAAACGGATGGCGGATTTGGGATTCGCGGCGGGCATCCCAATCAACGCGAACCGCCTTTTAATCGCGGTTACGGAGAAGCGGACGAAAGCGGAGATGGACGATTACGCAGCAGCATTGCGGGGTGCGGTATGTCAATAATATTCGAAAAGTCAATAACGGGCCGCCGTGGCGTTACCCTGCCCAAAAACGATGTGCCGGTCAATGCCGCCATCCCGGAAAAATACCTGCGCAAATCCAGGCTTGACCTGTGCGAATTATCGGAGCTTGATGTCGTGCGCCATTTTACCGGCTTATCCAAAAAGAATTACGGCGTAGATACCAATTTTTACCCTTTGGGGTCGTGCACGATGAAGTACAACCCAAAGATCTGCGAGAAGATAGCGGGTATGGACGGTTTCGCGTCTATCCACCCGGTGCTCGCGCAGCTGCCGGGCGGGCATAAGTACACGCAGGGGGCATTATCCGTCATCCATCACCTCGAAGAGCTGCTCTGCAAGATTACGGGGATGGACGCCTTCACGCTACAGCCGCTGGCCGGCGCGCACGGCGAGTTCACGGGGCTGTCGCTCATCGCGGCGCATCACCGCAAAAACGGCAGCACCGGCAAAACCGAGGTGCTGATCCCCGACGAGGCGCACGGCACGAACCCGTCGAGCGCGGCGGCGGCGGGGTACGAGGTGCGGGCGGTGCCTACCGGCCCGGCTACCGGGCTGTTAGACATTGAAGCGTTCAAGGCTGCCGTAAGCGGCAATACGGCGGCGGTGATGATGACCAACCCGAATACGCTCGGCCTGTTCAACCCGCATATAAAGGAGATCGCCCAGATCGCCCACGCCCACGGTGCGCTGATGTACTACGACGGGGCGAACCTCAACGCGATAATGGGCAAGTTCCGGCCCGGCGACGGGGACTTCGACGTTATGCACGTGAACCTGCACAAGACTTTCGCGACCCCGCACGGCGGCGGCGGCCCGGGGTCGGGGCCGGTGGGGGTCAAGGCGTTTTTGGAGCCGTTCCTGCCCACCCCCCGCATAATCAAAACCGGCCCCGGCGGCGATAACGCCGGCAATGTCTTTGCCCTTAACAGCGACTACCCCGGCACAATAGGCAAAATCGCCCCGTTCTACGGCAATTTTTCGGTCATCCTCAAGGCCTACGCCTATATTTTGATGCTGGGCGGCAGGGGGCTTACGGCGGTCAGCGAGCAGGCGGTCCTCAACGCCAACTACGTCATGCACTCCCTCAAGGACCACTATTATATCCCATATTTGAAGACCTGCATGCACGAGTGCGTGCTGACGGCAAAGCGTCAGGGAGAGTACGGGGTCAAGGCTTTGGACATCGCCAAGGGGCTGATCGACCGCGGTATCCACCCGCCTACCGTCTACTTCCCGCTGACCGTGAAAGAGGCGATGATGGTGGAGCCTACGGAGACGGAGAGCCGGGAGGTATTAGACGCCTTCGCCGCGGCGATGGTTGAAATCGCCGGCGCTGCGGCGTCGGCCCCGGAGTCGCTGCACCGGGCGCCGGTCAGCTCGCCGGTTGGGCGGCTGAACGAGACTAAGGCGGCCAGGGACATGGATGTGGCGTTTTTGTAGGGGCGGCGCAAAAAATATTAAAAAAAAGTTGCGTCCGGCCGTAATTTATATTAGATTATATATAGGGATGGTGCGGTATAGCCGCGCGGGGCCCGGAAAATGCTGAAATCTACAAAAAGGAGCGCGTTATGCGTAAAAGTAATTTGATGTTGAAGCTTGCTTTGGTTCTTGCACTGGCCGCCGGTTCGGCCTTTGCGCAGAAAGCCGGCGACGCGATGCAGGCCAAGAAGGCCAACACGTCGGTCTACGCCAACGAAGTCAGGGAGGCCTACGAGTCGCCCGTCGGCTCCATCGGCCCGAGCGATGTCGTCAGCGTCACGGAAGTCAAAAGGAACCACCTCAAAATCCGCACATCGTCGGGCATAGAGGGTTTCGTTGAGAGGAAAGACCTTAGCAAGGCCAGCAACGCCGCGGCCAAAAACAGGGCCTTCGCCTTCGAGGCGGCCGAGGTCGTAGGTTATCTCGACAACCCGACCCCCATCTACATCATCGACATGGACGACCCGAACGCCGACCCCATCTCCTTAGACAGGTCTTTCAAGGAAGCCCTGAAGGAGAACGTCGATAAGGAGACTATGGACAGGCTGGCCCGGTAACGGAATTTTGGCGCTTATAACGATAAAAAAGGCGGATCTTGCGGGATCCGCCTTTTTTTATTGCCTGAACCGTGATTTTCCCGATTAAACGCCAACCCTTACTTAAAGATTTTTTCCTCGTCCTTTTTCATCAAAAGCCGCACGATTTTCTTGTTCAGTTCGCTGCCGCTGAAGGGCTTGACGATGAAGTCGTCGGCACCGCTGGCGAAGCATTTCTGTATCTCGTCGTCGTTGGCGCCGGCGGAGAAGAAGGCTATGGGGATGTTTTTGGTTTCGGGCTGGGAGCGCAGGATTTTGCATATCCGGTAGCCGTCGAGCCCCGGGAGGTTGGAGTCCATGAGTATGAGGGAGGGCCTGTGGCTGAACGCCATGACGAGGCCCTGCTCGCCGCTCTCGGCGACCAGAAAGTCGAACATGTTCTCCACCACCGCGCCGGCCACCTCTATGGAGACCTTGTCGGAGTCTATGAAGAGGATGACCGGCTTGCCGAACTCGCCGTCGTCGAACGCCTCCATAGCGATGGTGTCGTTGGCCTCCTTGAGGCGGCTTTCGGGGGCGAGGCGGGACTCGTCGTCGTCCCAGCCGATCTCGGAGCGCAGCGGCAGCGCCACGTGGAAGACGCTTCCGGGGAAGACGCCGTCGCGGCCCGCGCCCTCGCTCTCGACCCACACCCTGCCGCCGTGGCGCTCAACGATACCCTTTACGATGGAGAGGCCCAGGCCGCTGCCGCCGCCCATGAACTTGGAGGCGTCGGAAGAGTGGCGGTTGGCGTTGCCTACCTCGTAGAACGGGTCAAATATGTTCTTGTGCTCGTTCTTGTCTATCCCTATGCCCTGGTCGGCCACGGTGATGTGGAACCGCTTGCCCTCCCCCTCCCCCTCCAGCACTATGCCGAGGTCTATTGAGGTGCCGTCGGGCGAGAACTTTATTGCGTTGTTGAGCAGGCTGGTGAACATCTGCTGGATCCTCGCCTTGTCGCCGTAGAAGCGCGGCATCTCGGTGGGCGCTCCTACGCGTATGGTTATGCCGCGCTTCTCGGCGATCTGGACCATGTCGTCTGCGCAGTCGCTCATCACCGCGCCGAGGTCGATGTGCTCGGGGCGCAGGCGCAGGCGGCCCTGCTCGATCTTGGTAACGTCGAGGATATTGTTGACCACGCGGTGCAGGCGGTCGGCCGCGCGGCTGATGCTCTCTATCATGCGGTAGACGCTTTTATCGACCTTGTCGCGCATGTTGTCTATGATTATGTCGGAGTAGCCCTTTATGGACGTGAGCGGCGTGTTGAGTTCGTGCGAGGCGATGCTTAAAAAGTTTGACTTGAGCTCGGAGACCTTCTTGAGGTCGGTGTTGGTGCGCGCAAGCTCGGTGTTGATCTTCGCCATCTCCACGTTCTTTGCCTCTATGAGGTCGGCCGACGCCTGCTCTTCGGTGATGTCGCGCAGCACAAGCGCGAAGCACTCGGGGTACGGCTCAATTTCCTCTATGCTAAACGAGTCGAGCAGGCATACGAGGTCGGGGCGGCCGGGCATCGTGAGGGTCAGCTTGTAGTCTGCGAGCGTACCCTCGGTTATGCCCCTTACGATCGCGCCGGCATCGACCGCCCCCGGCATCTGGTTAGCCAGCCCGTACACGGTGAGGCCCACAAAATCCTCCCGCGTACCGCCGAACAGGGTAAAAAGGTACTGGTTGACAAATACGATGGTCATGTCCCGCTGGAGGATCATGATGCCTATTGGCGTCTGGTCTATCACGTGGGCCAAAAGGTGGCCGTCGGCTTGCATAGAATTTTCTTTTTCCATATATATATATACTATATTTTCTCTGTTTTTGGTTATACTGCCGGATAATAATATTTTAACATTATGGCGCGAGGATTTCAATTTTTTTCGTATTAATCCGGGAAAAATTGTATTTTATAGAAAATGTACCGTTCAACCGCTATAATTACCGCTATTTTGGTGGCTTTTGGGGCCGTGGCCGCCCGGGCCGGCGAGCCGGCGCCCGGAATTTCCGGCGCCGACAGCGCCTCAACCGCCTCTGGCGGTGCGCGTGCCGCCGGCTACAGCCCGGCGGCGCCGGACTGCGCACAGGCGTTCAGCCCGTCGGCGCGCTCCCCCGGCGCCATGTTCCGCGGCGACGGGGCCGGCTTCGCGGAAATGCTGCGCTACCGCAGCCTCGCCTCCGTGTTTGTCCCCTACGCCCTCTCAAGCGGCAAAAACCGCCTCTTGCCCTACGGAAACCCGGCGCCGGACGGATACGGCGCGTACATAAGGGACGACTACTTCTATCACCCGGATCCAGGCGCCCTGACTGGCCCGGAGTTCAGGGTATTTTGGGAAAACGGCCCATTCGGCGGGAACACGCTCAACCTGAGCCTGGCCCGGCCGCTCGGCGCCAGCCTCACGGCAAGCCTCTTCTCAAACTACCGCTACTCAGGCGGCACGCAGTTCGACCACGAGGGGAACGACATTGCCAACTTCTACAAGTTTTTCTACGCAGACTCGTCTGCCGTAATGAACCGGGGCTACAACCCCCTTTCCGACGAACACATAATGGGCTTGGCGCTCTCGTGGCGCGGAGCCGGTTCGTCGGAGCGGCGCCTCTCATTCTCGTTTGTCAACACGCAAAACGAATACGCGCTGGGTGAGACGGTAACAGCGTCTGCGGAGAACCTTGAATGGGCGCTATCCGGCCGCGCCCTCTTCCGCGCAAACGCCGGGCTGCTCGGCCAAAAACTCGGGCCGCTGAATGTTGATCTTTCCGCCGCCTTTATAAGCGAATCCGACTCGTCGTTCAACATCCGCAGCCCGGCGGCCGCAAACGGCAAGGGAGAGGCCAAATACCTCACGGCAGACGCGAAATTCACTCTGCCGTTCAACCTTGGCCTCAGCGGAAGCGGCATGTACAGAAACGCCAGGGATTTTGGCGGGGATGAGAGCAGTCTGTCCGTTTACAGCGCCGGGCTTTTCTACACGCTGCGCCTCAGTGCCGGCTGGGCCGGCGCGGAGTTTCGCGCACGGGGGGGGGCAACATTTACGTCTGACGGCGACACGCTCCTTTACTCCCCCTGCTGGGGCATAGAAACGGAGGCGCAGGCGGGATATACGGGGCTGCTTGCGGGATATCAATACACCGCGCCCAGCCGGGCCGCGCTCATTGAGACGTGGGACGGGTACCCTCCGCCCTACCCCCAGCCGCTGCACACGTTCGTAATAGCCCCGTGGATGTCGCGCTACCGCGGCCTGTCCCTCCTGTCAAGGGCAATCATCACCGATACGAAACCATACATCAAAGCGGCGGCGGCCTTATCGTACCTGATTCAGCCGCAGGGTATGGCGTACACCTTCGAGCCGGGGATCGGGTTCGACTACTGGAGCGGGCGCGCCCCCGTCATCTTCGCCGGGCACACGGAGGAGTGGCGCCGCCCGGTCTACGATCTGAACGTGAAGGTCACGGTACACATCAGGGAGTTCCGCCTGTTCTACAAGATAGACAATCTGCTGAATATAAAGCAGGCGTACATACCGGGATACTTCTCGCCGGGGCTGACCTTCAGGTGGGGGCTTAACTGGTTTATACAGTAAAAAATCCTTAAATATAACAATTACCTCCCCCCGCCCGTAATTATTTTAAGGTATATTGGCATTGTACCATATCCGGGAGGCTGCTTATGGGACGGATATCCGATATTATGGATCCGCGGTGCATCCAATTATCTCTGGCGGCCCGTTCTAAAGAGGGCGCTGTCAGGGAGTTAGTGCAGATGCTGGCAGACGCGGGTAAGCTTGACGGTGCCGGCGGCATCGACTGCTGCGTTGCGGCGGTGATGGAACGCGAGGGGCTGTCATCAACCGGGATAGGCCGCGGGATCGCGATTCCGCACCGTTTGGCTGCGGGGGTCGGGGCCATTGTGATAGCGGCGGGGCGGAGCGTTCGGGGAATTCCGTTCGATTCTGTTGACGGGAAGCCTGCCCATCTAATATTTTTGATTATGGGCCCCTGCGGCGAGAACAGCGGGTATCTGAGTATTTTGGGCGCTTTGTCGCGGCTTTTAAACGACCGTGAGTTTTTCGAAACGCTCATGAGGGCCGAGGGCGTCCTTGAAGTGGTTGAACTTGTAGCGGAACGTGAACGTTAACAATAAAAAGGAGTGTTTGGCTATGCGTATGTTGTATTCCTGTTTGTTTGTGTTTGTGTCTGCGGCCGCCGCTTTTGCCAATCAGGGCGGTTTCAGCAGCAACAGCCTGCTGGTTTTTGGAATTGCCATTGCCGCTATCGCGGCGCTCGTTCTGTTCTACTTTATCGGCTCCGCCCTCCAGCTTTGGCTGCAGGCGATCTTCTCCGGGACGAAGGTGGGGCTTCTCAGCATAGTCTTCATGCGCTTCCGCAAGGTTCCGCCCAAGCTTATAGTTGAGGCCAAGATCACGGCGGTAAAGGCGGGGATTGATATTTCGACCGACGAGCTTGAGTCGCACTATCTGGCCGGCGGCAACGTGCTGCGCGTGGTGCAGGCGCTCATCGCGGCCGACAAGGCGAACATCCCGCTCACGTTCAGGCGCGCCGCGGCCATAGACCTGGCAGGCCGCAACGTGCTTGAGGCGGTGCAGATGAGCGTAAACCCTAAGGTTATAGAGACCCCCAAGGTGTCGGCCGTAGCCAAGGACGGCATTCAGCTGATGGCGCTCACGCGGGTCACGGTGCGCGCGAACATCGACCGGTTAGTCGGCGGTGCCGGCGAGGAGACGATTTTGGCGCGCGTGGGCGAAGGCATCGTTACAACAATCGGCTCCGCGGCGTCGCACAAGATGGTGCTTGAGAACCCGGACTCCATCTCCAAGCGCGTGCTCGAGAAGGGGCTCGACTCCGGTACGGCCTACGAGATTCTGTCTATCGATATCGCCGACGTAGACGTAGGGAAAAACATCGGCGCGGACCTTGAGACCGACCGGGCCGAGGCCGACAAGAAGATCGCCCAGGCGAAGGCCGAGGAGCGCCGCGCGATGGCCATAGCCGCCGAGCAGGAGATGAAGGCGAAGGTGCAGGAGATGCGGGCCAAGGTCGTGGAGGCCGAGGCGCTGGTGCCGCAGGCGATGGCGGAGGCGTTTAGGAGCGGGAACCTGGGGATCATGGACTATTATAAGATGAAGAACGTGGTGGCCGACACGCAGATGCGCGAGTCCATTGGCGGGCATAACCCGCAGGGGCCCAAGGTATAGGTGTTGTTTGTGTAATACAGGAAGATTGCCGGGATGATGTTTTCCCGGCGGCACCGGGTAGTTATCATTGCAGGGGCGGGCCTTAACCCGCCCGCTGTTTATGGAGTGATATGGAATTTATTATTAATCATCTTGATGCTATCTTTTTTATCGCGATCTTTGCCGTCTCGATACTGGGCAGCATTTTCAAGAAACGCCAGCCGGCCGGCAGCGACGACGACGACGGCGATGCGCCGGCGCCCGCCGCCCCCCCGCCCCCGCGCACGGCATCGAAGCCGCAGCCTGTCAATCTCGAAGAGGAGATGCGCAAGACGCTGGAGGACATATTCGCGGAGAAGCAGCCGTCCGGCAGCCGGAGGCATACCTACGAAGATCAGAAGCAGCAGCCGTCCTACGACAACTACAAGGCCGTAAACACCCACACCCGCACAAACGCCCAGCCGCAGGCCGCCAGGAAAATAGTCAGGCAGGGAGCGCCCGTAGACGCCGAGTGGCAGCTGGCGCTAAAGACGCGCGAACTCAAAGACGCCGCGAAAGCGGCGGCCAAGGCAGAGGCCCTCGTATTCGAAACGCAGGAAAATATATCAATACCGGACAGTGACCAAATATTGCTGGCCCAGGCGCGCAACGGCATAATATGGTCTGAGATATTGCATCCGCCTGTATCAATGCGTTGATAAATATTATGAATAACCGTTTTAACGACGACGCCAAGGAGCAGGTCCGTTCCCGCACCGACATAGCCGCTGTAATAGGCCGCTATGTCAACCTCAAGGGACGCGGGCACACCATGATGGGGCTTTGCCCTTTCCACAAGGAGAAGACCCCGTCGTTCACCGTCAACCCGCTCCGCGGATTTTACCACTGTTTCGGCTGCGGCAAGGGCGGCGATGTCTTCAATTTCGTTATGGAAATGGAGGGGGTAGACTTCCGCGAAGCGCTCACGATGCTCGCCGGTGAGGCCGGGGTCAAGTTAGAGGGCGGGGGCGGAGGCGGGCGCGACTCCAGATACGACGGGAGCTGGTACGGCGATGCCCAGTACGGCGACAGCGGCGAGCCGGAACGCGGCCCGCCGCCGGGTTCGTCCAAGGCAACAAAGACCGAGCTTCTGGCGATACACGGCGAAGCGGCCAGATTTTTTTATGAGTGCATGAAAAAGCACGGCCCGGCTAAGGATTACTTCAAGTCGCGGGGGCTTTTGGGGCAAACGGTAAAGGATTTTTGCTTAGGGTACGCGCCTGACGGGTGGTCCGGGCTGCACGACTGCCTCCGCGGGAAAAACATCCCTTTGCAGCGGATGATCGAGTGCGGGCTTGTGGTCGGCAAGGAGAGCGGGGCGGCGTACGACCGGTTCCGCAACCGGATAATATTTCCGCTATTTGACCTGAGCGGCCGCATAATCGCGTTTGCCGGCCGCGGGTTCGACGCCGACGCGCAGCCCAAATACCTGAACTCGCCGGAGACCGCGCTGTACCGGAAGAGCGGCGTACTCTACGGAATGCACATGGCGCGTCAGGCAGTGCGCGAGCTGGGGTATCTGCTTATCGTTGAGGGGTACATGGACTACCTTACGCTCTGGCAGGCGGGGATACGCAACGCTGCGGCGGTATCGGGGACGGCGTTTACGGAGGAGCACGCAAACATCATCAAGCGGTTCACGCAGCGGGTCGTTCTTGTGTTTGACGGCGACCGCGCCGGCCTCTCGGCGGCGCAGCGGGCGGCGTTCGTCCTGGCGCCGTTCCGGTTAGAGGTGCAGATCCTGACCCTCCCCGGCGGCGACGATCCCGACTCGTTCGTTAAGCGCTCAGGGCCGGAGGCGTTTTTGTCGCTCTTGTCCACCGCGCAGCCGGCGGCTGATTTTCTTATTGATAAGCTGATCTCGGAGCATGACGGTTCGTCTTTGGGCAAGAGCCGCATAGTTGACGAGCTGGCGCCTTACGCGCTGGCGGTCTCCGACGAAATCGTGCGAAACGATTTTCTGAAGAAGGTAGAGCAGCGCCTGCGCCTCGACCGGCACCTTGTGGCAGACAGGTACAACAAGCTGGCGTCCCGCCCGTCAGCGCACGCAGAGGGAGAGGCCGTGGGCGGCGCGGAGAAGCAGGCGGTCCTGGGGGCGCTTGAAGAGAGCTTTTTCAGGATTCTTTTGACCGATCCTAACCTCATTGTCCAGGCGCGGCAATATCTTTCTCCCGAAAAATTTATAGACGCCCCCTCCGCTAATATATATTCAATTATATTGGAAGCGTTCGACCAAAGCAGCGACCTTGGCGGGCTGCACGATCTTTGCTCCGGCGATCCGGAGGCCATGCGGCTGATTTCCATGCTGGCCGTAAAGCCGGCGCTTGCGGAAAACATCAGGGACGAGCTTGTGCAAAAGATACTTCTTCTGGAGCGCAAGTTTCTTAAGGCGCGTATAGCCGGCCTGAGGGAGGATCTGCGGGACTGCCCGGAATCAGGGAGGGGGCGGCTTTTGGAGGAGTTGAAAGATTACGGGGGCCGGCTTAGGGAGCTGGGTTAAAAGCGATGATAAATACCAAAAATAAAGGTACGGCGGTCCTGGAAGACGCGCCGCTCGTTGACAGTGTTGCGGCGCGGCTGCTCAAGCACGCGAATCTGCAGGGCGGTTTCGTTACCGGCGAACAGTTCGACGAGGCGGCCGGGATGGCGGATGACGTTGAGCGCGTCAGGGAGATACTGGAGCGCGAGCACATCACCATCAACACTCTGGTAAAGGCGAATTACGGCGCGCCGCCTGTGGGTTCACACGCAGTTTCGCACCACCACAGCGCAGACAAGCCGCGGCCTGCCGGGTACGGGCGGCTGCCGCAGCACTACGCCGACCCAACCTGGGCCTACCTCCACTCCGTCGGCAAGGTCCCGCTCCTCTCCAAGGAAGAGGAGACCGAGTTCGCCATGCAGATGGAGTTCGCGCAAAACAAACTTTTCGACATGGCCTTCCGCTCCGAATGCGCCTTAGACACCCTCTACCTGCTCGGCGAAGAGCTCAAAAACGGCGAGGTGGAGGTCGCCGGCGTGCTGCGCGTGGAGGAGGCCGAGGGGCAGGCCGAAGACGGTCAGCCGGTGGACGTGGCGGTTAAGCTCGACGAATTTCTGCGGGTGCTCGCGAACGTGAAGAGGAAGCACGCCGCCCTCGGCGCGGCGGCGGACGGTACGCCTGCCTCCGAAAAAACGGTTGACGCTATGTGGGACGAGATCGTGGGGCTCTGCCGGGGCATGAAGCTTACCGGCAGGCAGGTAGAGTGCATCCTCGACAAGTACAAGGCCGCGCTCGCAGCCACCGGCCGCAACGACGAGGCCAAGGCGTTCAGGCACTGGGAAGAGGTGCGCAACCAGACGCGCTGCGAAATCATAGGGGCGAACGTCCGGTTAGTCGTAAGCATAGCGAAAAGGTATATCCTGCGCGGAATGGAGATTATAGACCTGATCCAGGAGGGCAACCGCGGGCTAATAAAGGCCGTGGAGAACTTCGACTACCGCAAGGGGTACAAGTTCTCGACATACGCGACCTGGTGGATCCGCCAGTCGATTTTGCGTGCGATAAACGACAAATCGAAAGCGATCCGCATCCCCGCCAACACTATGGAACTCGTCAACAAGGTGACGCGCCTCAGCCGCAAGTGGGTCATAGAGTACGGTTACGAGCCCTCGTACCGGGAACTCGCCGACGAGCTGGGCAGCTCCGCCGCAAAGGTCCAGCAGGCCATGGAGTACTCGCTCGACCCGATTTCGCTCGACATGGAGGTGGGCGGCGACAGCGGCGCGACGGTGGGAGAGTACATAGAAGACTCAAACGTGGTAGACCCTACCCAAAAGATCTCGCTTTTACACCTGCGCGAGCAGATCAAGCAGGTGTTAAGCTCTCTGGCGCCCAAGGAGAAGGAGATCCTGATGATGCGCTTTGGGCTCGACGACGGGCGGATCAAGACGCTCAAGGACATAGGCGAGATGTTCAATATCAGCCGCGAGCGCGTGCGGCAGATCGAGACTAAGGCGCTGAGCAAGCTCAAGCACCCCAGCCGGGTCCGCCAGCTTCTGGCCTGGAGGGACGAGCGGCCGGAGACGCTGGTTGATGTTCCGTATGAGGATTGAGAGAATTTGGAATTGCTTCACCGCTGTCCCGGGATGTATTTTTATTACCATGAGACGAATCGCACCCGTATACCTGCCTGCGGCCCTGATACTGGCCATCGCCTTGCTGTCCCCGGCGCATTCGTCTCCACGCGGGCTGAGCAAGGCTTTGCTGGCTGCCGCGGATACCGATACCGTCCGCAATGTTTGGGTATTTTTCGATGACCGTCCCGGCAGCGGCATTCAGACGCGCGTTTCCGAGCGGGCGATGCAGCGGCGGCATCAGGCCAAGTACCGCCCCGGCGCCGACGACCGGCCCGTCCACCGGCCCTACATAAACGAGGTGCAGCGGCTCGGCGGCCGGCTCCGCCACGAGTTCCCCTGGGAGAACGCCGCGAGCTTCTCCGTCCACGCGTCGCGCCTAAGCGCCATCGCCGCGCTGCCGTTTGTCAAGTCGGTCGAGCCGGTTAGGGTCTACGCCGGCGCGAAGCCCGCCTTAAACGGCCTTTCCAAATCACCGGCAGGGCCGGCGGCTGTTGACGCGGGCGACCCCGGCTACGGATGGCACATGAACATGGTCAACATCCCGATGGCGCACGAGTATATAAAGATGAAGGAACTGGGCAACCCCGGCGAAGGCGCGTACCTTGCTTTTTTTGACGGAGGCTTCCGCTTCGACCACAAGGCGCTCCTGCGCGCCAAAGACAGCGGGCGCATAGCCGCAGGCTGGGATTTTGTCGATAACGACTCTACGGTGTACGACCCCGACTCGGTAGCGAGCGACTCGCTCCACCGTTATCACCAGAACGACAAGCACGGAACGCAGACCCTGGCGCTTGCCGCCGGTTACCACCCCGGCTACTACATCGGCGGTGCATGGGGGGCCGGCTTTGCCGTAGCCCGCACCGAGGACGATGGGGTGGAGTCGCGCATCGAGGAGGACAACTGGGCCGCCGCGGCGGTGTGGGCCGACAGCTTGGGCGCCGACATCATTTCGAGTTCGCTCGGCTATCTCGACGGGTTCACCGACTCTACCGAGAACTACAGTTCGCACGATATGGACGGCAAGACCGCTGTGATTTCGCTGGCTGCGGCCGGCGCGGTCAGGCGCGGGATGATAGTGGTGAACTCCGCTGGCAACGAGTCCGTAAACGCGGGTTCAGCGCAGACGACGGCTACGCTGACCGCCCCAGCCGATGTGGACAGCGTAACCACCGTGGGCGCGGTGGACCGCAACCGCCTCCTCGCGGGTTTCAGCGGCGTCGGCCCCACGGCCGACGGCCGCATGAAGCCGGACCTCACAGCGCCCGGGGTTAATGTGCCGCTTCCCAACGTCTACTCCAGCGACCGCGCGTCGTACACAGCGGCCAACGGCACCTCGTTCTCCGCGCCTATAGTAAGCGCCATATTCGCGCTCGTCCTACAGGTACACCCCGGCATAAGCGCCGGCAGCGCCCGCGCGCGCGTCTACGCGTCGTGCAAATTCGCGACGAGGCAGACGTTCCCCGACAGCAAACATGGCCACGGCATCCCCAACGCCCTCCGCGCCATAATGGACGACGACGAGGTGTTCGTAAGGATAGTGGACACAAACGGCCTGGCGGTCTCCGGGGCGCAGGTAAGGATCGGCCAAAATGCCTACACCGCCAGCGAATCGGGCAGCCTGCTCTTCAGGGCCAAAACCACGGATCTGCCGTTAGAGTTGAAAATCTCCTACCGGGGCAGCCAGGCGGGTACGTATACCATAGGGTCCCTGCCATTCGAGGGCCTCATCGACATAGCCGTAAAGCGGGAAGAGGGGCTGAAAACACTGCCCAGCGTAGTAAGGCGGAGCAGCGTAGTCAGGGGGAAGTACTACTTTCCGGCCGCAAACATATCAAACCCGGCGGTGGCTATGGTCCACACGCTTAACGGCCGGAAAATCTGGGAAGAGAAGATCAGCCTGCGCCCCGACGGCAGCGCCGACTTCGTCTGGGACTGCCGCAGAAACCCGGGCCGCCTGGCCGCGGGCGTCTATTTCATAACGGTGCGCCACGGGAACGAGCAGGTCAGCGGACGGGTGATAATAGCGAAATAAGGCGGCAAACAAATCCCGGCACCTATTCCACCACAAACGTCGTAGTCTCCAAAACAGTCCCCGTCTTGTTGTCCACGGCATCAATCCTCCAGCTTCCTACATCGTCAGCCCCCTCCATTACCCGGTTGCTGTGGGTCCGCCAGCTTGCGGACGCTATAGGGCGGACCTTTGTCTGCACCAGCTTGCCGTCGCGGTACCAGCGGTGGGCAACATAGCCGGTGTCGGTTTCGCTGGCGCCGGTTACGTGCGTATAGTAGAAGAGCTTGGGCGTCGCCCTGGAGAACCTGGTAGACGCGCCGACCGGGGACCTGCTGACCACATCGGTGCAGACGGCGGCCTGCGCAATCCTGAGCGGCGACGCACCCTGCCTCTGCGGGCGGGGGGCGGGCGGCTCCGGCGCCGGCGGGGGCGGGATCACGGTGTCAACCGGAGTCCGGGGCGCCTGGTACCTTGGGTCGGGGAACTCGAAATAACCGATCTTTTGCGGCGGGTGCGCGTCGTCGCGCCATCCCCAGCGCACCCTGGGTCCAACGGGGGGCACGCCAACAGGCGGCGGGGCAGCCGGAGCTGCTACGGCAGGCGCGGGAACCGGCGCGGGCGCAGGGGCCTTTGCGGGAGGAGGCGCAGGGGCCGGCGTTGGCGCAGGCGCAACGGCCACCGGGGCAGGGGCAGGGGCGGGCGCAGGGGCCGCCTCAGACGGCGGCTCAGCGTGCGGCGCACTCTGCTCCGACGCCAGGTGCGACTCCCTCTCCAATACATCGCCCTTCTCAGGCAACACCGCGTTGGCCACAAAATAAGACACCACCGCCACGGCGAGGACAATAAGTACCGACTTTGTTGTATAACTCATGGGCTCCCTCCCCCAATATATCATATTGTAATATATATATATTATAAACATGGCAGGCGCAAAATCAAGATTAATTTCAATAATTTTTAATCAACCCCTGCATCCCGCCCGGCGCATGATGTATTTTATAGGGCTATTAACACAATTAATCCTTTCACGGCGGGACAATTTTATGATAAGGGTAGGGTTTATCGGCTGGCGCGGGATGGTCGGGTCTGTCCTCATGGACAGGATGCGGGCGGAGGGGGACTTCGCTGGGTACGAACCGGTATTCTTCACCACTTCCCAGGTTGGGGAGAACGGGCCGGACGTGGGTGGCGGCGCGGCCCCCCTCAAAGACGCTTCAGACACCGGCGAGCTCAAAAACCTCGACATCATCGTCTCCTGCCAGGGCGGCGACTACACGAACGACATCCACCCGAAGCTCCGGGCCGCCGGGTTCAAAGGGTACTGGATCGACGCGGCCAGCGCCCTGCGGATGAACGAATCCTGCTTCATCGTACTCGACCCCGTAAACCGCGGCGTCATAAACAGCGGCATCAAGGCCGGCATCCGCGACTTCGCGGGCGGGAACTGCACAGTCAGCCTCATGCTCATGGCGCTGGCCGGGCTCTTCGGCCGCGGGCTCATAGAGTGGATATCGAGCATGACATACCAGGCGGCAAGCGGCGCGGGGGCAAAAAACATGATCGAACTCGCAAACCAGATGGCTCACTTGACAAACGCGACAGCGGCGCTCAGGTCCAACCCGGCCGCAAGCGCGTTAGAGATTGACAGGGCGGTAACGGCGGAGCTGCGCGGAACCTCCATCCCCGCCGCAAACTTCGGCGCGCCCCTCGCGGCATCTTTAATACCGTGGATCGACAAGCAGGTCTACGGCGGCCAAACGCGCGAGGAGTGGAAAGGCGTCGCGGAAACAAACAAAATATTGGGAACGGCAAAGACGATCCCCGTAGACGGCATCTGCGTGCGCGTAGGGGCTATGCGCTGCCACAGCCAGGGGCTTACGATAAAGCTGAACAAAGACGTGCCTATGGACGAGATCGAAGACATGCTCGCCTCCGCCCACGAATGGGGAAAGGTCGTCCCCAACAACAAGGAAGACACGCTAAAGAGCCTAACCCCGGCGGCAGTCAGCGGCACCCTGACCGTCCCCGTAGGCCGCCTGCACAAAATGAATATAGGCAACGATTACCTCGCCGCGTTCACCGTCGGCGACCAGCTCCTGTGGGGCGCCGCCGAACCCGTTCGGCGGATGCTGAAGATTGCGCTGGAGAATTTGTAGACAACTGTTATCAAATGAAAAGGGCGCGATTAACCGCGCCCCCGCATTCCATCCATCAATACATCACGGCGGTCAAACCTCCATTATCTCCTTCTCCTTCAACGCCAGTTGCTCGTCAACCATCTTAATGTACTTATCCGTAACCTTCTGCACATCATCCAGCCCCTTCTTCTCCTGATCCTCCGTAACTAACTTATCCTTCTGCGCTTTCTTGAGCTTATCGTTCGAATCGCGCCGCACGTTTCTGAGCGCGACCTTGCACTCCTCGCCTATCTTCCCGCAGCCCTTGAACAGCTCCTTGCGCCTCTCCTCGGAAAGCGGGGGGATGGGCAGGCGGATCTGGTTGCCGTCGCTCTGCGGGTTGAGGCCCAAATTGGAGGCCTGCACCGCCTTCTCAATCTCCTTTATCATGCTCTTCTCCCACGGCTGTACAACGAGCATCCGCGCGTCGGGCACGGAGATATTGGCGACCTGGTTGATCGGCGCCGGGTTGCCGTAGTAGTCAACCGTGATGCCGTCGAGCAGCGCGGGCGTCGCGCGGCCTGTGCGGATCTTGGTCAGGTCCTTCTTTAAACTGTCGATCGTCTTGTGCATACGATCTTCGGTTTCTTTTTTAATGTCTTCCATCGCGCCCATACGTACATCTCCCTGTTTTTACGATTTGCGGGCGGCAGAATGCCGCCCCTGCTATTATAAATTACACGATCAAATATGGTGCCTGTGCCATCCAAAGACATCACGGCTGTCGTGCAGTCGCCGGATGGCACAGGCACCATATTTGATCGTGTCTTCCATATTACGCGTTGCCGCCGGAATTGACAACCGTCCCCACCGGCTGGCCCTTCAAACACTTCGCCAGATTCCCGTCCTCAAGCAGCTTAAACACTATTATGGGAATATCCCGCTCCATGCAGAACGAAAACGCCGTGGCGTCCATCACCTTCAGCTTCTTGGAGAGCGCGTAGGCGTGCGTTATCTCGTCGAACTTCACCGCGCCGGGGTTCTTCACCGGGTCGCTGTCGTATATCCCGTCTACCTTCGTGGCCTTCATGATAACCTCGCCGCCGAGCTCCGCGCAGCGCAGCGCTGCCGCAGTGTCGGTTGTAAAGAACGGGCTGCCCGTCCCCCCGCCTATCACCGCCACCACCCCGGACTTCATCAAATCAATAGCCCGCCCCGGCGTGTAATACTCCCCCAAACGGTCAAGCCGCGTAGCCGTAAGCACCCGCGCGTCCACACCGCAGGCTATCACCCGCTCGGCGAACGCGATAGAGTTGATGACCGTGGCGAGCATCCCCATGGCGTCGCCCGCCACCGCCGAAACTCCCTCGGTCGTAGCCCCGCGCAAAAAGTTGCCGCCGCCGATAATGACAGCGACCTGCACCCCGCCCTTAGCGACGTGCGCGACCTCGCCGGCCACCTTCGATATAATATCGGAATCAATGCCAAAGCCGCGCTCCCCGGCAAGAGCCTCGCCGGACAGCTTCAGCACCACGCGCTTGTATTTGTATGAACCGGACATACAGTTTAATCCGACTCGCCAAGCTCTAACCTGAAGAACTCGACCGGCTTAACATCCGCCCCAACAGCCTTAGCCACCGCCGCGATCCTGTCCTTCACAACCACCTCGGTGTCGCGGATGAACTTCTGGTTGACGAGCGTGAACTCCTCGAAGTACTTGGTCAGCTTGCCCTCAATCATCTTGTCCCATACCTTCTCGGGCTTGCCCGACTCCTTCGCCTGCGCCGCGTAAATCTCCTTCTCCTTGGCGATAACCTCGGCCGGGATGCTCGACGGGTCTACCGCGGCCGGGCGCGCCGCCGCGATCTGCATCGCGAGGTCCTTGCCCAATTCCGCCACCTCGGCCGACTCAAGCGCGCCGGGCGCGGAGGCCGCGATCTTGATCAGCACGCCGATCTTGCCGCCGCCATGGATGTACGAAAAGCACTTCTCCTTCGAGGGGTCGGCGGCCATCTTCCGGTAGCGGCGGAACTCAATCTTCTCGCCGATCTTGCCCACAAGCTCCGTAACCTTCGCCTCGACCGTAATCGAGCCGATGGACGCGTCGGAGAGTTTCAGCGCGGCCGCGTGGTCGGCGGGCTTCTGCGCGAGCAATATCTTGCCGAGGCTGTCGATGAACGCGACGAAGTCCTCGTTCTTGGCCACGAAGTCGGTCTCGGCGTTTACCTCGTAAACCATGGCGGCGGCGGCGTCCATGACGATGGAGACCTTGCCCTCCTTGGCGGCCTTGCCGGCACGCTTGGCGGCGGTCGCCTGGCCCTGCTTGCGGAGGTCCTCGATGGCGAGCTCCATGTCGCCGTTGGCCTTGATCAGGGCTTCTTTGCAGATCATCATGCCGATGCCGGTTTTTTCTCTGAGTTCTTTTACCTGAGATGCTGTTATTTCCATTTTATTTTCTTCTCCTTAAAAAATTATTAAAGTCAAAAGATTCAAAAGATAAAGTCAAAATCAAATTCAAGGGGGGAAGTCTCCCCCTCGCTCCAGCCAGTTTTTAAAAATGGCAAAAAACGCCATTTTTAAAAACTGTCTTCCGCTACCCCCTCTGCGGGGACACCCCGCAACGCCCCGATATTATATTCCCCCCCTTCAATTTCCCCCTCAAGGGGGAAACTTTACAAAACCGGTACGTCAAAGGCAACGGCAAAACATAGTAACACCGGTACGTCAAAGTCAACGGTCGCCCCTGGGGGGCTTAAAACCGGTACGGCAACAGCAACGGCAAAACATAGTAACAACGGTACGGCACAAATTAATCGTCTTCTTCGGTTACTACCTTCGGCGATTTTTTGTGGACTACTCGGTGGCGCTTGGCTTTGCTGTCTTCGGCCGGGGCGGCTTCCTCCTCGGGGGCGCCATCGTCGTCCTTGGCGGCCATCTCTTCGGCGGCTGCGGAGGCTACGGCGTTTTCGAGGATTATGTCGCTTATGGCGCGGGTGATCAGCTGCACCGACTTTATCGCGTCGTCGTTGCCGGGGATCGGGAAGTCTACCGCGTCGGGGTCGCAGTTGGTATCAACAATCGCGCCGATGGGGATGCCCAGGCGCTTACCCTCCGAGATAGCAATGTGCTCCTTTAGCGTGTCTACGACGAATATGATGGACGGCAGGCGGCGCAGGTGCCGGATGCCGGTGAGAATCGCGACTAATTTCTCTTTTTTCTTGGCAATGAGCAGACGCTCCTTCTTAGGCAGCATCTCTATCGTGCCGTCGGCCTCCATCTTCTCAATCTTGTCGAGCTTGGCGATGCTCTGCTTGATGGTCTGGAAGTTCGTAAGCATGCCGCCGAGCCAGCGCTCGGTGACGTAGGGCATGCTGCAACGCGCAGCCTCCTCGCGGATACAGTCGCGAAGCTGCTTCTTGGTCCCCACAAACAGGACCTTGCCGCCCTTCTTGACCTCAGCCTTAACGCGATCGATAAACTTGTCGAGCGTCACGATCGTCTTGTTGAGGTCAATGATGTAAATGCCGTTTTTGGGGCAGAGGATGAAGCGCTTCATCTTGGGATTCCAGCGCTTGGTCTGGTGGCCGAAATGGGTTCCGGCGTCCAACAGTTCAGGCAACGTCAATGAAGACATGGTACATCTCCTTACATTATGTATGGGTTATGGCTACCACGGCTGTCTCAGCGAGAAATCAACCGCCCTACGGGCGGCACCCATCCCTCGCTCGGCCGTGTGATTAAAAATTCTACGATATACTCTTATCCGAAACGGGCGGCAAGACGCCGCCCGTTCCACCACCGTCAAAACACCGCCGGACACAGCCGGATTTTAGCGTTTCGAGAACTGGAAGCGCCTGCGCGCACCGGCCTGGCCGTACTTCTTGCGCTCCACGACGCGGGAGTCGCGGGTCAGCATGCCGCCCTTGCGCAGAACCTTGCGGTTATCCTCGCTCATGAGCGCCAGCGCGCGGGAGATGCCTAAGCGGATCGCCCCGGCCTGGCCGCTGAGGCCGCCGCCGCGCACGCGCGCCACGATGTCGTAGCTCTCCATGGAGTTAAGCATCTGCAGGGGCTTCTCGACATCCATCACCAGCACGTCGCTCTTGAGGTATTCGAGTATGGGCTTGCCGTTGACAACCTTCTCGCCCTTGCCGGGCTTAATGATCACGCACGCGATAGCGTTCTTGCGCTTTCCGGTTCCAAAGTACCTGTTTTCCAAATTACTGCTCCTTCTATTCTATAATATGTATTAATCGACTCTGCCGGGACGGCCATCCGCCCCTTATGCCTTCTGCACCACCGGAGTGGGCCCCGCCGACAACTTGAGCGCCTTGGGCTGCTGCGCCGCGTGCGGGTGCTCAGCCCCGCGGTAAACGTGCAGCTTCCGCATAATAGCCCGCCCCCGCGCGTTCTTGGCCACCATCCCCTTAACCGCGTGGATTACCACCTGCGTCGAATCGAGCTCCATCTGCTCCTTGTAGGGCCGGTGCTTGTCGCCGCCGGCGTACGTCGAATGGCGGAAATAGGTCTTGGTCTCCGGCTTTATGCCCGTCAGGCGGACCTTGTCGGAGTTGATGACGATAAGGTAATCGCCATGATCCTGGTTGGGCGAATAGGCCGGCTTGCCCTTGCCCACGAGCACCTGCGCCGCCTTGCTGGCCAGACGGCCCAGCGTAAGTTCCGCAGCATCAACGACATACCAGCCGCGCTCAATCTTCCTTGCGTCCACAACTACAGTTTTCATCTTTTGACTCCGCTCTACTGCCTGAAAATACGAAAAATATGACTAATCTACAGAAAATACGTTATGTAACGGGCAAAGTCAATACTTTTTTTGTTTTTTTTTGTTTTTTGGGGAATCCGGCCCAGGAAGCCCCCTCGGCAAACCGCCCAAACGCCCCGGTTTTCGCCGGTCGCGGGAAAAAAATCAAAAAAATAGACATAACCCTTGACAGCGGTACTGTTTTTCGCTATATTACTATAAATAGCAGTAGGGGGATGGTATTCTATAATTTCATTAACATACACCTTAAATCAAAGAAAGGGAGACCGATTCTCATGACTCGATCTTTTCTTAACAAAACTGTAGGCGTGAAGGGCAAAGCGCTCTTCTGCACAACCTTAGCCGCGCTCTGCGCCACGTTGCTGTTTGTGGTCTGCGACTCTAGCGATGAACCTACCCCGCCGGGCCCAGGCCCCAACCCCGGCACCACCTTCACGCTCAATGCGACGGTCAACCCGGCCAACACCGGGAGCATCACTAAAAACCCCAACAAAGCAACCTACAATCAGGGCGAAACTGTGACGCTTACCGCCAGCGCAGCCTATGGCTACCAGTTTGTAAACTGGTCAAACGGGCAGACAAGCCAGAGCATTACCGTTACCATGAACAGCAACATCACATTAGTCGCCAACTTCATGGACCCCGCCGAGGATCCGTGCGACCCGGCCACGTTCAATCAGGATGTCTGCTGCGCCGTCGTCCCGTCCACTCCCGGCTGCCAGCAAAACCCGTGCATAACCAACCCCGGCAGCACGGCCTGCTGCACCGCCAACCAGAACCATTCGAGCTGTCAGACCTCCGACCCGTGCAACCCGTGGACCCAGGCCTGTTGCAGCACACCCGCCGGAGCAAGCCATCCGAACTGCCAGCAAGGCGGCACACAGCACATAATTTCGATTACCATCAGCCCGGCAGGCGCCGGCCAAGTCTCCAAGACGCCCGATATGGACAGCTACCTTGAAGGCCAATCCGTACTGCTCACGGCTACGCCGGCTTCCTCCTACACGTTCTCACACTGGACGGGAACAACCAGCGGCGCAAGCGCGAACCTGACGCTTACCATGAACCAGAACTACATGCTCACCGCCCACTTCACAACATCCGGCGGCGGCGACCCGTGCGTAACCAACCCCGGCAGCACAGCCTGCTGCAGCGTAAACGCGAACCACTCGAGCTGCCAGGGTACCGGTACCGGGAAGTTCTGCCGCTGGGACAACGATCCTGCCAACTGCTGGGGAATCGGCGGCCCGTATGACGACACTAAGACAGAAGCCGAGTGTCTCGCGGCTTCCGGCGAAGTGGTATCGGACTGCAACGCAGTCAGCACACTGCAGTATTGCCGCTGGGATACCGGCTGCTTCCCGATAACCGACCCCAACGGGCAGAGCACGGATAACCCCGGTATGACTAATCTGGAGAATTGCAACAAATACGGCTTCTTAAGCAACTTGCCCGATTGCAGCGACTATGTTGCGCCCACAGAAGAGCACTACTGCTGGTGGCCCAGTTCGACCGGTGGCGGCTGCAACAAAATAACCCAGCCCAATGTCGTAGATCCCAACAGCGATAAAGGCCTGACATATTTGGAAAATTGCAAACAGAACGGCAAACACTTCGACAGTAAGGCTGCTTGCGACGCCTATACACCTCCCGCAGTTAACTACTACTGCGACTGGAGTACTGCCGGGAAATCTGATTGCTGGAACATCGGGGACGGTACCGCCGCCTGCGATGCCGGCGCTGACTGCGTAGGTACGACAAAAATGTCGCACTGTGAGGGAACCGGCAAGGTAATCACCTGTAGTGGCACCGACCGGCCTTGGGACGGTACGTGCTGCGCGCACTAAGCATTATAGCTTGAGGAAGTAAAGCATTAAGTCAGGGGCGGCCCGCAAAGGCCGCCCTTCTTTTTACCCCACCAGCCCGGCCCCCGCCCGGAACATCCCAACAAACTCCCCCGGCCTCACATCCGCCGCCCCAAGCGCCGTCTTGTACTCCATCGGCATCCCGAAATCCCAAAACGCGAAACCGTGGCCCCGCAAATAACGCGCGGTAAGGATTAGCTGCGCCGTCCCGGCGTGCGGTTCATCGTAAAATCCCGAATAGCTCGTATAAACGCCCCCGCAAACAACGCCGAAATCGCCGGCGGCGAGCTCATCCCCCCGGTAAAGCCCAAAAGCTGCCGGATAAACGCCCGGCGCGGGGAGCAGGGCGGCGCCGGGGGAAGAAGGCCGGCCCGACGCAAGCGCGGAGCGCCTTATCTCCTTAATGCAGGCGACAAGCGGCGGGGTAAGCCAGTCGCCGCCGTGCTTCTCCACGCAACGGTCCAAAATACGCCCAAACTCCGCGTCCGGCCGCAGTTCGTAACGCCCCAGAAAACGGCGGGCAGACCTCTTGACGTGCAGGTCATCAAACCGCAGCACCGAGCGCACAAGGTGCAGCTTGGGAAGCAAAATATACCACGGCCCCCCCTCTTCCGCCGCGTCGGCCGACATCACCAAAAAGCCGGCCTCCATGAGCCGCGAAACAAACTCCGGCTCAAAATCCGAGCCGACGCACCACTCCTCGCCGTAATCTGCGGCAAGCATGAAATCCACAATAGCGCGGCAGTCGTCGTCCGGGGCGAGGTAGATATAGCGGTCGTTTACGTATTTTATGTATAGGTCCATAGGTATAAATTATTATTTGTCCTACGCCATAATATATATTAGATAAAATACCCACGGCGCCCGCCGGGATTCTACCTTCGGGCTCTCGTCGTACAAGGTTGGGCCCTCGCAGTACACAACAAAAATTCCAGTATTACCGGATTAATGCCGCAAAAAGGCCGTCCCCGCTGTATCGCCGGGCGTCCTTGCGGCAACCATTAAACCATTTATAAATGAAAGGACACTCACAATGTCTGACAAAACCAATGCCCGGGACGAATTCCCGGCACAACTATTCCAAGACGGCCTGCCGGAGATCATCCCGGCCAAGTACGACATCGTCTTCAAAAAAGTCTTCTTAGAGCACTTGTACCTGCTCGAGTACCTGCTAAAATGCGTACTCGACCTCCCCGACGAGGAGTACGAAGAGCTTACCGTCTCCTGTTCCGAGGTCCTCCCGGAGAAGCGCGGCGGGAAGAAAGGGGTTCTTGACATCAAGGTCGTCACGAAGTCAGGGATGGTCATCGATATAGAAATTCAGCGCGGGGATGTTGCGCAAATGCGTGAGCGGATAGTATTTTATATTTCAAGCCTGATTAAGGACCAACTGCTCTCCGGCGACGGGTATGACGAGATCAGGCGGGTGATAGGGATGGTAATCACCGAGCGCGGGCTGATACCGGAAGACGCGGAGTACCACCACCGGTTCACGCTCTACGACTTGAAGTCCGGCATAGCGCTGACGGACCTGATCGAGGTTCACACGCTGGAATTAGCCAAATTGCCGAAGGAAAACGACGGCAGCGGCCTGTGGCGCTGCCTTAAACTGTTAAATGCCGAAACCCGAGAGGAGCTGGATATGATAGCGGAAATGAGCCCCGAGCTGAAAAAAGCCGCCGGCATAATGAAGGCGTACTCCGAACTGGACCCGAAGACCCGCCGTGAGTACGAACTGCTCATGCTGGCGGAGATGGACGACAGGGTGAGGCTGAGGGCTGCGAAGAAGGAGGGCAGGGCCGAAGGGATGGCCGAAGCCGCCAGGGCGATGAAGGCCAAAGGCCTCGACCCCGCCACCATAGCCGAAATCACCGGATTAACCCCAGACGACATCCGCCGGTTGTAAGGTAAATTGGGAATTTTGCGTTGAAAATTGGGGGTTGCCGGTGTGATGGATATACGGTCTTGTATGGGCGTTGTGTGCAACGCCCATTCGGTTGGATGCGTGCCAAATGTAAATTTATCCGGCACGTCCACCGGAAACAAAACGGTTTTGTAGGGGCGATCGTCCCCGATCGCCCGTGCCGGAATTGCGATATTGCGTTTGATTTGACGTATACCGCAATCCCATCGTAGGGGGGATTGTTGGTGTATTGTGCGGGATATTGTAATCCATGCGTTGGCGGGCGACCGGGGACGGTCGCCCCTACAGGTGTATATTAAACAACAAGCGTAAATGTCCATCAACACACCGATAAATTATCATTTACACATGTGTTCCAAACATCCGTGCTTTCACCACTATTCCACCCCAACCAGAGCAACCTGCTCAAAATGATACAGGGCATCGTTGATCTCAATAATATCGTACCGGCGGTTAGTGATGAAGTACTCGATGATAACATCAAACAACATACTCCGCGACAGCGAATATCCGGCCCGGCCAAGCAGCGCACGCGTCTCGTCAAGCGTCAGCTTCAGGGCTACCGCGAGGGCCAGTACCGTTCTTTTGGCCGGCGAATACCCCTCGTTGCTGCGGATTTTGGAAAAATGACGCCTATCTATCCCCGCCCGCTTGTAAACCTCCGCGTCCCCGTAGCCCCTGTCCTGTATCAGCTTCAAGAGCGCCACCGAAAAAGTATCCTCTAACCGCCCCGCGCAATCCACAAGCCCCGGCGGCGGCTCCGCTACCTCCAAACCAACCCCGGCGTTATTAATATTGTACTGATGATAATCACGCTCAACAACATAATGCGCGTCAACAAACCCCCGCAAATCACCGAGTACCTTCTCCCGGATCACCCGGTCAATATCGTCAATATTCAGAGTCCTTTAAACGGCGTTTTTATCTCAGATATAATGTTTAAACAATAAATATAATATATTTTTACAGCTGTCTTATCAAACTTTCCGGTAATCGTCATTATCTGCATATAAAACATGTTTTTATATGCAGGTACGCCCGGTGCCTGCGCTTATACCCCCCACGCTTAACTACACGTCCCGGTGCGGCGCCGGGGCAAGTTACTTGTAGGCGAACCGTCCCGGCACCTCGACCAGCGCGGACCCTTCCGGCCGCATTCTTTCATTAATGGCCTCGTCTGTTACCGTGACCCAGAACGTGAACTTTGTGATATTTTTATCCGTTGGCGGCATTATTGACCACTGTCCGCCCATTACGCTCCCGAAGTCCATGAATTTTGAGTGGTGTACGCCGGCTGTTTCCCGCGGGTCGAGGGCGAACTGCCAGTATGCGTAGTGTTTTTCCGCCATGCGGGTGCCGAACATGGTGGTTGTGTAGTCGAGGCGGCTTTGCGAGGCCGCTTCGATGAAGTAGCTGTATCCGGGTTCTATCAGTATCACCGGATCATCCGAGTTGTCGATTCGCGTAACGCTTTCCGCCGTCCCCGTCTCGCTGTTGAAGACGATGGCGTCGCCCTTGACCTTGTAGACGAGTATGCTGTCTACCGCCGGGTTGCGGTTTATGGGCGTTGCCGCGAGGCCCCGCGAGTGGAGGCGGCGGTTGTAGCGTATGGAGTGCGAACTTCTTATTGTGTGCGGCAGGCGGCCCGGCCCGCGCATTTTCGCCGTTACGCGTATAGGGACGGTGAAGAGCTGCAGTATCACCGGGTTTGTGATTACCGCCGCTTCGATCTGCGCTATTATTTCGTTTTTGCTCAATGACCGCATCGTGTCCGGGATGTAGTTGAGGACCGACGGCGGGAACATCTCCGTCCACACATCGGGGATTGACGGGGATTTCCGCACGATATCTTCGGGGATGGGTATGCGGAACGCGGCGGTCTGCGTGTTTGGCGAGAATGACGTGTCGATACGCCGCGCAGCCTGTAAAAGCGGGACAGAGTCTACGATTGTTTCTTCCCCGAATATGTCGGTGATCACGTTAAACGATATCCACCAGTCTATGCAGCTGTCGAGGTCTACCTTTTTGCCGGCGAACACGGCCATGAGGGTTATGGTGTCGCCGGGCGAGGCGTCGGCGGGCAGGTACATGAAGTCTAAGAGGCGGAATTCGCTCTCGTCAATACGTTCGTACGATGTGCTGAAGTCGTCGCATCCGGCGAGCGCCGCGAGCGCGGCGGCGGTAATCAGGCGCAAAATTTTATTCATACACAAACCGCCCTGTCATCTCCACCAGCGCAGACCCTTCCGGCCTCAGCCTCTCGTTCATAACGTCTTCCCGCACCGTCAGCCATATCGTAAACTTGCTGATTCTTTTATCGGCGGGCGGCGTAAGTACCTGCGTAGGTCCTATCTCCATGAGGCCGCCGATGTCCATGAACTTCGAGTGGCGTATGCCGGCGGTTTCTTCCGGATCGTGAGCGTACTGCCAGTTGTAGGTGTAGTACTCCCAAAGCAAGTTCCCGTCCATCGATATGATGAAGTCGCGGCTTGAGGAGACGAACGCGTCTACGAAGTACGTAAAACCGTCTTCCACCACTATTACCGAGTCCCGCCCCTCCCACCCGTCGCCGTCGTACCGTACGTACCGTGATCCGGGGTTGATGTAGAGCTGGTAGACAGCCTCTACCTTATCGTAGTCATACCACGGGTCGAACGCCGTACGGTTTTTGCCGGATACCTTGTAGACTGAGACGACGATTATCTCATCCGGATTGCTGTTGATGGGGACGCGGTAGCCCATAGATGAGAGGCGGCGGTTGTAGCGTATGGAGTGCGAGCTGACTATTGTGTGCGGGCGCTGCCCCTCCTCGCGGATCTTTGCGGTTATGCGTATAGGCACGGTAAAGAGCTGCAGCAGCCGCGCATTCACGAGCTGCCCGTCTTCGATCAGGGATATCATATCGTTTTTGCTCAATGAGCGCGCCTGTTCCGGAATGAAGCTCAGGACCGACGGCGGGAATATGTCTGTCCACCGGTCTGGGATAGACGCCGACTTGCGCACGATGTCTTTGGGGATGGGTATGCGCCACGCCACGGTCTGCGTGTTCGGCGAGAACGATGTATCAACGCGCCACGCGGCATTTTCGAGCCGCACCGAGTCTACTACGGTTGTGCCCCCGAAGATGTCGGTGATGACGTTGAACGATATCCACCAGTCTATGTAGCTGTCGAGGTCTACCTTTTTGCCGGCGAACACGGCCATGAGGGTTATAGTGTCGCCGGGCGACGCGTCGGCGGGCAGGTACAAGAAGTCTAAGAGGCGGAATTCGCTGCCGTCAATCCGCTCGTACGACGTGGTAAACTCATCACATCCGGCAAGCGTCAATATTGCCGCGGCGATAATGAATTGCAAGGTCCGTTTCATGGTCAGAACTCCACCCTGACCCCGGTAGACAGCATCGGTATCATGCCGATTTTCTGGCTCTCGGTGTAATTGTAGTTCCAGAGCGTGAACTCCGGGCTTCTGTAGAGCGGCCACAGCAGGTTTTGCAGGTCTATGTAGAAGGTCAGCTTGAACTTCTCCTCTTCGATCGTTTTGTCTAACCGCATATCGAGCTGGAAGAACGGGTCGAAGCGCGTTGAGTTGCGTTCGCCGTACACCGGGCGGATGTTCTTCCCGTTTTCGTTCTCTACCGTGCCAACAATCGGCGATGTGGGTTTGCCGCTTACGAAGCGCGTTCTGACGCCCAGGTCCCAGTCGTCTTTGAGTTTCCAGCTGCCGAGGAGCTGCAGGTGGTGCGGCTCGTCGCGGCTTGAGAGTATCCACTTATCGTCGAGCTTGCTCCACGTTTCGCTGCGCGACAGGGTGTACGAGACCCAGCCGAAGAATTTTTCGCCCCGGCTGTGCCGCAGCATGAGTTCGAGGCCGTATGTTCTGTCGCGCCCGTCGCTGAACCAGCGCCTTTGGATTTCGAGCAGCGGGTCGTGGTCGATGCTGCCGTCGTAGCTTCGCGGCACGTGGTGCATCCTGTTGTAGTACGTTTGCGCGTCGAGGTTTAAGAGTTCGCTTATCTGCCATTCGTAGCCGGCTACGTACTGCCGCGCCTTGGTAGACGGCAGGTCGGGCTCGCCCCACAGTTCGTGCGTTACCATGCCCATAGGCTCGGGCGTTTTGCTGTAGGTGCCGGCCGCACCCTTTAGCGTATGCCCGTCCGTCAACTCGTAACGCCCGCTCAGGCGAAACGCGGGGATATTCGCGTTTTCCGCAATAAGCTCCGGGTAGTGGTCTATGCGCACGCTCGGCATCAGCAGCAAATTTTCAACCGGTTTCCATTCGGCGATCGCGTAACCGCCCGCGATACCGAAGCTGCCGTTTATAGTGTCGCGCACGATCATGTTCTGGCCGGTCGTGATCGTCATGCGCATGGCAGTACTCATCATCTCTATGTCGGCGCCGAGGTTCACCGCCAGCGCGCCGCTGTGCTTGTAGGTAAGCTGGCTGCGCAGATGGGCCATGTAGTTGTCCGACACGCTCGTAGCGTACCCGAAGAGCGCCATGCGCTGCGCGGCCCATGTGCCGGAGAGGCGCAGCGTGTTGCTCCACCGCTCGCTCAGGCGGCTGTCGAGGCCGGTTATCAGGGAGTGGAAAGTGACCATCATGTTCATCTCGTTGATTGCGGCGCCCACCTCGTCGGTGCCCAGCGCGACGTCTGGGATGAACACGCCCACGCTGTCGCGGCTGCCGATAAGCGAGAAGGTGAGGCGGTGGCTGCCGCTTAGCACGACGTCCGTACGCGCCAGGTAGTCCCAGTAGTACGGCGCCATCGTCACCGGCATGTTATCCGGCGCGAAGTATTTGAAGTAGAGGTCCAAAAGGTCGCCCGTGAACCCCCTGCGCCCGGATACCATAAACGATACGCGCTCGCTAATGGGCCCCTCTATGAACGCCGACCCGTCGAGCATGCTGAGGTCGGCGTAGCCCTGGATGCGGCCGGTCTTAGGCTGCCGCGGGCGCATCTCTATGACCCCGCCCACCGCCCCGCCGTAGCGCGCGGAAAAGCCGCCGGGATAAAAATCTACCCCCTCAAGCGCGTCGGACGGATAGATGGAGTTGGACCCGGCCACGTGGTAGAGCAAGGGGACGCTAAGCCCGTCGATAAAATAACGCGAAGCCCATCCCGGCGCACCCCGCACCGCAACGTCGTTACCGCCGAAACGCGGACGCGCGACGCCAGGCATGGCCTGAACTGCCCGCGCCGCATCGTTGCCCATACCGGGCAAACGCCGGACCTCGGAGATGGTGATCCGGTGGCGGGCTACCTCCTTGACCTCCTCCCGCCCGTAAACCGTCATCTCGAACGAATCGTCCATATTAATAGCGCCGTCGTCATCCGTACCGGGATGGATGGCGGCAGTGTTGATATCCGTACTGCCCGCATTGGCTGTATCTATACCGGCAGAGTCTTCATTGACAGACGCTATTTTCGGTTTCGGGGGAATAAATTCGTACTCGTACTGCAGCATCACCGCCACCGCCTCGCCGCCGGCCTCGGCGGGCGAAAATTTGAATTGACGGACGGCATTCAGCGCCAGGGAATCCAATAACGGATGCAAGGGCCTGACAATATACGCGCTATCGACCACTCCGGTCTCGCTGACGATCAGTTCCAGGAGCACGGATCCGGCGATGCCCTCACCGGTCAACTCCTCAGGGTAGGGCGCGTCCACGAACCCGGCGACCGACGGCATCTTATCGATGGCGCCGTCGTCCTCCACGACCTCTATATCGATTCCGTCGTCAAGCTCGATGATATCATCATCCTGCCCAAACGCCGCAATCGCCAATACCGCTATGCCGGCGGCCAAAATTTTTATCTTCATGCCTATTAAACACCCGATCTTTGTAATTCTGTCACACAAATTGCCGTTTGCCCTATACATTAACATTACCGGTATTGCACAAAAAACGCCTGTAGGGGCGACCGTCCCCGGTCGCCCGCAACGCATGAATTACAATATCACGCAAAATACACCAACAATCCAACGTAGGGGCGTTGCGTGCAACGCCCCGTGATGCGGTGATTGCGGTATACGTTGAATCAGACGCATTTTCGCAATTCAAGCACGGGCGATCGGGGACGATCGCCCCTACAAAATCGTTTTTTTGTCACACATTACACGGGTAAATTACCATTTACCGCGTATCCCGCCGTAGGGGGCGTTGCGCGCAACGCCCCCTACAACGTCATTATCGCAACAAATTTACATTTGTACCACCCACCGTGGCTTCGACTCCGCTCAGCCACCGGGACCGTTGCCTGAGCGGAGTCGAAGGCAACATTATCGCAACAAATTACCATTTGCCTTGCACCCTACACAAACTCACCCTTGCCAACATCAAACGTATCCCCAAGGCCAGGGAAATACACGTTCTGATACCCCTTGCTCCGCAGCGCGTCCTTGAACGATATGGCCTGATCCGGCTCCCCGTGTATCAAGAATATGTGCTTCAGCCGCGCCGGATCGTTCAAATCCACGTAATCCAGCAAATCCCGCCGGTCCGCGTGCGCGCTGAAAGCGTCCATCACCTTCACGCGGCACCGCACGTTGTGGTCCTCGCCGAAGATCTTCACCACTTTCTCGCCGTCGATGATCTTCCTCGCCAGCGTATCCTTCGCCGCGTAGCCCACAAACAGCAGCAACGTCTTGGGATTGTCGATATTGTTCCGCAGGTGGTGCAGTATCCGCCCGCCCTCGGCCATCCCCGAGCCGGAGATGATGACGTGCGGGAACGTCTGCCCGTTTAATTTTTTGGATCCGTCAACATCGTGTATATAGGTAAGCCGCGAGAACCCGAACGGGTCCTCCTCCCCGTCGAGGAACACGCGCTTCGTTTCTCTGTCCAAATAGTGCAGGTAGTCCCGAAACACGCTTGTCGCGTCGCATGCCAGCGGGCTGTCCACATATATGGGGATTTCCGGCAGCCTGTTTTGGTTAAACAGTTTATGCAGCACGTAGACAAGTATCTGCGTCCGGCCTACGGCGAACGACGGGATGATGACCTTCCCCCCGTGCTCCGCCGTCTCCCTGATTGCCGTTGCCAGCTCCTCCTCCACCTCGCCAAAGCCGTCGTGGTGCCGGTTCCCGTAGGTACACTCCATAATCAGCATATCCAGATCCCGCAGCACATTGGGATCGTTCGTAATAGGCAGGTTCGGCCGCCCGATGTCGCCGGAGAACCCAAGCCGCAGCGGCTTCCCGTTCGGCCCCGCGCCATCGATCTCGAGGTGTATCCCCGCCGACCCCAGAATGTGCCCCGCGTCGCGGAACATAGCCACCGCGCCCGGCGCTACCGTGAACTCCCGGTTGAAGTCTACCCCCACGAAGAGGTCCATCGCCCGCTCCACGTCGCCGATCGTGTATACCGGCGGCATCTCCGGCAGGTGCTGCCGCCGGCGGATGACGTTTACCCACTCGAGGTCCTTCTCCTGCAAAAACGCTGAGTCGCGCAGCATTATCTTGCACAGGTCGATGGTCGCCGGCGTGGCGAAGATGGACCCTTTGAACCCCTGCTTCACCAAATTGGGGATGTTCCCGCTGTGGTCGATGTGCGCGTGGCTCAGGATCACCGCGTCTACCTCGGAGGGGTCGTACAGGAAATTCAGGTTCCGCTCGTAGCTCTCCGCCCGCCGGCCCTGAAACAGCCCGCACTCGAGCAAAATCTTGCGCCCGTTGATGCCAAGGAGTATCTGTGACCCGGTTACCGTCTGCGCGGCGCCGCAAAACTTTATGTTCATATAAACCGTCCTTTGGTGAGAGGTGGCGGTGGACTGTGGATACATATACCCATATTATATTATACCATAATGGGGTACGAAATGTCAAACTGTAATTTTTTTAATATAATACCGGGCAGCAAAATAGCGGCGGCGGGAACCGAACCCACCGCCGCGAATCATACTACCGTCAGTCAGCGCCTGAATTACCACGCGCACGGCCGTAGACTTTCGTCAGGCCGGCGAGGTGTTTCATTCTCGCGGCGGCGGGCATGGTTTTGGTGAGGCGCCACTGCCAGTTGCCCCACATCTTGCCGGGGGTGTTCATGCGGTGGTCGCCGCCGAGGCCCAGCACATCTTGCATGGGGATCAGGCAGAGCCACGACGACGCGCCGAGGGCGCAGCGGAGCATGGCGTCTATGAATGTTTTTTCGGCCTGGACACAGCCGAGGTATCCGCAGACGCGCTTCCTGCCGGCGCTGGTCAGGGACTTGAACCAGCCGAGCGACGTGTCGTTGTCGTGCGTGCCGGTGTAGGTCACGCTGTCTTTGGGGATGTTGTACGGGAGGTACGGGTTTTCGGTATTGTCGTCAAACGCGAATTGCAGGATTTTCATCCCCGGCGCTTTGATATCATCCCGCAGCTTGATGACTCCCGGCGTGATCTCGCCCAGATCCTCGGCGATGAACGGGAGCTCCCCGAGCGCTTTCTTTATCGTGTCGAAGAATTGCAGGCCGGGCCCGTTGCGCCACTCCCCCGTCGCGGCCGTGGGGCTGCCGTAGGGGACGGCCCAGTAGGTGTCGAAGGCGCGGAAGTGGTCTATGCGGATGTAGTCGACAAGCGCCAGCGTCTTTTCGATGCGGCGGCGCCACCACGTGTAGCCGTCTTTCTTCATAGCTTCCCACCTGTAAAGCGGGTTGCCCCAGAGCTGGCCGGTTTCGCTGAAGTAGTCGGGGGGCACGCCGGCTACGTCTATGGGTTTCACGTCCTTGTCAAAGAGGAATTGCGACGGCTCGGACCATGTGTCGGAGCTGTCGTAGGCGGTGTAGAACGGGACGTCGCCTATCAGCAGCACTTTTTTCTCCGCGGCGTATGCGCGCACCTTTTTCCACTGCTTGTCGAAGAGGAATTGCAGGAACTTGTGGTAGCGTATGTCGCTTGCGTATTTTTCGGAGATGGCATTGAGGGCGTCGGCCTTGCGGAGCTTGTACTGCGGCTCCCACTCCCACCACGGGCGCTCCTTGTGGTGGGTCTTTACGGCGCGGAACAGGG
>Ga0209755_10001003_pt1 | contig 47371 bp, 32 predicted proteins | sample TergutCo191P1_FD_187301 | JGI IMG/M metagenome (GOLD analysis project Ga0209755, IMG submission 187301) | Cornitermes sp. P1 segment gut microbial communities from Petit-Saut dam, French Guiana - Co191P1 (SPAdes) (version 2) | ecosystem: Host-associated > Arthropoda: Insects > Digestive system...
CCCCCCATTTAACGCTAGATTTTTAATTTTATTTAATGTATCATCAGTTGAGAAATCATCGGCTACAATAATATTAAATTCAAAATTTGTCTTTTGCATAAGTATACTATTTACACATTCTTCTATGAATTCAGATTGGTTGTAACAGATAAGTAATACATTTAACTTCATTTATTAATCCTAGCAACTAATATCTTGTTATTCATTTTATTCCAAATATTTTTTCAAATATATTAATGCGTTGTTTTATTATTTCTATAATTTTGTTTTTTCTTTTAGAAGAAATTCTTTCATTATTATTAAGACAATTACTTATTATATCGGTTATTTTACTTCCTGATAATTTATTATACCATTCAGGAAAATCTATTATATCAAGCATAAGTCTGTTACTGCTGCCGAATGACTTTCCAAGCGAATCTATTCCAAAAGAATCAATATCATATTCCGATTTATCATAAAACAAAGAGTTGCCATTATCAAATATTGATGCAATTTGTTCCCATTTAAGATTGTCAGGATTTCTTATAATGCCAAAATTTCCTTTGTGTCTGTCATCATTGCCTATTATAAAATCAATGGCTATCATTTCGTCTATTCTTTTTTTGACGTCTTTTATTTCGTTTCTTGAGCATATATCAATATATTGTTTATAAATATCTTTCATTCCATAATCTTCCAGACCCAAAACCCAGGCAGCATTTATATATTCATGATTCTTATCTGACATTGTTATACATTCACTGTACGGTATATTATCTTTTGTTCTTTTTAAATTATATGTTACATGATTTATTTTAAATTCTTCCATAATTTTTGATGCAATTAATTCATTAAAAGGTTCCTGCATAATTCCATAGCGGCTTCCTTTTAATAAAACTCGTTCCCCTTTTTCATTAATTATCCATCTTTTAACTATACTGCCGTCTACGCAAAAATTTGGAGAAGGTGTTTTAACATTTTTGTCAATAGAAAAGTCCGCGTTATCTTCTATTTTAATCTCGTCAAAAATATTATCAAAATAATTAACATCTTCCCATTTAATATTACTATTTCTTTTGCTAATCCAAAAATGATCTGTCAAATTAAGTCCGTATGATTTTACGATTAATTCTTTTTTTTCATTTGCATTAAACATTTTTTTTATATCATTTAAATCATTTCGCGATTCCGCTAAACCCCTGCTTTTAATCCATACATCAAGCTGTATTATGCAGTGAGCCAGATTATCCTTATAAACTAAGTTGAATGGCAGCCTATCTCTATTTATTATATTGCTAATGCCAAGAAGAATGTATTTTTCATCATCCATCTCAAATTCAAGTACATCATTATTTTTATGTTTTAATAAATATTCCTTTTTCATATATTATTATTCAATATCTCTTTTTCACTTTCTTTTAAATATCCGCATTCAGATAAAAATGTCTTTTCGTTCCTGTCTTTTTCTGTCAACTTCTCATTAGAAAATAGACTTATTCTCTCTTTCCTGATATCCCTTAATGGAATCTTTAATTTTTATGGATATATCATTAAGTATTGCAATATTCATATTTGAAATCATATAGTCGATTTGCTTATCCAGTGCAAATAAAATTGAACTAAAAGTATTATTGTTTATATATGGTTTTAAATATTCGCTAATATTTTGCAAATCTTCATCCGTAAAGTCTTTCAATTTAAGGATTACCAGCGCGTTATTATATAAAACCATTTTATAGTCAGTAATATTTCCCATAAATTCACATTTAAGAACATAATCCTTGATCAAATCCTTTATTTCATCGCTTGATATTTGATATATATTTAATACAAAATTCTGTATCATGCTGATTTTTGTATCAGATTCAAATTCAGAAATGCTGTTTAATAAATTCTTTATTATATCAATATCTTCAAATATTACATTTTCTATTGATGCATAAGCAAATAAATACGACAGATAATTTTCAGAAAAAGCGATAATTTCATAACCATTAATTTTATTGCTGTTTATTTTTTCTATCAGAGTTCTGTAAAAACCATACAATTCCTGTTTATCAATTTTTGTTTTGTAAATAGTGTATTGCAGCCCTAAAAATAAATTAATTGACTGGAACAATAAAATACTGTTGGATTTTTCCGCAATCAATTTATTTATCATGGAGAAAATACTTTTAATATCAGCGCCGGATAAATCAATTATGGAAAGAATTAAAAATATTTTTTCAATATACGCTATAAATGGAGTTCTGAATACGTTTTCATCATTAAAATATAATTCAACACAATTTTTAAAGGCTTTATTTATAAGCCAATCTTTATCATCGTCACTAAGTTTAAATGTACCGAATCTTTTTGAACCTTCTTTATAATAATCTTCCAATAACCTTTTTAATTCATTCGTATCAAAATATTTTATACAGGAAAAAACTTCGGGCCGTTCAAGAATGGTATGATCATTGAATATCTGCCTCGATAATGCGATTTCAATGAAATTTTTGTTTATCTTACTGTATAAAGAAAATTTCTCCAGCATAATCTTGTTTGCCAAAACAAAATTAATTAAATTAAGATGCTCACCGGAATAATTGTATATATTACTGCTAAATACGATACCGCCTCTTTCTATTGTATTCCTGTTTTCCTTAATTTTATCCAAATGCTCGGATGATGAATAAAGATACTTATAAATTTCTGAATAGTTAATAAAATCAAATACCGGTGACACGGCTAGTTTTAATTGGCTTGTAAGGCTGTTAAAGCGAGATTCAATATCATATTCTTTAATCTTTTTATACTTGTCTTTATAATCCAAATCATATTGCAATCTTTTTAGTAAAACATTCCTGTTAAACATGGCGATAAATAATTTAACATAGTTTCTTTCCTGTACAGCAAGACTGATTATTTTTTCCGTTATAATATACGCTTCTTCTGTTTTATTCTTGTTGTAAAGCTTAAATGACGTTTCAAAAAGTACATTTAAATTATCACTGTCCGGCGCATAGTCATTGTAGGAAAAATCATAATATTCAGATATTTTAAAATCAACTTTAGTGTCAAGATATTTATCCAGTGTAATATATGTTAATTTGTCATGTTCATCTTTTTCAAGAATTATCCCTTTAATGCCTGATTTAGCCAATATAAAAAAAATACGCAGCATCTCTTCTGAAGGATTTTCTCCCTTTACAACATTGTTTAAAATTTCCAGGAACCGTAAATTAATATCTCTTGTTTCACGGTTATAATCTCCTGTAAGCAGGGTATTGTTAAATTGCAGTATCGCAAGACTGTCTTTCTCGTACAGGAAATTACAATTTGTAAGGGATCTCTGAATTTGATCGATAAGTATTCCGTTAAGGCTTTCAAGAGGTTCAAGCTTTCTGAGGATAAATTGTATTGCTTTTTCATCTTTATTCAGAATATCGGCAGGGTCATACCCTTTATGAATTTTATCGAGAAAGGTATAAAGGATTCTTGAATATTGTTTGAGGTTAATGATTCCGTCAAGGTCATTGTTTATATCACTTAAAACAACTGTTTCTATACCATGTTTCCTTAAATAATTACTGTTATTGGAATTTGTCTCAAAGTCGGTTAAAAACATCTCTGGCCTGTATTTTACGGTATTTCTTAACCATTGTACTATTAACTTAAGGGTATAATCATTATAGGAATAACCAAGAAACAATACCGTATGGGTAGAAAGTATGCTTTTTATATAATTTGAAATTAAAGGGAAATTATTCTCATAGTTTAAATAATCTTCTTCCTTAAATACAATATTACTATGCCTAAAATCACCATGCATTTTAATTATTTTATGGGGCAGCAAAGATTTTGACAGATCGCTGTCAGTTGCTATAACGTCATAAAATCTTGCGAATTCATCATTGGCTTCTTCCAAAAGCGAATCCCAGTTTGTTGTAATAATTATGTGCGGGTTTATATCGAATATCAATTTGTGAACTTTTGAAGGAGCCAACGATTTGGGAATCATGTTTTCAAGCTTACTGAAATATTCATCCTTATCCGCGTAATTATAAAAATATTGTGCGATCTTTAGGTAGTCGTTCTCTTTTATTTCCTTAATTTCATTTCTGATTTTCTCTATAACTTCTGACCACGAAGGCATATGAATACTATCCGTATCAGAACTCATTGAAACACCTGCGCCGGTAAAAACAGCCAGTGTACCGTTTCTGTTTGCCTGGGTAATTTTATCTATAACTGTGGATTCAAGTATCATTTACAATATCTCTTTTTCACTTTCTTTTAAATATCCGCATTCAGATAAAAATGTCTTATAACAAAGCAGCGTTTTTTTCATATCTTCTGCAATTTCAAAACAATCTTTAACATCCAATCTGTATATTCTTTCGTACAGCGAAATCATGAACGAAAGTTCACAATAGAAAACGTAGTCTTTAATTTCTGGCATGTGTTCTGTTAGCCATTCTGTTCGTATCTTATTTGCTTCCAGATGCTGTTTTAGTTTTTCAGGTGTAATATTTTCTGATGAATCCAAACCGCTGTTATTATTATTATGACGATAAAAATAATATAAAGGTTCTCCTGATACAACCATTTTTTGAATAGTATTTATTCTTCTGTAGGATGTATGTATGTCACGAACGGGATACACATTCGGCATGGGAAAATTAAGCGTCTCTTTCTTAAGCAGCTTAGCGCCAATTGCCGCGTTAAACTTTTCCCGCTTTAACAATTCAATCATTGCTTCAACGCGATTATATATAAAAATACCGTCAAATACAAATTTATCTCTCATTGTTCCATCTTCAAAGATATGTTTTGAACCAACACATGCAATGTCAGCGTTATATTTTGTAATTAGATTAAAAAGTTTTTCTACTGTATTTGGTTCCATAAAATCATCATCATCAATAATCATGTAATAAAGAGCCGTATTTTTTTTTATTAATTGAAATCTTTCATTAACTAAATCAATACTTTTTCGATTTTCTTTAAATAGAATTGTACGAATCCTGGAATCTTTTTTACAATAATTATTTATTATATCCTGAGTATTGTCTGTTGACCCATTGTTAATTATAAGATAATCAAAATCCATAAAAGATTGGGATAATACACTATTAACAGTTCGAGGCAGAAGATGTTCTCTATTATAAGTAGTAGTGCAAATGGTAATTTTACTCAATTAAAATCTTCTTTAATAATAATTTTAACTTAACCAGTTCATTAATGTTTTAAAATGACCACTATTATTAATCCCCATATTATCATTTGGAATAACTGGATCGTTTATTAAAATATCAATAAATTCTTGTATTGATGTACTGTTAATTGATTCAACAGGAAAATCTTTATTAATATGATTAATATCATTCATAAAATTACGCATTTTATTATTATAAGAAATTGTAATATATGGTATTTTTATTGCAGACGCAATTATTGCAGCATGAAATCTTATCGCAACAATTCTATTACATTCACTCATTGAACTTAAAAAATTATTATAACTTGCTTCATGACAAATAATCTCAATGTTCTCTTTATTTAAAACTCTTTCATATATCATGTTAGCAGCGGTCAAATCATCTTCTATTCCGGCATCAAAACAAAATAATCGAATTTTACTATTTGTTTTATTATTATAAATTTCACAAAATTCCGCTAAAAAACCAGATATTATTTCTTTTGATTTTCCGTGAACAGCTATCCCTAATATATTAGATTCATTCTTTTCTTTAATATTTATTATATTTGATATTCCAAAAAGAATATCCGGAAAATAATGTACAGTATCTTTACTTACAATATCTTTAATATAGTTAAATGAATTAATATCTCTTGTCGTTATTAAAGATGTTTTTGAAATTTCTTTTTTAACAAAATATTCCATAAATGAATTTTTAAAGGGGCCGGTATTACACCCAATTATAATATAATTTATACCAACCCTTTTTAATTTGTCAAATAACCTACAATTAAGAAAACGATACCAGCATCCTGAATATTTTTTCCCCTGTAATACAGAACCTCCAATCTGTAATATTAAATTAAATTTAATATTATATCTATTAATACGACGTAATATACATTGAATTAATTTATAATTTAAAAATTCTCTTAATAAATTATTATAATACTCAACAAGATGTTTTTCACAATGTATATAAAAAATATGTTCTGAATTATTATTAGAAAAATAATTTAAAAGATGATATAACATTAAATCATCACCGAGGTTTTTATCCAAATAAGCTTTAACGTATATATTCAAATCTTTATTACTTAATAAAATTTTTTATAATTTGTTAAATACTTAACATTACCTAATAATTTGAATGTAAATTTAATACCAAATAAGTTTTTAATAATTTTTCTAAATATATTTTTCGGAAGAATTCTCCAAAAATAATCAAGATATTTTAATGATGTTACTTTAGCTCCTGTTAAGCAGGACAATGTTCCGCGTTTAAATTTATATTTTTTTGTTGCACCGCTCCACACTCCTTTTCCTGTTATGTTATATACAGATGCAACCTTATGATCAAAATACACTTTTCCAATATCCATATATTTATACCATAAAATAATTTCTCCAGCATAAGGTATTTTATTTATTTCTTCCATAACATCAATTATTTTTCTGTATATTCTTGCAGATACATGCAGATATTTCCAATTAGCGAATGATAAATCATGACCTAATTGTTCACAACGTTCATCCTGCACCCATTGCTTCTTTTCTCCTGTAATATGGTTATCATATATTGTGTTAGCCGCATAACAATTGTATTCTGTATTTTCTTCAAGAAATTTAATACCAGTTTGTAAAAATGAATCATCTATCCAGTAATCATCACCTTCGCAGTACGCTATATATTTTCCTTTAATTCTGGGATAATTAAAAATACGAGATATTTTCACTCCTTTAGAATATTGATTTTCTGTTTGATATATAGGTTTAATTAAATCAGGATATTTACTCTCATATTCACGTATTATATCTGCTGTTCCGTCTGTAGAGGCATCATCGTGAATAAGCACTTCAAATGGGAACTCTGTCTTTTGCATTATAAATCCATTAAGACATTGACGAATGTACGGAGCATGATTGTAAGTTAAGCAATTAATTGATACTATAGGATTACCCATATAAATGTCTTTTTGTTAAAACCCTTTCCAATAATCTACAAATCCATCATTATAAAAAAAGTAAGGTTGTTTTAATTCCATATTAATATTTACAATTTTTTCTTTAATATTACCCCCCCCCCCCCAATTAATTTGTTTTTAAATAAAACCCAACATTTACTATCCGGGCAATATATAGAAGATATATAATTCCATTGTTTCATTATAATATCCATACTTTTATTTGTGTGAAACGCACAATGAACTGGATTAATGTAAAACCAGTTACTATCTTTTGGAATATTTTCGCAGACAACGGTATGCAGAATAAAAACTCCATCTTTGTCTACAAGATTATTAACATTATCTAAATCACTCCTATCTCTAACATGCTCAAACATTGCACTATTAATAACCGTTTTGTATTTTCTTAATTCGTTTTTCATTATATATATTTTTTCTGTTTTAGTAATAAATTGATCATGAATTAATATATTAGTATTATAGTATTTTATAAGAATATCCTGTAAAATTCCATATCCACAGGCATAATCCAAAATAGATTCGCCATCAATTATATTATTCTTAATTAAAACATTTATCATTGCGGCTTGTTGTATATATGGAGGCTGATGTGTAGGCTCATTCTTCCCTTCTTTAAGATTTTCTCTATGTTTTTTTTCCCAATTATGATGAATTTTATTTAAATTCTCCCATTGATAATTATCCATTTCGGCATGCGTTTTAGAAAATGTAAAACCGCAGTTAATACATTTATAATAATCAATCTTACTAAAATCCTTCATAAAATCATTATAAGGCTCTTCATTATATTCCTTAGTTAAATGATATTCCATATCAGAGTTACAAATAATACACTTAAATTCTTTCAAATTTTTGGATGCCCTATTATCTTACAAAATTCCATGTTTCCCATTTCAGCGAACATGGCGTTCCATGACAGTCCTGTACCAAAACCGCTAAGAATAAGTTTAAGCGTTCTTTCTTCCAGAATTTTTCCCAAATTGTAAACAATGTTAAAAGGTAATGAAGCACCTGAGCTGTTTCCAAACATGCTTTGAATATTACTCGGCGCTTTTTCTTCTTTTAACCCCATTTTATTAATTATTTTATTAACCATGAATTGATTTGGCTGATGCAGCATGAAATAATCAATTTCATCTTTACTTAGATAGGATTCTGATATCATCTCATTAATTAAATCAACAACTTCATTTATAGTAAAAGAAAAAACATCATCTCCTTTCATTAACAAATTCTGTTTGCTTCTATAATTACCGTCTCCCTGTAACTCTTCTATACAAGTTTTTTCATTGCTGCGTAAACGAAATCCTCCTGCTGGAATTATTATCGCGTCGTATCTTGAACCATCATTTTTAATTTTTAAACGTATTGTTTTATTCTCCGGCGTTTTTTCAATAATTGTTATTACAGCGGCATCGCCAAACAAAGGAGCTGTGCTTCTGTCTCGTTTTGATACCTTAAAAGAACTTGTTTCTGCGTTAAGCAGAATTATTTTACCATCATTTCCAATCGCGTTTAATAAACAAAAACATTCAAATAAACCTGTAATAAATCCTGAGCAGCCCTGATTTATATCGATGCATACAGTATCATAACTTAATCCCAATTTTCCCTGAATAATGTTTGAAGTGGGGGGCTGTATATGATCCGGAGATTGTGATACAAAAACAACTGCGTTAATTTCATTTTTATTTAATAATTTTTGATCTATTAAATAATTAAGACCGTGTACACATAAATCAGCCGCTGTATAACCTTCATCAATTATACGCCTTGAATTAAAGCCCATTATTTTAGCTAACTGAAGAGAACTTTTCTCGGAAAATGGAAAATTATTTATCTCGTCTTTATAAAAAACTTCTTTATTAGGCAATACCGCGAGCATTCCGGTTATTGAGCAATTATTAAAAGAAAAATTCACAACTATTTCCTTTGTATGTATTTTTAATTATTTTTAACTTAATGAATATCCGCCGTCAATTCTAATTTTATTACCTGTCATCCATTTGGATGCATTAGATAATAGATAAATTATTAGATAAGCAATATCCTCAGGGACACCAAATCCGCCTAAAGGATATTCTTTTTCATTAAGCGTCCATTGTTCATCAGAAATTGTTTTTGAAGAACTTAATGGAGTGTTTATAGTCCCTGGTAAAATACTGTTTACCCGTATTTTTTGAGTTACTAATTCTTTTGCTAAATACTTGGCAAAACTTGTAACTGCTCCTTTTGATGAACCATAAATGGAATTACCAAGTGAATGATCATCAGCTGCTATAGATGAAATGAATACGATAGAAGATTCTTTTTTTAATATTTTTCCAGCAACCAATTTCTGCGATAACAAAACCGGCGCCTGATAATTAATAAAAAATATTTTATCAATAAACTCTTTTTTTAAAAATTTTACAGGTTTTGTTCCGCCTATTCCTGCGCTATGCACTACTCCATCCAAAGGCGGTAGTTTTTTAATTAGCTGACCTATTTCATCTTCTATAGTTAAATCAGCAATATAAAACTCATGTTCTTCACCTACAAGCTGCGAAAATGTTTTTTCCAGCCTTTCCTTATTTCTCGCGGTAAGAATAATCTTTCCGCCCAATTTTGAGCATTGTATAGCTGCTGCTTCTCCAATACCGGAAGAAGCGCCTGTAATTAGAATTGTTTTTCCTTCCAGAGAAAAGGGATTATACATACTATTTACTCTGACAAACCTTATAAAGTTCTTCCAGAGTATTGGAATTCTGTATGTCATTACCTTTAATGGAAATACTATATTCTTCGTCAATCATGGCAATAATTGATAATGCTGTTATTGAACTCCATTGCTCAAGTTTTTTATATTCTGTTTCAGGTTTAAATTCAACATCTTCCGCGTCTTCATACTGTTCCGATACTTTTTTTATAAAATCACCTAATTCCATTTCTCTTCTCCTAAAAATTAATATGTAACTTTTTTCGCCGGATTACCAAATACAGTAATTCCAGGTTGTACATTTCTTATAACAACACTTCCGGCGCCTGTTACTGAGTCATCTCCGACTGTTACACGCGGCAGCACAGTAGTTCTTGTATGCAGCGTAGCTCTATTGCCTATTTTAGCATATCCGCCTAAAAACGTGTATGCTCCTAAAGAACAAAACTTGCCTACGCAGGAATCATGTCCAAGCGTAGAATAAGAATGTATATAAGTAAAGTCACCTATTTTTGTATTTTCATTTATGGTACAAAATCTGCTTATTGTAACGCCTTCACCAATTTCTGCCATATCACTAACATATGCATTTGGACTAATTAGTGTTAAAAAAATCCCTTTTTTTGATTTTATTATATTTATATATTTTTCTCTCGCTTTTGGTTCACCGAGGGAACAGATAAACCTATCATCCTCTTGTACTTCATGCTCTTCTACAGATGATATAATAGGCGGATATCCGCTGAAACCGTCCAGTGCATTAGATTTATCATCTAAAAAACCTTTAATAAGATATTCTTTATCAGATAGAGATTTCTTTTTAAGACCTCCATAAAATTCCCTTCCTGAGCCGCGCGCGCCGATAATAAATACTTTTAGCATTTTACATTTCCAATATCTACAGTTCGTATTTTTTCATTTTTTAATTTAATTCACAATTTTTCTAATAATCTTACAAATTCTCTCCGCATCATTTATTCCCAAATCATCATATATAGGCAGGCAAATCACGCTATCTGCCATTTTTAACGCCACAGGTAAATTTTCTGGTTTTGCAGAATCTAGTTTACGGTACGGCTCAAATTGACTTATTAACGGATAAAAATAACGTCTCCCATAAATGTTTTTTTCCTTTAACTTGTCATATAATTCATCTCTACTAATACTATATTCGTCCTTTTTAATAAAAATTGGAAAATATGAATAATTTGATTTAACATTTTTAAACTCGTCCATTATAGTTATTCCAGAGACATCCTTTAATTCACTGCGGTAAAATTGCGCAATTTTTTGTCTTTTTTCGATTGTTTTATCAACATGTTTTAAATTCAACAAACCTAAAGCAGCTCTTATTTCGTCCATTTTTCCATTAATGCCTGGCATAATTACATCTGTTTCACCAGCAAATCCAAAATTTTTTAATCGGTCAATCTTTTGCTTTGTTTCAATATCATGACAGACAAGAGCTCCTCCCTCTGCTGTGTTATATGTTTTTGTCGCGTGAAAACTGAGAGTTGTTATATCCCCTGCTGTTAATATTGAATTTCCTTCCTGCTCAACTCCAAAAGCATGAGCGCCATCGTATATTATTTTTAATTTATATTTATTCGCAATTTTTTTTATCTCTTCTGTATTACATGGATTTCCGTATACATGAACAGGTATAATTGCTGTTGTTTTATTTGTGATCGCTTTTTCTATTTTTTCTGGATCAATATTACCGGTTTTTTCTTCTACATCAACAAAAACAGGTTTAATGTTATTCCACCATAATGCATGTGTAGTTGCTACAAAGCTATACGGCGTTGTTATAACTTCTCCTGTAATTTCAAGTGCTTGTAACGCGACTATTATTGGCAGCGTTCCATTTGTAAACAAGCTGATGTACGATATTTTTAGATATTTACAAAGTTCTTCCTCAAGTTTTTGTTGATATATACCATTATTTGTTAACCTTTTACTTGTCCAAATATTCTCAAGATAAGGAAGAAATTCTTCCAATGGAGGAAGAAATGGTTTTGTTACTGTAATTTGATTACTTTCCAATCAATTCATCCATCCAATACGTTCAACATAGTATTGTTTATATCTAATGTTTATGTTTTCTGCTCTTGAATAAGTCTGATTTTTTTTATTTACCAACACCAATATTTTTATTATATACAGCAATTTCTTTTTCAATAATCTTTGGAACATCTCTTGGAGTTAAATCATCTCTTAGCATTTTTATACCAACTAACCATTCGTTATCTTTAATACTTCTGCTTTTTGTTAATAATGTCCTCTTCATGTATAACGGACTAATGGTTTCATACTTTTCTTTATATAAATAAAACATTTTCTCAAGAGACATCTCTTTTAATAGAAATGCTATATCAATAAAATCACGAGGTTCTGTTCTTCCTGTTATTGCTTTTAATTTCATTGCCGCTATTTCATTTATACCAAATAATTTAACGTTATCTTCATTTTTAGGCGTTTCAATTATCCTTTCTTCATAAAATACCATTTCTACTTTTATATTATTTATAAATGCCCTTATAAAACTGTCATCAGCATATTCAATATTTACATCATTATATGTGCTTTTAAAGTAATCCTCCAATACCAGATAACAATGCTTATTAGATGAAAATAAATCAATATCGGTTGATGTCCTGTGTCCAATTTGTAGTGTAAGCGCTGTACCTCCTGCTAAAATATAATTATCGAATAAAGAATTACTTTGTAACTCTTTAATCAAATTAATCATTTCTGGTACCAGGGTTTCTTTCCGTAACACCTAAATCTTTTTTCCTTTACATTTAAAACAAAGGCCGTATATGATACTTTCTCTTTATGAAGATTTTCCATTTTTAACGCGATTTTTTTTATTTCTTTATACGAATATAATCTCCACATAATGATTTCATCATTCTCTAAACCGGCGTCTAAAATACGTTCTATTATCTGCTTTTTATCCCTAATGTAATCCATTTTATCTACATCAAAATTCCAAAGAAGTCCTTTAGTTAATTCAGATAGAGGGTTATTATTATTTAAATCTGATTTTTGAACATTTTTAAACAATTTCATCCATCCACTCTCGTTCAAAATCGCGCGTATAAACGCTGTTATAAAATGTATTTCGGTTTTGCTTCAACTCGCCAAGCATAAAGGCATACGGTTCCTCACAGCCTAATATTTTTAAACGCTTAATTTTTTCTGCCATGGAAATCATATAAGACCATTCGCTCCATTTGGCAAAATTTGCCAAATTCGGTAAAACCCGTTTTAAATAATTTGTACGCTCTATAAAAACAGTTAAATATTCATTTAACTGCTGCTTATTGATCATGTCATGTTTTAATGCAGCTCCAGAATTATTATCTAAATGGCGTACAGCATAATACTTTCCAACTCCATGCGCAACTGTTAATTTTGAGTTTGCAAACAATTTATATGTCGTTGAAATATCATCATATTTGCCATGATCAGGAAATCTTATATTGTTAAATAATCGTCTAATAAACAGTTTGGTTGGCGTTCCGGAATTATAATGCGTTCTTAATACCATTTCCATCACTGACTCTTCTGCGTTATGCAAAAATAAATTATTAAAGATATATTTGGGTTCAATTTCACAATTTTCATTTTGACGGTAACTTCCGCATATTGAAATATCTGCGTTGTTATTAACCGCCAGATTATATAAAAAATCTAAAAAATCAGGCTCTGTCCAGTCATCATCATCGATAAAAGTAATATATTCGCCTTTTGCAGCATTAAGTCCTGCGTTTCTGCCGCTGCCGATATTTCCGCAATCACGATGTATTACTCTAATACGATAGTCTTTCGCCGCATATTCATCGGCAATTACGCCGCTTCTGTCCGTACTGCCGTTATTTACTATAATGAACTCAAAATTCGTAAATGTTTGCTTTAATATTGATTCTATTGCTCTGCTTACATACTGCTCACGATTATATGTAAGCATAATAACGGAAATTTCCAGTTCTTTTAACATTTAATTATTTAAAAAATATCTGCAATCAATAAATTGTTTATTAGGATACATTTTGTCAACATCTTTAAATATTTTCCATGTAGTAATTACTGCAATGTAATTGCATTTTCCGCATAATTCTTCTATTGACTCGCTGTAATTAATATCAAATTTATAAGAAAGTTTAAAATTTTCAACAGCTTCCGGATCATATGCAAATATATTTTTATATCCATCCGCTAACAAAATTTTTATTATTTTTGCCGCAGGGCTATCGCGTACATCATCTGAATTTGGTTTAAAAGAAAGCCCTAAAATCCCTATTTTTTCATCTTTATTTTTTAACTTACATTTAATTTTCTCTGCGGTTAATCCAGGCATTTCATCATTTAAAGAAATAACTCCATCCAATATTCGCGGTGTAAAACCATTTACTTTTGCATTTGCAGAAAGCGCAACAGTGTCTTTTGGCAGGCAATAACCGCCGTATCCGCATCCGGGATAAATATAATGACCAATTCCCGCCTTTTTTAATCGTTTATCCTCATGCAGTATCTTAAAAGCTTTCCCTATATTAATATTGCTGGTGCTTTCCGCTATCAATGCCATTTCGTTGGAAAAACTTATTAAAGAAGCAAGCAGAGAGTTAGATAAATACTTTATAAATTCTGCTGTATTATGAGAAACAAAATGTATCGGCGCATTAAATAAAACGTATATTGTTTTTAAAAGAGCTATTGCAGACGTGTCATATTCATCACACCCGCATACGATTCTATCGGGTTTTATAAAATCATTCCAACAATATCCCTCTCTTAAAAATTCAGGGTTATTCGCAATTGATATTGTATTATTTTTTTTTCGAATAAACGGTATAATCTCTTTTGATGTTGTACCAGGCGGCACTGTTGATTTAATTACAAAAACACATTTACGGCTTACTGTATTAATAACACTGTCAATCGCCGAAAACAGATACGTTAGTTCAGCTTTACCGTCACTCCCGCAAGGCGTTCCAACACAGAAGAAAATAACATCTGCGTTTTTCGTTGCATTTTCAACATCGGAAACAACTGTAAACTTTTTACCATTGGTACGTTTCAACGCTTCATCAAGACCCGGTTCTAAAAACGGTACTATTCCGTTCTTAATTTTTGCTGAACGATCAGTATCAATATCATACCCAATAACTTCAAAACCTTTGTCAGCAAAACCAAGAGCGGTTGTTAATCCTACAAAACCAAGACCAATAATAGATATTTTCAAATTAATACCTCTAATTAAAACAAACTTCTAAAAAGTTATACGCGCATTTTTCAGGGTAATAGCCGCAGATGTCTTTTATTGCGTTAAATGATAATTTAAACACCTTTTCCGGATCTTCTACCAGGCGATGCAGAGCTTTTATACAGGTTTGTTTGTTTTCTGTGTCAATTAAAAGACCATTGCTGTCATTTATAACAAATTCTTTTGAGCCGCCTGCCTGCGGAGCAATCACGCAGGAACCTGATGCCATCGCTTCCATTGTTGTAAGTCCCATTGCCTGGAACGAAGAAAAGTCAGTAAAAATATCTGCGTACGATAATACCGATGCCATTTCCTGTTTATTTAATTTTCCAAGATTAATAATTTTTTCATTTTTTTTATTTTTATTCCAAAAATCTCTGTCTACATGAGACTCCTGCGGATTAGACCCAAATGTTAGTATCAATACCCTATCGCCGTATTTTTCAGCTGTTTCATTTAAAATTTCCAAGGTAATCTCTGGTGCGCGTCTTGGGCTGTCCGGGCGAATCATCGCGGCAATTACCGGTTTTTTCCTGTTTGGAAACAGTTTTCGCGGGTGGTATAAATCAATGTCCGCGCTTTTACCTATTACCGAAAGTTTAGCTCCTGTCTCTTTCTCTACTATCGTTTTATTCCACTCGGTCTTTGTAACCAGTTTCATTCCTGAAATATAAGTATATGATTCTAAAGCGTTTTTATATTCTATTTCTTCTTTGTCATAAAATAATGGTTCAAAATCCTGTATATAATAAGCCGTATTTTTAAAATTACAATGTTCAACTGTGTTGTACATTGTTGCGCATATAAGATCAAATTTTCCGGCTATTTCTTTAAATGAATCGATTTTATCGCCGTATAAAACAGGAATACTTAAATTTGGATAACTATTAATAAATGAATCTTTATAACTTGCTAAATTATAAAAAGAAACATCTACTCCCATTTTTATCATGCTTTCGGCTTCCTGTACAATTACATTACAGCCGCCGCCGGCGTTGGTAATAGGCAGTAAAAAAAGAAGTTTTTTACCTTGCCATTTACCCTTTGCTTTATTTATTAATTCTTCTCTTTCTGCAATTAAACTCGTTCTTGCTCTTATACCTTCCAGTACATAATTATTTTTTAATATATATACATTGTTATCTATTATTTCTTCATTGTGTTTTTTACGTAATTTTTTTCCGTTTTCATCGCAAAGAGCAATTCTTTTTTCGTTTGAATAACTTTTAGACTGAGCGTGATATACATAAGTGTCATCGGCAAGAGCGAGAGCAAATCCTTCTTTAACCGCTCTTAAATTATAATCATCCTCTTCCGCGAAACCAGCGCCAAAATTTTCTTCGTCAAAGTAACCTATTTTTTCTATTACAGATCTGTGTATTAAAAGACAAAAACCGTTAAGTAATGGAAGTCTTGGATATATTCGCCCTGAACTTTTTTCTATTAATTTAGCGTATTCTTCCAGAGTATACCCTTGTGGTATTTTATTGGCTGCCCAGTCTCCATTTTCATCTGATACGCGCGGCACAGACTGCCATGACGCTGTATTTGATAAAGGCCCGACAATGCCAACTTTATCTCCGCTTTTTTGACATTTGATTAATTTGTCCAGCCATTTGTCCGTTACAACTGTATCAGAGTTTAATAAAACGCTGTATTCAGCGCTGGAATTTTTTAATCCTTTATTCGCTGCGTATGTATAGCCTTTGGCTTCCTCGTTACGAAACAGTTTTATATTTGCGCGTTTATCAGTTATTGATTTTAAATAATCTCTTGTCTGCTCACCGCTGCCGTCATCAACAAAAATTATTTTAAATGGTTCTGATGTATATTCAAATATTGATTCTACGCACTTTTTTACATCTTCATACGCGTTATGTACGCAAATTATAATATCAACTTCTTCTGTATGTTTAGGTACAAATTCATTTTTTAATAAAAGCGCAGCGTTACCGCATAATAATTCACGAACTTCATCATTCGCGTACGCTGATGACGGAACATTATACACGTCGCTTTTTAAGGCTCTTTTTATTTTATATTTTAATCCTTTAACTCCGTTATATTTTATATACCGAAGCAGTTTCCCGGCGTATCCATGCGATAAATACCACGGAATATTTAATAAAAATTTTATCAAAATCTAACTATTCCGCAAGTTTGCGGATTACATTCCGTAAACTATCATTCCATAAGGGGATATATATACCCAAAATACCCATAATTTTTTTCTTATCCAGTACAGAATACGCTGGCCGTGTTACCTTTGCCTGAAACTCGGCGCTTGTACAGGGTTTAATTTCGCAATTCTTTGTTACAAGACCTGTTTCTTTTGCCTGTTTATAAATCTCTTTGGCAAAATCATACCAGGTAATCGCGCCTTCGTTAGTATAGTGGTAAATACCGAATGGGATTTTTTTACCTCCGTTTGACTGTTTAATAAATTCTATAACTACGCGCGCTAAATCATATGCCCATGTTGGACTGCCCTTTTGATCATTCACAACAGAAATTGTTTCTTTCTCTTTAAAGAGACGAAGCATTGTATGAACAAAATTATTTCCGTATTCTCCGTAAAGCCATGCTGTTCTAATTATATATGATTGGGTATTTTCTTTTAATACTTTTAATTCTCCGTCTCGTTTTGTAAGACCATAAACTCCAATAGGGTCAGTTTCTTTTTCTTCAGTATAAGGACTATTGCCTTTTCCGTTAAATACATAATCTGTAGAAATATGAATCATAACTGCGTTTATTTCCCTGGAAATTAACGCGATATTTGCGGCTCCTTCTTCGTTAAGAAGACGGCATAATTCAATATCATCTTCAGCTTTATCTACAGCAGTGTATGCCGCGCAGTTGATTATCCATTTTATATTAGTTTGTTCCTGCGCGAATTTACTTAACACATTTTTATTTGTAATATCAATTTCTTTATCTGTCCCAATAAAGTTAAGCCTTTCTCTTTCTAGAAGCAAAGAAAGTTCTTTTCCTAACATTCCTTTGCTGCCGATTAACCAAATCATATTTCTTTTAATCCCGGCAATAATTTATCTTTTTCTGATAAAATAAAATCTATTCCTAAATCCGGCCATTCTATACCAATATCACTGTCATTCCAAATTACTCCGCCTTCATCATTTGGATAATAAAAATCCGTGCATTTGTAGGCGAATATCGCTTTTTCTGAAGTTACAACAAAACCATGCGCGAAACCCGGAGGAATATAAAACTGGTTTTGCTTTTTGCCGCATAAGACAACGCTATGCCACCTGGCGTATGTCGCTGATCCTTTTCGTAAATCTACAGCTACGTCAAATACTTCGCCTTCTATGGCTCTTACCAGTTTACCCTGTGGGTGCGTTTTCTGAAAATGAAGTCCTCTTAAAACCCCTCTTACTGAACTTGATTGGTTATCCTGAACAAAGGGAGCTGCAATTCCCGCTTCTTCGTAATCACGCTTTGACCAACATTCAAAAAAATATCCGCGATCATCGCCGAACATCTTTGGCTGAATCTCTACTAACCCAGCGATATCACATTTATTAAAATTAAATGGCACAGAATTTCCTTGTTATTTATAATATTCTGAATAAGCATCGCAAACTTCTTCGGAACTGCCGCTCATAACCATTTCGCCATTGCGAAGCCATATCGCGTTTTTGCATAATTCTTTTACTTGCGCGTTACTATGAGAAACAAAAAGAAATGTTGTATTGTTGTTAAGCATTTCCATAATACGGTTTGAGCATTTTCTCTGAAATGCGGCATCCCCTACAGAGAGAGCTTCATCAACAATAAGTATCTCCGGGTTTACAATTGTCGCAACAGAAAAAGCCATACGCGCTTGCATACCTGTTGAATAATTTTTTATAGGCATATCTAAAAAATCTTTAAGCTCAGAAAACTCAACTATTTTATTATAGTGATCTTCTATAAAGCTATGACTATGTCCAAGAAGAGCGCCCTGCAGGTAAATATTTTCTCTTGCTGTTAAATTAGGATCAAAACCTGCTCCAAGTTCCAATATTGGAGAAATACGCCCATTTACATTTACTGAACCTGTATCAGGCGCTAATATTCCGCAGATAAGACGCAGTAATGTTGATTTTCCTGCTCCGTTATTTCCTACAATACCCCACGACTCCCCTTTTTTAACTTCTAAATTAATATTTTTTAATGCCAAAAATTCTCTAAAATGCAACGAACCTTTAAAAAATTTAACAAAATATTCTTTTATATTATCAATTTTTTCTGATGCGATATTAAAACGAACTGTAGCATCTTTAATTTGAATTATATTTTCCAATTATTTCCTCACATATATAAAATAAATTTTTTCTTTGAATGCGCGAAACTAACAAGACCCAGAAGCATTGCAATTGCAGCTGCTACAGTTCCCCGTATTATAAGATCAATTACGTCAGTATCTGGAATTCCAATGGTAAAATCCCTGAATAAGGTAATATAAAAATACATTGGGTTATATTTTGTAATTATATTATAAAGCCATGGCGGCAGAATGCTTACAGGATAAAATATTGCAGATAAATAAAGCCATGCTGTAGAAAGAATGCTCCATATATATATAACATCTCTGAAAAACACAGTAGCCTGCGCCATAAATAAACCTAATCCTATGCAAAAAATATATAATTGCAGCATTGGAATTATCAACAGAAATAACCGCGGCGAAAGAGGAACTTTTGTAGCAATAAAAATAATTATTAAGGCGCCAAGAGAAAAAAGAAAGGTAACAAATTCACTTGTAACTGTAGAAAGCGTAAATATATATTTTGGAACATATATTTTTTTTAAAAGACCCGCGTTTCCTATTACCGAAGTTAAAGACTGCGAAATTGCTCCTGACATGAATCCAAAAAGCAGCTGTCCTATTAATAAATAAAGCGGAAAATTCTCAATCGCAAACTTAAAAAGATTGGAGAATACAATATACATTACAAGCATTGTTAAAAGTGGGTTTAACATACTCCATATATATCCCAGAAAGCTTCTGCGGTATTTTAATTTAATGTCACGCGATACAAGCTGGAAAAATAATTCTCTGTATCTTAAAAATGTCAGAATACGAGCAATAGTTTTTTGCATCTTTTTATAATCCTTATTCCTTTTATTAATTACCTGTAACTATAATCAAATTTTTCTAACGAGAAATTTTTATTATAATATGTATCTCCGGCAGCCAATTCTTTTTTCCATCTTTCTTTAAACAATGCTGTATCGCGAATAAGCTGTTGTCTTTTTTTTCTGTTGGTATTATATCCCCTGGATCTTGATTCCAAATGATACGCTTCTGTGTAAGGTGTCCATACAACCAAATAACCGGCCCTTCTTAATTTAAGACATAGATCTGTATCATTAAATGAACTGGGAAATTCAGGTGCTAATTGTCCTACTTCCTCAAAAACTTTTCGCTTTATCATCATACACGCAGCTGTAACTATGCTCATATTTTGTACAATTTGCAGCCGCCCCATATAACCGATAGTCTCGTGCGGAGCGCCATGATAAATATGACCCGCAATTCCTCCCATGCCTAATATCATTCCGGCGTGCTGAATTGAACCGTTAATAAAATACAATTTCGCGCCTACCGCGCCTACATCCTCGCGCTGACTGTACATAAGCATTTCTTCTATCCAATTCGGCGTTATTATTAAAACATCATTATTTAAAAAAACAAGCTGCTGCCCCTGTGCGTATTTTACGCCGTAATTGCATATCTCGCTAAAATTAAATCCCTGTTCTTTCCATTCTATGATTCTAATATTCTTGAATTTTCTAAGTTCTTCATACAAAACGAAGGTCGCGTCTTCTTTGCTGTTATTTTCTACAATAATGATTTCATAATTTTGATACGTTGTTTTTTGTAAAGAAGAAAGACAGCTTCTAAGCATGGAAGAATTATCTTTATTCGGTATAATTATCGAAACTAAAGGTTTTTCTTTTAATTCATAGATTACTCTGTAAAATCCTGGAAGCTCTATTTTACCTTCCACCCTCGCGTTTTTCTCGTGTGTTTTTAAATAGTTACATATAACATTTTCCGCTACAGAAATATTTTCCATTTTCTTTTTTACATCTGATGCGATAGGTTTTTTATCGTTTCTATGGAAATATAGTAATTTGGAAATATGGTATATTTTTGAAGCTTTTTCTGTATATCTTAATATTAGATCATAATCCTGGCTTCCGTCATATTCGCTTCTAAAAACGCCTGCTAAATTAATAAATTTTCTGGAGAACGCGGTAAAATGACTAATGTAATTATGGGAACACAAAGTATCAACAGCGTAATTTGGTTTATGATGCCTTAAACTCACATAATATTTTTCGGAAAAATACGCTTCATCTGTATAAATAAAATCAGCGTCTTCATTGCAGATTGCCTTCATTATCTCGTAAAGACATGAGGGATGAATTAAATCACTTTGATGCAGGTGCCCTATATAATCACCGCTTGACATATTTATCGCTTCATTTAATCTTTCTGAAACACTTTTACTTTCGCATTTTTTATATTTAATCCTGTTGTTTTTTTGCGCGTATTCGCCGCAAATCTTGCCGACAAGGGAATTATTTTCATCGCTTCCGTCAACAAGACAAAGTTCCCAATTAGCGTATGTCTGCTCCATTACAGAATCAATCATATCAATTAAGTATTGGGTAGACGGGTTGTTTATGGATGTAATAATAGAAATTTTTATTTTTTTATAAAATATCATATTAATTTGATATTTTTTTTCGTTATTTAATAAACCTCTATAAAACTGCAAGTGTACTTTCTTTTGGCGCAAACCGCCTACAATAACGCTTAATGTTTTTTTAATTCCGTTTTTTTTAATTGAACGAAATATACTGACAATAATAAATATTTTTTTATTACGGCGTATAAAATTTAAAATTTCCCACATTACTAATAACTACCTGGATTACGCGCGTTTGCTGTAATTCTTTTCTATCCATTGTTTATATTCACCTGAGCGTATGCTTTCTACCCAGTTTTTATTCTGTAAATACCACTCTACGGTTTTTTTTAATCCTTCTTCAAAATTAACAGACTGCTTCCAATTTAATTCATTTTTTAATTTATTACAGTTTATAGCGTAGCGTCGATCATGCCCCGGGCGATCTTTTACATAAGTGATTGTTTTACGGATATTATCTGCGTTTAATTCCGCCTTTTGTGCAGTTATGTCAATTAAAACATCAAGCAGTTTAATGTTTTCCCATTCATTTTCTCCGCCAATGTTATAAGTCTCCCCGGACTTTCCATTCTGCATTATAGCCCAGACAGCTGAGTTATGATCCTCTACATAAAGCCAATCGCGTATATTTTTACCGTCACCGTAAACCGGCAGCGGCTTAGCTTCAAGCATATTTAAAATCATAAGAGGAATTAATTTTTCCGGGAACTGATAAGGACCGTAATTATTTGAGCAGTTTGATAATGTAACAGGTAAACCGTAAGTATGGTTATACGCCATTACTAAATGGTCACTCCCCGCTTTACTCGCGGAATACGGAGAGCGTGGATCGTATGCTGTTGCTTCTGTAAAGTAACCTGTTTCTCCTAAAGAGCCGTATACTTCATCTGTGCTTATATGGTGAAATAAAACGTCTGTTTTATCCTTCCACGCGTTACGCGCGGTGTCAAGAAGCGTAAAAGTTCCCATCACATTTGTTTTTACAAAAGCTTCAGGGCCGTGAATGGAACGGTCTACATGGCTTTCTGCCGCAAAATGCACCACTGTGTCGATATTATATTTACTAAAAATTGAATCTATAAAAGCGCGATCGCAAATATCGCCGTGTTCAAAAATATAACGCGTATCTTTGGCTGTGTCATCAAGGCTCATTAAATTTCCGGCGTATGTTAAAAAATCCAAATTAACAATTTTGCCGGAAAAATTATCAGCTTTTTGCAATAAAAAGCGGATAAAATTACATCCAATAAAACCTGCGCCTCCTGTAACTAAAATATTGCTTAATTTACGCATGGTTTTTATCCCTTAAGAATTATCCGCTATGAATTTTAAATATGCGCTGTAATCTGTTTTAAATTCAGAAGCGAGCTTTAAGAGAGCATCTTTAGATATCCAGCCGTTGTTATACGCAATTTCCTCGATACAGGAGACGTACATTCCCTGCCGTTTTTGTATTGTCTCTACAAAATTTGAAGCTTCCAATAAACCATCGTAACTGCCGGTATCGAGCCATGCCATTCCTCTTCCAAGCACTTCTACAGAAAGACATGCTCTTTCCAGATATGCATTGTTTACCGCGGTTATTTCAATTTCGCCTCGTGCTGAAGGTTTAACATTTTTCGCTATTTCAACTACGTCATTATCATAAAAATAAAGACCTGGAACCGCATAACGTGATTTAGGTTTAATAGGTTTTTCTTCTATGGATACTGCAATTCCGTCAGCGTTAAACTCTACAACGCCGTACGAAGAAGGATCTCTTACATAATAACCATAAATAACAGCGCCGCCTTTTTCCGCAACTTTGGAAGCGGCGTTCTTCAATGTCAGGCTAAATCCTCTCCCGTAAAAAATATTATCACCTAACACAAGGGCGCAGGGGTCTTTGCCGATAAAATCGGCGCCTAAGATAAAAGCGTCGGCAAGCCCGCGCGGGCTGTCCTGAACTTTGTACTCAAAACGCATACCAAGCCAATCGCCTGAGCCAAAAAGTTCTTTAAATAAAGGTATGTCGCGCGGTGTGGAGATAATTAGCACGTCTTTTATTCCGGCGAGCATTAACACCGAGAGCGGATAATAAATCATTGGTTTGTCGTATAAGGGGAGGATTTGTTTTGATACTGCTCTGGTTATCGGGTAAAGTCTTGTGCCTGCGCCGCCTGCGAGAATTATACCTTTCATCGGATTACCGCCTGTAAAGATGAGAAAGCGGAAACATTGGTGTAACTTTTATTCATAATTAATTAATATAACCCAAAGAATAAATTTTTTCATATATTTTTATTCAAAAAATGAGATTTTTAGCTAATCCGACCAAAAATTCAACGAATTTTACCAGATAGACGCGATTTTAAACGGCGGCCGAAACACGCTCATTAATAAATCAACGATTTTCATGCATTATTTTATATAACACTCAAATTATACATTAAATGGAAAATAATAACTAGTAATAAAGGAAAAAAACGTGAATTTCGATGTTTTTTGCGAATTTTTCCTTAAAAATGGTCAAATTTTGCCTTATGTGCCTTGGTCAGCAGGGATAAAATAGCGATATTATTATTGGTTAAAAAAAAAGCGAAATGGAGTTAACCATTCCGCTAATTTACTGGGGAGTGGAGGATTTGCCTTTCAACCCTCAGCTTCCATGCTTCGGGCTTCAAGGCCGTCTTTTTTGCTAAACCGGCGTCCTGCCGGTTTGCCTTTCGAAGCCTACGGCTTCTTGTGCCGCAAAAAAGTTTCAAATCCTCCACTCCCCACAATTTTTACAGTTTATTTACTTGATTCGGCTAATAAAAAAGGCAATGTAGTGTTAGCTACATTGCCTCTAGTGGGGAGTGGAGGATTTGAACCTTCGAAGGCTGAGCCAACAGATTTACAGTCTGCCCCATTTGACCACTCTGGAAACTCCCCAAGAACTGCTACATGGTACAAAAAAAACGATTTTATGGCAAGAGTATTTCGTAAAAACGTAAAAAATATGAAAGATTTTATTGATTATATTTGAATAAGAGTATATTATAAAGTATAAAACAATTTAATTTTAATCACATCACGGGGAAAAGTCCGTTTTCCAAAAATATTCTTGGGGGTATTGTTGTATGAAAACACGTTTATTAACGAGTTTATGTGTGTTTTTTGCTATTATCGCGCTTTGTATAGGTTTTACGACCTGTCAAAATGAAAATCTTATTGGCTTGGGCGGCAAGGTTGACCTTACTTTGCCGGTTATCGAAATACCCAATAACGAGCCGGGAGGTTATCTTAGCGGTACAGAAGTAATCAATATAAATATTGCTGACGACTCCGGTATTTCCAGGATTTTACTTGAGTATACATATCTTGTAAAATTAAATGATGGTTCGCCCGAGGGAAAAATTGTCAAAGAAACCAAGGAAATAGAAATATTCACGAAAGATCCTGGCGATTATAACATTGAATACTACTTTAACGAGAAAACAGGCGAATATGTCTTTAACTGGGACTGGATTATTGATACCTCTGGTATGGTAGACGGCGAGTTTTCTTTTATTGTGACGGCATGGGACGCATCTAAAACCAGCCCTAAAGAATCAAAAACTGAAAAATTAATCTATACAGTAAAGAACAACGCGCCTACATTGAGTATGCAGATTCCGCGCCAAAGAACACATTCAAATGGGTCAATTAACAACGATTTTCCTCCAAGCGTTGTTACTGATACTTACCTGATGGGTGTTTATGAAGATTTAGCAGGCGTTGCCAAGGGTTTTCCCTTAATTAAATTCTGGAAGGACGGCGAAGCTGAACCGACAAATTATAAACAAAATGCCGGCTGGGAATTTGTTACTACCCCACCCTCCCACAGTAATCCGAGTAATAATATAGGCAGCGGCTGGGTAAGACCGGACGAATGCGCGATATCTGATCTTGGCGAAAGGGGCGGCCCTATTCGTTACTATCTTAGAACCCGTAAGGGAACCGGCGAGCCGAGTGAAGAAGATACTAATAATGGTCTGGTTCCCGGTTTTTATAGACTAAAAATGTACGTTGAAGATATTAACGGCATTGGCGCAGAGTGGCCGAGTTACCTTCATCCTCAGAGCGCTGATTACATGCTTATAGAGCTTGTCGCTCAGGGTATTCCGCCTCTTATAACTATCGTAGAGCCTTCAGGCGGAGCATACTACAAGGATAATTTTAAAATTATAGCAAGCGCGGAAGTTCAAGGCGATATGGATCAGGATATTGATGAAATGTGCTTTGAAATCACAGGCGGCGTTGACAGACAGGGAAATAAATTACCTCCTGTAAGAACCCAAAACAGCGGACCGATTATTTTAGCAAGATACCAGGGTGCAAATATTACAAATAGGGACACAAAGGAAATTGATATAGAAGTAGGCGCGACATATTACACCACAGACTCAAGCGATGTGGCTGTTAAACTTCCGCCCGGAAGCCAGCTTGGTGATGTAAACTGGAAAACATATGTAACGCTTGTTGACGGACAATATACCATTAACGTTTTCGCAAGAGGAGATGCTAATTCAAAGCATACAGAATCAAGACAAATTTATATAGACCGCAATCCTCCAAGGACAGATATATCGCGTGTTTCTCCTGTATATAAACAGGAATCATCTAAATTTACGATACTTCCATCCGGTAATGAAGATTACCGCGTATTTATAGTCAACAAAACTATTCAAATTGACGTTAGCGCGACAGATACCTTCGGCAGCGCGAAAGATGATTTATCCGGATTTTCTAAATTTAAATATATGCTGTTAAAAGGTTTTGATTTTCCCGGAGAGGGCGCCGGAATAAATAATCCAGAGAATTTTGATGACGGAGTATTCAACAGAGAAAAATATATTTTTAATTCAATATATTCACATAACAGCGCTGAATTTATTGATGAAGACAAAAACCCGGTAATTATTAAAGACGATGAACCTAAAATCAGCGTTAAAGAAGACGGCGGAGCGTATACTATAACGCTCAGAACCCATGAGTATGCGCAGGAACCTCAATATGATCTATGGCTATACATAACTGCTATGGATGGAGCCGGAAACCTCAACTTCCAGAAGATACTTTTAAAAGTTGATCAAAACACGGATAGACCCAGAATTTCATTTGGTAATGTTAATTCTGCAAATTCGCCGCACGGCTTAACATTTATGGACGATTTATTCCGCATAAGATTTTCCGTATTGGACGACAACGGACTGGCTCATGATTCCATACAGATAAGATACGCGGTAAACGAAGCAAATAGGGAAACCATCAGCAACACTCAAGGCGGCTGGCATGACTTAAGCGGAATTCCAAGCGAAGACGGTCTTTCTATTGCTATTGATGATTTAAGCCTTTTAAAGATTGCATGTTTCCTTGACGGACATCCTCATAATGAATCAACTTGTTCTCTTGATGCTCCTCACAAGGCACGCCTTGGAAATGAAAATGATGTTAAATATATCATGATTCGCGCAAAAGACGATCCTAAAACAAAGGTATACGAATCTGACGGATTTGTTTATGGGGATACGGAATGGAGGCCGTTCAGATTAGATCTTACAAAACCAAAAATTGTGCCTTCCACACGCGATGCTTCTAATTCAGGAGCCGCAGCCCCTCTTCCTGCTGAAAGAACTGAAGATAATCCATTTGGCTCTCCTGTAAAGGAAGGTTCATACCGTGACGATCTAAAATTCGCATATGGTGACATTATTGAGCAAAATCTAAGAACTATAAGCGTAAAAATAAATGGAAGTGAAATAATTAGTTACCCCGGATATAAGAGTTTACTGGATCCGGAAACAAATGAAATGGTAGATGTTCTGATAGACATGGATAGTGAAATCCTAACATATAATTCACAGCTTAACGCTGATGATAAAATCTCGATATGGAAAGGAAAAATTGATTCGGAATGGGCAGGAGAATTGCGTTTCCGTATTCCAATAGGAAGTTTCATTAATAATTTACCGGATGGTTCCCACTCATTCGAGATTATTATCGAAGATAAGGCGCTGCAATACGATACAAGGACTATAACTATCTATAAAGATATGACAGGTCCTGAAGTTAATTTAATTGTTCCGAGCGTAAAATATTCAGTATTTGACGGCGGCGGTGATAATAAAATAAGCAATGGCAGCGTCGGTATTGAGGATATTCCATCTCAAGTGGAAGGAGACTTACAAGTTAACCGTCTTAAAGATTTAAAGGCAAAGATTATCGGAAACTTTAATGACAGGTATTCATCAATATTCAACTCAGGTAATCATCAATTTGAGTATAGAATAAATAATGGTTCACCGAAGTATCAGTCTATACACGAAGACAATTTTAATAAATCTCTTGTTACATGGGAGATTGAACTTCCTGACGATCTGGCAGACGGAACCCATTTTTTAAACATAAGCGTAAAAGATATACATGGTAATACGACAAATGAAACTAATCTTGTATTTAGATTGGACAGGTCTCAGCCAAAACTTACCATTACATCAATTACACTTGCCACTCAAAATAGCAAACAGGGATTTATTGTCAAAGGAAAAGTAACAGACACATTTGATTTTGAAAATAATGATTTCCAGGTACTTGTTGGTCAGAATTCAAAAGCAAAAACAGGAAACCGTACTAAAATAGCAGACAGAGAATTTGAATTTGAATACTTTGTCGAAACAGAGGGCGTACCGCTGGTAAATGACGGTTATCTCGCGGATTTTAAATACGGACCAAACACAATTTTATTCAATGTAACAGGTTCTTCAGGACAGTCTGCGATAGCGACAGGCAGTATCATACTTGATAATAAAGGCCCCGATATTACATTTAACACCACAGGCGGCGAAAAAATTACGCTGACTCAAGCCAATGTGACTACCACAAACACAACAAATGCCGCGACATGGACAGATAACAATCTTAAAATCTTGTATCAAAACAGGGTTAAGGATAGATCCGCCGCCGCGAAATTATCGGGAAGATTCACAGATGAATATACGCCGATACCGCAGGCTGGACAGCCGACAGGTTCATTTACATTCGAATACGTTATATCACACGCGGACGGTGGCTATTTCGGTTCTCACACTGTACAAGCTACAGCCTCAACCGTTGATTCAACATCCGCAGGATGGGATATTCCTATTCCGGAAAATATGCCTGATGGAATTTACTTCCTAACTGTCGAAGTAAAAGACAGAGCAGGCAATGAAGCCAAAGCCGAAAATATGGCGTTTATGGTAGACAGAAGCATTCCTAATGTCTCCATTGACATTGCGGGCGGAACTAATCCTGAATACGATATTTTCAGCGAATCTAATATGACAGATAAAACAGTTACGGTAACTGTTACGAACACTTATGAAGTTCAAAGCCTTGCATTCAATGTTAACAATGCGGCGAGAGCTACATCGGTGTCTTCCGGCTTAAAAACATTTACTTACACATACACATTCCCGAATGCGGCAGGTCTTCCTCACGGTTTACAGAATATTTCCGTTACGGCGATAGGTTCGTCAGATCAGACAAGAAACGCCTCACGCGGTTTTAATCTGGACATAAAAGCTCCGGTTATTTCAATCTCTGGAAAAGATATAGTAAATGAAACACAGATAGTTCCTCCAAATGTAACAACCATCAATACAAATCTTAACTCAGGAGATGCAAATCCAAGTAAATGGACAGGTAATTTGGCGTCGGTTTATAATGTTAGATTAAAAGATACAGCAGAAAAACTGACATTAAATTTTACAGACGATTTATCTCCCATTAATACCACTTCTCTTTGGTATAGAATTAACAGTACAGGAGCATGGACATCTCTGTCTCTTAACGCGCCTGCTGACAGTAAAACCGCTTCTGTTGACATTCCATGGTCTTTAACATCTGCAACATACAGAGACGGTCTTAACACATTGAACGTAAGAATAAGCGATACAAGGGGCAACGAGACTCCTGCAACAGAATATAATCAGAATATTATCTTTATGGTAGACACAAAAGTGCCAACCTTTGCCGCTACTGACAATACCAGCACAGTTACGGGAATAAAGGTAAATGAAGTATTCAGCGGAAATCATGTTATTACCATTGAAGGCGTTGTAAGAAATGTTTTTGATGTAAGCAGATTGGGACTTATTGTTAACACGGTTGAACAGGAAGCGCAGGGAACAGAAGCTGGTAATTCATTAGAATATGTTCATGATACTAATAAAGGCGGCTTCCCATTTAAGTTTAATGTTTCAACAAACAGCTTTAGCCACGGCACTCAATCAATTATTATTAACGCGATAGGATCATCAGGTAAGTCAACGATGCTTAGCTACAATGTTGTTGTTGATAAAGAAGGACCTTCCATAACATTCAGCACTACAGGCTCCCCTATTTTTATTAATAACCTCGATTTTGCGTCTATTCACGGATACGCTTATGGAACAGGAAGCATGGGTACTACTCAGCAGAACGAATACAGGCTTCTTTATGCCGCGAGAGTTACGGATACAAGCGCCAGATTGACAGGTACTTTTACGGATGAACATTCAGAAATTTTTGCGCCGAATTCGAGCCAGGGAAGCGCTTACGGTTACTGGTACAAGATTGACAGAATTAACGGCGCAGGTAACGCTATCGCGGAAGGTAACTGGATATGGGAACAAATACTAAGTCCTCCTACTAATAATTTTACGAACTGGACAGTCAACCTTGATTCAAGTTATCCCGACGGTTTGTACCGCCTGAGCATGAGGGTAAAAGATCGTCTTGGCAACGGAGAAGGCATTAACAATAATACGCCCATTAGTACAGCAGATAACAGCGGCAAGGGATACCAGAACAACATGACATTCATGCTGGACAGAACCGCTCCTACCTTAAGTGTAGAAACAGTTACTCAAGGTTTTGGACCAAACGCCGGTGTCAATAATAATTTAAATGGTGTTTATGTAACAGGTAAAATTTCAAACACCTTTGAAGTAAAAGGTTTTAATATTGTTGTCGCACAGAGTGAAAAAGCAGCTGTTGGAAATCTTCCTGCGGTTGTAGGCGATCCTACAATTCCTTCAAAAAGAGATTTTAATTACAGTTACTGGGTGCAGATACAAAATGATAATGACTTTGTTTACGGTCCAAACACAATGGTAGTAAGCGCGTCAGGTTCTTCCGGACAGTCAGATATGAAGACAACAAGCACTACCATAGACAACAGAGGCCCGGAAATTTCGTTTAACACCACAGGCGGACAGAAAGTTCATCTTACCCAGGGAATTTATGACCAGCTTAACAGCGCAAATATCAGCGCAAGCGCGTGGAACAGTTACAGAAGCAGCGTCTATGACACAAGAGTTAAAGACAGTTCCGCAACAGCGAAACTGTCAGGAAGATTTACCGATGACTATACTGCAATACCCGCAGCCGGTACAGGAAATTATACCTTCCACTACAGAATAACAGGCGACAGCGCATGGAACTCTGTTCCGTCAAACATCGAATGGAAAACAAGTCCTGTAATGAACTCTTCCATACCCGACGCAAGATCTGTGCCCTGGGAAATTATTTTACCGGTGAGCATGCAAGACGGCTTATACCGCTTGTCAATTGGAGTAAAAGACCGCGGCGGTTTTGGATCTGCCGGAGAAGAGATTGCTGCGATAGACGGCACATACTACGGTTATGAAGCTGATATGGCGTTTATGATAAACAGAAGTACGCCGGTTCTTATAATAACAGACTTGAGCGGAAACCCTCTTTCTCAGGATCAGGTGTTTAACGGTAATAATGAAATATCATTTAGAGGAACGATAACAGGCACCTACGCTGTCGATAATTTCAGATTGACAAAAACAGACGGCGCTATTGAAGCTCTTTCATTTACTCAAACAGGGCAGAGAACATTTACTGTCAACAACAAAGTTCTACAGGATGCGTCGGCATTACCAGGTTCTATTAAACTTGAACATGGCGAGCAGAATATCTCTATCAGCTTAACAGGATCATCAGATCTCGCGAGTAACTTTCCTTACAGATTTATAGTTGACGCCGAAGGTCCTGTTGTGGAAATCAGAGGCAGGGAAAAAATATTTGAATCCGGTTTAGGCAGCGGTAATACTGTATCAAGTATTAACACAGGATTAAAAGCCGGCAGCAATCCGACTATTTGGTCCAATAGTCTTAAAACAATATTCGACGAAAGAATGACGGATACAAACACAAAACTTACAATCACTTTCTTTGACAATTTCTCGGCGATTAAGGCAGACTCTTTCTCTTACAGAATAAATGAAGCGCTTGGTTATACGCCTCTTACTATACCTGCCGCTAATATAACGAACAACGGCAGAAACGCATTCGTTGATATTCCATGGGCATCAAAAGATCTTGGTTATACTTTTGTAGACGGTCTTAACAAATTGGATATATTAATAAGAGATGATAAAACTAATGAAACAACAGAAACCAGCATAGTCTTTATGGTAGATGCGGAAACTCCGGAAATTGCTAACCCAGTACTGCTTCAAAATGCTCAGCAAACTGAAATTTACAGCGGAAGCTATCCTATAACAGTAACAGGCGTTATAAAGAAGGTTTACAATGTAAACAGAGTTGATATTCGTCTTGGCGGAATTGAAATAGCAGAAATGGGCAGTGATACGCTGTATGCAGGAAGTCATCCGTCCGGGGCTACCCTTTCAGCTTATGATTCCGGCAAGGGCGGGTATGAATTCGAATTTACCCTTCCAAGCACAGCTCTTACTCACGGCACAAAATCGATAATGATAAACGCGGCAGGTACTTCAGGTAAATCTGCGCTGCAGAATATAAATATTATTGTTGACAGCGAAGGCCCCTCCATTACATTTAACACAGTTACTTCTGATACTACTAACAAACCAATTTATCTAAGTGATGCTGAACTTGCGGCAATACAAGGTGATTTAACCGGCAACACTTCTTTAAATTCAAAACGCGGAGAGTTAAGCGGCAGCGCAATTAAAGATCAGAGCGCAAGGCTGATGGGTAACTTTATTGACGATTATTCATCAATTTTTAATAAGAACGCCGCGGAAAATGAAGAGTACGGGTATTATTACAAGATAGATAAATTAAATGCCGACAATTCCATAATAAAAGGCAACTGGCATTGGCATTCTGTAGCAAACCCAATCGCAAGCACATCCGCAGGCTGGAGCATTTCGCTTGAAACAGACCAAAACAAATACGGCTTCCCCTTTGACGATGGTTATTACCGTCTGAGCATCAGGGTAAAAGATCGTCTTAATAACGGATACGGCGCGCAAAAAGGCACTCAAATTTCTGAGGTAATTCCCGGCGAAGAAATTGATGGCGGCGATTTGGGATACCAGAATAACATGGCATTCTACATGGAGCGCGGAATACCTCAGATTAAAATTACATCTGTTGTTCCTTCATTTACCAATAAAGGATTTGATATTATAGGTGAAGTATGGAACGCAAGCGTAAGTATATTAAGCGTCTCTCTTGACGGAACAGAAAAGTACAGATATGTAGGCAGCGCAAACGCTCCGGGATTCCCAAACAATATTATAGTTACTTCATTAGGCTCAACAGAGGAAATTAAATCCAGATCTTCATTCAAAGTTGAAATATTAACTGCGGATCTTATTACAGAAAAATCTTATCCTGTTATGATTACTGTTACAGGCGGCTCGGGGCAATCCAACATGGTTGCCGCGAACTTTACATACGATAAAACAGCGCCGGAAGCCGAGTTTAGAACGCCTACTCTCGGCGGAACCATAGTCTCTGACGGAACATTACCGTCAGACAGTTTAAGCAACAACGGAAAATACAGTATCGTAATTTCTACAGGCGACTGGTTTACAGGAGAGACAAAGATCGGCGGAACTGCTGAAGACAATAACGGTATAGACAAGATATATTACCGTATCGGAAAATTAAGCACTAATATTCGTGACGGCGCAAATTCAACGGCAAGAGAAAACTTGTATGAAAACCCCGGTACATGGTTATGCGAGTCATGCGGACTTGCTTCTTGTGCCCACAGTCTGAGTGATTCTAAAAAAGAATGGCTGGATACAGGGTTAGACGGGGCTTCAAGCGGATTTGCAACAGGATGGACAGGAGGTCTTTACAACTGGACATACACAAATGATATGAACACTTTTGAACATTCACTGTTAAGAGAAGAAGACGTTGACGGCAATACATCAATAGGTGATTATGCAAGAGCATTCTATATGCCTGTTTACGTTAAGATTGTGGACAGAGCCGGAAATATAAATGTGCTTCATTACAAATTAAAAGTAGACCCGGAAGCAGACAGACCAAAAATTGTTTTCGCTGTGCCGGAAAGCGACGGCAAGCAGGTAGGCGGTGAATTACGCGTTACGGGAACAGCGACCGACAATATTTTTATACACAGCGTAGAAATCCGTATAAGCACTGTGCTGCTTTCAGGAGAAACAAACTCTCATCCGACATCCGGAGGAAACAGATTTACTTTAATTAACGGCAAGTATTACTATAAGAACACGACAGATGTATGGGCGTATCCGGATAACAATGAAGGCTGGATAAAGGCAAAATTACAGGGTATACCGGACGCCTTTGTTTCGTGGTTCTACAGCATTAACGGTGACGGTTTATTAAGTCCTCCGGCAGGACAGCTTCGCAATGTGTTAATCGAAGCGCGCGCGCTTGATTCAACAGATCGCCTTACAGCGAATAATATGATTAGCCGCCCCTTGGAAAGACCTGTTATTTTCGACTCCAGCGTACCTACAATCAGCACTCCTTTAATAAAAAAAGCGGGCATGGAAGATCAATATTTCTTTGACGGCATAAAGACATCAGAAAGATTTACAGTAGTAACCCATGTTGAAGATGAAGGCGGAATAAACCTTATAAGCGCAAGCCAGACCGGAACCAGCACATTAACGCCAATGGTAAGAAATGGACAGGTTGTCACAGGCAGTGAACTTGCTGCCATTACTACTCTTGGATGGAAGGTAACTCCTCCTCAGATACAGCAGCACAATGAAACTTGGGAGAGCGGCTGGCGTTATTACATAATTAATCCCGGTAACAACGTTAATTGGTCGGCAATGGACGTAACAGGTTCTTCAAAAGAGTATGGCGCAGGGTCGATGATCCAATATAACGGAACTGCTAAACAGGGCTCCGGAGCAGTTGTAATAAAAGCCAATGTAGGAACAAAGGCAACAGGCTCTGATTTACAAAACGCTAACGCGAACGCAGCTAACTGGAATACGCAGCGTTTTAGCTACACCCTTGAATTTGAGGTTAATTCCACTTCCCTGCCCGGCTTAGATTATGGAAGAACAGGCAGCTACGGCTTGAATATTCAGGTTGAGGATAATAATACAGGACCTGCCGGCGCGTATAAAGCAAACGGTTTATATACAATCGCTATTGACAACTTCTATCCTTCCACAACCATGACAACGCATTACAATGCGTCAACGCAAAATTTCTATATATCTGGAATCGCCAGGGATTATTTAGAAGGACAGTCCATTTCTGTTCAGGGTCTCTCGAGGGTGCTTGTATACTTCTCGCGAAATGTCACAGGTACTTTCACATATAAAGGCGCAAACCTTGCTACAGGACTTCCCGCTAACACGCCTGTATACTTTAACCATCGCGGAGTACCGATAGGCTACATGAATGCAAGCAATGTTTTCGTTGAGTTTAACCAGACAGACGCTTTCTATTCATCAGGAAACGGAAGTGCGCACAGCAGCGCATGGGCTACAATTCCTGCAATGACAACAACGCGCACTAATATTATTAACAGAGACACGGATTCTACCACAGTAAAGCCGAATGTATCTAACTTCCCGTTCCCTGTATACGCCATAAGAGCCAAAGGCGGAAACCTCGGCAATATATGGGAATCTCCGCACGCAATGGTAATTGACAGTCAGGAATTGGGCGCGTCCGAAGACCTTGATGTTGACGGAACATACGCCGAAATGTGGGCAGGAATCGCGGACAAGGAATGGCAGGCAAGGCTTGATACAACCAACTTCACGGACGGTCCTCTAAATGTTCATTACATTGTAATGGACGAAGCAGGCAACTCTACTCACTCTTCAAAGAGAATCTATATCGGCAACAACAGACCTCTTGTAAGAGATATAAACCTTGGAACTGACATGGGAAGAAGAGGCACTATTAACGCCGGTACGGCAACAAACAACACATGGGGTGCCGTCGGTGGTGTCGCGATTTACGATTACGATAGAACCAGAGGCTGGGGAGACCGTTTAGAAAATCCATTAACTGTTACTACAGGAAGCGATACTGTTTCTACTGATATTTATTCCAATACGGGCGTTATAGCGGCAAATTTCAGAATCAGGAATTACGCTTTTAACGTTGTTCTTAATACTCTCTTTGGCAACGGTCAGAAAAAATACAGCGTATCCTATGTCTCTAACCGCACAGATATACGACCGTCAGAAATGGTCGAAGGGAATGTGTATACTATTTGGCAGCAAGGCAATGTTGACTGGAGACAATACGGCGCGCTTGATGGCAACGCAGGCACAACCTTTGTTGCAACAGGCAAGCCCGATGTTTCAGCAACAGGCAGAGTGTATAGCTACACATTAGGCACTGGTAACGCTATAAAAACAGGCGATTTCGCCACGACAGGCTCGGCGACTGATCCTGAAAATAAAGATAGGGTTAGCAATATTATCTTTAATAATTTTACCGGTATAACAGATTCTGACAAAGACCTCGCCGGCGATATTCCTCAGGCTAACAGAAACCAGAAGTTCTTCCTTATAAAGGTCTACGATTCAACAGTAGAAGGCGGCGCTGAAATCGATCAGCTTGCTCATGCCTTTGCGATTTCGCTTGATATCGATAATGATGACAGAAAGAGACCTTCAATTTCTGTTAATCCATTCTACTGGGAGAGCGCAACAAGAAACTCCTTGTATAACAACAGCAGATACAATGGGCATATTGAGCTTGAAGCGGATCTGCCTTCAACAGGAACTAATCCGTTTACAACAGCAGGCACAGGCGTAAACGATAGAGATCCAAAGGTATCTGGACAGGTCAGCATACGCGGAACATCCTTTGACAACAATATTATACAGGATATAAACTTTAGAATTTCGAACCACGCTCAACAGACAGCTCAACAGACTAATTCAATAACGATCGGTACCAATACCTACTACCGCGCTGCTACTTATGCTAACGGTTGGGGCAGCGTACCTGTAGGTCCCTTTACATCAAGCAATCAGGATAACAGCGTATACAACGCAAGCGGATGGAAATTTGTAATAGAAAGTCAAACGCTTAACATGGACGGGCATACTGTAAACTGGAGGCTTGATTTTGACTCCAGCTTTATTACCAATACCGCAAGTTCGGACAATATTTTTACAATCGTAGCAAGAGACTCTTTAAACAATTCTAATCCGAGCAATCCGGGTACATGGGCAGCAAATATGCAGACTACTGAAAATGCAAAAACCGAACATTACCGCTTTGATGTTGTACCGTATATAAGAGAAGTTGTAACTCCATTAAGCCTCGCGTACAAGGCGGCAACATCATCCTTTAACCGTTCGGCAACAGGCTGGTATCCTGTAAAAGACTCCAAGAGCGCGGCGGATAAAATCGGTATTAAGGGCTTTAACTTAAACGGCGACAACATGACAATAACTGTAGACGGCGTAACTCTTAACGGTAGAGCAACAGCGGCAACAGGTGATGATATGTTTGTTTCCGCAGGAACTGCAAGTAATCCCGCCTCAACGACAAAGACCCACGTAGTCGCGCGTATGCATAATAGCGCTACGCTGACCGATGACAGCACTATTTTATCAGGAGCGCTTCTTGTAAGAGTAAACAACATTGATTCTTTGAACAACAGGAACAATAACGCCGCAGGACGCATAAACGGTGAAGTTGGAACAGGTTACAATGACGAGCCAAATAACATAAACAACAATATCCTTAACGACGACCGCAATATGTATGTTTGGAGCGTAGGTTCATTGTTAAACAAATCTCCTTCATCTGTAACAGATCGTACTAAAGTTACACTTGAATCTCCATCTTTCAGGATGAATGAATCAGGACGCCGCTTATTGGCTTATGCTAACTATCCTTCCCAGCCTGGAACAGTACATCTGGATAATAATGGTACATCAATTGACAGACTTGATTATCAAATTGAAGAAAATTTAAACAGGTATGCATATGTAATGGTTGCTGCGGATACAAATCTTAATTCAGGTTATAATAATCAAAACTGGTATGTTGGCACATCAAATACGACCAGTAACATTGTAACATATTACAACCTGCATACAAGAAGGTTTACTTCGCAAGCTAATGATGCTAGTTCTGAATTAAATGGAAGGGGAAGAGATTATAAAACAAGGATATCCGCTAATAGAACACATAATGGTAATAGAAATAACGGCAGAGGAGGCGTATCCTCAGGCGGTAATGTTTATGACCGAATAAGATTACCAAGGATTCATTCACGCAGTACAGATACAAACGCTTCTACAATTGTAATGAGTTATGGAGACGGTTCAAATGACAATGATATTTACCTCCATTATGGAACAGTAAGAAACACAGGAACAGGAACAAATGATGCTAATATAGTGCCGATATTTGGCGGAGACTATAGTAATAATAAAGACGGTGCTGTTACCTCAGGTAATAATAGTCCTATTGTCGATTTTGAGGCTATGGACCAAAGAGTAACCGATTCTACTCAAAACAATAGAACTACATATCCGTATCGCGGCAGTATGTATACAGCTTCTGCTTCTCTTTCAAACGGAATTCCTGTTATTGCCTGGTACGATGCCGATACATTAAATCTTGTTATATCTTATGGAACAGTTCCCGCTGCTCCGGCAACCGAGACAACGACAGCTACTACAAGTACTGTTACATGGCAAGCAAGAGCTACAGTTGTACAGTCAAACGCAGGTCCATTTGTTGATATGGCAGTGGACGCAGGTAATAACGTTCATCTTGCCTATTACGATAATAACGGCGGGCTTTGTTATGCGTATATTCCGGCAACTGGTTTTACTCTTTATACAACTTCCGGCACTGCAGGTACAGCGAAGGTAAGCGGCATTAAAACATACAGAGTAGATACCTTCCTTTCCGCCGGCTTAAAAATTATGATAAACGTAAGAGAAGAAAATGGTACAAATGTACCTTACATCTCTTATTATCATGGGGCATTCCCAGAAACTAAATTCACTGTCCGCACCGCATGGCCTGTTTTATTCACAGGCGGCGTAGCGTCAGGAGATGGAACAGACGAACTTGATTTCTTTACCGGAAACTGGGAAGTAATGACTGTTCCTGTAGAAAACACGCCGTTGAACGCATCCGCTTACAACGAACTGATTATCGCCAACGGTGTTCCAAAAACATCCGATAACTGGGTAGAACTTTCTAACACTGCAACAGGTACGACGCGCAGGTTATCCGCTTACAACTATACTTATACTAACAATAAGAATGTCCACAGGACAATTCTTGTAGGTTACATGACGCTTAACCATTACGAAGGCGCGATACTCAAGAAAAATTTGTGGTAAGGTAAGTGATAAAAAACAAAAGGAAAATCATTATATTCGGCGCGTTATGCGCCGGTATAATGATTATTATTTTTTCCGCTTCGGGGAAGCAAAAACCCCTTGTCTGGTATGTGGACGAAGAACTCCAGGATAAATGGGCGCAGATTTTAACAGAAATAGCGCCTTCCAAAAAGCCTGCTCAAATTAAGGTTTGGGACGGCTCTGAAATTCCAGCAGAAGCCGGTATTTTAATTTCTACAAAGCCCTGGGAAACAGCAGAAGAAAATGTAAAAGTGTTTCATCGTCTTTCATGGGAACTGGAATATGACGGCGCTCATGTTCTCGCTCTTGACCCCTGGATGATTTTTAATAAACATACAAATCCGCCATTAACATACTCAAGAATCTTTACAGACAGGAGAGGCAGGGGCACTATTTTAATTCCCGGCAGAGACACAGAAGAGCTGCGCGCGTGGACAAGCCGTTTTATCCAGGAAAAACCGGGGAGCTTCCCTGCCGGAAGCAAGATTTGGCAGGATTGGGAAACAGAGCTTTTTAATATTGGTTTATTTTCGTCTAACATGCGCGGTTACGACTGGTACGCGGTTCTTTTTAGGTTAATGAGCAATGAGCAAACATGGATTTACGCTCCATTAAGTAAAATCCGCGGTATTAAAGATCAGCGCAAATCAATTTTAGAAGCGCAGCCCTTCCCCGAAAGCGGGAATGAAGCGAGCATGCTTGCAAAAATATTATGGGCGCGCCCGATAAAAACCAAGTCTAAAAAAACTTCAAAATTAATTGACGATACCGTAAGTATGCTTAAAAAAGCGGAAACCCAGACAATTATCGCGGATAACATGGAATGGATACCCGCGGATCCTTACGGCACCCCTTATGATCCTATTTCGCTTTCATCACACCGCACCTGGCTTACTACTGTTTGGATTTATTCAATTTATAACTAAAGCCCGGCTGTTTCGTAAATAATCTGCAAGGTGCGCTCAACGCAGCTTTCCCATGTGTAGAGCTTTGCTCTTTCTAAACCCAGGCGCTTGCATTCATTATAAATTTCGCGGTCGTTGCTTACGGTAATCATGCGGTCTGCCATGTCCTCAACGCTGAACGGGTCAAAATAAAGCGCGGCGTGTTCTGCTGCTTCGGGCAATGACGCGGCGCGCGCGCAAAGAGCGGGCACACCGCAAGCCATCGCCTCAATTACACCCATGCCAAAACCTTCGTACATGGAAGGAAAGACAACAAAGTCCGCGCCTGCGTAAAGCTCAGGGAGACTTGTTGTTGGAAAATGACCTGTAAGAAAAATATCGCTTCGCCATGGGGATGCCGCGGCGGCTTCCTTTACAACAGAGGAGTTATTGCTGTCGCTGCCTGCCAAAACAAGCCTATGCGGAAATTTTGTTTTTTCTTTAAAAATGCCAAAGGCTTCTATTAGGCGCACATGATTTTTTACAGGATGATCGATCCTTGAAACACAAAGCACATAGGGGCGCCTAAAGCTGAACGGCTGAATTAAAAGCACGCTTTCTTCGTTACGCTGACGAGGAAAAAATGCCTCATGATTTATTCCGTTAGGCACAACATCAATTCTATTTTCTTTTACATGCGCAAGCTCGATTAATTCCTGTTTTACAAATTCGCTTACTGCGATAATTCTATCCATTTTACGAAGAGAGTTTGGCATTATCATTCGTAAAAAAGCGCCAAGGTGTACCCGCGTTGTGCGATCGCCGAAGTATGCCGCCATGTCATGCACAACGCCGATTACAGGACAGGGTGATTTAAACGGAAGGCTTCTGTGAGCAGCGGGAAAAAAACAGGCGTCGTATTTGCGAGTAGAAGCAAATTTTGGATATTTATAAACATGCCATAAGGAGTTAGCCGTTCTGCCGTGAACTGAACATTGAGGAATAAATTCAAAGTTAGACGCCACATCACTATAGGTATATCTGTCGTATTCCCATCCAAAAAGCTCAAAAAGAGCCTGAGACGGCGTGATGCGCTTTAAAAGCTGGGTTAAATACATACCAACGCCGGACTTTCCGCCGTCGCAGGCAAAGGTATCCATCCCTATCTTCATTTAATCCCCCAAAGTCGTATCAGCTTATCACATATATCGATCAATGTCAGTCAAATTCAAAAAAAAAGACCGCATGAAAGCAATTCCTCCACACGGTCTTAAGAAACAAGGGGATAGCCCATCCCCGCCCGCTGCCGATCTCCTGTAAAACAGGACCCCAACCCAAACCGGCAGTCACCTCAAGTTATATGTTATCTACCCCAACTTTTTTTATTTCATCGATAAACTCTTCAAGATTATTAAAATGCTTATAAACTGACGCGAAACGTATGTACGCTACCTTATCCATTTTTCCAAGTTTCTCCAGAACTAAATCTCCTATAATTGAGCTTGATATTTCTCTGCTTCCCTTGCTATGAATCGCTGTTTCATCCTCGATCTCGTTAACAAGGTTCTCTATTTGCATGGTGGAAAATGGTCTTTTTTGGAGGGCGCGCGCTACACCGCTTTCCAGTTTGTTACGATCAAAAGGCTCCCTTCTGTCGTCCTTTTTAACCACCATAAATTGTCTTTCATCGATTTTTTCATAGCTGGTAAATCGATAACTGCAGCTTACACACTCCCTGCGGCGGCGCACGGCGTCTCCATTCGCCAAAGACCTGGATTCAATGACTTTGTCCTCAATGGTGCCGCAATGGGGGCATCGCATATAGCGTCTCCTGTTTCCAAAATACGCTATATATAGTGCCATACATATAGCGTAGCTTTTCTTGTTTTCATAGTACCATATATATAGCGTAGTTGTCAAGCGCCTACGCTATATTTAGAGGAATATGATAGGAGAAGAGTTCTCACGGTGAATAAGAAATTCAACTTAAGAGTAAGAAATTCAACCACGAACCACACTAACCACTCGAACTTATTGTCCCTCTCTTCCTCTTAAACCTAAGAAATATTAGATAGCTCTCAGAGATTTCTAAGTTTAAGATTTAGACTTCTAAGAACGGGTTCGTGAGGTTCGAGTGGTTCGTGGTGAATCATCTTAATTGCTGTGGTTCGTGGTAAATTCTTCTTTTATTTTTATGTTATAATGCTCCAATGACTTCGGTAGATAAGCAAAAGGTAGCTAATTTTCTTGATATTACAGGGGATTTCCTGGGTTCGGGGTACAGGAGCGAACCTAAAGATTATCAGTTCGAAGATACTTATATCGATATTACTCAAGCAGCAGCAAAACCTGAGACAAGCGAAGATACCATAGAAAAAATAGCCGATGAAATTCGCGCCTGTAAGGACTGCGCGTTATGTGAAAAGAGGCTCAACGCGGCGCCCGGCGAGGGTGTTTCGCAGCCTGTCGTTTTGGTCATAGGCGAAGGTCCCGGCGAAGATGAAGACAAACAGGGGCGTCCATTTGTGGGAAGGGCTGGACAGCTTTTGGATAAAATGCTCGCCTCTATCGGCTTATCGCGCGAAACAAACTGCTTTATCGCGAATGTTGTAAAGTGCAGACCGCCTGATAACCGCGACCCGCGCCCGGAAGAAACGGCGGCCTGCGCACACTTTTTAGAAAGACAGATTTTAATTTTAAAACCCAAGTTCATACTAATAGCCGGTAAAATCGCGGCGCAAACGCTTTTAAAAACAGCGGATTCTATCGGTAAAATGCGCGGAAAATTTTTAAATCTTGCTATCGGCGATTCTGTTTTTCCCACTATTGCCACATATCATCCCGCTGCCCTTCTTCGCAGTGACGAATATAAAAGACCCGCTTGGGAAGATTTAAAACTTTTAAGATCCAAAATTGAATCGTAAAGGCTTAAGGATTAATTAATGGCAGCCTATTACGAATTAATTTTTGATATTCCTCCCGCTTTTAACGCTCCTTTGGGACAAAGTTTTTCGTATAAAATTGACGAAAAAAGCGAAGCCGCTGTCGGCAAACGCGCGATGGTTCCCTTTGGAAGAAGGGACTGCCTTGGATATATTATAAGAGAGAGCGATAAACTGCCTGAAAATATAAAAGAAGAATCTGTAAAAAAAATAAGACGCGTGGTTGACGCGGAACCTTTATTTGATACAAAAACAATAGAATTAGCCGAATGGATAGCAGCCTATTATTTATGCAGCACAGGACAGGCATTAAGCGCGATGATTCCTTCAGGAAGAAAAGAAAAAACTCCGGCGCTTCCTGAAAATGATGAAGTAAACGAAACGTCTCTTTCTATTTCTGATGAGCAGGCTGCGGCTTTAAGCGCGATTACTTCTTCCGCGCCAGAAACACAAATGTTTTATTTATATGGCATTACAGGTTCAGGTAAAACCGAAGTATTCCTGCGCGCGGCGCAGCATATGCTGGACGCCGGGAAATCGGTTATCTATTTAGTACCTGAAATTTCGCTTACACATCAAACCGCGCGAATGATTGGAAACCGCTTCGGTTCACAGGCGGCAACTTTACATTCGGGGATGAGTCCTTCCGCGCGTCTTTGCGAATGGATAAGAATTAAAAAAGGCGAAGCGCCTATTGTTGTGGGACCCAGAAGCGCGGTTTTCGCTCCTGTAAAAAATTTAGGGCTCATAATAATCGACGAAGAACATGACGGCTCATATAAATCAGGTAACACTCCGCGGTATCACGCAAGGCAGATCGCGTTTAAGCGCTGTTCTAGCGAAGGGGCTAAACTTGTAATGGGTTCGGCTACTCCTTCCGCGGAAGCGTGGAAGCTAACGCGAGACGGAAGTATTAAGCGGCTCGATTTATCGCGTCGTCTTTGCGGCGGCGGAATGCCGGAGATTAAAGCTGTCAGCCTTGCTAAAACAGAGGGCTGCCTTTCTAAAGAATTAAAAGAAGAAATTAAATTGACACATCAAATGGGCAAGCAGACAATTTTATTTTTAAATCGCAGAGGCTTCGCTCATTTTTATCAATGCCCTGATTGCGGCTGGGAATTAACATGCAAGCGCTGTTCTGTTTCGCTCACATGGCACAAAACAAGAAATAAATGCATGTGTCACTACTGCGGTTACAGCGCGTCTCCTCCTACAGCGTGTCCTGAATGCGGCTCCCTGGAAGCAGGTTACCGTGGCTTTGGCACAGAAATGATCGAAGAAGAAGTCAGGCGCTTTTTTCCCGATCTTCGCCTGCGCCGTATAGACGCTGACACCGCCGCTAAGAAAAATAATTTAGAAGAAACAATTACGCTTTTTAAAACAGGAATGATCGACATCCTCCTTGGCACGCAAATGGTCGCCAAAGGTTTAAATTTTCCAGGTGTGCGTTTGGTCGGCGTAGTGTTCGCTGACACCGGTCTCCACCTGCCCGATTTTCGCGCGGCAGAAAGAACTTTTTCGCTCATTGTTCAGGTAGCAGGCAGGGCGGGCAGGTACTTCTCCGACAGCAAAGTAATTGTGCAAACCCTGCGAATGGAAGACCCTGTTATCACCCGCTCCTGCGCTCTTGATGTCGCCGGCTTTTTTAACGCGGAATTAAAGCAGCGTGAGGCGCTTTTTTTCCCACCTTACTCAAGATTGATTCGCTTTGTTATCCGTGCCAAAGACCTAAAACGAGCGGAAGAAGCAATAAAAAGGCTCGCTTTAATTGTTCAGGAATTTTTGCCTCCGGGCGCGGAAATGCTTGGACCTTCTGAGTGTCCCATAGGCATGATTAATGACAATTACCGCAGGCAGATAATTCTACGCGGCTCAAGTATGAACGCGATTCATTCCCTAGCGCGCGATGTTGTAATAAAGTACGATAAGGGGAAGGATGTGAAGGTTTATTTGGAAATAGATATCGACCCGGTGAGTATGCTGTAGATTTATTTAGCATACACTTTACAAATAAAAAAACATTAATTACAATGAAAAAATGTTTAAAAAGCAAATACTAATCACAATTATTTTTTTATCTGTTCTATTTAGCTGTGCTACAAGGAATGAGGTTGTGCAGGAAGAGATAAAGCCTTTTAATCCTTTGGATAATATTGTCGGCGTGTGGGAAGGCAGTTATACGGGCGCGAATCAGGGGGAAACAGGTCTTACTCTTGATATTTACAAAGAGAAAGATAAATATGTGGCTGTTTTTCATTATTATAATCTTCCAGGCAGAAACAATGTAAGCGAAGGCAAATATTATATGGATGTGACATATAACGAAGATAAAGGCAATTATTTTCTTAAAGCGAGCGAATGGATAATTCATCCAAGAAATTATTCAGCCGGCGATTTGGAAGGTAATATTACCGGTAATTTTTTTACAGGTTCCCTGCTTGTCAGTAATTCCGTAAGCGCTATCAGGTTCAGCGTTGTAAGACAAAAATAATCTACGGAATAATTAATGAGCAGATTTTTTAAAAAGACAAACTCAAGCGAAATTGTAAAAAAGCTCACTACAAAAGTTGTAATGGAAAGGGAACTAATAAAAGAAGGCGATAAAATTCTTATAGCGGTTTCCGGCGGCAAAGATTCAAGCGTTCTTGCATGGGCGCTTTCGCAAGTAAAACCTGCGCTTAAAATAAATTATGAGGCGGCGGGCTTGCATATAAGCACCGATTTTTGCGCGTGCTGTAAAAAATCAATTCTTTGCAAGAGACTGGAAGAATGGAATGTTCCTTTTACTGACCTTTTTGTTCCTGTTATAGGCAGATTAAAAGAAGGCGAAAAAATGAACTGCTACTGGTGCTCAACTCAAAGGCGCACAGAACTTTTAAAATACGCTGTAGAAAACGGTTTTAATAAAATAGCTCTTGGACATCATCTTGACGACATTATAGAAACTTTTTTTATGAATCTCTGTTCCAAGGGAACAATGCTTACAATGCCCATTCTTTTAAATTACCGTAAATACCCTGTCAGCTTAATCCGCCCGCTAGCTCTTTTGGAAGAAAAGCAAATTATCGCCTGCGCCGCAGAGCAGAATATTTTAAAAAATGCCTGTACCTGCCCATATGGTCAAAATTCAGGCCGCCGCGATATGCGCGCTAAAATAGCGGAATTTTTAGGTAAAGACGCGGGCGATATAAAAAGACGAATACTTAAAGCGCTCGGCGAAGGAAAAATTGACTACCTTGTTGACGATTAATTTTGTAAAACATCATTTATAACCAAACTCGCGAGCATGAGCCCCGCGCTCGCTGTTACCGTTACTATGCTTCCGTTTGCTTTCTTTTGTCCCGGAACATTTAATATCTCATCGCTGTCTCCTGTTATATTTTCTTTCGCGGTTTCATCGGAGTATACTACAGTAAAATCACCATTAAATTCGCGCTTTCTTAAGCCCTGGCGCACAAGACGAGCTAAAGGACACACATCTGTTTTCCATATTGATGCTGCTTTTATTCGCGAAGGATCCAATTTAAGCGCCATACCCATAGAAGAAAATAATTTCGCTTTCGCGGCGCAAGTTATTTCGATTAAATCAAGTTTATGATTCATTGTATCAATAGCGTCAATCACATAATCAGCGTCATCTATTCCAAAAATAGCGGCGTTCTCTTTTGTGAAAAGTTCATCCCAGGCTCTTACTTCACATTCAGGATTAATTTCCAAAAGCCGTTTTTTTAACGCTGTTGCCTTAGACTGCCCAAGAGTGAGAGAAGTGGCTTCTATCTGGCGATTAACATTGGAAGCGCAGACAATATCATTGTCTATAACGCCGATTTTACCAATGCCGCTTCGAGCGAGAGCTTCCGCTGCCCAGCTTCCTACCCCTCCAGCGCCAAATACAAGCACAGTAGTGTTTGAAAGTTTTTTTATACCTTCTTCGCCAACAAGAAGGGAGAGACGATTAAAGATAATATTTTTACCACTAACCACACGAACCTCACGAACTTGTTCTTCGATGTCAATGCGCTGGTTTGATTTTTTTTTTTTTTTTTT
>Ga0209755_10001004_pt1 | contig 47360 bp, 37 predicted proteins | sample TergutCo191P1_FD_187301 | JGI IMG/M metagenome (GOLD analysis project Ga0209755, IMG submission 187301) | Cornitermes sp. P1 segment gut microbial communities from Petit-Saut dam, French Guiana - Co191P1 (SPAdes) (version 2) | ecosystem: Host-associated > Arthropoda: Insects > Digestive system...
ATTTAACTGGAAATAAAGATAAAGCAATTGCTGATTTTAAAAAAGCTATAGATTATGGTTATCATAAAGCAATAGAAAACCTTAAAAAACATTATAACATCAGTTACACTCCTCAAAAACCTTCAAGTGCTCCCCCACCTTCAAGCGGGTCATCTTCACCTTCCGGCAGTACAACACCAAACGGAAGGTTAACTCTTCATAATGGCACTGTTTACGAAGGTAATATTGTAGATGGCAGGGGAACAGGCAAAGGAAGACTTATATTAAAAAACGGCGATATTATTGAATGTGATACTTTCGATATGGGAATGGCATTAGGAAAAGTTAAAATAAAATACGCAAACGGCGATATTTTAGAAGGAACAATACCGTTCTTTGGAGCAGGCAGCGGTAAAATGACATATAAAAACGGAAAGGTACAAGAAGGAAGTATTGATTGCCTTACATTAAAATTTTTAGAGAAGAATTTTAGCGGCATCGAACTTTAGTCCGCAACCACAGGAGGAAGGTTTATGAATTGGAACAATTACACAGAAATCGCAAATATGTTGGAGAAACACATAATATACGTTCGTAATGTATGGATATCCACCCTATTTCCCAAAACATCTTATAACACCCAGGCAGGGCTTGATTATCATTATGATGAATAGAATAGGTTACAAGGAGTTAAATTAATATATGGCGGATAAATATGAATTATACGAACGCGGCATGGAATACCTTGAAGGAATGAACGGCTGGAGCGATGACGGTTCAAGCGAAACTGTAACAATGCCTGGTAAAGCAAAAGAGTGTTTTATCGAAGCGGCGGAACTAGGTCATGTTTTTGCGCAATATGAATTAGCTTGTATGTACGAAAACGGCATCGGCGGCGAAGCTGATATTGAAAAAGCTATCCAATGGTACAAAGCCGCCGCTTCAAAAAATATTCGTGAAGCCGAAGAAGCATTAAAAAGACTAGTAGGATAACAACGGTATAGCTGCAATAGGAGGAGATGTTTTATGTCAAACGGCGCGCTTTCACAGGACGAAATTAATGAAATGTTAGGCGCAACTGACGAGCAGTTCGCGAAGATGGTACAAAACGCAGGCGAAGGTTCAATCCCTAAAGATGACATTAACCTTCTTATGAACGCGGTTAATATTGCAGAAGCGGCAAAAACCGAAAACGAAGAAATTAATAAAAATTTTTATGAGGATAATTATCCTGATAAATGCTTAAAAGAACAGTTGTCTGCGATTTATAAAATACATGAAAAATTTTTACCTTTAGCGGAAAAAACATTATCAGAGAAACTTCAAAACGCTGTCGAAGTGAAAATCTCTACGATAAATCAGATTACAATGGGAGATTTTATCCGTTGTCTTCCTAACCCCACCACGCTGGGAATTATCGAAATGAAACCCTTAAACGGCAAAGCAATAATAGAACTGTATATGGGAAATATACCGGTAACAATTATTATAATGAGCTTAATGAAAAATCTGAGTCAAGCATGGATTGGAGTAACAGATTTGAATCTCAAGTTAGAAAAAACAGAAACCAATCCCGAAAAGCTCGATATCGTTCCCCGCTCGGAAGGCGTAGTTTTACTGACATTTGAAACAAAAACAAACGGCGCACAGGGAATGATAAATTTCGCAATACCTTATTCCGTAATAAAACAGATTTTGCAAAAGTTAAAATAAAAGGAAAAAAATGAATTGGGAAAATTATAATGAAATCGTGTAAAATTTATCCGCAATGAATGGGTTACTGTCAGAATGCCGAAAACATACTATAACACATTTGCGGCTCTCGATTATCATTATGATAAATAGAAACGCAAGAGGTATTTAACGTGACCTGTAAATTGGAAAAATCTATTTTTAATAATAAACGGCATTAAATATTGACATAATAAAAAAGATTTTATATATAGGGCTGGACAAAAGATTAAATAAATTGTTAGAATATAAATATGCATTCATTAGAAATTCCTGAAAAATATCAAGATGATATAAAAAAAGCCGCCTTTTTACTCAAAAATGAAGGTTGTAAGGATATTTTTCTATTTGGATCATTAGTTACAGGGAAGTTTCATCAAAATTCTGATATAGATATAGGTATAACCGGACTAAACCCTAAAAAATTCTTTAGAGTTTCAGCATCATTAGATAAAGCATTAATTAATAAAATAGATCTTGTAGATTTTGATTTAAATATTGATTTTTATAATCTTTTGAGTAATTTGGGAGAAATAACAAAAATTGGATGATAATATAAACGCAAAAATAACATTTGAAATTTCTCAAATAGATAAATTGATCAGTGAAGCAGAACCATTATTAAAATTATGTAAATTAAAAGAACCTGACTTTATTGAATTATAAGCAGCGGCAATGGTGCTTCATTCATTTTATAATGGATTTGAAAATATTTTAATATTAATATTAATAATTAAAAATTATGAAGGAAAATTACCAAATAGTAATAAATGGCATATGGAATTATTGGAAAAAGCATTTGTTCCGTTTTCAATTCTGAGTCTAGTTTTCTTCGAAAACTCGGATTACTTCGTAATCCGGACTCAAAAATAAAAAAAATTACATTTTTTTTATTTTGAGTCATGCGCCACGCATGCTCGCGCCATATATAGGCATGAAAAATTTTACTTTAAAAGTCTGGCTTTGCCAGACAGCTGCGGCGCTACTGTGCGGCGCGGCCGTCTTCGCGGAGGAAATCTCCGCGCCGGAAACCGCGGAAGAAATTCCTGCGGTTGAAAATTACTCAGCGGAAATGTCCGCGGCGCAAACGCCCGAACCGGAAGCCTCTGAGCCGCTTTTTAATTTTAATGCTCTGTGGAGCGGTTCATGGACGGGAAGCGAATCAAAAACATGGAACGGCTCTCTTCATAACCGGCTGGATTTGAATCTAGAAATTCTGCCCGCAAACCTTTCGCTGCGCGGTCAGATTCTGGACAGGCGCCCGTTTAACTTTGATAAAGATTCAATGTGGGGAGATCCGGAAAAAGTTATTACTCATTTCACGGGCGGCCTGTATCACATAACAACTGGTTCGCGCCTGCTTTACGGCGTACTGGACGAATGGGGTCTTCCCGCGAGAATACGCAGCCCGTGGGTACGCTCTCCGCCGTACGTGGAAAATCACGCGGAAATTTCCGCCAATATAAAAACCGCGGCGTCCGGCGCTAAAGAAGATGAAGCGTATCTATGTTTATCAACTCCCAATCTGGAAATCTTTCCCGGCGTAAAATTAAGGAGCTTTATTTCCGGGCAGTCAAATACAAAAATTTTTGCGCCGGCGCTTTCAGGCGGTATTAATTTTACATTCGGAAAAAATACCCGGCTGCTTCTGGAAGGTTTCTACGCCGAACAGACTCTTGCGCCTTCAAAGATCAGCACATGGTTTCCAAATCCGCCGCCGCTTCCGCAGCGGGATTCCTATCTATACTCGGCGGGACTTCTTCTTAAAAACCCGAATTTTTCTGTCAGCTCGGACTTTGCGCTTTCAGAAACATTCGCGTGGGGAAAGGATATTTACGCCAATTTGGGCGTCTCGCTCTCGCCGCCATTGCCTTTCGGAACAAGGGCAAGACCGCTTTTAATTTCGTTCGCAGCGGACGGAGCGGGGAAACGCTTCATCTACAGAGACGGAGTGAATCACGGCGAAGGTTTCAGAAGCGCGGGAAGGCTCGACTTGAGAGGCAGATACAATTCATTGATCAGATTGAGTTCAGTCCTGCGCGCGCCTGAGTATGGCGAAGAGTTTAATCGAAGTTCAACTAACATCTATTACAGAGCGCCGTCTTCGTTAGCAATTAATAGAAGTAAAGCGCTCTGGCTTTCCAGAATATCGATATATGCCGATCGAAACGCGGAAAACCCGTTGAAGATCAGCGACAGTTATTCAGGATCGATCGGAATAGCCGTAAATTTGCGGTATTTTGGGACAACAAGCCCTCTTAACATCAATATATCAGGATCAATTAAAGGAATTACCATGTCAGACAGCGTTCCAAGCCCTTTCCCTATCCCAAATGAGGCATGGTCATGGGAATCCGCTTCGGTTGGAGCCGAATTTATATGGTCAAACAAGCGTTATCAGCTCAGATCGAAAATTGGATATACAAATCATGTGGAAAAAGACGAGAAATGGGACTTTTCCATCTCAGCGCTAATGCGTTTTAAGCACGGAAGGCTGAGTTTAAAGATAGGATCAACGGAATTTCCCGAAAAATGGAACTGGAGCGTATCGTGGAGGAAAGAAATTCAACTAAAACAATAAAATAATTGAACAAAACCCATTGTTATTACGATAATTATATAGTATCTTTATACTATACAGTATCTTAAGGAGGTGTTATGCCTGCCGGTGTGACAATTATGATTGTTGACGACTCCAGAATAATGAGGAACACGGTAAAAGGTGTTTTTTCTGGCGTAGAATCCGCGTGCAACTTTATCGAAGCAAAAGACGGTGAAGAGGCTTTAGCGCTTCTAGAAACACAAACCGTGGATCTGATACTTCTTGACTGGAATATGCCAAGGCTGTCAGGGATTGACTTCCTAAAACAAATAAGGGCAATGGATCAATATAAAGACTTGCCTATAATAATGGTAACCAGTGAGGCTGCAAAGTTTAACGTAATAGAAGCGTTAAAACACGGAGCCACTGATTATATAACTAAACCAATCAAGCTGGACCTGTTCAAGCAGAAATTGGCAAAACTACGCTTATTCAGGATGTAAAACATGACAGTAGAATTGCAAAATTATGTAGAGCCGTTTGTTGAAGTTACGGTTAACACTTTTAAAGAGTTTGTGGGCGTAGAAGTCAGCCCAAGGCATCCGCATTTTCTTGATCCGGAAAAGGGTTTTGAATGGGATATCTCGGCAGTAATTGGCCTTTCCGGCGTAGTAAAGGGCGCGGTAATTGTTTCAATGAAGGCCGATCTTGCGATAAGGCTGACCGATCTGCTTACGGGCACCACAAATTCAGAGATTAACGCCGACGTTATAGACGCTATCGGCGAAATAAACAATATCATAGCCGGAAATATAAAGCCGAAAGTTCCTAACGGAGACAAAATTGTAATATCAATTCCGACAATTATCAAAGGAAAGGAACATTCAATCGCCTGGCCGAGCAAGGCGACGAGAATTCTTTGTATTCCTCACAAAGCATTTGAAAACGATATCTTTCATCTAATGGTGGCAATAGAACTTGAAACTGAAAAATAAAACGGAGAGAACATAATGAAACATGTATTCGTGTTCGATCCAAAAGCCTTCTATAATCAACAATGGAAGATGGATAACATTCTTGATAATATTGGGCAGTATTTCAGGACTCAGGAAAAACCCGATTGGTCAATTCAATTTTCACGTTACCGCAGAAACGCCATTGGGATAATTCAGGAAGAAGCGGAAAAGGCAAAACCAGGAGACATCGTCAGGATTTACGCGATCGGCGGAGAAGAAATCCTGTTTGATTGTCTTAACGGCGTCTCTCACTTTCCTAACATTCAGCTTGCGGCGGCTCCTTACGGCGAATCAAATGATTTTTTAAAAATATTCGGCGCCGAGAACATGGAAGGTTTTAAGGATATTCAGTCCCTTGTGCAGGCGAACGCGATTCCTACTGACATAATAAGATGGGGAATAAATTACGCGCTTAATTCCTGCTATATAGGAATGAACTCCGCGGTATCAAAAAATATAAAAGATTTAAAATCAAGATTAAACAAAGGAAGTTTTATTCTTTTTTCCAAATTATCGCTGTCCATGAATCGCTTTTTTACAGCATTCAACAGGGAACAGGCGGCAAGAAAATACAAAATAAAAATAGATGATGATGATTATTCAGGACACTACAGCCTTATTCATGTTGCAAACGGCCCTTACTTTAACGGCAGGATTACCGGTTTAAAAGACGCAACTCCCGATGACGGACTTTTAGATATTGTGCTTATTAAATCGGCGCACGCGTTAAAGACGCTTTCGTCATTAAGAAAATATTCCAATGGGAAAAGGCCCAAAAACAGCATCTTTGTTCAGGGAAAAAAAGTTACAGTTCAATCCGACGACACAATGTGGATTCAACTGGACAATGAGTATATTCAGGATACCAGCGTCAGTTTAAACGTAGTTCATCATGCGGTCCACCTGGCCGCGGTGAACGATTTATCATACCCGTTAGCCTCGATAGCGGCGCTTTAAGGAAGGCTGGTTATGGCAAATACGGCGAAGAAAGCTGAAAAAAACACTTTAAGAAGCGTAGCAAGCATTGCCTCAATTGTGATGGTGATATTTCTCGGCGCCGCGTTTATTTTAGAAACTCATCTGGAAAATGTAAATGTTAATTACGGCGTAGCAGGATTTATCATAGCTTTAACCATGATTATCATTTTAATAATTATCAGAAACTCCATAAATCATTATAAAATGGCTTTTAACGTTCCTTTCGTGCTGTTCCTGTATTACACATCATTAATGGCAATAAGCCACTGGAGCGCTTCGCATTATCTGTTTATTTGTATTTCATTCTGCGCCATTAGCTGTATATATTCAAGTTTTCACAGAACCCTCGCCTATATATTGATAACAAACGCGATTATCGTTTTTCTAATTATCAGAGGCACTCCGATAAACGGACATGATGTTCCGTTCCTCGCGATACTTATCAATTGGGCTATCAGCTTATTCGCCAGCATAATAATGCTTTTACTCACAAGAACTGCGACAATAGTTTTAGGCAAAGCGATGGAACACAAAACCTCATTCAGCGATCTTTTGGCTACCACAGAAAATTATGTCGCCATGATAGATGAACGCAATGAAGTTGTTTACGCGAGCAAAACTCTGGCTGAGCTCAGCAATACCGAAGATCCGTCTCTGGTTCAGGGACGTCCTCTCATAGACCTTTTCCCGGGTAAAAGCCTTAAAATTCACGCTGGAAAATTGTTAAAAGAAAAAGACGACTATGTGGAAGACTGGGAATTTAATTTAAACGGATTAAAACGTTATTTTAAAGCGATCTCGCACAGCCTCCCCGGAAGCGGCGGCTCTCTTATATCATTGTACGACATGACGCACCTTGCCGAACGCGATGAAATAGCCGTAATGAAAGACAGCATGAAGATCGGCCTTTTCTTTATAGATAAAAACTTTGTTATTCAGGATCACTATTCGCGTTATTTGGAAGAAATGCTGTCTGACACAAAACTTTTTGGAAAATTATTAACGGATATTATTTCCGATTCGGTAAGCTCAAACGAACTATCCGCCATTCAGGATTATTTTAAAATGATTCTTGAACGCAGTTATGATCAGGACATGCTGGAAGAGATAAATCCTTTAAATGAACTTCATTATGTAAATAAAGCGACAGGCGACAGAAAAGTGTTTCAGTTTGCTTTTGCAACGGTAGAACGCGGACGCGGAGAAGTTTTCATTCTGGTAACGGTATACGACATTACAACCAGGGTTGAATTGCAGCAGAGACTGGCCGAAGAAGAAGCAAAACGCCAGGAAGAAATGCAGTCAGTATTCGAGCTTATTCAGGTTGAGCCTGACGTGTTCGGCGACTTTATGCAGGATATGGAATTTGAATTCGACAATATCGATAAAATTCTTAAAAACGAAACGCTGTCATCGCATGACGCGCTTGTAAAAACATATCAATCTGTTCACGCGATAAAATCAAACGCTGTCATTCTTGGGTTAAGTGTTTTCGGCAACAAAGTGCATAACCTGGAATCCAGAATAAAAAAACTCCGCGAACGTGAAGGAGATGTTCCGTTCGCCGAAATGCTGAACCTTACGATGGAAATAGAAAAAATCTCCAATGAAAAAGAAGGTTTCAGAGACATAATCGACAAGCTTCAGTCATACACAGGCGGCAGCGGACTTCAGGCGGCAGGCGGAAAGAGGCAGAACATTAAAGTATTGGTTGATTCTCTTACTAAAGCTACCGCCAAAGCCGGAGAAGACACAAATAAAAAGATATTATTCATCGCAAACGAAATTGATCCCGAAGCGATCGAAAAAGGCCCAAGGCGAACCATGAAAGATATTCTTATGCAGCTTATACGCAATTCCGCTGTTCATGGAATAGAAACGCCTGAGGTGCGTCTGGAAAGAGGCAAGAAAGAAACAGGTATCGTAAAATTAACGATTAAGATGGCTGAGGATCACAAGAATATCCAAATAAGACTAACCGATGACGGAAACGGACTTGATTATAAAAAGATCGGCGAAAAAGCGGTTGGCAAAAAAATGATAAAGAAAGAAGATATAGATAACACAGATATGTTAATGAAAGTAATATTCGCGCCCGGTTTCAGCACCGCAGAAACGGAAGGCGTTCACGCAGGGCGCGGCATAGGTTTAAATCTTGTGCGCGACAGACTGAAAGAAGTAAAAGGCACCATAAAAATACGATCCGAAACCGGCAAGGGAATATTGTTCTTTATTAATATTCCTATCGCATAATTTAAATTCCGGAAAGTCCGGCGCCGATTGCCGTTGTATATTCAGCGTAATCAGGATAGGTAAACTCAACTCCGTACATTTTGGAAATATCATCCAGCACTTTTTGCCCTATTATATTTTTACTGCCGTTCCCTGTAACAATTACGCGGCATTTTTCACCGGTGCCTGCATTTTTCGCTTTTGCCGCGAAAACTGAAAGAACGCCGATTACCTGATACACCAAATTGATAATCGCTAGCGCGATATCCGCGGGGCTTGCGGAATCCAGCATTTTTCCGAAGTTTGAAGCGGTGCTTTCTCCGCTTAAAAAACTTAAACCTGTTTCGGTAATGTCTCCAAGCAGCAGATCAACCTGATTCAGCTTTCCGTTTTTTGCAAGTTCCAGTATATCGTTGAACTGGGCTGTAGGCAGAAGTTTTTTTGCAAGTCCCAGAATTGTGCCGCCGCCGACGCCGGTGCCGCCGAAATGTTTAATTCCGTTATCGCCGGCTTCTATAATTACAGTTCCTGTTCCAATATTTGTAATAATAATATTTTTCATTCCGGAAAGAAACATTCCGCCTATGCCGATAGCGTCAATCTCGTTGATTCTTCCCGTTGGAATTCCAAAAATATCATCTTTTATTTTTGGCGCTCCGGCTCCGGTAATTTTAATCTTTTCTATTGTGTTAATATTTATTCCGTTTTCCAGAACTATTTTTCCAAACGCGCCTGTCGCCGCCGTTATGGCATCCTGCGCCCTTGCTTTAATTCTTTTGGTTATTTTTCCATCCTCTATGGAAACAGCCTTTGTCGTTGTGCTGCCGATATCGATTCCTATTATCAAAATCTTCTCCTGTTTGAATTATTTGCCGCTGGTATTAAATTGATTTGATATTCTTTTGAATATCTCGATTAAAGCCGGATCAAATTGGGTTCCGCTCCCGTCAATTATTATTTTAACCGCGTCTTCGTGGGTGTAGGCTGTTTTATACGGACGCACGGAAATAAGAGCGTCATAAACATCGGCAATTGCCATTACCCTTCCAAGAAGAGGAATCTCAATCCCGCTTAAGCCAAAAGGATAACCCGTCCCGTCCCACTTTTCATGATGGCTTGTGGCGAAAATTTTCGCGTATTTTAAAAACTCGCTTTCCTTCGTCAGCACTTCAACTTTTTCCATTATTTGCTTGCCGACCCTCGTGTGAATTTTCATGTCTTCAAATTCTTCATCGCTGAGTTTTCCTGGTTTTCTTAAAATAGTGTCGCTGATAAAAATTTTACCGACATCATGAAGCTGGCAGGATTGAACCAGAAGATCGACATTCCAGTCTTTTGTTTCTTCAGGGCAAAAACCGCAGGCAAGAATTTCATTTAAAAGAATTCTTATTCCGAATTGGGTGCGTTCAATATGTTTGCCTGTTATATCATCGCGGTATTCAACAAGTTCCGCCATTGTTTTTAAAAGCGCGTTCTGAAGATCAAGCACGCTTCGTGTTTTTTCATCGACCATTTTCTGCAGATTGTCATTAAAATAAGTTAATTCCGCCGCCTGTTTTTCCAGCGTTCTTCTCTGCTCTTCCACAAGCACATGAACTTCTATCCGTTTTAAAAGTAAAGACGGTTGAATTGGCTTAGAAATATAATCAATCGCGCCGAGGGAAAGCCCCTCAAGCTCGCTGTCAGATTCACCGATGGACGTAAGAAAAATCACAGGAATATCACGGGTCTTGGGATTTGCTTTAAGGATTTTAATGGTCTCATAGCCGTTCATTCCCGGCATATCGACATCAAGCAGTATAATGGAAGGATTATTATTTTCTAAAAGAGCAAAAAGTTTTTCAGCCGACGGCGCGGTCGCTACGGTAAAACTGTCGGTTAATATATTTTTTCCAATACGAAGATTTGCCGGATTATCATCCACCATTATGACAAGATGTTTCTCGCTGCCAATTCCTTTGTCCATTAATTGGATTATACTCTATCCGTCAATTTTTGTCATTGCATATGTTATCGATTGTTTTTATGGCATTGTCATATTCTGTCATCAAAATATCGTCAGAGATTTTTTCTATGGCTTCCTGAGTCTTTTCTTCAAGGTTTAAGCGGTTAATCTCTCCTAAAATGCGGTCAATGTAATCCGCTTTCTGGGATTTAATTGCAGACTTTAGCGTTTCAAGCAGAGGGAACAATTCATCATTACCGGAATTGTCAGCGTTATCCGAAGCAGTAATTTTATGACTGGCTTTTTCAGCGTTCAGAACAACGTGTATATCGTCCGCCAGTTCAGAAAGATTTTCGATAAATTTATCCAGATAATTATAGATATACGCTCTGTCATCTCCCTTGCCGGCTTTCTCCAGCATTGCGGCCTGCGAAGAAACATCAGCGGCTCCGATCGCGGCGGCGGCGCTCTTTAACGCGTGAACATGAGTAATAAAAGCCGTTAATAAGTTTTCATCCGAAGTGCCGCGCAAAACTTTTAACCGTTCCTGCACATCTTTATAAAATACTGACAATACGGCGACGTAACCGGATTCCGTGCCGCCTGTCATGCTAATGCCTTTCTGTATATCAATGCCTTTAATATGCGGGAATTTATTTTCGATCTTTGGTTTGGCTTCCGCTCCCTTCTCTCTTTTATCTTTTGAAATCCATCTGTTAAGAATTTCATCCAGCACGGAAACATCAACAGGCTTTGCGAGGAAATCATCAAAACCTTTTTCGATGAACATTTCACGAACACCGAAAACAGCGTTTGCGGTTAACGCTACAACCGGAACTCTTTTAAATGCCGGCAGCTTAGACGCGTCTAATGACTGCTGCGCGTCTTTATTTTTTTCCATTTTTATTATTTTTTCTTTTTCCCATTCGCGGATATGATGTGTCGCTTCAACTCCGTCCATATCAGGCATCATGTGATCCATAAAGACGATATCATAATCATTATGTTTGACCAGTTCGATCGCTTCGGGCCCTGAAAGACACGAATCTATCTTTGCGTGGTAAGGCGAAAGAAGACCTTCCGTAACTTTTATATTTGTCTGAATATCGTCAACGACAAGAATGCGCGCGCCGGGGAATGTATAGCGCACAAGGCCTGCCATTCCCTCAATATCCGAATAACCTTTGCTGTCTTCCTTGCCGTTCAGAATATTCGCAATAGATAGTGATTGAATCGGCAGAGAGACAAAACGCACGTCGGGAATATAGACTTCGGTTCCCCATTCCACCATTAACGCAAGAGGCGGTTTTCTTCCGCCTGCAAATTCGCTTTCCGGCTTGTTCATCACCTTTTTGATTTTATCATGTATGCCGTAACCGGAAAGCACCAGCGACCATTCATCCCTGAACAAAGCTGTGGTAAAATCTTCTATATTAGTAACCATTTTGTGGGGTACACCCATGTTTTTTAAAGACCAGCACACAGACTTGGCGTAAATTACTCTTCCTTCAAAAACAAGCACTTTCTTTTTCATGGCGTTTTCGACAACGGCAAAAAGTTCGGGAGTTTCAATGCCCTGGGGAATAGTTACGGTAAATACGCTGCCTTTGCCGAACTCGCTCTCCATGTTGATGTCGCCGTTCATGATAAGGCATAGCCGTTTTGTGATCGCAAGGCCAAGCCCTGTTCCTTCGACGTTGCGGTTTCGTTTCATGTCAACCTGGACAAATTCGCTGAAAAGTTTTTTCTTGTCTTCCTCTTTTATACCCTGGCCTGTATCGGCGACTTGAAAGTCCAGCCAGACAGTGCTGTCACTCCTGCCCCGTACAGTAATTGTCAAACTGATATAGCCTTTTTCTGTAAACTTGGCCGCGTTGGAAAGCAGGTTAAGGAGTATCTGGCGCAGACGCACTTCGTCGCCGATTAAAATGTTTGGAATATTGCCGTCTATGTTGGTGTAAAAACGGATCGGTTTATCTTTAAGCCTTGTCCGAATAATGTTGATGGTATCGTTAATTAAAGATGACAGCAGATATTTAACCGGAATAATTTCCATCTTACCGGCTTCAATTTTGGAGAAGTCAAGAATATCGTTAATGATGGAGATAAGATTGTTTCCAGCCTGTTTTATATCCACCGCGTAGCTTTTCGCTTCTTCGGAAAGTTCTGTGCGCATAAGCAGTTCTGCCATTCCGATGATTGCGTTCATCGGCGTGCGGATTTCGTGGCTCATGCTTGCAAGAAAACTGCTCTTGGTGCGGTTCGCCATCTCGGCTTCTTCGCGCAGTTCTACAAGGCGGCGGTTTTGCGCCCTGATTTCGTCTACGATGTTAAAAACATATTCGCCTGTTTTTTCTACATTGTTCTGGTAAACAACAAGCATTCTGTAAATATCTTCTTTGGAAATATTCGACTGCTCGATCATTGCGCCGAGGTTTTTTCTTATGTTTTCATAATTTAAAATTGATGATTCATCTGTCAGCGCGTCCATGCTTTCTTTGAGATACGAGATTGTAATGTTTAAAAGTTCGCTGCGGCTTACAATATCAAAGACAAGGGATTTTAATTTACTGTCCGTATAATGAAAAAGACGCTTCGTTTTATAGGGGTCTGCCATTCCCGGTTCAGGCAAAGTTCCGAAAAACACCGCGGTAAGAGTTTGATTATGATGCGTAAAAAGTTCTTCGCCGTATGTATTAAAGCCAATCATCGGGTAATGACTGAACACATTGTTAAACTCATCAACTTTATTGCGGGCAATAAGTTCTATATGACGCTGTATGCAGTTAAAAAGCAGGCACCCTTGAATACCGGGAAGAAATTGCGCGGTTCCCGCGAGACTGTTTTGCGCGTTGGCGATAATGTCGCCCTGTTTAAGAAGAAACACTTTTGTTCCGGCTTCAATGTAACAATAAAACTGAAGACCGTTGTTGCCGACCACAAGATTGGGACTGCGAATGTATATGCTGTCGCCTAAAACAAGACCGAACGGATTTCTCGCAAAGATTTCCAGCGTTAATTCGCTTACATCTTTAACTCCCACCTGCCTTGCGTAAAAACTTGCGGCAGGCTCTCCGTTAATTTCCCAAGCTATCCGCTGCATGATTTCTACACGGGTTATTGTAAAGGATTTTTCTGTCGGAAGATAATGCACGTAATGATTAAAAAAGAAAGGTATCTTCATTCTTAAAATGACCGCGACAAGTCCGTCCTTGGAAAGCTGACCGCCTGCGCTGACAAGCGTTTTTGTAAAAGTCATATCATCCGCGGCGGCTCCCCCGACAAAGGCCATATTCAAACCTTTCTCCATGGAAAACTCTTTCATAATTAACTCGCCGAGGCAAAGGCCGTCAAAAAATATCAATCCAAGATATTCGTCGGGGTTAATATTTTGCCCTTGGGTTTTATTTTTTAATTCGGTAATCGCGGCATGAGCTGCCAGGATTGGATCTTTTTTAACGCCTTCCTGAAAAGAATAATATGTTTCCAACACTTCATCGCAGGACAATGACATGACGGTAATGCCTGACGCAACGGCTCCTTCGCTTGACCAGCCGCTGTGCATTGAAGAGCCGACGCACAAAGCATCAGGGAACGCTTTATTCAAAGCCAGATGAGGATTATATTTTTCCAAAGATGGAGTAAAAAAATAAATAACCGCCTTTATGTTGGGTTGGTCTACCCCGGCAGTAATTTTTTCTATATCCCATTCATTTAATGACTTAACCTTAATTGCCATGTCTGCCCTGCTTTTTATAAAATAACATTTTTTAGTTTAAAAGGCTAACTCTGTCATTCTATCATATTCCCGGAAAATATGAAACAAAAAAAGCTGTCTTTAAGAACGAAACCTTCAAGGCTTAAAAAACACGATCGACGATTATTCAATTCCTAAGCTTTTTAATTAATTCCACAGCTTCATGCGGCGTTGACGAATTTATAATCATATCCCGCAGCGCCTGATCCCTTAGGATTGCGCCGATTGCGGCAAGGAACTGCACATACAAACCGCAGTCTTTCTTGGGAGAAATAATCAAAACAAAAAGATGCGAAGGATTTCCGTCCATGGATTCAAAACTGACGCCTTCCTTGCTGATTCCTATAGCGACAGTGGTGTCGGTGATTCCGTCTGTTTTTGCGTGAGGGAGAGCGATTCCGTGATCCATACCGGTGCTCATGGTTCTTTCGCGCTCCAAAACATCGGCGAGAACCTGTTCCCTGTCCAGCAGTTTTCCCTGAGATTCAAGCAGATCAACCAGTTCGCAGATGATATGACCTTTTGTTTTTCCTTGAAGATCCATAATGAAACTGCCGGGATTAATAAGCGCAAGAATGTCCTTTGTCGCGCGGGCTTGGGTATCAAACAAATCTTTTTTCATCTTTGCTGGATCTGCGGATATCTTAAGCCTTTCAATATTATGGTAGAGATCGAGAATGACTTCGTAGATTTCATTTTTAACAAACGGCATATCCCTTTTGGAAGTTGAAATTAAAATTGACGCGTGCTCTTCTGTAATCAAGATGGAAATATCATCTTTGCGCGCCTGCGTAATTCCTTCATCAATATTCATTGACTGGACAAAAAATCTTTCGTTGCGAAGTTCATTAATTAGATTCTCAACGACAAGGTTGGCTATTTCTTCGGATTCAAAGTTCCAGACTTCGTTGACATTATCAGCGTCCTTTACGGTTTTTCTTGTTCCCTGCCCCGGAATCTTCAGCGCCAACCCCAGCATCGGAGCGGAAATTACAATCGAAAGAAAAATCATAAAAACAGCGGCGGAAAAAAGTTCGGAGGAAAGAGCCTTCGTCGCAAGTCCGATGCCGCAGGTAATCAAAGCGCCTTCTCCACGCGGTATCATACCCGCGCCGATACGGAACGCGCCTTTTCGGTTAAACCCCGAGAGAAGCGCAGGCCCGCCGCCTCCGAGCACCTTAGACAGAACAACAGCTAATGTATATATGCCTGCGAAGATTAATACAGGCGGAGACGTAACCGCGTCCAGATCGACCATCATTCCCATGATGGCGAAAAACATCGGCACAAAGAATTCATAAAGTCCGCGGATGCGTTCTTGAATTACAGCGGCTATGTCTGTCTTGGAAAGAGAAAGACCAACTATGTACGCGCCGATGATCAAAGCAAGCCCGGGTTTTTCTATAAGCCCTGCGACAATCATGGCTATGCCAAGCGCAAGCACAGAAAAATCTATGCTGCTTTTAAATGATTTTAGAAAAGAAGCCAGCAGTTTGGAAAAGAGCAGCATTAAAGAAGTAACACCAAGCCATATGCCAAAAATAATACCGGCTTTTGTAAGAATAAACTGCACAGAAAACACGTCTCCTGCGGTACCTGATGTAGTAGCGGATGAAATTCCAAGCACCACCGCTAAAATGATGATCCAGATAACATCGTCAAAAACAGACGCCGATAAAATTGTAACGCCTTCGGCCGAATCCAGTTTTTTCTTTTCTGAAAGAGTCCGCGCAGTTATTCCCACAGAAGTAGTCGTCGCGATTACGCCGAAAAACAGGCATTTGGGATCCCAGAATGAAACATCGGTAATGCCAAAAATTAAAGGCAGCAGGATCACACCGCAGAATGTGCCAACGATGAATGAAAGCACCGCTCCGCTGACGCCGATAATGCCGCCCGCGACTGAATAACGAAGGAAGAGGCTTAAATCTGTCTCAAGCCCCGTTACAAAGAGCAGCACGATTGAAGCGACTGTAGCGAAGGCATATAATTCAAGGCTAATCGGAAGCGTATGAATAACGTCTCTTACGTGCAGCGGATCAAGCAGATTCGGAAAAATACCGTGAGGAAAACCCAGGCTTGGTAATGCAATTCTGCCAAGAGCATAAGGACCGATGACTACGCCTGCCAGCAATTCTCCAAGAACGGAAGGTATTCCTATCTTTTTTGCTATTTGTCCGAACAGGCGCACTGCCAACAATATAATGCCAATCTGGAGAACCAGCTCGGCAACAAGATCTGTTATTTGCATGTTTACTCTCTATATTATCAGATTTTATGATTTGTACAAAATAGTGTCTAGTAGGCATTATTAAATAAACGGAAGGATTATGCCAAAAGATTTCAGCCAGAGGAAATGAGAAACGCGCGCACCGCATGGGATTCGGAAAAACTGGTTAATTATTAACTATCTATATATTAAAAATTGTAATATAATCAAACTAGGCTGTTATGGTAAATAGAAATATTTTTATGATACCTGTTTCTCAGAAAAACCAGGCTTCCATGAAGCGCAGACTTATTGTCTTTTCTACAATATTGTATTTATTAATTTTTATCCTTGGAACCGCCGCTTTTATCATTTTAATGGGACAGATAATGCGGAACAATACCAGAGACGAACTTACAAAAGCAACGGAGCTTGAACGCCTTAAACTGGAAGCGTCCATTAATTCAGAAATCGCCATCGTTTTAAAGATGGCGGATTCTCCGCTCATAAAGCGGTATTTTTTAAATCCTGACAATCCGACTCTTAAAAACTGGGCGTCTGAAGAAATCGACGCGTATAAACGCGCTTTGACCGGAACCTTTATTTTTTGGGTAAATGACAAAGACAAAATATTTTATACAACCGGGCATGCTCCGTATATAGTCGATCCGGAAGACCCTGTTAATTACTGGTATAACGTGACTCTTTATGAGACAAGCGATTATAATTTTAATATTAATTATAATCCTGATCTTGATGTATCAAATATCTGGATTAACGCGCCTGTCTTTGACAGTGACAAAACGCCTCTTGGCATGCTGGGAACCGGTATAAATTTATCAGCTTTTATAAACGACATTTACATAAACTACACAGGCAGCGCTGATTTATATTTCTTCAACTCCGCGGGAGAGATAACCGGAGCCAGAGATATTAATCTTGTAAAAGAAAAAGTAAACATATACGAAGAACTTGGAGAAATCGGCGGAGAAGTAAGAGAAAAATTGGGAGCGTTGGAAAACAATCGCATTAGTTACTTTAACACCGCAGATAAAAAAGGCATTATTGTGCTTGGCTCAATCCCCGCGCTAAACTGGTATGTAACCTCGGTTCATTATTTTTCATTCACAGAAGTGCTGCAAACCGGAATCACTGTTCTTTTTTCGGTGATGATGATGGTTATATTAACTATCTTCGCGGTCTTTAATATTTTTGTCGCAAAATTACTGGAACCGCTTCATCATATTGTAAAAGAAATCAGCCAGCTTTCTTCCGACTGGGATTTAAACAAACAAAATAACACAAACAAGGACGAAATTGAAACTCTGGGTGAGTTCCTGAACATGACAATAATTGATCAGCTTACAGGCATTTACAACAGAAGATTTTTTGACGGGAACATGAAGAAGATTATAAAAGCACTTTCGCGCACAGGAGCCAAACTGAGCGTGCTTATGCTGGACATTGATTTCTTTAAAAAGTACAACGATAATTACGGCCACGACATGGGCGACAAATGCCTTAAAGAAGTCGCGGCGGCACTTTTTAGGAATGTAACAAGAGAGGAAGATTTTGTCGCAAGATACGGCGGCGAAGAATTCGTTGTTGTATTGCCTAACACCGATGAAAACGGCGCGCTTATCATCGCGGAAAAATTAATAAATAAAACCCGCGAATGCAATATACCGCATATAAAAAGCGACGTTGCTCCATATGTTACAGTTTCTGTCGGAGGAACAACCGGCGTTGTAGAATATTCGCAGAAAGAAAGCGATTTTGTAAAATGCGCCGACGCTGCCTTATACCAATCCAAACAGAACGGACGCAACCGGTACACTTACCATGCCTTTGAGCTAGACCTTAAACCGTGATATTTCTTTTATAAGCAGAGCAATGTTCTCGCGGTTCTTCGCGCTTATTTCTTTAATGTGTTCTACGGCTACATTAACCTCATGCGCGCCCGAAGCCATTTCGTTCATTCCCATTGTAATCTCCTGGGTGTTTTTCTCCAGGTTTGTACTTTCATTTATTACTTCCTTCGCGCCGTTAAGCATTTCCTGAGAGCCGCTTTCAACATTTTTCGTTATATTTGTTACATTACTGATGCCTTCCAGAACCAGCCTGCTCCCTTCCTGCTGTTCTTCCATCGAATTACGAATATTTTCTTCCTGCTCCGCTACAATTTGCACGTTTGCGTCTATCGCTTCAAATTTATCAAGCACATTCGCGGTGGAGCGCGTAATCTTATCAATCGAGCTTTGTATTTTCTTTAAAACATCGCTGATTGTTTTTGACTGCTGCCCTGCGCTTTCGGCAAGTTTGCGGATTTCTCCCGCGACAACCGCAAAGCCCTTGCCTGCCTCTCCCGCGTGAGCAGCTTCAATAGCGGCGTTCATCGAAAGCAGGTTTGTCTGGCTGGAAATATTTTCCATTACCGAGTTAATGCTTAATAGCCCTTCGGATTCGCAGGCAATCTCTTTAATATCCATTGACACTTCATTCAATCCCGTCCGTCCCAAATCTGAAGCGCCTTTCAGGTTCTTTACATTGATGTCATTTTTGATAAGCGTGTCCGTGACAGACCGCGTATTGGCGACCATTTCTTCAATTGCGGAAGAAGCCGTGGCGACATTTTCACTTTGATTCTCTACGTGACCGCTGAGTTTATCAATATTACTGACAACCTGTTCCATTGTCGCGTGCGTCTCGCTGACGCTGGCGCTCTGAGAGATTACGCGGCCCTGAATGTTTTGAATATTATCGGTAATCTCACTAATCGCGGCCGCGGTTTCATTCATATTGGTCGCAAGATCATTTCCCGTATCTTTTAATATTGCCGTCTCGTTTTTAATGTTTACAACAAGATTTTTTATTTTATCCAGCGTTAAATTAAAATACTCAGCAAGTTCCCCAAGTTCATTATCATTTATTTTATTTATACGCATGGTTAAATCGCCTTCACCCTGCGAAATATCCTTTAGTATTACGCTGATTTCTTTTATCGGCTTAAAAATCATCCGCATAAAAACCAGTAAAAGCGCGAATCCAAAAAGCACAGAGACTAATCCCGTAAGTATTTGCTGAGTTTCACTCGTAATAATGGCATTATTTAAAAATTCACCGTCAAAATCGCATCCTATAATGCCTATTAAATTGTTATTTGAATTAAAAATGGGAGTATAAATTGAAATCAGTATTCCCCATTCGCCCTGATCTTCCAAACCGGATACTTCGGTCTTGCCGGAAGATATAACCTTTTTAAACGCGTCGTGATAATCAGAAATATCCTGCTCGTCTCCAAGTGCCGAGAAGTTTTCTTCGTCATCAGGCTCTGCGCTTCCGTCAATTATAAACTGCCAGATATCTCCTTTTTTCGGCGCCATTGTATACAGATAAACACAGCCCGATGCCTGTTTTATCTGAAACAGTTTAACTCTGATTTCTTCATAAAACGGATCGTCATTATCAAGCGATTTAACCAACGCTTCAAAAGAATCGCCGTCAATAATGGCCGCTGCCTGTTCAACAATGCGAATCCCCTGATCAGAAAACGTCTCAATTACAGACTTTGACATTTGGCGCAAGCCCAGAAAAACCAGCAGCGCTGTCAGCGCCACAATAAAAACTATAAAAGAAACGATAAAACGGAATTTCAGAGAATTTACTAATTTCATTTTGACTTCCTGTTAATATGTTTATTTTTATCTGAAGCAGTATCGGCATTCTCCGGAATCTGGGAATAGCGTTCAAGAAAACGCTTCATCCTGCCGCTTGAAGGATTGTCCAGCAGCTCAGGTTTCCCGTATTCAACAACAACGCCTTCATCTATGAATAAAACAGTGTCCGCGACCTGCCGAGCGAATTGCATCTCGTGAGTTACAATTATCATCGTAGTATTTTTATCGGCAAGGCTTCGTATTACTTTTAAAACTTCTCCTGTTAATTCAGGATCCAGCGCGGAAGTAGGCTCGTCAAAGCAGAGAATATCCGGCTTTAGCGCCAGGGCTCTTGCAATCGCGACGCGCTGCTGCTGACCCCCGGATAATTGGTGCGGGTAAAAATCGCGTTTTGCCGTTAATCCAATTTGATCCAAAAGCTGCATGCCTTCTTTATGTATTTCTTCTATTATACTTCTCTTATCTTTTTTATAGTTAACTAGTTTTTTCGCGGCAAGCTCCCTTGCAAGCACTACATTCTCAAACGCCGTGTATTGCGGAAACAAATTGAAAGATTGAAACACCAGCCCGAAATGCAGACGCTTCTGCCGCAGGACATTTTCTTCGTACTTATTGCGCTCATCGCAGTTAATCAGCGTTTCGCCGCGCACAATAATGCGCCCGGCGTCCGGCTTCTCCAGAAAGTTTAAACAGCGAAGGAGCGTGGTTTTGCCGCTTCCTGAAGACCCGATTATGGCAAGGACTTCGCCTTCTTCAAGCGAAAAATTGATGTTACTCAAAACTCTTGATGAACCAAAATGTTTTGCAATATTAAATACTTCAAGAATTGCCATTTTCACGCCCTAAAATAACTAAGTCTTTTTTCAAGGTATCCGAACAAAAGCGTAAGGATACCGACAAACGACAAATAAAACGCGCCCGTATAAAATAACGGCCAAATAATCGCCCTTGTAGCGGCGAAAGTTTCGGCTACCCTGATAATTTCGATAACCATAATTACTCGCGCCAAAGCTGTGTCTTTGACAAGCGTAATTATTTCGTTGGACATTGGAGCCGTAATCCGTTTTATAACCTGAAGAAGCACGACGCGGAAAAACACCTGCGTTTTTGACATACCAAGAACTTGTCCCGCTTCGTACTGACTATGCGAAATGCTTTCTATTCCACCGCGGAATATTTCGCTGAAGTAACAGGCATAATTAATTGAAAAAGCGATGATAGCGGCGTTAATCCGCGATGATATGGGAGAGCCGAAAATAAATCCCGGCACATAAAAGACGATAAAAATCTGAAGCATCAGAGGCACTCCCCTGATGCACCAGACAAAAACTTTTACAATGTATCTGATCGGCGCGATCTTTGACATGGAGCCGAAAGAAATTAAAAGACCCAAAGGAAGCGCGAATAAAAGCGTCAGCGAAAATATAAGGAATGTGATTTGAAAACCATGTAATAACCTTAATGTTACCGCCCAAAAATCCATATAAAGGAATTATCCCTTAAAGTTTGTATCTAAAACGAGAGAGTCTTCAAGTTTATATTTCTTCGCGAGATCCAGTAATTTTCCTTCGTCATATAATTCTTTTAAAACGCTGTTAATTTTTTGCGTTAAATCGCTTCCTTTTTTAAGGCCGACAGCGTACACTTCAAAATCCAAAGTTATGTTAGCAATCATTAAATCGGAATAATCACCCGAACCTGCAAGTCTCTGCGCCAAAAGAATATCAATTACAGCGAAATCCACCGCGCCGGATTTTACTTCCAGGAATGTGCTGATCTGCGCGGGAGAACCAATTATCCTGCCGCTGTCCCCGACCGCTTCTTTCGCGTACGACTCGCCCGCTGATCCGCTTTCTGCCGCGGCAATTTTACCGGATAAATTACTTACGCTTGTAAACTCTGCCGCTCTTGCGGATCTGATCAATACGCACTGCTGATTGCGAAGGTAACTGTAAGTAAAATCTACCATGGCGCTTCTTGGAGTTCCGTTCTCGGAAGCGTTTGCCGTGAATCCGTTCCAAATGGCATTAATGGTTCCGGCTTCCAGCTCCTGATATTTGTTTGACCATTCTATCTCCTGAAACTCTACCTTAAGACCAAGTTTCTCGCCGACAAGCAAAGCAAGCTCGGTATCAAAACCTGTCCATTTACCGCCTGCGTCCCTGAAATTCATGGGTTCAAACTCGGTGACTCCGCAGACGAGTTTTCCCGTGTTCTTGTCGCCGCAAGACGCAAAAAACGCCATGCTTGTAATAATAACTGCCGCAAATACCGAATAAACTATCTTTTTCATAATACTTTTTCTCCTTATATATGGTAATAAAAATTTATAAATCATTATATCAAATAAAATAAGATAATACAAGGGAATAATTTTAAGCAAAAATGTAAATCCAAAAATAAAAATTGTTTTCCATTATACAATAATATTTTAATTTACTTTGCAAATAAAAAAATAATATAATATACTAAAGCGGAAAAGGAGAGGGATCATGGCGGAAGATAAAATAAACAGCGAAGCAGTCGCATTATACAACAAAGGCAATGAAGCCGGAATGTTAAATAATTTTGCGGAAGCTTTTGATTGTTTTTACAAGGCGGCGGCTCTGGGATACGCTCCGGCTCAATGCAATCTTGGATTCTGTTACGAAAAAGGACACGGGGTGCCGAAGAACTCAACAAAAGCGGTAGAATATTACCGAAAAGCGGCGGATCAAGGCTATGCTCCGGCTCAATGTAATCTGGGATGGTGTTATGAAAGCGGCGACGGAATAATACAAAATATTGACATGGCTGTTGAATATTACCGTAAATCGGCGGATCAGGGATACTCTCCGGCTCAGGGCAATTTGGGATTCTGTTACGGAAACGGAAACGGCATGGAAAAAGATTTAGATGAAGCTTACAAATGGTATACCAAAGCGGCTGCTCAGGGTAATACATTCGCTCAGTATTATTTAGGCGAATGTTATGAATTGGGAATAGGAAAACCTAAAGATATTAACAAAGCGATTGAGTGGTATAAAAAAGCAGCGGAGCACGGATATGCGCCGGCGCAAAACAGCCTTGGATACCTCTACGAGAACGGCATCGGCGTTGATAAAAATAATCTTAAAGCGTATGAATGGTACAACTGCGCCGCGTTCCAGGGACACAAAACCGCGAAGCAGAATCTTGAACATCTGAAAAAACATGATTAATGGATTTCTGTCCGGTAAATTGACCGCTGTCTTTTTTTATGCTATCATGTTTACCGGAACGAGAGAATGAAAAAAATAATTCTTTCCTTAATTTGTTTTACTCTATTCTTTGGAACTGCGTTTGGTCAGACGGCGAGCTCTTCCGGAACTGGTTTTTTTATAACAAACAACGGCGTAATTGTCACATGCGCTCATGTCATTGAAGGCGTAAACAGAATAACGGTTAAAATCAATAATACAGAGTATCCGGCGGAAATTATAAGAGTAAACGACGAGACAGATCTTGCGATCTTAAAAATAAATTTTAATAATCCGTATCATTTTAAAATCGTAAACTTTGACACTCTGAATCTGGGCGACAGGCTTTCTGTTTTGGGTTTTCCGCTGCCTGATTATCTGACATCCGATATTCGTTTTACAGAAGGCAGCCTGTCTGCAAAAAGCGGATTAAAATCGGCTACAACATATTTTCAGCACAGCGCGCCGACACAGCCGGGAAACTCAGGCGGACCGATTCTTAACAGCAGGTACGAAGTGATTGGCGTTGCCGCCGCCATCATTAACGACGCAATAATACAAAGCGAAACCGGAACGATTCCGCAGAATATAAACTTCGGCATCAAGAGCAATTTTATAACGCCTCTTTTAAATAACATAAGACCCGGCAGCGGAAACATTAGAACAGTTGCTGACGCCGAAAGAGCCACTGTGCAAATACTCTGCTATCAAACAAGAACAACTTCAATTGCTGGCATTAAAGTAATAAACAACACAGGATACCAGGGGTATAACTTATTCATCAGAGCCGCCGGAACAAATCAATGGGGAATAGATCTTCTTGGAAACGAATATTTAAGAAACGGCCATTCTTTTTCTATTTCTTCGCTGCCGTCAAGCAGGAGCAACCGGTATGACATTCGTCTGATAGATACAGATCGCGATTCATACACAAAGCTCAATATTGCGATTAATCCCAATACCAATATAATATTCACCTTTGACGATTTTGACAAAGACATAACGGCGGCAGAATCAAATGAAGGGCCGCCTGTCACAATTGTAAACAACACAGGAAGCCATATTTTTTATGTTTATATAAGCCCGACATCATCTGATAGATGGGGATATGACAGGCTTAATTCCAATCAAACGCTTCAAAACGGCCAAACTGTTTCGTTAAGGCTTCCTTACGCGTTAAACGTAACAGATAAATACGACATTATGCTTGAAGACTCAGAGGGCGTCACCTTTACAAAATTTAACGTAACGGTAAAAGCGAACGGACGAATTACTTTTACGCGCAGCGATTTAGACCGCTAAATTATGTATTACCCTTTGCCCTTTCCGCCGCAAGAATAAATTTTAAGTAGTTCTCTTCCTGAAGAGTTTTTATTATTTCGTCAATTTCTTCCGAAGATTTTTTCCCTTCCGGCATCAGGAAATACACCTGCTTTCTGTCCCCGTTAATAAACGCGGATGCCCATGATCTTGAAAAATACAATCCGGCAGGAGGCACAGGAATGTCGTCTTTTGTTATAATCCCGGCGATAATGTCAGCTCTCTCTTTCATCCATTCTCTTTCGTGCGCGTTCATGGTCGCCGCGTCTTTATAAACAACCTGACGTTTCCATCGTCTTCCTATTTCTTTTATAAAAGACAGTTCAACTCCGCCAAGTATTCCGTTTTTGCGGATTAACAAAGGCGGTCTGTTCTGGATTTCCTGAATAAACACAAGCAGCTGTTTTTCATCTTCATTGTAACCGGGGCCTTCATCGCGTTTTGCAAGAAGAGCGGTAATTGCCATGTTAACATATACAACAAGAACTGTTCTTACCGGATCGATGATTGGATCTATCGCTATAAAAATTACCAGAACGGCTTCCAGCGGAAGATTCAAAGGTTTTAACATAACGCCAAGCAGGTAAAGCGAAGCGATTCCCGGCATGCCTGCGGTCGCGGTGCCTGCAAGTATGGATCCAAAGAAAATAATTAAAAAGTGAGCGGGTTCAAGCGGAACGCCGTAAACCTGCGCAACAAAAAACGCTCCCAGAGCAAAAAACAAAATATTGCCGAAACGCCCGAATGTTATGCCGAGAGGAAGCGTAATATTAACCTCTGTTGAGTTAAACTTCATCTCTCTCTGCATACAGTTGATTGCGCTGGGCAGAGTCACCGCGGAATTGCGCGATGCAAAAGCCAGAACAACAGGTTCAAATATTACAGACAACAGTTTTATCGGGTTTGAAATTCCCGAAAAAGCCCAAATGATTAATGTGCAAATAATAAAAATAATTGCCGCGCCTATTCCGTACAGAAGAACGAAGTTGTACATGGCCGTAAGCGGCTCTAAACCAAAAGCCGCAATCTGCCCGGCGACAATAAAAATCAATCCAAAAGGAAGCAGATACAATGACCAGTTAACCAATTTTTGAAACGCGTAAAAAATAGCGGAGAAAAAATTCAACAAAAGCAGCGCCGATTCTTCATGCAGAAAACCGATTGCTATGCCCATCATAATGGAGAAAAAAACTATCGCTAAAATATTTCCGGCGGAAAGAGCATCGAAAATATTTGAAGGAATTAAGTTTGTAAAGAAATCGGCAAAACCGCGGCTCACAGCCGAAACATTATCAGCAGCTGACGAACCATGCGTGACGGAAGATAAAGAAAGATACCCAAAATATTCTTTTGCTTCATCGGTAGCGGCCAAACCCGGCTTGCCAACAACTCCAAGAACCATCCCCGCCGCGGCACAGACAACAGTAAAGACAATAAAAATCATGATCATTCGCTGTATAAAGCCTTTGCTGCTTTTACTGCGCATTAAATTACCCAGGCCGGCGGCAATCGCGCTTATGATAATCGGGATAACTGTCATTTGAAGGAAGAAAAGATACAATTTCCCGGGAAATTCGATAAAACCGGCGAAACTTTCCATCCTAAAGAACTGAGACAAAGGCTTGTTATACAAGCCAATCAAAACGCCGATTGTAATGCCCATTAAAATAGTAATTGGATTCTTTAAAATTGATTTCATTTTATCCCTCCAAAATGACATTCAACGCGTAAAACTACTTTAAGCCTTCCTGCCAATTACTGTCAAGATAATTTTTTCTGTCGATATTAAGAAATTCCCTGCCTTAATTTTGCGAGCACGGCAAGAGCCGGTTCAAATTCAAAATCTTCTATTAACTGGACAAGCTGGTTAATTTGCGCTTCATCTCCGGGTACCGCGAGAAGACCGCCGGAAAGCTCCTGACTTTCAGGGTTGCCCATTTTCAGCATAAGCTCCAGCTTTTCGAGTAACTGACGGGCAGCTTCCTTATCCAGCTTTTTAACATTCGTATCGTTCTTCACCGGTTCAACACTGGTGCCCAGCTCGGAATTCAACTGAGTGAGAACTTCATTTAATTCTGTTTCCAGAACCGACAGCTGTTTTTCCGTAACAAGATTTTTTCCGTCTTTAAGATGCGATTCCACAATCGAAGCTGTTGTCTGCAGGCGCAATCTGTTAATCTGCCCCGCGTTACTCTTTAATGTGTGCACCAGCCTGTGCGCCAGTTTTACATCTCCGCTTTCCAGTGCTTTGGAAATTTCCGCGTATCTGTTTTTGTTGTTTCTGACAAAATGTTTTTTCAGCGTCTTGTTAAATTCCAAATCCTTTTCCACGGATTCGCTTTCCTGATCCACAGGCCGTTCATCCTGATCAAGCGGCGACAGGAACTTTAACAGACACCGCCACAATTCCTGAGACGTAAACGGTTTCCCGACGCAGTCAAGCATTCCGTTTGCCTTATACACTTCTCTGTCATCTGCCATGATATTAGCTGTCATGGCTACAATGGGAATACCTGTGTTAAGTTTGATAATTTCTGTGGACGCTTCAAGCCCGTCCATTACCGGCATGTGCATATCCATAAAAATTAAATCGAAGTGTCTTTCTCCGGAGTGAAGCCTCGACTTTACAATTTCAACGCCGACTTTGCCGTTTTCGGCGACAGTGGTTTTAAGGCCGACTCTGGCAAGATGTTCGCAGATAACCTGCTGATTCATAGCGTTATCTTCGCAGAGAAGAATTTCGCCTTTAAACAAGGGCTTCTTAATTTCATTAAGAACAATTTTCTTTTCGAGCATCTCTTCTACGGAGACGTCGACTGTTTCAAATGTTAATTCAAAACTGAATTTGGTTCCGACGCCGACGGCGCTTTCGACCAGCAGTTTTCCGCCCATCATCTCTATGATGCTTTTTGTAATCGGCAAACCAAGCCCTGTTCCGCCGTACTTGCGCGTTGTGCCGGTTTCCGCCTGAGCGAACGGATCAAACACTACCTCTATCTGTTCGGGCGTCATTCCAATGCCGGAGTCTTTTATTTCAAAATTTATAGTAAGGGATCTTTCATCCATGTTGGTAATGTCAGAGATAAGTTTGACGATGCCGGAATTCGTAAATTTAACGGCGTTGGAAAGAAGATTTACAAAGATTTGGCGCAGCCTTGTGGGATCGCCCATCGGTTTTTTGCCTACGCTGGGTTCAGCATAAAAGTGAAGCATAATCCCTTTTTCTACTGCCTTTGGCATAACAAGAGTACGGCAGCTTGTAAAGAGCTCGTGCATGTCAAAAGGAATTTTTTCAAGCGCCATTTTGCCTGATTCAATTTTTGAAATATCCAGAATATCGTTAATTATCTGCAAGAGCCATTCTGCGTTTGTTTGAATATTTTTTAAGTAATCTCTGGTTTTGGGTGACGCGTCGGTGTCCATTGCCAGTTCCGAGAAGCCGACAATGCTGTTCATCGGGGTGCGGATTTCATGGCTCATGTTTGCAAGGAACGCAGACTTGGAATTATTCGCGGCTCTTGCTTCCTGAAGCGCGAACTCAAGTTCCTGCTGATACTTATTCAATTTTGTTGTGCGTTCCTGAACCAGACTTTCAAGTTTTTTCCCTATGTTGCGGTTTCTCATAAACAAAACCGTTAAAAGGATGATTATTATGAATAACAGGATAAACAAACCAATAATAAAGGGGAACCTTGCCTGCGTTACCTTAACTCTGTAATCGTAAGTCTGCCTCAGCCATTGATTGGAAATGCCGGCGGTATCTATCGCGCCGAGCGCTTTATCAATAATGGAACACAATATTCCCTGATCTTTATTAAGCCCAAAACGTATGTTAATGTGATTATCGAAAACTATGTTAGCTTTAAAATACGGATATTCCATATAATTGGTAAGATATAAAAGCCTTTTCTGATCCGCCATTACCATCTCTACCTCGCCCTTATGCAGAGCGTCCATGGCGGCTTCCATGCTTTCGTATAGAACCGTATTCGTATGATTGGGAAACCAGCTGTTAAAAGCCGCCGTATGAGTCATGTCTTTCGCAAGGCCGACCTTGGTATACATTACTTCATTTACTTTTATGTTAGGAAAATCTGAATGAGAGATTAATGTATAGTTATCTACCATCTGTATTGTTTCCGGCCAAATAAAATACTGTTCTCTTTCTTTTGTTCTGTTTAATTCCGAAACCAGCGCAATTTCTCCGTTTATCAATTTTTGATAAATTACGGGCCAATGCGTATTCTCGTCGTTAGCAAATTTAAATGACAATCCTGTAAGCGCGGATATTTCGTTTAATATATCAAGCGATATTCCTTTCCATTCTTTATCGCGCTTGTCATAAAAACAAACCGGATAGTTTCCAGGATCAACTCCGATCGGCACAACAGGGTTATTCTGCAGATACGCAAGTTCCTCGTCTGTCAGCCGCGATGTAAATTTGTACAGTAAATATTCTCTTTGCCCTTTGTTATACATGGCGGTTAAATAACGCAAACCGCCGTCTTCCAGCACTTTTTCCACAATGGAAATAATGGGTCTGAGAGCGGAATCGTTAGTAGCGAGTGACACAGGTCTGTAAATCGGCGGGAAAAAATCGAAGACCTGTATATCGCTGTACTGGATAAAATTAATTTCAGCCGTGCCGGTGTAATAAAAAGCGTCTATTCTTCCGCTTTTAAGCGCGTCGTAAACGAGGTTTGCGTCGCTTATTTCTATAATTTCGAATGTACCGGGTTCAAGTTCTGACGAAACAGTATTGACTGTGGAAGTGCCTTCGATAAAACCGCAGCGAAGAACACGGTGCGCTGTAATCTCGGAAATTGAATCGCTGCCTGCAATACGAAAATATTTTAACGGCCGCGAAGCTATTGCGCCTGTCATGAAATAAGTCTGAAGACGCACATTCGTCGGCGTTAATTCGCCGGTAAATGATATCTGTCCGGCTTCAAATCCTTCCATTAAATTCCGCCATTCATATATTGCAGGCTGGAATTTCATTCCAAAAAATTCAGTCAGCCATTCGCAAAACAGGGCGGAGAAACCTCTGACTTCGCCGTTATCAGCTTTAAACGCTTCAGTGCTAAGAGGCATTCCATAATTAAAGGTACGATTTTGTTTTTGTAATTCTTCAATTGCCCTGACCTCGCCGTCAGTTATGCCCGTAACATTACGAAAAGAATCCGGTAAACGTTCATCCCCGGATAAAACCGCCAAAAAGCTGCCTTGTTCATTTTTAGCAGAATCAATACACGAGGTAAACATCAGGGAAAACAGCAATGGGAAAACAAACAATTTTAGTTTCATATTAATACCTTATACTTATTACCTTATATCATTTAATACTATTTTTAACTCTTTTTCAAGTTTATTAAGAACGTCCGGCGCAATTGAAGTTTGACCGTTTCTAAACTGAGTTTCAATGCCCGCAGCAATGTCTTGAAGCTCCGTTTTGCCAATTTGCCCGGCATTGCTCTTTAAAGAATGCACCAGCCTGTGCGCCAGCTTTATATCGTTCTTAGAAAGAGCGTTGACAATCTCTTCGAATCTGGCCTTGTTGTCTTCTATAAACATTTTATAAAGCGCTTTTTGGAATTCCTCCTCAGAATCACGCTGCTCTGCCGCGGAAGGCTGGCTTACAAGCGAAACCTTGTCCAAAGGAAGCCACTGAATCAATAACTTTTTTAATTCCTGCATATCAACAGGTTTAGAAATAAAATCGTTAAAACCGTTTGACAGGAACATTTCCTTGGCGCCGTATATCGCATTCGCCGTTAAAGCGATAATAACAAGATTGAGATATTTTTCGCCCAGATCCCTGATTTTGTGAACCGCTTCTATACCGTCCATTTCCGGCATCATGTGATCCATAAATACAATGTCAAAGTGTTCTTTCTGAACGGTATTTATCGCTTCCTGCCCCGAACGCAAAGATTTAACTTTTATATTAAATAAACCAAGAAGCGCTTCTACGGTTTTTAAATTAAACTCATTGTCATCAACAACCAGAACAGTGGCTGTGGGAGCGTTTAAAGTATTGTCTGTTAAAATATCATCATCGGGATCGGTTTCTACCGCGGCGCCTCTTACGGCCGGAATCTCAACTGTAAAGACGGTTCCCTTTCCGTACTCGCTTTCTACAAGGATTTTACCTTCCATCATCTCGACATAATTTTTACTTATGCTTAAACCAAGGCCTGTCCCGATAAAAGAACGGTTCTCTCTTGAGTTGACCTGCTCGAAAGCGTAAAATATTTTTGTCAGCTCTTCGTTCTTCAGCCCGCGCCCGGTATCCTCGATTCTGAATAACATTTTATCCGACATGGCTATAACATTTAAACTTACGTATCCTCTCTTGGTATATTTAACAGCGTTGGCGCAAATATTTGTCAGTACCTGCCTGAGACGCACATCGTCGCCGAATAAATATTTAGGAATATTACCCGATATTTTATATTTGAATTCGATTTCCTTTTTTTCGGTCATATACATCATCATCGATTTAATATTGTCAAGGAAAGCGTAGAAATCATAATTTACCGGCAGAAGGGTCGTTTTTCCGGCTTCTATTTTTGACATATCCAATATGTCATTTATAATCGCAAGGAGAGAGCGCGCGGAAGAATTGATGTCATTGACAAAATCCATCTGCCGGTCAGAAAGACGCTCATGCTGCAGGAACTCGGTCATTCCGATAATAGCGTTCATCGGCGTGCGTATTTCGTGAGACATATTGGCAAGAAATGACGATTTGCTTTTGCTGGCTTCCATTGAACGGTTCACGCTGACATGCATGTAGGCTAACACAATGCACATCACAAGCGCCATGATAACGCCGGCGACTGACATGATAAAACGCATTTTTATAACGTCGTTTAAATAAGCGTCACTGGGAAGAATAATGCCAAGATACCAGCCGTTAAATAATTTCTCCGAGAACACAATGCTTTTTTCGCCGGCGTAATTGACAAACGGAAACGCGGACAGATCTTCATCAGCGCGTAAGAGCTCTGCCATTTGGGTATAATCACCCATGCCGGTGCTGATATCCGCCATGTATGTTCCAAAAAATCCGGCATTCGGATGAATAACAAAATTGAGCTGATTATCCAGCAGCAATCCGTATCCATTCCCAAGGAAATTCATGCTGCTGACATAATCCTCAATGCTGGAAATAAAAATGTTCATCGCTATAACGCCGAAGGGATCATTGTTTTCGTCATATACGAGAGTAGAAATGCTTATATGATGCACGCCTGTTTCCGCGTCAAGATGCGGTTCGCTGAAACAGACTTTGCCCTTATTCGCATAAGCGCCTGTGTACCACGGCCTTGTTTTTGGATCGTAATCCAGCGGCGGCACCCAGTTATTGCCGTCAATAAAAACAGAATCATAAATATATCCGTAGAAAGCTATAGACGAATCAAGTTCCTCCTGCCTTAAAAGCATATCCCTTGTCCAGTCTTCTATCTCGCGCCGTATTAACGGAATGCCTGCGTTTCTTAAATGCAGTCTTTCTACAGAGAAGGAAAGATTTTCCAGTGTTGTAGCGAAATTTTTAATGTACGCGCTGATCGCTTCTGAAGAAACAGAGACGACTTTTTCACCGTAGGATTTCATACTTTTTTGGACAATATTTGAACCGAAGAAAAAGCTGATAACGATCATGGCGAAAAAAGCAATAAAAACAACCAGAAACTGCAGCAGCAATTTACTGTTGATATATAGAAAAGATAAAAACTTGGACATGAACCTTGCTCTTCCCTTTAATCCGTCCGGCAACGATGAGACCTATTCTGTGAATTAAAGCCTCCCCTCTAAAGAACAGAGAATAATAAACGCAATCTTCCTGATTATAACATTAATTTGATAAAAAAAACAAGAATAAAAACCATTATTCAAGGTACTTTTGAATATTTCCGGTCATTTCCAACAAATTTTCCATAAAAATTGGTAATTTTTCCTTAATTAATGCCTCATCAGAGTACTTTCCGGCTAATTCAAGAGCTAGCGCCTTGGCTGACAGCTCCTTGGCCCCAATAGCGGCCATAGCGCTTTTTAAGGCATGAATGTGAACTACAAAGTCTCGAATCATTTTTTCAGAAAATCCTTCATTTACGTATTTATTAAAAAATTCCATGCGTTCGCAGGCGTCTTTGCACAGCACAGATAAAACCAGTTTATAACCTTCCATTGTACCGCCGGTTGCTGTAATGCCATGGTTTATATTAACGCCCGGTAAATCCGCAGATTCATTCAGGACAAGCTCCGAGCCATTTTGCTTGTCATCCTTAGCTGCTTTTTCATTGGCTTGTTTTATGGTTTCCTCGCTCTGTTTGTCCCGTATCCATTTATTTAAAATATCATCAAGCTCAGCGACATCAATTGGTTTTGCTATAAACCCGTCAAAGCCATTGGAGGTAAACAGTTCCTTATTTCCAACCAGCGCATTTGCGGTAAGCGCGATAATGGGCACATCGATATTGTAATGTCGAATAACAGCCGTTGTTTCTATTCCGTCCATGTCCGGCATCATATGATCCATAAAAACAATATCATATCTTTCTCCGGTTTTTAAAATGTCTATTGCTTCTCTTCCGGAATCGGCGGTATCTACTTTAATCCCATAAGGTTTAAGAAGACCTTTAGCTACCAGCAGATTTACAGACATATCGTCTACCACAAGAACTTTTCCGTAAGGCATCCATTCTTTTTTAAAGTCCCTGTCCTGTCCTGCGCTGTTGTATTGCAAGCTGCGAAGCATGGCGGCAGTTTCGTCTCCGATAATTTCATCATTAACAAGAGTCTGCAAAATATTAATTGCGAAGGTTGATCCTTTGCCGTATTCGCTTTCAACTGATATGCTCCCGCTCATCATTTCGGTAAGTTTTTTTGTAATCGCAAGACCAAGCCCCGTTCCTTCTATCCACCTGTTTTCTTTTATATTTAGCTGAGAATAATCAACAAAAATTTTATTTATGTCCTCCTGACGAATGCCCATGCCCGTATCTTTAACTGTAAACAAAAGCATTACGGACGGCTCATTTTTTTCGGAGACGGTTTTTTCAAATCTGACGGTAAGAGTTACGCTGCCTTCTTTTGTATATTTGATCGCGTTGGAAATAACATTATTAAGCACCTGTTTTATGCGGCGTTCATCTCCGAATAATTTGCGCGGAAAATCAAAATCAATTTCAAGAATAAAATCAATTCGTTTGGAAGCGATTCTGACTCTATTCAGATTTACAGTATCGTTGATTAACGCGGCGGTATCGTACTCTACAGGCACAAGATTAAAACTGCCTGCTTCAATTTTAGAAATATCAAGGATTTCGTTTATAATTTCCAACAACGACGATCCTGACAGATATATCTGGTTTATATTTTTTCTGCTTTCATGCGGGATATTGCCCTGAAGCTCAATCTCGGAAAGGCCGATAACCGCGTTTAAGGGAGTGCGTATCTCGTGGCTCATTTTCGCGAGAAATTCGCTCTTTGCCTGCGAAGCCCGGATTGCAATTTTTGTTTGTTTTTCAAGTTCTACAGTGCGTTCCTTCACGGTATTCTCAAGTATGACATTGTGCTGCTCCAGCTGTTTGTACACCTTGCTGAAACGGCTGGACATTGACAGCGTCATGCCCAAATGGAACACAAACGTGCTGTATAAAAAGAGCCTGAATGCGTTACGGAAAATTAATACATCAAGGACGTCGTGGATGCCGCAGGCGTAAACAACAAGCGAACCGAATAAAATGCTGGTAAAAGCGCCCGACAATCTGTCGTCTCTTTTTTTGCGCTTGGTAAAATAATCATAAATAATACAAAAGAAAATATACGAAAATAGAAGTATTAAAGATAATAAAAATATGTGCATAACTTCTTCAGCGTATTCTTTACTGAAAATGATTTGAGTTACGCTGATAAAAATAACAAAACCAAGAAAACCCCAGCAGATTTTTGTCACTCTTCCGCGTCCCATATATTCGATAAAAATGCACAGCATGGACAACGCTACAAACAGGCTTATATATTCCAGCCCTATAGAAATATTGGAATTCGGAATGATTAGATTTACAGTGCCTTCTGTTACAAAAAAATGAATACAAAGCATAAAGGAAAATATACTGTAATAAAGATTATATATTTCCCTTTTATTTCTAATAGAAAGGAAAACCAGAAGATAATAAACGCCTGTATAACCAAGAACGCCGCAAAAGAAATAACGAATATAGTTTTGATGCTGTTTTAAAATAAAGTTGTAATCATCTATATAATACGGTTCGGCATAATATAATCCTGTTACGCTGTACGTAGGATCGCCTATTATTCGCAGGGCTATAATATTTGTTCCGGGGATAAATTTATTTTTATCAAGCGGAAAATGAACGTCTCTCCATGTCCGGTATTTGGTAATTTGACCTGAATCATCAAGATGCATTTCTGATTTAACAAGATGCCCGTTAAAAAATATTTCCCAGTTTTCGCCAAGGATGCTAAAAAAAATTCCAGGTATAACGGAAGAATCTCTTTCCATCAGCGTTATGGTTTCGATGTCTATATCAACCGGAATTATAATGGTAAATTCTTTTGCCGCTTTTCCGAAAGGCGAAAGATATGCGCGTTCAGGCAAATTAGGAAGAGTTGAATTGGTAACGGTATACGGCGGCGATTCAAAGCTATACCATTCTCCGCCTTTTATAACCGCAGGAACACTTGTAAGTTCCGCATAATTAAAACCGCGTTTTATATAAGCTGTATTTTCCATGAGATTGCGATAAAGAGGACTGCCGCTTCCGTTTCTGATATTACTTTGAACAGCCCATTGAAAAATTATCATAACAAATACTGCTATAAAGTAAAACAAAGGTATTACGTATTTCAAAGGCGCAATTCTCAATTTCATTTGTATTTTAAGTATAATTAGAATTTATTCAAAAGGCAAGCTAAAAGACATTAGCTGTTATTTATACTTTTCGGAAATTTCCCTGAATTGATCCTGTATCTGAATAAAAGCGTCAACAACTATCGGATCAAACATTGTTCCTCGTCCTTCTATAATTATGCTAACCGCTTTTTCCAGCGGCATCGGAGGTTTATAAACGCGCGGAGAAACAAGCGCGTCGTATACGTCCGCTACTGCGGCAAGACGCGCGGCGAGCGGTATTTCCTCTCCCTTTAACCGGCGCGGATAACCGTTGCCGTCCCATTGCTCGTGATGACCGTAGCAAATATCTTCGCAATGTTTTAAATAAAGCGAAGTTGAAACATCGCCGAGTTCGCGGATAATATCTTTTCCGCGTATTGCGTGAGTCTTCATTATTTCGTATTCATCCGCGTCCAGCTTTGACGGTTTTTGCAAAACTCTGTCAGGTATCGCAATTTTTCCAACGTCATGAAGCGCCATTGATTTGATAATTATATCAGGCTGAAGTTTTCTTAACTCTTTTGCATAAACTGATTCGTTATCGACCAGATAATCGATCAGCGCGTTTACATATAACTGAGTTCTTTTTACATGTTCGCCTGATTCCTTGTCGCGGAATTCGATTACATTCGCAAGCCCCTGCAGAACGTTATCTAAAACTTTCGCGAGCATCTTTGTCGTTTTATCGTAACGGCTTAATTTTAATACGCGAAGAAGCCTGAACATTCTAAGAACGCGAAGGAGACGAAGATCGATATTTGTAATGAACGGAAGATAGAAAGGTAAAATAGCCAAAAGATCGATTATCCCCATCGGAGAGAAAATGTAGCGCAAATACGGCAGCATTTTTGACGATACCGGATTCTTTGACGATAGAGAAGGCGGTTTATAGGGAGAGACCCAAACCCTAAGCAGATATTCAATGGAAAAAATTATCACGGAAACAAACTCAATATAATATAAAATTAAATGATATTTGTTTTCGATTTCTTCTATAAGACCGCAAATAGCGGCGGCAATATTAATCCAAATCAGACAAAACAGAAATATATTTACAAAGCTTGTTACCTTATCACCTTTCTTTGGATCTTTTTCAAGGATGGCATATATTCTCTGACGGATTTTTTCCATAATGGCTTCCTAATTCGTTTATGTTAATTTATTATACAATGAAAAGTTGTCTTTATCAAAGCATATAAAAACAACTTTCTTTATATTTGGTGTTTCTTTTAATGTTTCACGAACTGTATTGACAGCAACTTCAGCAGCTTTCTCTTTAGGATAACCGTACACCCCTGTGCTGATATTAGGAAAAGCGATACTTTCGATTCCATTTTCCTGCGCGAGAAGCAAACTCTTTCTGTAACACGACGCAAGCAGCTCAGGCTCACCTTTATTTCCGCCGCGCCAGACAGGCCCAACCGTATGTATCACATATTTCGCAGGCAGCCTTCCCGCTCCTGTAATTACCACGTCGCCTGCAGGACACGACTCATTCGGGCGGCGCTTCTCCGCAATTTTTATACATTCATCAAGCAGCTCAGGTCCCGCAGCGTCGTGTATTGCTCCATCAACTCCACCGCCGCCCATTAGACTTGAGTTTGCCGCGTTTACGATGGCGTCAACGGTGAGGGTGGTGATGTCGGCGAGGATGGATTCGATGGTTGGGTGGGGCATGAGGTGGCTCCTTTGTTATTCTAATAATTTTTTATATAACTCAAATATTAATTTTCCATCTTTTGTTTTCCAGACAACCCAGCCATTTGAAGTTGTTCTGGAAGGATTGATTTTTTGAATACATCTTAACGAAGACACACTTGCAGATGATATTTCACCATCCACTTCTATGCCATTTTTCCTGACAATCCCAGTAAATTTGGTTTTACTTTTCCCATTTGGACCATATTCAAAATATAATTCTTGACCCTCTTTCAGAAGTCCTTTATCGATTACTTGTCCAAGAATATCACCTGTTATTTTCTTTTTTTCATCATTATTACTTAATTCTTCTGTTTCTATCTCTATTTCCTTATCAGGTATACTAAATAATATATTTCCATTTATATCTCTATATTTTTCTACAATCCAAACATTTACATCAACTTTTAATGTTTTTGTCCAATCTTTTAAATCATTTGGAATGTAATCTATTGGCAAAGCAACAATTGGAGGTTGTTCAAGTATTTTATTTATTGTTCCATAAATATTTATTTCCTTAATATCAATTTCTTTTAATACTTCTATGAATGAAGTATTTTTATTAATTTTATTAACACAATTTTCTGCAATTCTTGTTTTTGAATCAATATTCTCCATTGCGGTAATCTGTTTTGAAATCTGTGGAGCTATATGTTCCCATGTTCCATGAATACCACGCTCAACTTCCAATATATACCATTTTTTTTCTTGAAAATCGATAATAATTCCATCCGGTATACTTCCTTTACCGGAACTGGTATTTATAAGGCTTTTATCAAGTAAAATTGAATAATCACCAAAAAGTTAATTAAAATTATTAATAACAACATTCTCTATTTCTGCCTCATCTGAAAATTGAATTTTTGAATATACCTTACCATTTTTATCGAAAACCATAATTTTCTCCTATATTTAGTAATTGTAAATGGTTATTATTTATTTGTCTATTATATCCACCACTATACACTATTAACCCTATAATATCTATGCTATAATCCCACCATGACCACAGCAGTACACAACCAAATTGTTAACTTCATCTGGGGAATAGCCGACGATTGTCTCCGTGATGTTTATGTTCGCGGAAAGTACCGCAATGTAATACTTCCCATGACAGTAATTCGCAGGCTTGATGCTGTTTTAGAACCAACTAAAGAAAAGGTTCTTGCTATGAAAAAGAACCTTACAAAAAATAAAATCACTAATCAAACGCCTGCTCTTTGCAATGCAGCAAAACAAGCATTTTGCAATTCATCCAACTTCAATCTGCGTGATCTTACAGCTCGATCAAGCAAAGCAAAATTGAAAGCTGATTTTAATGCTTATCTTGACGGGTTTTCTCCCAATGTTCAGGAAATACTTCTTAAATTTAAATTTCGTGATGAAATTCCTACCATGCTGGAAGCTGATATACTCGGCGCAGTAGTAGAAAAATTTGTTTCTCCAAAAATAAATTTAAGTCCTAAACCAATTCTTGATGAGAAAGGTAAAGTGCATTTGCCAGGTCTTGATAATCATTCAATGGGAACAATTTTTGAAGAATTAATCCGAATGTTCAACGAAGAAAACAATGAAGAAGCGGGAGAACATTTTACTCCTCGTGATGTTGTTGAACTTATGGCGGACTTTATTTTTACTCCGATAGCTGGAAAAATTCTTGACAGCACTTACTCCTGTTATGACGGCGCTTGCGGTTCAGGCGGTATGCTGACAGTTGCGGAAACACGTCTTGTGGAACTTGCGTCAAAAAAGAAAAAGAAAGTTTCCATTCGTCTTTTTGGTCAGGAAATACAGGGGGAAACTTATGCTATTGCCAAAGCCGATTTGCTTCTAAAAGGGGACGGCGCGCAGGCTGATAATATCACTTTTGGTTCGACTTTATCTAACGATAATAATTCTTCCCGTGAATTTGACTTTATGCTTTCCAATCCGCCTTACGGTAAATCATGGAAAGTTGATGCCGATAAAATGGGAGGTAAAAAAGGAATAATTGACAGCCGTTTTATTTTTCCTTATGAGGGAGATGCCGAATTCAACATGATACCTCGTTCATCCGACGGTCAGCTTCTTTTTCTTCTTAACAATGTTTCAAAAATGAAAAAAGATACGCCGACAGGAAGCCGTATCGCAGAAGTTCACAACGGCTCTTCGCTTTTTACAGGCGACGCAGGGCAAGGTGAAAGCAACGCACGCCGTTACATGATAGAAAAAGACCTTGTGGAAGCGATCATCGCTCTGCCTGAAAAGATGTTTTACAATACCGGTATTGCCACTTTTATTTGGGTACTCTCAAATAAAAAAGAGAGAAAGCGCAAAGGCAAAATACAGTTGATTGACGCTACTTCCATAAAAACACCGCTTCGTAAAAATTTAGGCGATAAAAATTGCGAACTTTCGGTTAAAGACAGGAAAAAAATTCTTGACCTTTATTTGAATTTTGATGAAAACGAATATAGCCGCATTTTTGATCAGAATGAATTTGCCTACTGGAAAATAACTGTCTATCAGCCAAAATATGATAAAAAAGGAAATATTCTAAAAGATAAAAAAGATAACCCTGTAATTGATTCAGAACTGACAGATACTGAGCAAATACCTTTTAACTACGAAGGCGGTATTAAAACATTCTTTGAAAAGGAAGTTAAACCATATACAAAAAACGCATGGATAGATGATAAGCAGACAAAAATTGGTTATGAGATTAGTTTTACAAAATATTTTTATAAGCCTATAGAACTTCGGTCTCTGGAAGAAATTACCGTTGATATTAAAACTCTTGAAGCGGAAACTAAAGGGCTGTTGGAACAAATTTTGGAGGATTGAGGGATGTTGGGAAGGTATAAGAATTATAAAGAAATAAATTTACCTTGGCTCAAGTCAATTCCTTCTCATTGGAACATAAAACGAGCAAAAAGTATCTTTATTCCAATAAATGAACGTTCTGAAAAAGGCAATGAAGAATTATTATCGGTATCATCAAAATACGGAGTAATTAAACGTAACAATGCAAATGTAACAATGTTTATGGCAGAATCATATGAAAATTATAAATTATGCTGGGAAAACGATCTGGTTATTAATAGTTTGTGGGCTTGGCAAACAGGGTTAGGGTTTTCTCCATATCATGGTATTATAAGTACTGCATATAGTGTTTTTAGACAGAAAGAATCTGAAAGTAATTGCAAATATCTTCATTATTTGCTTCGTGGTACTGATTATCAATGGGAATTACAAGTTAGGTCAAAAGGTATATGGCGATCGCGTTATCAATTGTCAGATAACACATTTTTAGATAGTCCCATTATTTTACCTCCAATTTCAGAGCAAAACCAAATAGTTTGTTATCTTGATTGGAAAGTATCATTAATTAATAAATATATTTTTGATAAAGAAAAACAAATTGAGTTGTTGAAAGAACAGAAGCAGGCTTTAATTAATCAAGCTATTACTAAGGGTTTAGATTCTAATATTCCTTTGAAGGATAGTGGGATTGATTGGCTTGGGAAGATACCGAAGCATTGGGAAGTTAGAAAGTTAAAACATTTTGCTTTTGTTAACCCTTCAATACATAACTACAATTTTAAGGATAAAGATCAGGTCGTTTTTTTACCTATGGAAAATATTAATAAAGACGGAACTATAGATAATTCAATTAGGAAACGAGTTTCTGAAGTAAAAACAGGTTTTTCATCTTTTGCAAAGAACGATGTTATTATTGCGAAAATCACTCCTTGCTTTGAAAATGGGAAAGGAGCTTATTTAAATGAACTCGAAAGTGAGGTTGGTTTTGGAACAACCGAACTAATTAATTTAAGAGTAAAAAATACAATTACACCTGAATATTTATACTGGATAACAATGACAAGTCAGTTTAGAATTCTTGGTGAACGTAATATGACTGGTACTGCAGGGCAAAAACGAATAACAAGCAACTTTGTTTCATCTTTCGCTATTGCTATTCCAAACGTCGAGGAGCAGAATGACATTGTCATGTTTATAAAAGAAAAAGTATATGTTTTAAACAGCTATATAGACCATTCAAATAAGGAGATTACTCTTTTACAGAAATTTCAAACTCGGCTTATCTCTGATGTTGTTACTGGGAAGGTGAATGTTCAGGGGGTTGAAGTGGGGGAATATTTGGTTAAAGTTAAATAGAAAAAATGTTATGGCTCAAACCATCAACTGGAATATATAAGACTTATTCATATTGATTAAGATATAAACAAATGTTTTGAAAAATAGTTGATTTATAATCAAAAAAAGTATATCATACTTATAAACCGAGGAGGGAAAAGTGACAGAATACCCATACATGATATCAAATAATAAAATATCACAAATTATCGGAAGTTTGCAGTCTGCAGCAAAACCACCAAAATTCAGCCAAGACTTTTTAAAGAAAATGGGGTATACTAGTACAAATGATAGAGCTATTATTCCATTGTTTAAATGTTTAGGGCTATTAACAGATGATTCTATTCCTACTAAATACTTTGATCAACTCAGGGAAAAAGCTAATTATAAAAAGATTCTAGCAACTCGCATTCGAGAACTATACTCTGAATTGTTCACTATTAATGTAGAAATTCATAAAGATAATGAAGAAAATATTAAAGGAGCAATATCTCGTGTAACTGGTGGTGATGAAGAATCAGTAAAAAGGGTTTTTAGTACATTTAAAACATTGTGTAGTATTGCTGATTTTAGCCAAATTCCTTTTGAGGAAAAACAAACAACGACAACAATTAAGGAAACTAGTCAAGAACAACCAAATATATCGCATCTTCCAGCAAACAGAGGAGCTGAATTTCATTATAATATTCAAATTCATTTACCTGCAACAACAGATATATCCGTTTATAATGCAATTTTCAAAAGTTTAAAAGATAATTTAATTTTATAAGAGAATACCATGAATGAACGGGCCATAAAAGAATTTGTATTTAATGCATTATTAACTCAAGATTCCTTTATTAGTTTAGAAAAAGAAGGAATATCGACCTCCAGTTCAAAGGGATTTTCTCCTATTAGTCGTGTCATTGAGCAAGATTTTAATCCAAAGATTTGGTATGATGCAACAAAAATGTCATCTGTCTATACAGCATTATATTGCATAGAAAATACTATTCGAACATTTATTGTTGAGAGAATGTCAGAACGTCATGGAATTGATTGGTGGGAGACTAAAGTTCCAAAAGGGATAAAACAAACTGTAATAAACTTAAAAAACAAAGAGGAAAAAAATAAGTATCATTCTAATAGATCTAATAATGAAATTGGTTACACAATGCTTGGAAATCTTGGTCAAATAATAATTTCAAATTGGAATGATTTTTCTGACATCATCCCAGATCAAGCTTGGCTAACATCAAGGATGAATGATTTAGAAATGTCCAGAAATATAATTATGCATACTGGTATTTTACCAACTGTTGAAATAGAACGTATCGAAAGTATCGTTAGAGATTTATTAAGACAAATAGGTTAATTCCTAGAAAGTTGTTTGATACAATTTTCTTAGGTTTTAAAATTAAAGAATATATCTATTATATCAATAGAAATATTCTTTGAGTATAATATTATAAAGCTTTTACTAATACTTATTTTATACGATTGACTCTTTAAAAGATATATAGTAGTATTATTTAATTTAAATAATTATCTTTTAGTATTGGGAGAGGGGATAAATGGGGGCTTTTTTTAGGTTTCTTTTAAAAGAAAACGAAGATAAAATATTATTATGCTCATGGCTATTGTTCAGCTTGATCTCATTTGTCGAACAGTTTCGACCTGATTTTTTACTTCAGAAAACACCAAATATTTGGTTGTTTTCTCTTGGTGTCACTTCATTGTTAATTTATCTTATAAGATGGTTAATACAATTAAAACAGGTTAAGATTGATAAACTAGGAAAAGGATTTGTCGTTAACATTGGAAAAGAACACGCTATTCAATTTGCAAATGGTAATTTTGCGAATGTTTCATGTGACAAACACGAAGTTGTCGTACTTCCTGTTAACGATACGTTTGATAGTCCTTGCCTTAGCGATACCCGAAGTGCGACAGGTGCGTTTATAAATCAACATTTTCCAACAGGACATAAAGATATTTTAGAGCTTCTTCAGAATGAAAAAAAATCGTCTGGAAATATAATGACCATTCCACTAAGCAACCCATTGGGACAAGAATGTAATTTATTTTTCACAGCTGCAACAGAAGTAATAAATGCTAAAATATCAACTAATCCTGAACGTATTGAAAAAGTATTAAAGTCAATTTTTGACTTAGCTGCAGAGAAAAGATTCTCTAAAATTTATATGCCAGTGATTGGAACAGGTCATGGTGGGATGGATGTAAGTGTTGCAATTTTATTAATCGTTGCGGCATTTGTACATTATTGCCATAAAGGAGATTGCCATATTATTAAAAATTTAACAATTGTCACTTTTAAGGCTGATATTCGACGAATGAAAATGATCCAAAAAGTCGCCGAAGCTGTAAAACAAATAGATTTTAAATAACAAGGAGAAAAGATATGATATATTACCATTATACACCAAAATATTCATATGAGAATATAATAAGAAATAAAAAATTAAATCCGTCTAATGGATTTATTCAACAAGATGCCGCTTATGGGAATGGTTGGTATATGACTGACATTAAACCCGAAGATTGTTATGGCTGGATTGCAGCCTATTGTTGGCAAAGCTTAAGTCGTGAGATATTTGGAAAAATTGAATGTTATCTTAAATTCGATGTTCCCGATTCTATGATAAAAAAAGGACGAGAACATGTATTTCTTATTCCAGAACAAAAATGGACAGGTGATATTAATAATTCTGGAACAGTAAAATATCTTGGAGGAGGAGAAGTGGCAAAATGTAATACTGCTGTCTCTTGTTGGATTTGCCATACAATTCAAAATATTAAAAATCGTTTTGGATGGAAATAAAAAATGGAAATTAATGTTTTTCATGGAGACATTACTACACTTACTGTAGATGCAATTGTAAATGCCGCTAACGAAAGCCTATTGGGCGGCGGCGGAGTAGATGGAGCAATTCATCGTGCTGCTGGTCATGAGTTATTAAAAGAATGTAAGAGCTTAGGAGGATGTAAAACAGGTAATGCAAAGATAACAAAAGCGTATTGCCTGCCTGCTAAATATGTTATACACACTGTAGGACCAGTCTGGTACGGAGGTAATAAAAATGAAAAAGATTTGTTAGCCTCCTGTTATCAACGATGTTTACAACTCGCAATAGAGCATAATTGTACATCTATTTCATTTCCATGTATTAGCACTGGGGTTTTTGGTTATCCAAATGATTTGGCAGCAGAAACAGCAATATCAGAGATTAAAAAATTCTTTTCTATAAATAAAAAAAATATTAATATTACGTTTTGCTGTTTTCTTGATCGCGATGTAAAGATTTATGAACATCTTTTAGCAGAAAATAATTAAAAAATACATTAATAAGTCAAACGTAAGAAACCAATATTTTGATAAATTTAATATAGAACCCGTTTGAAATATACATAATTAGCCTTCTCTCAACGAAAATCAATTAAAATTCATCCTTCCCTTGACCTTATTAACCTTTTGGGTTAATATCCCTTGACAGAGGACAATTTTGGATATATCATTTAAAAGTAATAAGTTGATGAAAGAGTTCAACGAAGAAAGGCGGCTAAAAAAAGCTCATGGAGATCTACGGGCAGCGAAGATAAAAATAAGGATGAAGGCGCTCAGAGCTGCTTCCACATTGTATGACTTCTGGCCTCCGTATAAAGGACCTGAAAGATGCCATGAGTTAACAGGAGATCGAAAAGGTCAGTTATCAGTTGATTTGGATCATCCATATCGGCTTATATTTGAGCCAAGTAACGAGCCTGTCCCGCTCAAGTCTGATGGAGGGCTTGATTGGAACCAGGTAACAGAGATTATAATTATAGGAATAGAGGACACTCATGAATAGAATTTTTACGGTAAATGAATATGTTCCGGATTATGTTGTAACTCCCGGCGAAGTACTCGAAGAATATCTTGAATCTACAGGGATTTCCCAAGCATCACTCGCAGAAAGAACAGGGTTGTCAAAAAAAACCATAAACGAAATAGTTAAAGCTAAATCCGCTATTACAGCTGAAACTGCGTTAAAATTTGAACGAACTCTTGGCCGCCCTGCGCATTTTTGGAGTAATCTTGAACGGCAATATCAGGAAGACAAAACACGGCTTGCTGATAAAATTCGGTTAGAGGATGCTCTGCACTGGCTGGATATTTTTCCGATTAGAGAAATGGTAAAACAAGGATGGATAGAAAAACATAAAAATAAAATGCAGCAGTTAGTATCGTTAATACAATTTTTTGCGGTTGCATCTATATCTCAATGGGAGAAAATTTGGATTGGTGAACTGGAGGCTGCCTTTCGTAAAAGAGAAAATTCGCAGGAAGATATTGCCGGTATTTCAGTATGGTTGCGGCAAGGAGAAATTGAAGCGCAAGAACAGCGATGCGCCAAATTTGACAAATCAATATTTATTGAGAGTCTTGATGAAATTCGCAAGCTAACATTAGAAGATGAAGATACGGATGTTTTTGTTCCAAAACTAAAGACCATCTGTGCCGCCGCAGGTGTTGCAATTGTTTTTATTCCTGCATTACCTAAACTTGGTATTTATGGGGCAACACGATGGTTTAATGATAAATATATTATGCAATTAAGTCTGTACGGTAAAAGCAATGATCAGATGTGGTTTACCATTTTCCATGAAGCTTGTCATATCATTCATCATTCACGCAGTAAACTCTACATTGAAGAGAAAGGTCTGGACAATGAAAAAGAAAAAGAAGCGGACATTTTTGCGAGTAATTATTTAATACCAAGAATACAATTATCTCAGTTTCTTTCATCATGTCCTAAACCTACACTATGGCAAATAAAAAAATTTGCTATAGACATTGGTGTTGCTCCTGGTATTGTTGTAGGAAGATTACAGCATGATGAAATATTACCAAGAAGCTGGGGAAATGATCTTAAAGTAAGATATAAATGGAGCGAGAAAGAACAAATACCATGACCACCAATACCAAAGAAGCCGCCCTTGAAGACCTCATCATAGCTTTCCTTGAAACCAAAAATGGCTACGAACAAGGCACAAACGAAGATTATAACCGCGATTATGCCATAGATGAAACTCGTCTTTTCCGCTTCCTCATGAACACTCAAGAATCAGAAATGACCAATATCGGTCTTGAGACTGGCGGTTCCGGCGAAACTTATGAACACAATAAACAAAAGTTTCTGGATTTCCTTCGCAATGAAATTACCAAACGAGGGGTCATTGATATTCTGCGTAATGGAATAAAGTTTTATCCCTCAAACATTTCGCTTTATAACCCTACGCCTTCGGAAAGAAACGAACAGGCAAAGGTTGATTTTGAGAGAAATATTTGGAGTGTTACACGACAGCTTCGATATTCCAAAGACGAAACTCGCCGTGCTCTTGATTTTGTTGTTTTTATAAATGGACTGCCTGTTTTAACAACAGAGTTAAAAAATCGCTGGACAAAGCAGAATGTCGAAGATGCGGTTAAACAATACAAAACAGATCGTAATCCAAACGAATTACTTTTTCAATTCAAACGGTGTGCTGCGCATTTTGCCATAGATGATGAAGAAATAAAGTTTTGTACAAAACTTGAAGGCAATGACTCGTGGTTTCTGCCTTTCAATAAAGGGTTTAACGATGGAGCAGGAAATCCTCCTAATCCGCATGGAATAGCTACTGATTATTTTTGGAAAGAAACGCTTAACAAGACTGAGCTTGCCAATATTATCGAAAACTACGCACAAGTGGTAAAAGAAAAGGATCCGCAGACGGGAAAAATAAAAGAAATACAAATATTTCCTCGTTATCATCAATGGTCTGTGGTTAATTTGCTTCTTGCAGATGTTAAAGATAAAGGCGTTGGTCAGCGATATCTTGTTCAACATAGCGCAGGAAGCGGTAAATCAAACTCCATAGCATGGCTCGCACATCAACTGGTTGACTTTGAAAAAGACAATCAGACTGTATTCGATTCTATCTTAGTTGTAACAGATCGCCGTAATCTTGACGATC
>Ga0209755_10001005_pt1 | contig 47348 bp, 38 predicted proteins | sample TergutCo191P1_FD_187301 | JGI IMG/M metagenome (GOLD analysis project Ga0209755, IMG submission 187301) | Cornitermes sp. P1 segment gut microbial communities from Petit-Saut dam, French Guiana - Co191P1 (SPAdes) (version 2) | ecosystem: Host-associated > Arthropoda: Insects > Digestive system...
GATCAGAGCTTTCATCAAGATGTCTGCTCGCGCCTGTTACGCCATCCGGCTGCTCTGAGTAGCTTCTGCTCGCGCTGGAAATGCCTTCCAAAGACATGCCAAAAAAATCTGTTACAGGGTGAACAATGACGCGGCGTTTTGAATCCAGCAATATACCGTAGCCTGATTCCATCAGCCGGATGCAGGCGACATGTTCCGATATATTTGAAATAAACACATCCAGCGCGATGACGCCGAAAGGAATTTTGTTTTCATTAAGAGAGGAATCTTCGTCTATGAAACTTCCGGTTTCAGAACCCGGTTGAGGCTCATACAGAAGCTTGGAAAACGATACAACATATTCGCCTGTGCGGGCGTCCACATACGGATCGCTGCAGAAAACCTTTCCGTCTGCCTCATACGCTCCGATATACCAAACCCGCGATTCCGGCTTGTAATCATCAGGAGTCGTCCAGCCGGAAGTTTTAATATACTTCCCCCCCACAGTACCGTAGATGGAAATAATCTCGGCGAATCTTTCATCATGAGCTTGCAGCCATTTATACCATTTTAAAAGCCCTTCCTGCATTACAGGCGCAGCTTCGGCAGTTCTTGAATTCTGAGCCCAAAGCTCCTCAAGAAAAAACGCGGTATCAATGATAGTAATCTCATAACCTTGCAGATATGTCTTGATGGATTCAGCTGATACAGAGATTATTTCATCGCCGTACCGGCTGATATATTTATTAACAATGAGCGAACCGAAATGGCTGCCTAAAAATATCATGATTAGAAAAGCCGTAATTATTACCAATAATTGCGTTAACAGTGTTTTATTGATCTTCAGATTTGATATAAACCCCATTATTAACCTCTCCTATTATTCGCTGGTCTTTTTTAATACGGTTAAAACATTTTATAATAATTTTAATATTTTCGCAAATAGTACCCTGAATAGTTAATAAAAAAATCGCAATATACACCCTAATAATGACTAAAACCGCGAATTTCGCCGGGATTTCAAACTGTAACTGGCTGGTATTTAAATAATTTTTCTGTCTATTGCTGTGCGGATGGCTTCGCCAAGGCTGGATACGCCCAATTTATCATAAATTATACTAACTGCCATTTTTATCGTATTTACCGAAAGATTTCTATTGGAGGCAGCCTCGGTACGCGAAAGCCCGTCCGCCATGTCTTTTAGAATCGCGATTTCCCGCTTTGTCAGCATAACAGCGCCGCTGATATTATTGGCTGTCTTGTACTCGGATATCATTTTAGCCTTTCTCTTCGCATAAGTTGAGGATATACGGTTGATTTCATCAAGCCATTTTTTCGGTATCCGGCAGGTTTCTTCGCCGTGTTCGCCGTTACGGGCGGCGCCTTTCTTGGAAATGGCCAGGGTGAGAGTGCGCATATCTTTGGCATGCTCGGTGAACGACGCGACAATTTTATTCGATTCTGAAAGATGGTAAGCTTCTGTAAAAGCGGCGATTGCTTCACTCTTTCGTTTAAGCTGATAAAGAGACAAGGCCTTAAGCGTCAGCAGTTCTATTTTGCAAAACAGAATCATCGGATGCTTCATCGCGCTTTCAATAAAAGCCAAAAGAGCGCTGTATTGATTTGTCTTGTAATGATACCGCGCCCTTATGCGATTTGCGTAATTATCCAGAAACGATGAATGCGTATAAGGCGAAAAATCACCTTTCAGCCATTCCGGTATTTGTTCGCATCTGTCCAGCGCAAGATGATAAAAACCGCAGGCAATATCGTATATCGTGTAACGGACTCCGTAATCGTTTCCATTTAGAAGCGTTTCCATTTCCTTTAGTCTCGCGGTTGCTGATGTTAAATCTCCGCGGGTAAAGTCAATATGCATAAGATATACCAAGGCCCTGTTTTGAGTAACGTATTGATCGTGTTCGCCCGCTTTGTCAAAAGATTTTATAAGGTATTCTTCGGCATCGTCAAATTGTCTTTTGTAAAAGCACAATTCACCCCATAAAAGATCTTCAAGGCCGCTGTAGAATCCGTTCATTACATGCATTAAATGAGGCGCGGCGCGTTTTACGGCGGCGATGTATTCTTCCATTGCTCCTTTGCGGTTTGTTCCGACAAGCAGAGACCAGGCGGAAGATGTTTGCTTGTATGTTCCTATAAGTTTGAACGGATTTTTATCAAAGTATTCGCTCATCTTTTTTGCGTAAATATCAAAATCATAAATATTGGTGTACGTGCTCATATGCATCCGCGCCGCTCCCCAGCAAAAATAAATTGTACAGAGAGCCTTGTTTCTATCGGGCGTTTCAATCTGCGCTTCGTAATCATTGGCATACTGCTCTGCAAACGCATGCGCTTCTTCAAAATGCCCCAAATTTATTTTAAGCTTCATATATGTTGCGGGAAATAAAGGATTCTGCGGGACAGCGGATTTTAACGCCTTTTCAAAAATGTCTAAAATATATTTTGCCATGTCAGGCGGTATTTCTATGTTCAAAGAAGCGGTTTTTTGCGTAATTGCGTCATAATTACCGGATTTTTCGTAATAATAAAACGCGTCCGTATGATAGCCGTTTTCGTTGCACCACACAGCCGCGCTTTCGTATGTTTGTTTTCTCTCTTCGTCTGTTAATATCTCTTCCTGTTTAAGCTTTAAGTAATCACGAAGCATGTGATGCATCATGTATATATCCATATTATAGTCGTAGCGTATGTATGCGTTGAGCATTTCTATTCCGCTTATTAAATTATTATCATTTGCAAGCGTTTTAACGAGACCGGCGGAAAGACGATCCAAAAGCGCAATACGCATGAGGAAACGCTTAAGCGGCCCGGGAATAGTCTGAAATATCTCCGCTTCGATAATTTTAAAAATATTTTTTTTCATCGCTTCTAGCGCATAACGTTCGTACTTTTGTTTTTTCGCGAGGCTTCTTCCTATAAGATTTATGGCAAAAGCCCAGCCTTGCGTGTCATCATAAATATTTCTTATGTCAACATTTGTAACCGGAAGATTCAGCTGAGCGAAATATTTGGCTATTTCGTCTTCTGTAAAGCGCAGCATATCTTCCTGTATTATAAAAACTTTTTTACGCATACTCATGCCGACAAGATTAATGTCAGGCATGTTTCGCGTAATCAGCATTATAGGCATGTTAGAAGGAGAGGAGTTTACCATCCGTTCAAAAAAGCCAAGGATTTCAGGATTGTGAAGCAAATGAAAATCATCAAATATTCCGATTATTTTTTTCGGCAGGGAAGCAATATGCTGCTTCATAGAGTCGTTGAATTTTGAAAACGCTTCGTCAGTTTTTGGAAACCCGATATCTATAAGACGGGAACTGTATTCTTTAGATACCATCAGCGACATTTCAGAAATACTTTCCCAAATACGAAGCGGTATATTGTCTCTCTCTGTAACCTGCATCCATGGAGCTATAGCGTCATAATTGTTAAAGAATGAATGTACGGCGCGCGTCTTTCCGTAGCCTGAACCGGCGCATACGATAATCAAGGGATAATCCATAGCTTTTTTTAAAAGTTCATTCAAGCGGGGACGCTGCAAATAATCTTCGTTTTGATTAATGTCTGATGTTTTAGCTGTGTTGTCTGCATCATATTTTAAAGTATTTTCTGTTAACATAATCCCACTTTCAATATTAGTATATTTTATTATAATCGGTAATTTTAAAAAAAAATATGTTATTTTATCGCGGGTTGAAAAATACTACAATTTAAACGCGGATTTGCGAATTTCAGAGAACTGAAACAGGGTGTATTTTGCGATAAAAATAATAAAAGCTGCTTTTAACCTGCGCTGCTTTAAACCGCTCCGCTTTAAAATTGCAAAATGCACCCTGCCTCGAAATTTTCAGGGATGGGAGATTCAAACTGTGGCATATGGGCGCTTTAAAGTGAAAAAAGCGTTTAAAAAGCCGTCTTTTTGGGCGGTTTTTCTCTTTTATGTTTGAATTTTTGATGTAGATATGGTTATCATGTGTTAAAATGATAATTCGGAGATTAAATTATGCATGCAGAAACCGATACCGGTATTGAAAACTCAGTTCTTATTGTGGACGATGAGGCGTCGAATCTTATTTCATTAACTCATATATTAAACACTGAGTATACCGTTTTCGCCGCAAAGAACGGGCAGGATGCCATTAAGATCGCTATAGAACAGCTTCCTGATGTAATAATGCTCGATGTCCTTATGCCCGATATGGACGGATACGACACGCTTGCGGAGCTTAAGAACATAGAAGAAACAAAGCAAATTCCTGTTATTTTTATCACAGGGCTTGATGACATTGATTCCGAAAAAAAGGGTCTGACTCTGGGAGCCGCTGACTATATACCAAAACCGTTCAACCGGGAAATTGTAAGGCTAAGGGTAGAGAATCAGTTAAAAATTGTTAATCATACGCGGACGCTTGCGGCAAAGGAAGAGGTCGAATATTTAAGCCGCGCAAAGAGTGAATTTCTTGCGCGCATGAGTCATGAAATGCGCACCCCCATGAATGCCATTATGGGGATGCTGCAAATTGTTAAAATGCGGGGCGCTCCTGACAATTTAATGGAGTATTTTAACAAGATTGAAGCGTCTTCACGCCATATGATACGCCTGATAGATGACGCGCTTGATGTATCAAGTATTGAATACGGTATTTTAAAACTTTCTAATTCAATTTTTTGCTTTAATGAAATGATCGAATCCCTGTCACAGGAAATAGGCTATATCGCCGCCGAAAAGCGGCAATCTTTAAAGTTCAAAATTGATCCTGCAATTCCTTTTTCCCTGGAAGGCGATGAAAAACGCCTGAAACAGGTAATTACTACTTTATTGTCTAATGCGGTCAAATTTACCCCTGAAAACGGCGAAATTTGCTTCGAAGGACGGCTTCTTGAAGAAGAATCGCGGCAGGACCAGCCTGACGTTATTACGCTTCAAATTGAAGTCGCCGACAACGGAATTGGCATATCCAAAGAGCATCATCATAAGCTTTTTAAGATTTTCGAGCAGGTTGACGGCAGCCTCTCCAGAAAACACGGGGGGATCGGGGTAGGCCTTGCCCTGTCAAAACATATCGTAGAAATGATGGGCGGCGCCATCTGGTTTGAATCCGAATTAGACAAAGGGACAAAATTTTTCTTTACTTGTAAGCTGAAAAGGTGACATTTATTACAATAATACACTATAATATAGGCAGAGAGGCAAGTTTTGAGTTTCTCTTTTTTAGCTAGAAACCAGGTTTAGAGAGGGTGTTATGAAAATTGGAGTTAAATTAATAACCATTATTTCTTTGGTTAATTTAATCGGAATCGGCGGTTTGACTATTACCGCTTCCATGATTGCATCTGAATCAATTACAGTCGTATCAGATGATAATGCCAAAAATATTACGGCTGTAACCGCAGGCGCTATTAAAGCATTTTTGGAAGTCCCTTTTGATGAAATCAGGGCTTTTTCTATGTTTGTAGCTAATATCGGTGAAGTTGTCGCTCCGGAAGGAAGGCGTGAGTTAGTCAATTATATGCTGCATACCTTAATCAAAGAAAATCCGAGGTTTGTCGGGGTGTGGGCGGTTTTTGAGCCTAACGAGCTTGACGGCCTTGACGCGCGGTATGCCAATACTCCGGGAACCGACCACACAGGAAGGTTTTTAAGTTTTTATACCAATGATCGCGGCAAAATCGAGCTTCAATTCGCGAATGATTATGACGATCCGGGCGACGCGGGCGAATGGTATCACTCTTCTTTCAGATCAGGGAAGGAATATGTCATAGAACCTTACCTTGACTGGTTCGGAGATGAACAGCTTTTAGTTACAAGCGTTACTGTTCCGATTATTCGCAACGGGCGGACAATCGGCGTAGCCGGAGTAGACCTTCAATTGGTTGAAATTCAGGCAATGATAGGCGACATAAAACCTTTTGGAACAGGATTTGCCGGATTGTACAGTCCTGAAGGAATGGTGCTTGCTTCTTTTAACCCCGATAAGGTTGGAAAAAACCTGCGTGAGGTTTCGGCTGATATGTACGGAGATCGGATGGATGTCTTGCTGAGAGCATTACACGACGGCAAAGTATTTGATGAAACAATTTTTTCCAAAGAGCAAGATGCCATGGTACTTACTGTAACTTATCCGTTCTATATTGGTAACTGCGAAGTGCCGTGGAGTGCTGTTACCATTGTACCGGAAGCCACTGTAATGGCAGGGGTTTACCGCATGATGACAGTTTTAATAATTCTAGGGCTTGCGATCCTTGCCGTTGTTACAATAATCATTATATTTGTATCAAAATCCATTACGGCTCCGCTTAAATCCATGGAGAAGGTCTTTGCGTTTATAGGTGACGGAGATTTTACCAAAACTGTCGAGGCTAAAGGCAATGATGAAATCGGTAATATCGGACGCGCTCTTAATATTACCGTAGATAAAATCAAGGGACTTATAAATGTTATTAAAGTGCAGGCTTCGGATCTTAAACAAATCGGCACAGATCTCGCGTCTAACATGAACGAGACCGCTGCCGCGGTAAACGAAATAACCGCCAATATTCAAAGCATCAAGGGACGCGCTATAAATCAGAGCGCGAGCGTTACAGAAACAAACGCTACAATGGAGCAGATAACTATTAACATCGGTAAGTTAAACGATCAGGTAGATAAGCAGACATCATCTGTTTCACAGTCTTCATCGGCTATCGAAGAGATGCTTGCGAATATTCAATCGGTTACTCAGACCCTGATGAAGAACATGGAGAATGTAAATCAGCTTGAAAACGCTTCCGAAGTCGGACGCACAGGTCTTCAGGAAGTATCGTCGGACATTCAGGAGATTGCCCGCGAATCAGAAGGCTTATTGGAAATTAACTCGGTCATGGAAAACATCGCGAGCCAGACAAACCTGCTTTCGATGAACGCGGCTATCGAGGCCGCGCACGCAGGTGAAGCCGGTAAAGGTTTCGCGGTTGTCGCAGACGAAATCCGCAAGCTTGCCGAAAGTTCAAGCGAGCAGTCAAAGACAATCAGCACAGTGCTTAAAAAGATTAAAGAATCAATCGACAAGATTACCGCGTCCACAGATAACGTTCTGCAGAAGTTTGAAACCATCGACGGCCACATTAAAACTGTAGCCGATCAGGAAGAAAATATCCGCAACGCGATGGAAGAGCAGGGACAGGGAAGCAAGCAAATCCTTGAAGCCATCGGAAATCTTAACGAAATTACAAGACAGGTAAAAAGCGGCTCACATGAAATGCAGGAAGGTTCCGGCGAAGTAATAAGGGAGGGAAAAAACCTCGAAATTATTACCCAGGAAATCACAGGCGGCATGAACGAAATGGCGACAGGCGCGGATCAGATAAATATCGCGGTACATCAGGTAAATGAAATAACTGTAAAAAATCATGAGAAGGTTGAAACACTGACGAACGAAGTCGCGCGCTTCAAAGTAGAATAGACAAATACGCTGATTTTACGCTTCTTTTTAAAAGACCGGCTTTGGCTGGTCTTTTTTTTCGATTTTTCTTGCCTCATATAAGACTATTTTCTTATTTTCATTGATATATACAAGTAAAAATGTGTAAAAAACAAGTTTTGGAGGTAAATGTATGAAGTTAAAATTCAAACTCAGTATCATGGTGATAGCTATTTTAGCAGTCGTGGTAACAGGAATTTCCATACTCCTGTTAAATAAAGCGTCAACAATTAGCATCGATCTGAACAGAAGCGTGATGAAATTTCTGTCAGGCGAGCAGGCTGAATACTGGAAGGGAAGGCGCGACGGTCATTTACGCATGATCAGCACTCTGGCTGATATTATGGCGGATTATTCGGGAATTCCTGAAAGGGAGAGGCGCGATACATATGATCGAATGCTCTTGGGTACATTAACTTCTCAGCCAAATGTTATGCAAATTTATACTGTTTGGCTGCCTGACGCGATTGACGGCATGGATTCGCAAATGATTGGGCGTCCTGGTTCCGCTTCATCCGGGCAGTACGCGATTTCTTATTCAAGAGAAAATGGCTCGATAGAAGCTGTCGTTTGTCCTCTTTTGGATTCAACAATGGTATGGCTTAACGGCCCCGGCTCAAGGCGGCCGTCTGTTCCGGATCCGTTCTTCAGAAATATTCAAGGTAAAAATATTTTGATGGTCAACATGGTTACTCCCATTATAAGCTCTGATACTGACAAGGTAGTAGGAGCCGTAGGTATGCTAATGGATGTTGAAATGATGCAGCCGATTGTCGAGGAAACCATTAAAGCCAATGATGTAATCGCGGCAATGGCGATTTACACAAATGACGGAACTATTTTAGCGCACGCGTATCCTGATCGCATCGGAAAAAATATGAAGGAAGCGGATACTGTTTACGGCGATTATATGGAAGAAGCGTTAAAAGCAGTCGCGAAAGGAGAAGTGTTTAATTGTTCCTCATATTCAGAAGTAATGGATATAACATTAGAAATATTTATGTCGCCTTTTAAAATTGGTAATTCGGATACAACATGGTCAGTAATGGTCGCGACAACAGACGATTATATTTTATCTGAAGTGCGCGAGATAACGCGGTTTACAATAATACTTGCGATAGTAATAATCGCAGCGATTGCTGTGATAATGTACTTTATTTTAAATATTACAATGAAACCGGTTGTGAAAGTCGCTGAGACTTTAAAGGATATCGCCGAAGGTGAAGGAGATCTTACGCGTATAATTCCTGAAAAGGGCAAGGATGAAATTACAGAGCTTTCGCGTTTCTTTAATCAGACCATAGCCAAAATCAGAAATCTTGTCGTTGTAATCAGGGATGAAGCGCAGAAATTATCAGGTGTCGGTTCAGAGCTTGCAAGTAACATGAATGAAACAGCCGCCGCGGTAAATCAGATAACGGCGAATATTCAAAGCATTAAGGGCAGGATTATTAATCAAAGCGCAAGCGTAAGCCAGACAAACGCTACAATGGAGCAGGTTACTGTAAATATCAACAAGTTAAACGATCATATTGAAGAGCAGGATAATTTCGTTTCTCAGGCATCCTCCGCCATTGAACAAATGGTTGCAAATGTTCAAACAGTTACAGGAACCCTTGTAAAGAACGGCGCCAATGTTAAGCAGCTCAAGGAAGCTTCAGAAGTAGGACATGACGGACTGCAGGAAGTTGCCGCTGATATAAATGAAATCGCAAGCGAATCAGAAGGTCTTATGGAGATCAATTCCGTGATGGCGAATATCGCAAGCCAGACTAATCTTCTTTCCATGAACGCGGCTATAGAAGCGGCTCACGCGGGAGATTTAGGCAGAGGTTTCGCGGTTGTCGCGGATGAAATTCGAAAGCTTGCGGAATCATCAAGCGTACAGTCCAAAACAATCGGAGCGGTGTTAAAGAAAATTAAAGGTTCCATTGACAAGATTACGTCTTCAACAGGAAATGTTTTAGACAGATTTGAAGCAATAGATACAAGTATTGAGACAGTAGCGCAGCAGGAAGATAACATCCGCACCGCGATGGAAGAACAGGGACAGGGAAGCAAGCAGATTCTTGACGGCATAGGAATGGTGAATACCATAACAAGGCAGGTAAAGACAGGCTCTTCACAAATGCTTGAAGGATCTCAGGAAGTTATCAGGGAAAGCCAGAATCTTGAGAAGGCGACTCAGGAGATTACATCCGGCATGAACGAGATGGCTACAGGCGCGGATCAGATTAATGTCGCCGTGAATCATATTAACGAAATAACCATAAGGAACCGCGAAGGAATTGACGCTTTAATAAGGGAGGTAGCGCGTTTTAAAATAGATTAATTTGACAAATTGAAAGGAAACTGTTTTTAAATCTGACCGCGGTCTCAGCGGTCAGATTTTTTTAAACAACGCCTAAATTAAAGTCTCCCTGAATTTTATATTGATTTTTATCCCTGTGGACAGTGAGGCAGCGCTCCGGAAAATGAACCGGTAAAAGTTCATTCACCTTCTTCGCGACGGTTTCAAGAATTTCATGGCGCGTATTTTCATCGACTTTATCTAACGTGGACATCGACATGTCTATGAGGTATCCGCGGCCTAAATCGGAACCGAAACCCGGCGTAAAGTTCGCTCCTATGTTAAAAAGACCGTCTGCTTCAGGATTGGAAGTTTCTCCGCGATGAGGCCGCACAGGATTCAGGCAGTATTTATCGCCGTAGAGGTCTTCAATGAAATCATCAACTTCGTCAAAGAGTTTTTTCATCCTGTCGTCAAATTCAGTCATTTTCGGATGCCACATAAAATTATAATATGACAAGAATGTATAACAGGCAATAGCCGCGTAATTACTGTTTAATATAAATATTGTATATTTTGCATTTATTAAAATACTACTATAAAACCTTTTAAACATTGTGTATAGTTAAAAGTAGAACAGGCAAGAAGGAGATAACCATGAAGAAAACTGCCGTTATATTAATGATTTTTTCCCTGATTTTGATATCGGCGTGCGATAAGGATTCAAAGAAAACAGGCGGGTTGTCTCAGGGAGAAGAGGGGAGCGCGTCTTCTTCGTTTGTAAAAAAGTTTTGGGATGTTATGTATCTTGACGCTCCCAAAGTGTCTGTTCACAATACGCTGAGCGGGCTTCTTGGAAACAATTATAATATAGAAGACATCGATGAACTTATAAAAGTTATAAATAATTCTGTTCCGAATAAAGGAAAATGGTCGTTTGAAGAAATTTTATACGATATAGGCGGAGAATATTACGGCGTAAGTTATTTATACGACGCAAACGGAAAATATCTTTTTGTAACAGAATTGGAATATTTCGGCTCGGGTTCAAGCTGGGTTGGAGCTCTTACCTATATTTTTGACACGGAATTAATTGTAAATATTTCCAAAGAAAATATCATGGATACTTCTGATCCTGTGTTTGTTAAGCTTGTCACGTCTTTTTTGGAAAAGGATGACGCATATCCTATGCTGGAAAAAGAAACATTAATTGATTCCATATACGGTTTTTATTTTGAACTGTTTTATGATAAAAACGGAGTCGGCCTGTTATGGAACGAGGGAACAATAGGCGCAAACGCGTTAGGCACAATAACAGTTGTTATTCCATTTTCCGATATTGAGCGATTCCTGACAAATACCGGGAAGGAAGCGTTTAAGCAGAATTAATATTTGCTGAAAATGTCGTTTAAAATATCATCTGTAGACGAGTCAATTTGAGTTTTAATTCTGGCTTTAATCTGTTTTTTCATGGAGTTGGGCAAACGCGGAAAAATGTTTTCTGTTTCAATAATTGTATTTTCTTCAGAGCCTTTAAAAAAATGGTATGTTTCCATTCGCAGAATTTTTGCAATCTTGTCTATCAATTCCATTGAGGGGAATTTGCGTCCTGTTTCAATCTGTCCTATATAACTTGGCGCAGTATCACAGAGTTCTGCCAGTTTCATCTGCGACAGACCTTCTTTCTTGCGGAATTCTCTTAAATTTCTGATAAATATCTGTTTCGAACTCATTTATTATGCTAGTGGTTTAAAATAATGGCCTGCAATTACCTATTGGCTATGATAGCAGACTGTACAAAAATTACCAAATAGCATATATTTTATAAAGAGTATTTTTTATTATTCAAGGTATTTTTTTAACAGTTACAGCATACCAGAGAAAAGTTTTCCTGCGTTTTCAATGTCTTTATTAAGGTAAATTGATTTATGAGTTTTATTTCGAATATTAAGAGGTTTTTTCAAACCAGAGATGAACTTTCTCTTCTCAATATTAGAAAAGAACTGTGGTTTCTGCTTTTAATTTATCCTGTCACCGTTATTTTGGGTGATGCGCGTTATTACGATATGGAAATTAACGTGCTGGGTTTTGAATCTTACGAATGGATGCTGTATCCTCTGGGTTTTGGCTGGCTTGTTTTGGTCTTTACTCCAAAGCAGTTTATTGTTCCGCTTCTTAAAATTGCCGCCGTTTGCTGCGCCGTCTTGATTCCGTTTCAATTTTTGCTTTCCGGCGATATTGCGAAACTTTCCGTGTTTATGGCTTTCCAGTTTTTCAACGGCGTCTGCGCAGGCTGTGCTTTTTCGCTTTTCTGTTTTAAATTAAATAATGTTGAACGTCTTTTTGGAATCGCCATGATCATTTTTTATTACAGTCTTTACTATACCGTTTACAGGGCTTTTCCCGCGGTGCAGTTTGCATATAATACATGGGGCAGCGTTCTTTTAACAGCGTTCTACCTTGTAATGGTTTTTATACTATGCGGAAAATTAAAAGAGAAAGTCTTTGAAGACGGCGAAGCGGCAGAATTCGCAGGCGCGGATGTCAGCTTAACTTCGGGAAAAGAAACGAAAGTTGGAATTGTTATCGTGCTTCATATTGTCTATTACTCAATCATGTGCATGATCAACTATCTTGAAGGCTCTAACAATTTAATTTTTAGTCTTCCTTTTGGATCTGGCCAGTTTACAGGCATTGTTTTAATCATTTTAATTATGCTGATTCTTAACCGCAACTCTCTTTATATATGGCTTATGTATCTTGTTTTTACATTTGCCGGCATGTCTATTGTAAATTACGACGCGAGAGCGGCCCAAATCGCGGGTTCTTATCTTTACGGCATAGGAGACGGTTTTGGTTACTTTATTATTTATTATTTTTGTTCGGGAGCCATTAAGAAAAGCAAGTCATTTAAAATGCACAAGCTCTTTTGCCTGATTATTTTTATTGAATACTTTTTAATCTCGGGTATTTTCTCCGTAGCTGTCGGCTTATATAAAGGACCTTTACATAACATAGCTCTCGGGGTTGTGCTTGCATTATGCTCATTTTGTTTTCTTATTATACCCTATTTGCAGAAAAATCTTTTTACAAAGGACTGGACAGACGGGTTTCATTTAAAAAATATACCCGAATATTCCCAGGGGCTTATGGAAACGGACGCCATCAATATTACTGAACATCTTAATATGACAGAAAGAGAGCATGAAGTTTTTACCATGCTTCTGGCAGGCAGCGCGCCTAAAGAAATCGCCTATACCCTGAAAATCAGTTACGATACAGTTAACTTTCACATTAAGAACCTGTACCGGAAACTGGATATACAGAGCAGATCAGAATTATTTGCAAGGTATAAGAAATAGGCTATAACCTATTGATAAATTTTACAGGGAATGATAGTAATAAATATGATAAATTTTGGCTTTGCGATTTTTGACAAATCCGTTAATTCTGTCGGCGAAGCCGCTGTTTATATGGCAAAAGACGGCGATAAAACAATCATAATTATCATTGGCAAAAACAGCGCCGGATTTAAAGCCGTTGACATCGGCGACGGGAAATTCCGCGCCGAACTTACCCATGAAAACGCCGTTGTTTTGCGGAAACACTTTCCATGGACGGCTCCGGTCCGGGGTTTGCATAAATTCATGAGTTTCGGCCTTGGAGACAGGCTTGGCATAGCGGCCCTTGGGCATATCGATCTGTTTAAAAATAAAGATGTTTTTCCCGTATTTGCCCAGCAGTCTGTCCGCGAGTTAAAATTTACAGGCCGCACGTACGATGACGTGCTGGACGCCGTTACTTTCGCCGTGTTCCGCGAAGGATATAAAAAAGGGTACGGCGCCGACGGAGATCACTTAAAGACGAAGGAAGATGTAGAACTTGCTCTTTCTTACGGTTTTACAATGATAACCCTTGACTGTTCCAATCATATTAAAAAAAATGTAACGGCGCAAAACGCTCCCGCGCTTCCCCAGAAATATATTGATAAATATCTCAGCGAAGAATTTGACATCGAAGGCATCCCGCTTGTTTTTTCGAAAGAGGAGCTTGCGATCTGCGTGGAGATTTTCGAAGGAGCGATTTCTTTTGCGGAGGAAATTTATAACTTTATTAACGACAGCAAGCATGAAGCCGATTTGGAGATTTCGTTAGATGAAACTGAATTAAGCACGACGCCGCTTCAGCATTATTTTGTCGCCCGTGAACTTTTGGACGCAGGTATAATTTTTTCAACGATAGCGCCGCGGTTCTGCGGAGAGTTTCAAAGAGGGCTGGATTATTCAGGCGACAAGGCGCAGTTTGAAAAAGAGCTGAACGTACACGCGGCAATCGCGAGAAGCCTTGGGTACAAATTGAGTTTTCATTCAGGCTCGGATAAATTCAGCATATTCCCGATCATCGGGAAGGTGACGCGCGGTAATTTCCATATTAAAACTTCCGGAACAAACTGGCTGGAAGCGATGCGCCTTGCGGCTCTTAAAGAGCCGGCTCTCTACCGCGAGATTCACAGTTATGCGCTTTCCGTATTTAATGAAGCTAAAAAAATTTATCAGGTAAAGGCAGACACCGCAAAAATTCCTGATATTTCCGCGTTAAAAGACGAAGAAGTATCAAAACTCTTTAACAATAATGATGTCCGCCAGTTAATCCATGTAACTTACGGCCACATATTAAATTATAAAAATTCAAGCGGCTCATTTGTGTTTAAGGACAGGCTGTTTAATTTGTGGCTGAAGTACGAAAATGATTACAGAAGCGCGCTTGTAAAGCATATAGGAAAGCATCTGGAATTACTGGACAGCTCAAAAAAATAAAATTTATAAAGACAGGAGAATGTATGGCTAAATCATCACTTAGAATGCGCGGTCTTAACATGGGCGGATGGCTCAGCCAGATCGACGCAATTCAGGAAAAAGACCCTCAAAAATTTCCCGGAATCGATAAACACATGGAAACTTTTATTCAGGAAGACGATTTTAAAAATGTAAAGTCATGGGGTTTTGATCATGTGCGTGTCCCCGTTGATTCATATCTTTTTTTTACAGATGACGACGAGCTTTTAAAAGACAGGATAACGCATCTTGATAAAGCCGCGGAGCTTTCCAAAAAGAGCGGCCTTAGTATGATACTGGATCTTCATGAGTGTCCGGGACACGATTTTTCAGAGGCGACCAAAACTCCAATTCAAAAACTTTTTGTCGAAGGCGACGATACCTACATTAAAAAAACAGAAAAAATCTGGGCATGCCTTGCAGAGCGCTACAGCGGGGATGAGCATGTGCTTCTTGAAACATTAAACGAACCTGTGGCTCCTACACCAGAGATTTGGAACAGTATTAAAGACAGATTCTGCCGCGTTATAAGAAAATACGCTCCCAAATCTACAATAATAACAGGTTCCAATATGTGGAATTGGCCTGATATGTTTTCTTCGCTTACGCCTTTTGACGACGACAATATTATCTACAGCGTGCATTTTTATGAACCGCTTCTTTTTACCCATCAAAAAGCGCCGTGGATGACGGCAAAAAGCCCGGAAATTCAAATTGAAAGAACTTATCCCGGCGATTACGGAGACGGTTTTATCCGCAAATATAATTTTGTGCAGTCTCCGGGAAAATGGGACAGGAAAAGAATAGCGAAAGAATTTGAGCCTGTAAAAGCTTTCAGCATGAAGTACGGCGCGCCCGTTATCTGCAATGAGTTCGGCGTTTATACGCCGGTTGAACTGGACGCCCAGCTGCGCTGGTACACGGATTTGCTTTCTGTTCTTAAAGAAATGTGGATAGGTTTTTCATACTGGAACTATAAAAACCTCGACTTTGGAATAATATCTAAAGGAGAGAGTCTTCATGAAAACCTTCCGCAGTACAATAACAAAGAGAGAATTAATAACCCCGTGCTTGAAGTTTTAAGAAAATATTAAATTTATCTTCTTTCTTCAAATCTGTATATAATTTCCTCCCTGTCACGAAAATTATTTTCCCAGTTAATGGGTATGCTATTTTCCATTATTTCGATTGTAGGTTTTGAACCGAAAGGAATTCTTGGAAAATCCTTCCTTACAGAATGCATAAAACCTGCAACAATGGCGTTTTGCCCCTCATTACTCAAAAACCAGTCGACGATTGCCTGCGCCGCCTGCGTGTTCCTGTTGGCGCTCCAGTAATTGTTGATGATCATTATAGTGGAAGGAATTATTATTGTTCCATCCGAAGGATAAATAACTTCAAGGTTAGAGCCCGCCATGCGTCTTTGTAATATAGATTCTTCAAGAATCATTATTACCTTGTACTCGCCGGTTTCCAGTTTTCTTACAGCTTCGTCAGTGCCGTATTCAATTTGAACTCTCTGAGCAGCTAACGCGTCAAAATATTCGTAGCCGTATTTATCCCTGAGAGCCGTAAGCGTCGACATGGAAGTGCCCGAGACATTTGGATTTCTCATGGAGAGAGCGCCTCTTACTCTTGGATCATGCGCAAACTCATAAAATGAATTCGGAACGCTGTTTCTCTGATTCCTTGCGGGATTGTATGCCAAAACCATATTGTTGATCCTTACAGGATACCAGTAGCCTTCATGATCATAATCAAAAGCAAGATTGGACGCTTCTTTTGACATATATGAATGAAGCATGCCCATGGCTTTTAATTCAAGAGTATAGGCAGGTTCCGCTACCATTAATATATCGCAGCCAAGCCTGCCTTTGCCTTTTTCGACAGAAATCATGTGTTTAAGGCGGCCTGTTCCGCCGTAAACAAATTCAATATTGCATTTTGGAAATTTTCTCTGTAAATCCACCGTTACGTTTTCAATTACATTTTCATACATTGATGTATAAATCCTTATGTTTCCTGACGGCTCCTTGTCTTTATTTCCTGAAGCGAAAACAAAAGGAATTGTTAAAATAAAAAAGCTTAATAAACTAATAAATTTTTTCATGCGTTTCTCCTGAATTTAAATTAAAATCGGGCTCTATTACCCATTTAAATTTTTCCGGGTTCTGTATGGGATTTCTGATTTCCATGGAAATAACCGCAGACCCGTTAAAATCCGTTGCGTAAGTTTCTGTGCGGCATATCATATTTATGCCTTTTTTTAAATTAAGATTTAAATCTCCGCCTGTATAATAATAATACTGGCCTGATATATACCCGTGTCCGGCTTTTCCCGTTATTGTGCAATCCTTGTTTACATAAATGTATAAAATTATTTCGCACGTTATTAAGGTGTCTGTTCCGTATATTCTTTGCCTGTCAAGAAGGCCGGCAGGATCGCCTCCGGAAAGCGCTTCAAGCAGAATTAAATTGCCTTTAACTGATGAATCGCTGATGTTAACATCCTTCCAGTAACTTGAAAATAATAATTTAAAATTATTAATGTTAGGATAATTCCAGTCGTACAAATCGTTTTGTTCATCAAGATTAAAATAATCAAGATTTAAAATGCCGTTAGTTATTTTTCCCGAACCTACAGGTTTTGATACAATATTTTCTGTTCCTGTTAAATCAACATAAGGCGCTAAAACAAGCGCGTATAAATCGCGATTTTCGCCGTATTTAATATATGCCTGGCTTATTTTTCTTGCCTGCCTGTTTCGCGTCCACACCTGCTGATTGTCAATAAAAAGCGTATTGCTCAAATACGGAACTTCACCTTCAATGACAGGTTCAACATCGCAGTTTGTCAAAGAAAAAAATAACACGGTTAATGCAAAAGCAAAAAATGTAAATTTGGCGGTATTTGTCATTTACATTTCTCCTTTTTTAGTATCCTTAAGCGAAGACTCGGTTTCTACTCTAAAAAGAATAATTTCGACTCTGCGGTTAAGACCTGCGTAAGTTGTATTTGAACCTGATATTTGATTTGTCCCGCCGTATCCTTTGGTAGTCATTCTTGAATCAAGAGCGTCTTCGCCTTCGCCGTAAATATCAAGGATTTTATCCGCAACCGCGTCCGCGCGCAGAAGGCTCATTTCGGTTAAAGATTCAATTTCATCTTTGTTTCCCGAGACAGGATTGGCATGACCGTGTAATATAATAAAGAGTTCTTGATCTTCTTTCAGCATAGCCGCAGCGGCGTCAACAATATTATTATTTGTTTTTTTCTCCTCCGGTTTTAAATCCGTTGTGCCTCCTGCGCCGTGATCTCCGTTAAATTCGCTTGAATCTCCCGCGAATAATATAAACTCAATATTCTGAATGTTTATAAATTGGAGCAAAACTTCCGGTGGAAGAATGTTGTCGATATAAACATATTCAGGAGGCGTTTCAATATATTCATAAATCGTATTGTAAATTATATCGTAAATTATTCTTTCTTCTATGATTGTTTCATATACAAGCAGAGGAACATCTTTTATAATGGCGACATACTCGTAATCCGGCTCTTCCTCTACCCACCATTTTTCCATAATGGGATTTTCTAAGTTACAGGCGGGAAAAAAAGCGCATGTTAAAATTATTACGGCGGTAAATAAGGAAATTACAACTTTACTATATTTCATATTTTACTCCTTTTAGTCTCTATTTGGATCGAATTGTATTACCATTAATTCGACGCGGCGGTTTCTGTTTCTTACATCCCATTCGTTTGTGGCGGTTCTTGTGCCTCCGAAAGCGATAATTATAATCTGCTCTTCTTTTACGCCGCGTTCCCGGAGCTTGTCCGCGACAACATTCGCGCGCATTGTGCTTAGAGAGAGAAGATCGTCAGCTTCGCTGACGCTTATGGTATGCGGATTTGCGTGTCCTTCGATTCTTACCCTGTAATTGGGATTTTCTTTTAATACAGAAGCTGTCAGGTTTAATACAAGTTCGTTAAGCTGCTGCGCGTCACGATCAATTCCGATATTGTATCTTCCGATGTCCGGCCCGAAAATAATAAAATCTATCGACGAAATTGTAATGCTGTTTACAATATTATTAGCGGCGACAGTCCTTATTACTTCCCTGTATTCCGTGTTGTTGTATACTTTTTGCGGCAGAGGAAACTTGTATCCGGCTGTTACAGAAAATCCGGCAATATGAGGATAACCGCCGCGGATCATTCCTTCCAAATGCCATCTGGGAGTAAGCGGAACAGTAACTCCTAAAGCCGCGTCGGCAAGAATGGAACCGCGGGTTTCCGTTACGTCGTCAATGGGAATATTGTTTCCCTTGTACGCCGCAAGAAGGCCAATCCCTCCCTGAATAAAAACTTTGGTCTGTTTTTCATATTTTCCAAACCGCAGAAAATTCCAGCGCAGATAAACTTGTCCTTCAAAGGTTAAAATTTCATCCGTGCTGTAATTGATGCCTGTTTTGCTTCCAACCATCAGAGCAGGAGAAAGCCAGAGTTTTGGATCGATTATCAGCTGGAATGACTGACCGTGAACAAGAATATTACTCATTCCGATTCCGGCATCCAAAGACCAGAAATCTCCGGCCGGAAAATCATTCTGGGCATACGCTGCGTTTACTTTTATAAAAATTAATAAAAGTAAAATAATACATTTTTGACAGGAAATTTTCATATTCATTCCTTTTTAAAAAATATTTATAAATAAAATTATATATGTGAATAAAATTATTAAAAGTTTTTTTAGTATATTTTGTTTTATATTGTCATACAAATTAAAATAAAATAACAATTCGCTGTAAATTGTAAGCCCTGAAAAAATTATAATTTTATATCTTGAAAAAAAATCAAAATGGAGTTATCATTCTTGTATTAAGGAGATAACAATGAATTATTTAAATTTTGACAGAACTGCCGCTTATAAGAAACTTGCCGATTACGCAAAAAACACGAATTTTAATTTTAAAAGAAAACTTGACGCAAAAAGAGTAGGAGAGTGCGTTGCTCCAATGGCGGAGGGCCTTAATTATTCATGGGCCGCCAAAGCCGTTAACGAAGAATGCGTAATGTTACTGCAGGAGCTTTCCAAAGAAACGGAGCTTATTGCAAAATATAAAGCTCTCCTTAACGGAGAAATGATGAATACAGGCGAAAAGCGCAAGGTTTTGCACCATCTGCTGCGCGCAGAGCAGGGGCAGCCCGTTATTGAAAATGGCAAAAATATCGGCGATTTTTACCGCAAGGAACTTGAAAGGCTCTGCGATTTTGCGCAGGCAGTTCATGAGGGAAAGTTTAAAGGTTCAAAAGGAAAACAGTTTACAACTGTCGTTCAAATTGGAATCGGCGGCTCGGATCTTGGGCCCAGGGCTCTTTATCTTGCGCTTGATAACTGGGCTGTTGCAGAAGGCAAGAAACGCATGGACGCGAAATTTATTTCCAACGTAGACCCCGATGACGCTTCAGCCGTTATTTCTTCATGCGCGCTTGATCAGTGCCTTTTTATCCTTGTGTCAAAAAGCGGCACAACCCAGGAGACGCTTTCAAACGAACTTTTTGTAAAGGATAAATTAACAAAAGCCGGCCTTGACCCAAGCAAACACATGATTGCGGTAACAAGCGAAACAAGTCCTCTTGCGCGTAACAGCGCTTATCTGGATTCGTTCTATATCGATGATTATGTCGGCGGCCGTTATTCGTCATCATCGGCTGTCGGCGGCTGCGTTTTATCTCTTGCCTTCGGACCTGACGTATTTAAATCTTTCCTGAAAGGCGCCGCCGAGGCAGACAAGATTGCTTTAAACGAGGACATTTTAAAAAATGCCGCTTTACTTGACGCTTTAATCGGAGTTTGGGAGCGTAATTTTTTACACTATCCGTACACGGCAGTGCTTCCGTACAGTCAGGCGCTTAGCAGATTTCCCGCTCACCTTCAGCAAATGGACATGGAATCAAACGGAAAGAGGGTAAGCAGAAGCGGAGAGCACATTAATTACAGCACAGGTCCTGTAATCTTCGGGGAGCCCGGCACTAACGGGCAGCATTCCTTTTATCAGCTGCTTCATCAGGGGACAGAGGTTATTCCTCTTCAATTTATCGGTTTTACGGAAAGCCAAAGAAATGACGACGTAACGGTTGACAATTCAACAAGCCAGACAAAATTAGCCGCGAATCTTGCCGCTCAAATTGTAGCTTTTGCAAAAGGACAGGAAAGCGAAGACAGCAACAAAGACTTCCCGGGCGGGCGTCCGTCAAGTTTAATTTACGGAAAGCGGCTTACTCCGGGTGCGCTGGGCTGTCTTCTTGCACACTTTGAAAACAAGGTTATGTTTCAGGGTTTTATCTGGAACGTAAACAGCTTTGATCAGGAAGGCGTGCAGCTTGGTAAAATTTTAACCAAGAAAGTTCTTTCCGCGAACTTTGGAGACGATGCGCTGGAAGCTTACAGTAAAATACTTGGAGTTTAATTGAATTAATGAATAAAAAAATAATTTTTATTATTATGTTTATTCTATTAGTTCAAACCGTTTATTCGCAGAAGTTTGACACACAGAAGTATAGCAGCTCTGATAATATCACTGATGTATCGATCAGGATTGTCTGGCCTCAGCTGTATTATCCGGAGTTGATGATTTTTGCAAATATCGGTTACGGTTTTAATTTTCCTGTTATGCGGAATTTTTTCTCGGTTGGTTTTTATATTGACGCGGGGGTAGGCGCCGACTGGCTGGCGTTGTTTTCAAATGACAATTATAACAATTATGAATACGGCAGGGACAGAAGTAAGATATATAATCAATTCGGCGCGAATATAGGATTGCGCGCGTATAGTTTAATTGAACTTGGCATAATGAATTTTACCTTCTTTGCGGGATACAGCGCTATTTTCGGGCAATTGGACAGAAGAGCGCCGGCCATAATTCACAACCCTGTAGCCGGCGCTTCGTTGATTTTTAAATGGATAGGTTTGGAATACTGCTGGTATATTCCCGTTTACCAGCCCGCTAATGTGATGTTTCATCATATCTCCATCGTATTCAGAGCCGGAGAACTCTTCTAACTTGTCAGCTTCATTAAAAATTCAAGGAACTGCATAAAAAATTGCGGCGTCAGGCGGTCCGGCGTGTCTGCCGGAGTATTCATATTTTTCCATGTCGCCGGAAGCGATTTTCGTTCCGCGGAATTTTTAATGCCTCCCGAGATAATTAATTTTACAAACTCGGGGCGGCTTCTAAGAAGAGCTTCGTATTGCTGGGCCTCATCGGAGGGAAGCAGTGTAATAGTCTGCGCGGCAAGGCCTGAGCGCAGAAATCCCATGTCGTCGCAGAATGGTATGGGAGCAAGCAGTATTTTTTCAAGACGCAGCTCATGCGCTGTTTTAAGAGCGTGAGATCTAAGCTGCTGGATGTCTGTTTTTAATTTCATAACATTCTGGTTATCGCTGATTCCCAATATTGAATCCGCCAAATTGGAAAAGATAAAAGTGTCTCCCGTGCCGCACGCGTCAAAGTTAAAAATTTTCGCTTTTTCAAGACCCCATGCTCTTAATTGTTTCGCAAGGGCGAAAGAACCCTGTTTTTCAAAACTTTCACCCGGCTTTATTTCTTCTTTATCTGTAAAAATAATAATCCAGTTTTCGGTATATTCTTTAGCCATCATCATTGCGGCGTTCAAAAGGTGAAAGACAGCAATGCTGTTGTCGTTTGCTCCCGGGCTTCCGTCGACGCGATCGTAGTGCGCGACAAAAATATACGGAGTTTTTCCCATGAAAGGAAGACCGCTCCCAAGGGGAAGAGGCAGTTTTTTTCCCGGCGGAAAAATTAGAAAGTGCTTGTTTTTGTCGATGTTAAAGACAAGCGAGTTAAGCTTGAGCTTTTCGACTGTGCTCAAAAGAGTTTTAAATCGATCTACTTTTGACGCGATAAAATAGGAAAAACGATCGTAGGGGCTTTTCTTTTGCCAGTCATCTGCAAACGGTTTCATTTTAATTCCTCTGCTTCAAATAAATTAGAAGGAAAATCAAATTCCTTTTGAGCTTCTATTATCTTTAATTCTACAAATTGCGGCGTAAAGTGCGGCACAGCTTCCCGGACAGGAGAATCTTTTTCATGTTTTAAGCTTGCTTCCAAAATATTAAAGACGGATGACGTGCAAAGTTCCAATGATTTTTTAATATCTTTTGTTTCCAGAAAACGGGATAAAAATACGGCAGTTGTCATATCACCTGTTCCCGCCGCGCTGTCTCCCAAAGGAAGTTCAGGCGTTGATGTTAAATAAATATTTTTTTTATCGGAAGCAATCATGCCAATAACACCCGGCTTTTCTTTAAAACTTGTTACAAGCACAATGGAAGGGCCTTTTTCGTGAAGAATTTTTATGGCTTTAAGCGCGTCATCAATTGAATTAATACTAACGCCTGTCAGCGTTTCAAGCTCAAATTGATTAGGACAGGCAATGTCGGCGAGCGGGAGCAGTTCATTTTTAAACATGCCGGGAATGTCAGGTTTTACATAAAAGCCGCGGCCTGTATCCCCCATCACAGGATCGCAGGCGTACAAGGCGTTTTTAGAATATTTTTTAACTTTTTTTACGGCTTCTATAACAGCCTTGCCTGCCGCTGCGTCTCCAAGGTAGCCTGACAACACAGCGTCGCAGGCTTTTAATGCGTCTCTTTCTTCAAGCCCTGTTACAAGCTCAGAAATAAGCGCGGGGTCTGTTACCCTGCCTCTCCATGCGCCGTAGCCGGTATGGTTGGAAAAATCCACGGTGTTAACAGCCCACACAACATGCCCAAGACGCTGCATTGGAAAAACAGCGGCGGTATTACCGGCATATCCGTAAACAACATGAGATTGTATTGATAAAACCGCCATTTCAGCCTTTAACCCCTTTGCCTTTAAATAATCTGCCCAGTAAAAAAGCCAGAAACCTCAAGAATTTTCCCTGACTCTGTCCATATTTCACAGAAAAATCCCTGGCTGCCTGCGAGAGCGAGTACGCGCCGTATTTCTTTTTAAGGAAATCCCAGTGCTTTATTATCCACACGTACAAATCGGCTTCTGTTCTTCCCGGAAAATTAACAAGAAGCCATTGCTCTCTTATGATCGATATAACGGGATAGTATACATTGTTATACCATGAAACAATGGCGTTATTGAATAGTATTTCTTCCTCAATATCTTCATTTAAATAATATTTATGAACCAGTATATGATTATATATTACATCGTAGCGGCCCGGGGAGCTGAAGTTTAATTCCCAATAATCTGTAAGATCTCCGAACAATGTTTCCGCGTAAAAAACATTTTTCTCATATTTTATCAGTGATTCCCTTAGTTCATCCGTCGTCATAGAAGGTTTTATGTTAATTTCCGTGGAAAGGCTTATAACCTCCGCGTCAATAAATTCCACTCCCTGCGTTTTTGCGACAGATACCCTGTGATTGCCGTCGCGGACAAAATAAACGCCTCCGATTTCGTACAATAAAATCGGAGGGAGAATAATGTCTCTTATGTGGGCTTCGTCGACTCTTTGCCAGCGGTGGCGCATATGCTCTCTTTTCGGAAGAAAGAATTTATTAAAATCGTGATATCTTCCTTCGCTGCCAACGACCAATTTTATCGGCACCGTCTGATTTCCCATATAAACTTCGTTTTTGGGTTTTAAAATATCCTTAACGTCATTAAAAGAAAGCAGTCTGTCGCGGTCATTATTTAAAAAATTCTGAAGCTGCGAAAGAACGGCTTTGCCTCTTGCTCTTGAAAAATCTTCAGAAGCCTTTTGAGTTACCGCGTCTATTATCATTTTAATCTCCCAGCTCTACAACATAATGGCTGAAAGCGTTTACTACTGTTGTATTTTTCCATTTTGTACAGCGAATATCCGCCAAATCATACAAATGAATATGACCGTGGACCAGTAATTTTGGTTTAAACGCCCTCATAAACCACAAATAAGCCTTAAAACCAAGGTGACATTTATCTTTCTTGTCATGAATGCCTCTGGGGGGAGCGTGAGTCAGAAGAACATCGACAAATCTGCCGCGAAAAAGGCGGTTCCATAAAAGACGCGGGATCAATTTGATTATTTCTATGTACATTTCAAAATCGGTAAATTGATTTAAGCCGTTATTATAGCGCATTGAACCGCCCAGGCCTGCGATGATAAAGTTCCCCTCCCTTTTTATTTTTGTCCCAAGATAAACAGCTCCGCAGCCCATATAATCACTTTCTTCCTGCAGCAGCGGCATATTCCATGGTTTTTTATAATGACGCAGGTCTTCGACATGGTGATTGCCAAAAACAAAAAAAAGCGGTTTATTTAAGTTAGATATAATAAAATCAAGGTAATCCAGCGGAAGGTCTCCGGCGGCAAGTATCAAATCTATGCCGGAAAAACGCTCTTTTATCTGCGGAGAGTAGACTTGAGGGTCAATTTGGTCTGAAATACAAAGTATTTTCAATGCTTGGTCCTTTTTGTCGATAATGTGTATGTAATATATATTTATATTAACAATATTAGTGTATATTAGATATAGTAGGAAGGTGAAAATGCTGAAAAAGTACATTGTTGCTTCGATTTTGCTGTTTTTAGCTGCCTTTTGTTATGGACAGACAAATTTTAGCAAAGGTGAAGATCTCCTAATGCAAAACAGCCCTTCGCAGGCAGTGGTTTTCCTTGAAAGAGCTCTTGCGGAAGACCCGGCCAACACAATAATTTATCTCTACCTTGGCATAGTTTATGAGCAGTTAAACAGGGCCGATGAAGCCATTGCCCTTTACAGACGGGCACTGCCTATCGCAGGCAGCATGTCGGCAAATGTGGCGACCAATCTTGGAAATGTTTATTTTATGAAGGGAAACCACGAACTTGCCGAGCAGTTCTATACTCAGGCTATTAACCATAATTCTGTTTATTCAAGCGCGTTTTTGGGAAGAGGAAATACACGCGTTAGATCCGGGCAGCTTACAAACGCTGTTGTCGATTATGAACGGTATTTGATTCTGGAGCCGGGTTCTTCACAGCGTGATAGTATTCAGCAGATGATTGTCCTGATTCGCGCAGAAACCGCGGCGGAAGAGATGAAGAGAGTTATCGCCGAAGAAGAGAAGCGAAGGCTTGAAGAAGAGCGGCAGAGATTATTGGATTCCGTTTCGGCGTCTCTTCAGTCTCTAGGTGATTCCAGTAAAGGCATTTCTTCCGGCGCAGAGAGCGTAGAAAATTACGAAGGTGAATTCGAACTTGATTGATATAAGTTGGAGGGGGTTTGATGTCAAATAAACAAAAAATAATTTTATTTTCAGCTATTGGATTAATCGTTATTGCCGTCGTCGTTATTATTTTAATGATGACCTGCGCAAAGGATGATTCACAGTCCGCGGCCGCGGATATTGAAAGAGCCAATACTCTGGCTCTTGCCAGAACTTACGCTGAAAACGGCGACTTTGAAATGGCAAAGAGGCTTCTTAACGATCTTTTAATTAAAAACGGAAGCGACGATGAAGCGCTTGCCCTGTTAAGCGCTATTCTTAACACGGAAAAAAGCGGCGTAAGCGGCTCGGACGCTCTTCTTGAGGAATTACGCAGACAATATGAAGCGCTCGCTTCAAATATGAACAGACCTGTAATAGTTCAAACTACGGGCTATGCGTCAAATCAAAATTCATCTTCCCCAAGCCTTGATGATGAAGCTGCGGCTTCGCGAAGGGCCGCGCAGGAAGCCGAAGAAGCTAGAAGAAAGGCGCAGGAAGAAGAACTCGCCAAAGCAAGCCGCGAAATGCAGGAAATAATGAGGCGCGTTAACAATCTTGTGGCCGACGGTAAAGCAAGGATTGCTTCGGGCGATCTTGCCGGCGGCACGCAGTTATTTAACGAAGCAAGAAGACTCATTCCGGCAGGTGAAACTCGCTTTGAATCGCAAAAGTTAGCTGAAATGGCCGACGCGTTCTATGATTACAGCGCCGCGAATCCGAATACCCCGTCCGGAAGGGAAGCTCTGGCAAACGCAACGCAATACGCGAATGACGCGGTCAGTAAAGATCCAACCCAGGCTCTGCCGCATTTTATTCTGGGAAAAATTGCGCGTGACGCAAATCAGATTGACAGGGCTGTCAACTCGATGAGAGAGGCGGCCCGCCTTGATCAGAATAATTATATATATCAGCACGAATTCGGAAGAGTGCTTTTTATGTCAAGACGTTATGCCGAGGCAAGAGACGCTTTCCTGAAGGCGACAACTATTAATCCTAATTTTGAGCCGTCATGGTATAATCTTGGGGGAACCTACCGCGCGTTAAACCGCCTTGATGACGCTCTCGCGTCGTACAGGGAAGCGGTCGCGATAAAAGCCGATTACTTCGCGGCTCACAGAGAAATCGGAAGAATACTCGTTATCAAGGGAGACGCAAGAGGAGCTGTTCAATCGTTTACAAAAGCTTTGCAGCACAGTCCGAATGATTATTCTACGTTATGTGAATTAGGCGCGGCTCACGGGCAGGCGGGAAATCATGTGGAAGCTGAAAATATATTTACAAGAGCATTGTCGATAAATCCTTCCGATCCCCAGACAAATTATAATATGGCGGTTGTCAAACTGGAACTTAAGAAAAACAATGAGGCAATTAATTACGCAAAACTTGCGGTTGACTCGTCTCCCAATAACGCCATTTATGTGTATACGCTCGGGCTTTCGTGCGAAGCGATAGGCGCTTCCGAGCAGGCGATTACGGCGTATAAAAGAGCCGCAACGCTTGACTCGAAATATCTGCGGCCAAGAATCAACCTTGGAAGCATGTATCTTACGGCTGGAAATTATAACGAAGCCATACATTATCTTAACGAAGCTTACGCTGTAGAGCCCGCCAACTTTGAAGTAAATAATAATTTGGGCGCCGTTTACGCGAAACTTGATAACTGGTCATACAGCATCGTTCATTATGAAAGAGCACTGGCTTCCAAATCAAATGACGCTACGGTGAGATTTAATCTTGCGCGCGCTTACGCCGCCTCGGGCGATCATCTTAAAGCGCAAAGCTCATATCAGCAGGTGCTGCGCCTTGCGCCCGACAACTGGGACGCGATGTATGAACTGGGAATGACATGCGTAAAACTGGGCTTAAGCTCCGAAGCAAAGCAGTATTTACAGGATTTAATAAGCCGCAACCCGAATTATTCCGGCCGTTCTGAAGTAGAAAGTATATTGAGAAGTTTATGAACGCGATAATAACAGTTGTCGGCACGGATAAGGTTGGAATAATAGCGAAGGTTTCAGCGTTTTTGGCGGAGAGGAGCATCAACATAGAAGATATATCGCAGACTGTTTTAAGCGGAAACTTTGTAATGATGATGATGGTCAGCCTTGGCTCAAGTCCGAGAGCGCTTGAAGAAATAAAAAAAGAGCTTGATACTCTTGGAGATACGTTAAATGTCAGCATCAGCCTGATGCATGAGAAAGTTTTCTCTGCGATGCATAGGATTTGAAATGCTTTTTACGCCTTTTGAGATTAAAGAAACTGTAGACATGTTCATGCGTTATAAGCTGGATATCCGCGCTATAACGCTTGGAATCTCTCTTCTTGATTGCATTTGTTCGACAGGGGACGCTACACGGAAAAAAATTCACGAAAAACTTCTGCGCATTGCGGGCCCTCTTGTAAAAACAGGCTGCGATATAGAAACCGAATACGGCATTCCAATCATAAATAAAAGAATTTCTGTTACACCGATCGCGATTGCGGCGTCTTCATGTGATGAAGACGATTACACTCCTTTTGCGAAGACGCTGGATGAATGCGCAAAAGAGCTTGGCGTGGATTTTATCGGCGGGTTTTCGGCGCTTGTTCAAAAGGGAGTTACCTCAGGCGATGAAAAGCTGATTAAGTCTCTTCCGAACGCGTTGTCGCAGACGGACAGGGTATGCGCTTCGGTTAACGCAGCGTCGACAAAGAGCGGCATCAACATGGACGCGGTCGCACTTATGGGGGATATAATTAAAAAGACAGCGCAGGCAACCGCGGACAGAGACGGCATAGGCTGCGCGAAACTTGTCGTTTTCTGCAACGCGCCCGAGGATAACCCTTTTATGGCAGGCGCTTTTCACGGAACTGGAGAAGCCGAAAGCGTTTTAAACGTGGGCGTATCGGGGCCCGGCGTTATAAAAGCCGCTCTTGAAAACTGCCGCGGCGCCAACTTCGACGTGTTAGCTGACACTATTAAAAAAACCGCCTTTAAAATTACGCGCATGGGCCAGCTTGTCGGAATGGAAGCAGCGCGCCGCATCGGAGTTCCCTTCGGCATTTTGGATCTCTCTTTGGCGCCGACTCCGGCTGTCGGAGATTCAGTTGCGCGTATTCTGGAAGAGATGGGATTGCAAACATGCGGAACCCACGGAACAACAGCGGCGCTTGCGATGTTAACCGACATGGTAAAAAAAGGCGGCATAATGGCATCAACGCATGTAGGCGGTTTTTCCGGGGCTTTTATTCCGGTCTCCGAGGATGAGGGCATGGTAGAAGCTGTAAAGAACGGCTGTCTTTCATTAGACAAACTGGAAGCAATGACATGCGTCTGCTCCGTAGGTTTAGACATGATTCCGCTTCCCGGCGACACCTCCGCTTCGACAATCGCCGCGATTATCGCCGACGAAATGGCAATCGGCATGGTGAACAATAAAACAACAGCAGTGCGCGTAATTCCCGTCCCCGGTAAAAAAGCAGGCGATTGGGCAGAGTTCGGTGGCCTCCTTGGCGGCTCACCAATCATGGCTGTTAACTCTGCATCGAGCGACGCTTTTATAAACCGCGGCGGCAGAATCCCGGCTCCTATACACAGCTTTAGAAATTAAATTCGCATTGCAACTAACACGATTATTTCGAATTAACGCGCATTAAGAGATTAATAAAAGACTTAACGAATCCCGTTTACTTAAAACACTTGCTCGCCGCGTTTATGCTGGAAGAACGCATTGTAATCTTTTTGATCGGCATTTTGTCTTTAAGAAGCGCGTGAAAAAGTTCGCAAAGGTTTTCACAGGTTGATACCTTTTTAGTAACAATGATTCTGTACTCCGGGTATGACCATGCAAGAGGGTTGTCAATTTTTTTTAGCGGAACGCAGTTTTCGGGATCGTTATTGATTCCTTCTTTTTTGTATACGGCAAGAACCGCGTCAAGAAGCGGATCGCCTTCCTGAAACAATGTCGCGTGATGAAAGTGGTCGACGACTTCCCACGCTTTTTTAAAACCTTCTTTGCATGCGTGCGCGTACCCTGTAACCGGGTCTACCTTGTCTTCAAGTTCAATTTCCAAAAGACCTGAGTGTCCGTGAAGGTGCTTTGCTTCTCTCGGCCAGTTCATAAATCTGTGCGCGTACTGGAAGTCAAGTTTTACGATGGATGTGTATAAATCGTTCATAATTAAAATCTCCTTTTGTTAGTCAAAACTGTCATTATTATATGCTGAATGTGTACAGGCGTCAATAAAAATATAAAGTATGAATTATTGTTGTTTAACTAAATTTAATGTACAATGTTAATATTATGAACGATAAATTAATGGCAGTCGCTTTACAAGCGCAAAGAAAAGAATTAAATGAGTACTATATCTACACTAAGCTTGCAGATCTTTACAAGGATTCGCACAATGCGGAAATTTTAAGAAAGGTAGGAGAAGCGGAAAAACATCACGCTTTGTTTTGGCAAAAATTAACCGGAAAAGAAGTAAAACCTTCCCGTTATACGATATTCAAAAATATTTTAACCGCGCGCGTATTGGGACTTACATTTACATTAAAGCAAATGGAAAAAAACGAAGGAACCGCCTCGCGCAATTATATGGAACTTTCCAAAGAAATACCTGAAATCGCGCAGTTTTCCAAAGACGAAGCGGAACACGAAAAAGAACTCCTTAATATGCTTGATGAAGAAAGACTTCGTTACGCAGGCTCTGTTGTATTGGGACTTAATGACGCGCTTGTAGAACTTACAGGCGCTCTTGCGGGTTTTACACTTGCTCTTGGAAACACAAAGCTAATAACGCTTGCAGGACTTATTACAGGTATCTCAGCCTCTTTTTCCATGGCAGCTTCCGAGTACCTTTCCTGCAAGGCAGATAACGACCCAAAAGCACTCAAGTCCGCGTTTTATACGGGCTTTGCTTATATAATTACAGTCGCGCTTCTTATTCTGCCTTTCCTGCTCATTACTGAAAAATTTATCGCGCTTGCAATCACATTAGCCGCGGCAGTTTTTATTATTTTTATTTTTAATTATTATCTTGCCGTTGCAAAGGATCTAAATTTTAAAAAACGTTTTGCCGAAATGGCGCTTATAAGTCTTGGAGTGGCGGCGTTGTCATTTGGCGTGGGATATATTCTGCAGAAAGTTTTGGGTGTGGAGATATAGTAAAAATAAACCTTGACATTTATAGCATATCTGTATATACTATAATAAAGAGGTATCAAATGGTTAAAGATAATATTATACCCAATATCGGTGAAGTGTTGGCGCTTGAATTCCTTGAACCTATGAATATCAGTCAAAATAGCCTAGCAAAGGCTCTTGGAATACCTCAAAACCGTTTGAGCGACATAATTAACGGGAAGAGAGGCGTTTCGGCAGACACTGACTTGCGTCTTTGCAAATACTTTGGCTTAACAGATGGTTATTTTTCGGGTTTACAAATGGATTTTGAAAGAATAGCCGCCAAGCGTAAGCTGCAAAAGGATCTTCAAAAGATAATCCCTTTAAAAGCAGCAATGTTGTAAGCAGAAACCATGATTCAATCTTTTAAATGCAAAGAAACTGCTAAAATTTTTGATACCGGCTTTTCCCGCAAGTTTCCTGTTAGTATTTTAAAATCGTCAATTATTCGTCTTGCGATGATTAATCGTTCAGGCAAGCTTGATGATTTAAAAGTACCTCCTTCCAATCATCTTGAAAAATTATCAGGAGACAGAGAAGGTCAATATTCAATTCGCATTAATACTCAATATAGAGTTTGCTTTAAATGGGAAGGAAGCAATGCTTTTGATGTAGAGATTATTGATTATCATTGAAGTATAATAGAAAAAGGAATTCCATGCTCACAATAAATTACGGAAAAAATTATACAAAAACAACTTACGACACCCTCGCAGCTTCTGACATAAAGACATGCCTTCAAAAGAACTTTTCTGTCTCTCTAAAGCCGAATCTTGTGGTTGAACACCCGGCATCAGGCGGAGCGACTACGCATCCTGAAGTGCTTGAGGGAATCATCAGATTCTTGAGAGATTTCGGAATAAAAAATATCAGTATAATCGAAAACTCAGCCTGCGGTCATAGTACAAAACAGGCGTTCAGAGCATGCGGCTATGAAGAATTAAGCAAAAAATACGGCGTTCCTCTAAAAGATTTAAGGGACGATAATTTTGTTTCATTAAAATACGACGGTATTGATTTTCAAATAAGCGAGGCTGCACTTAAAAGCGATATTTTGATAAACGTTCCTGTTTTAAAAGCGCATTGTCAGACGCGCATGACCTGCTGCATGAAAAATTTAAAAGGATGTATGCCTCAAAGCGAGATGAGGCGTTTTCATGCACTTGGACTTCATAAACCGATCGCCGGATTAAACGCATTATTAAAAACACATTTCTGCGTTGTAGACGGCATCTGCGGAGACCTTAGCTATGAAGAAGGCGGAACGCCTGTGGAGGCAAATCGTATTATCGCCGGGCAGAATCCGCTTTTGGCAGATTCTTACTGCGCGCAGTTAATAGGCTACAATATTGATGATATCGGATATTTAACATACGGCAAAAAATACGGAATCGGAGAATATTATTCAAAGGATACAAAAATAATAGAACTTAACGCAGAACAAAAACCAGTTTGCGAAATAAAAAGTAATAGAATAGCAGATAAATATCGCAGTCTTATCGAAGAAGACAGCGCTTGTTCTGTTTGTTACGCAGCTTTAATTTTCGCGCTGCATCGTAAAGGAAGCTCAATGAAAGGCAAAAAATTCTGCATAGGACAGGGTTTTAAAGAAAAGAGCAACGGCGACTTTTTAGGAATCGGAAACTGCACAAAAAGTTTTAAAACGTATGTGAAAGGCTGTCCGCCCAAAGCAGTGGATATTTTTGAGATATTGTAAGCTTAAAATTATTATGAATGCGCATGTGTAAGACTCACGCCTTTGTAGCACTTTTAAACACACGCAATAATGTCACTTCTCAGTCTGCATGAAAACGCCGTTCCACTCTTCCGACGGCGGATGTTTTCTGTACATGAGGCATCGTTTGCGCATAAGAGCGCCCGGCATGTCATTAGGACGGTATTTTATAACAGTGTTAAAATATTTTAGCGCTTCTAACCAGTTTTGATCAAAATAATATTTAAGGCCGGTTTCGTAATACTCATTAATTTTAATTTCTCTTTTACTGATCCCTTCCTTAAAGGCAATAAGTTCGTAAATATTCGTTCCCTCTTTCCGGCCAAGAAGCGATACGCGGTCAAGAAGGCGGAATTCAAAATCATCGGGACATCTTGAGTAAACGCTTTCGCTTACAATAATTTCTGTTCCGTAAACTTTATTTATTCCTTCAAGTCTGCTTGAAACATTAACAGTATCGCCTATAACCGTATAGTTAAGCCTTTCCTTGTAGCCAAGATTTCCCACAAGCACATTGCCTGTATGAATACCGATTCGCGTAAGGAACGGAACTTTGCCGATATTATCCCATTGATCAAAAAGGTTTCGCAAATTGCTTTGCACGCTTATCGCCGCGTGGCATGCCCTGCTTGCGTGATTCTCCATCGGTACTGGCGCGCCCCAGAAAGCCATCACCGCGTCTCCGATATATTTATCAATGGTTCCTTTTTCCGAGAGAATTATTTTTGAAATGCTTTCAAAATAAACGCATAAGTCCTGCACAAGTCTTTCAGGTTCCATTTTTTCTACGATAGACGTGAACTTGGAAATATCGCTGAAAAAAACGGTTAGCTCCTGCTGTTTGCCGCCTAAATCTGCGGTGATATTCTGATTCATAAGCTGGATTACAAGGTCTGCGGGAACATAGCGTTTGAAATTTTTAAAAAGACTGCTTTCTTCATAAACAAGAATCCCGTAAATAACAATAACAAGTAAAAGGAATGCGTATGGCGCGAACCAAAAAAGCGGCTGTACTGCCGCGCTGAAAAGCAGCATGTCACGAAGACTTGATCCTGCGACAATCAGAGTAGTAATCAAAAGCGGAACCATCATATAACCTTTTTTTAATATGATAGAAACGACAGGAATGATGATACAGAGCAATAGCGCGGGTATCATGTAAATATTGGTCGTAAAAGAAAATGCGGCGTTTATCGAGAACTTGTCTTTTTGAATCGCGATGTATCCTGCGCAGAGAATACTGTATATAATAATGATGGATATTATATATTTTTTTTTATTTACAAAAAGGCCCGCCGATTCAATTATAAACAACAGATAAAAACCTATGCATAAAAGCTGAAACGCGCGCGTTAATATAACAAGCAAGGTATAATATTTTGTATCAAATGAAAAACCGATATTTATATAAGCCAGAGCGAAAGACATCGATAAAAACGAAAAAAAGATATACTTTGGGTCTTTGCATCCTCTTGCGAAGAATGAACCGAAATGGTAAATCGCGACAAGCATGGCCAGAAACTGCGCGGCAAGAACAAGGTACACATTTAATAAATTTTTAAAAAACACTTTAAAGGTATTCACTTTATATTCCGCTATGGATATTTCCGGAAGCGAACTGGTTTCAAATTGAGGGAAAACTTCTATAAGCAGCGTATTTTTTTCATTGTATTTAATTAACCCGGGTTCAAGCGGTACATGCGTAGCCGCAATTTCTCCCGTAGAATATATATAATCTGTTTCAGGCCGGAACCCTCTTCTGTATACAATAATGTCATTTATGCTGATAATAACAGGCATATCAAAAAGGCAGATAAATAAAGTAAGGTTTTTGTTTTTAAAATCATCAGATATTGCAAAAAATGTTTTAAACACATGATAATTGTCGCCGTCCGGATCGTTTATAAGTTTATCTCTGTTGTAAGGCATAAATTCGGATAAACTGTAATTATTCAAAATCATCCGCTCTCTGTCGGAGCTTTTGCCTGAATAAATAAGATAGTCTTTGATAAAAAGAGAATCCATACCGGAAATTAAATCATTCACAGCAAAAACTTGTGAGCCCGTCAGTATTAATAAGATAAGCAGGGTAATTAATTTCTTAAAATTCATATTATAATCCGCTAAATTTGAATTTTATACCTTGAATACCTAATTGTCAATAAAAATATTATTGTTCATACTGCGCAAGGCAAAGTTCAAAATAGCGTCCTTTCTTTGCCATAAGCTCTTCATGCGTGCCGCTTTCAGTAATTTCACCGTCGCTTATAAACATAATGCGCGTACAGTTTCTGATTGTGGAAAGACGGTGAGCGATAATAAAAGAAGTTCTGCCCTTCATTAATGTTTGAATCCCTTCCTGCACCAGCTGTTCGGTTCCCGTGTCGATGCTGCTTGTGGCTTCATCAAGAATCAGAATGCGCGGATTTGAAATAAGCGTGCGCGTAAACGCCAAAAGCTGCCGCTCTCCCGCGGATATGCCTCCTCCGCGTTCTGTAATTCGCGTATCGTACCCCTGCGGAAGTTTTTCTATAAAATGATGAGCGCCGATTAACATGGCGGCAGCGCGGATTTCTTCGTCTGTCGCGTCAAGTTTTCCGTAACGTATGTTATCTGCTATTGTTCCCGTAAAAAGGAAACTGTCCTGAAGCATTATTCCCATCTGGCTTCTTAATGAATGCATGGTAACGTTCATTATATCCTGGCCGTCAATTAGAACCTGTCCTTCTTCAATATTGTAAAAACGCGAAAGAAGATTTGCGATTGTTGTTTTTCCGGCTCCTGTAGGGCCTACAATCGCGATGCTCTGTCCCGGATGACTTTTAAAACAGACATTGTTTAATACCTTGCGTTCTCCGTCATAGCTAAAGCTGACATTTTTAAACTCAACATGACCTCTTACAAAAGGAAATTCAACGGCGTTAGGCGCGTCTTTAATTGTTACGGGTTCCGCGATTGTGTCGAAAATTCTGTCAAGGTATGCCATCGCCGTTATAAAAGTATTATAAATATTTGCAAGGTTTATTATCGGCTGCCAGAAACGCCACGCATAATTTCCCATAACAAGAAGCATTCCAAAACTTGCCGCGGGATTCATCCAGTAAATGCCCATAATGTATACAAACGACCATACAAGCTGGCTGATGGATTCAGTTGAAAACCAGACTGTGTTTGAAATATAAATCGCCTTCATCCATTCATGATTGCGCTCGTCCGTAAGGCCGTTCATGATATCAAGGTTTTTTTTCTGTCTGTCAAAAGCCTGCGTAACTCTTACGCCGTCTATGGATTCCTGAACGTAAGCGTTAAGGTTTGCTCCCTTGTTGCTCACAGCCTGCCATGCGCGCCTTTGAGCCGGCTTTATTGTCCAGATAAAAATGGCAAGGAGCGGAAGACCGATAACGGTAACGGTCGCAAGATGGGGATCAACCTGATACATAAAGAAAATAATAAAAAATATGTTTAACACTTCAATTACAAAGTTGATAATTCCGTTTGAAAGCGCGTCTGATACGCTGTTAACATAAGGCACAACGCGCACGAATATTTTTCCGTGAGGACGGCTGTCAAAAAAACTAAAGGATAATTTTTGAAGGTGTGAAAAAAGATCCTGCCTTATGTTGTGAATAATTCCGGCTCCCGCTTTTGCTACAAGTATGTTGCGTATTGTGCTTAACGCTACGCTTACAACAATGGACGCTGTCAGGTATATGCTCATCATGATAAGCAAACGTATATCTTTATTCGGAACGGCCTCATCAAGCGCGGTTTTTATAAAAAGTGGTCCTACAAGACTTGCTATGGAAGCTAAAATACTGAAAACAAGAGATAATCTTAAATGTCCCTTCGCCTTTACCAAATATCCAAGAACCCTCTTTACGTTAAAGAGACTTACCTTTTCGTCAAGATATTCGTCAGCGTCATAGCGGTTTTTTTCTTTCGCGGTTTTCTGTTCGCGTATTTTCTTCTTGGACATATACTAATTAAATGCCTCCAACCCTGCATTGTTCTGTAATGACCATATTTTATGGTAATATCCTTTCATTGCTAAAAGCTCTTCATGCGTTCCGCGCTCAATTATCCGTCCGCTGTCCATAACAAGAATCAAATCCGCTTTTCTGAAAGAAGAAATCCTCTGCGCGATGATGATCTTTGTGCAGGAAAAATCCAGATTTTCAAGCTGCTTTTGTATATAATGCTCTGTTTCGCTGTCTACGGCGGAAGTAGTGTCGTCTAACACAAGAACGGCGGGTTCTACGGCAAGCGCGCGCGCTAAGGCGATTCTCTGCCTCTGTCCTCCTGATATGCCGACTCCGCGCTCTCCTACCAAAGTGTCATAACCGTCGGTCATTTCTGTTATAAAACCGTCTGCGTCCGCCTGCTTTGCGCGAAGTTTAATATTTTCTGTTTCCATTTCCGGCCTTCCGTAAGAGATATTGCCTTTTACAGAATCGGAAAATAAAAAAACATCCTGCATGGCAAGACCCAAATACCGCCTTAGCGAAGAGAGCGTATAACGTCTTATATCCTTGCCGTCCAAAAGCACTGCGCCGTAATCAGGTTCGTAAAAACGCGCAAGAAGATTTATAAGAGAAGTTTTTCCGGCTCCCGTGCTGCCTAAAATTCCAATGGTAGAGCCTGCTTCGGCTGTAAAATTAATGTCTTCAAGGATTGTTGATCCGTTTATTGTCAGCTTTATATCCCTGAACTCGAGCTTTCCGGACGGTCGCTGCGCAAGCTCCACAGCGCCTGATATGTCGCCGATTCCCTTGGGAGCTTCAACAACTTCGCGAATCATCATTCCTGCGGAAGTGTATCGTTCAAGATCAGCTAACAGAGGGCCAAGCATCCACATCGGCATGGAAAGCGCCCATGTAAGGGAAGAAATCGCCATATATTCGCCCGGTGTCATCCATTCATTAATAAGAAACAATCCGCCGACCAAAAGCATTACAACCATTAAAAACTGGCTGAATGTTTCCAGAAACGGCTGATATTTCGCGGAAATTAAAGCGTTCTCGCAGCTTATGTCGCGGAACTCAGCGTTATGTTTTTCAACTTTTTCTTTTTCATGTTCTTCCCGCGCGAAAGCCCGCACTACGCGGTTTCCGTCAATGTTTTCCGTTACGGCGGTTCCAAGGTCTGTAAGTTTCTGGCGCAGAAGCAAAAACCGCGGCCTGATTTTTATCACAAACCTTCGCGATATATATAGAATAAAAGGAGTAACAGCGACAAGGCAAAGCGCAAGCCGCCAGTTTATTATCATATAGAAGGTAAATGTAGAAATAAAAAGCGCAATCGCTCCGATAAATTGATAAGAAACCCACGCAACGGTATGGCGAAGGCGATCCAAGTCCTGGGTCATGCGAGTCATCAGGTTTCCTGTGGGAAACAGTCCAAGGAAAATAAAATCCTGCCATTGAACAGTTTCGTACATGTCCCTTCGAAGGCGCGTCATAACATCGGTGCTTGCGATTTCCATGCATATAATCATTAAATAGTTGATGCCGAGACGCGCAAGCTGCACTATCATCATTGCGATTAGAAGAGGAATTAGCGGTTCTGTGTTACGGGCAACTACAACTTCGTCGATTATCCGCAAACCCAGCATGGGGTTTATAACGCGCATTGCATTCATTACAATCGTAAGGAAAATACCGCACATAAAAACGGCTCTTTTCCCCTTCATGTAATTCCAGACCCAAATTATCTGTTCCATAAGATTGTTGAACTATTGTAATAATTTTGTAACAAAATTACAAGCGATATGTTAGTGAGGAGTTAGGAGTTAGGAGTGAGAAGTATAGAGTAGAAGAGCGAGGAAGGAGAAGTGATACTGCTAGCTCTTCACTCCTAACTATTAAGCTTGTCCTGCGCTTCCTAAAACATTCTGGTTTTTGTGCGCATAAAGTTTTTTAAGTTCGTCTCTTGCAGGGCCCAGTATTTTGCGCGGGTCAAATTCATCCGGTTTTTCAACCAGAATCTTGCGGACTATTGCTGTCATCGCAAGACGGCCGTCCGAGTCAATATTGATCTTGCAGACTGCGCTCTTTGCCGCTTTTCTAAGCTGATCTTCGGGGATGCCGACAGAGTCTGTAAGCTTTCCGCCGAATTTTTCGATCATGTGTACGTATTCAATAGGCACCGAAGAAGAGCCGTGAAGAACAATTGGGAAGCCGGGGATTTGTTTTTCGATTTCTTCAAGAATGTCAAAGCGGAGTGGAGGCGGTATCAAAATGCCGTTCGCGTCCCTTGTGCATTGATCTGGTTTAAATTTGGCTCTGCCGTGGCTTGTGCCGATTGAGATCGCCAATGAATCGACCTTTGTCTTATTGACAAAATCGACAACTTCACTTGGCTGCGTATAGTGGCTGTGTTCCGAAGATACGTCGTCCTCAACGCCTGCCAGAACGCCAAGCTCTCCTTCAACTGTTACATAATCTTTTTGTGAATGCGCGAACTCGCAGACTTTCTTTGTAAGAGCTACGTTTTCATCGTAGGAAAAATGCGAGCCGTCGATCATTACAGATGAAAAACCTGTTTCGATACAGTCTTTGCAGATTTCAAAACTGTCACCGTGGTCAAGGTGCAGAACGATGGGAATGTCATAACCCAGCTCATGGGCGTATTCAACGGCGCCGCGGGCCATGTTGCGCAAAATGTTTTGATTGGCGTATTTTCTTGCGCCCGAAGATACCTGTAAAATAACAGGCGATTTTGTTTCTACGCAAGCCTGAATAATAGCCTGCATCTGCTCCATGTTATTAAAATTGTACGCGGGAATCGCGAATCCGCCGGAAATTGCCTTTTTAAAAATGTCCTTTGTGTTTACAAGACCTAATTCTTTGTAACTTGTCATTCTTCACTCCTTATTATATCGAGTTTAAATACCTTCCGTTTTTTCGGCAGGTATTTAATACTATATGGTTTTTTACCCATTGGTCAATACAGGTTTTTAAATGATACTTGAAGAGCAGGTGATACTCCTCATTTTTATTTAAAAGTGATAATATCAGGAGCAGTCAATGAGGAAGAAAAAAAAGGGGTTAATAATAACGGCTGTCACCGTTTTAGCTATCGCGCTTGTTTTGAGCACCCTGTTTATCATTTTTAACCTCCGCGCTCCGGTAATTATTGTTACAGAACAGTATTTTATCGATCTGTACGGAGAGAAAAGGTTTAAGAAAGATATTAATAACGCTTCAATTACCCTTTTGCGTCCTGTAAAAGCAGCCGTTATTGCCAATGACGCCGGCGACGATATCGCTCCCTATACGATCGCGGAAATATCATCAAAACCATATTGCGTGCTGTTTCCCCGCAGGTTCGCTCAATCTGCCCGGCTTTACCGTGAACAGAACCCCGAAGCAGTTATAATCCTGCTTGAAGGGAGGCTCCCCATTAATACCGATGTTTCCGGTCTGACTGTTTACGGAACAGACACAGAAAACGACTACTATAAAGCCGGCCTTATAGCCGCAACCATTGCAGCCTCAGCCTCTGATGAAGAAACCAAGGGAAAAATCGCCGTTTTTTTGATGCCGGGTACCGCAAGGGACGCTTTTTTACGAGGTATAAAGGAAGAGGGTACTGAGTACGAAACCAAGTTTTACACGTCGTATACCGATATTTCGTCAACTCCGGCCCTTGCATGCGTCATTTTGGCTGGTACAGGCGGTGAAATACTGGATAAAATCCCTGAAATACCGGTTATTGCCTTCTCCTGGCTTGATCCGTCCATGATGACTGACAATGTGATTCTGGTAATTGACGATTCGCCTTTAGCCCAGCTGGTACAGGCTGTCAATATGGCTGTAGCCGTAAAGGCACAGGAAGCGGAAGGGGAGGGTGAAAAAACCGGAGGGGAAGAGCGGATAGGGTCAAAATTTATTGTTTCCGAAAGGAAAATTTTTGACAGTACCCTATTGCAAAATATAAGTAAAATGAAGTAAAATATAGAATGTAACCCATATTTATTGACAAATAGGATACAAGGAAATATAATTGAAACTAAGGCTTTATAAAGGAGTTATCGATGAAACACGGTAGTTTCAAAATTATCTGCCTGATTATTTGGGCATGTATAACGGTTTTTTCGGCTTATGGTCAGGAAAAGGCCATTAACTGGGAAACAAGGGTTCTGGAATCTTTTAATGGAGACGATGACGCTCCGTACAAATGGAAGACTCAATCCAGCAGATTCATATCGCCCGTCAGAAATGAGAACGGCGAAGTTGTCCAGGATAGCAACGGAAACGCTTCCTATTATCCGCTGGTAAGTTATGTAGCGGCCTGGCCGGTAGCGGTTTTCGGATATGCCAGACAACCGGATGCTCCGGCTTTAAGGAGTTTAGGTTTGCATGGACAGTTTGACCGCAAGGGTTATAACTGGATCGATTTATACCCGGTTTTATCTAATGATCCGGATGAAAAACCGTACGAAATACCCATTCCGGGCAGAGTATCCAATATGGACGTATGGGTTTGGGGCGCAAACCTCAAGTACTATATCGAAATATACTTAAGAGATTACCGCGGAGTAATTTATCCCTTAAAGTTAGGCGATATCGCGTATCCGGGCTGGAGAAATCTTCGCGTAAACATTCCTACGAATGTTGTTCAGGCAAGACGCACTCTGCCTTCCTATGCAGGATTGACCTTTGTCAAATTCAGAATTTGGACACAGCCCGTAGAGAGGGTCGATAATTTTTACATTTATTTCAAGCAGTTTAAAGTTTTAACAGATATGTTTGAAGCGCTGTTCGACGGCAATGATTTAGCCGATCCATCGCATGTTGAAAGACTTTGGTCGAGCAATTAAGGAGTATTAAAATGAAGAAGTTTTTAACTATTACTTTGATACTGTGTATTGGCGGATTTGTTTTTGCCCAGCAGCAACAGCAAATCGGTACGCCGGATCCGCAAAGACTTGGTATAGAATCAGCGCAGCAGATGATCAAAGAAGTCTCTGTTGATAAATTTGAGCATGACGGTTTCTGGAGATCCACAATGTCCAGCGACGAAGGCTACACAACATCCAGATTGTTTACAGGCGCTCCTGCCGGAAAGCAGCCGATTCCTGAGGAAGAAGGCCTTGATATTCCGGATAGATATGTACTTGGCACCAGGATAGACTATCTTCGCAGAGGTTATTCAAGTTTTACCATATATCCGACCCGCCCCATTCCGGTCGAAGGCATTTCCAAGACCATTTCTGTATGGGTTGCAGGCCGTAACTTTAACCACGAACTTGTGCTTTTAATTCAAGATTTCTTCGGCAGAAACTATGAATTTGTAATGGGTAAACTCAATTTCATGGGCTGGCAGAAACTGACAGTTGCTATTCCTCCGGCACCGGATGACGGCTTAAGCGGCGTAGTGCAGAGAAGCTACAATTATAATAATAACTTTGGCATCAAAATTATGGGTTTCAGAATTGACTGTGATCCGTTAGAAGCCAGAGGCAGCTACTATATCTACTTTGACGATCTCCGCGCCGAAACAGACCTTTTCTCAGAAAGTCACCGTGACCCCGACGACATGGTCGACGGCTGGTAAAATGATTAAGGCTGCCTGAACAGGCAGCCTTATCTTTATATGGTTCTACAGGGAAAAGGAGCTGCTCCCGGCGCTGCGGTGGGCAGTATTTTTATTTACAATGAAAAATTTAACATTCCCGCGGAAAGCGTTATTGCGGCAGGGCAGGAGCAGTCTCAGCTTGATCGTTATCACTTAATAAAAAAACAGGCGCTGGCTGAACTCGAAGGGATAAGGCTGTCCATTCAAAAAGTTGATCCCGGAAGAGCCGCTATTTTTGACGCGCAAAAAGAAATTGTAGAAGATATCATTATTAATGAAGAAATCCCTGCGCGCATTTTAAACGATAAATGGGCAGGGGACTGGGCGATTTATCAAGTTTATGAAACAGTTATGAAAGTACTGCGGAAAACCCCCGATCCTTTAATTTCCGAGCGTGCCGCAGATTTTGACGATGTCCGCGCGCTTCTTTTGCGTTTGTGGTACGGACATAAAAGGGAAGGACTCTCCGGTTTAAAGACACCAGTGATAATTGCTTCACGCGAGCTTAAACCTTCCGATACAGCAGGTCTTAATAAAGATATGGTTCTTGCCCTTCTTACGGAAACGGGCGGAATTACTTCCCATACCGCGATAATTGCCAAAAGTTACGGAATTCCCGCAGTTTTAGGAATTGAAGGTCTTTTGGATTCCGTAAAACACGGACAGATAGCAGCCGTTAACGCCGAAGACGGAACTATAATCATTAACCCTGATGATGAGACAATAGAAGAATATAATAAAAAAAGCAGCGTTTTGTATAACGACAGACAGGATGCCGAAACGTTTAGAATTCGAAGCGCGCAGACAGCCTGCGGTGTGAATATTGATATTGGTTTGAATATTTCAAGCGCTGATAATGCAAATGAGCTAAAAGCAGAAATTTATACCGATTCTGTCGGGTTATTCAGGACAGAATTTCTGTATATGGAAAAAGATTCTCTGCCCACAGAAGAAGAGCAGTTCGCTTCCTACAGGAAAGTCCTGGAGAGTTTTGGGCAAAAACCCGTGTACCTTCGCACTCTGGATGTCGGCGGCGATAAGCAAATGCCAAGTATCGAGTTTAAGCGCGAAGAAAATCCATTCCTTGGAAACCGCGGCATAAGGTTTTGCTTCAGTAATCCTAAAATTTTTAAAACGCAGATAAGAGCCGCCCTTCGCGCGAGCGTTTACGGCAATCTCAGTCTTATGCTCCCGATGGTAAGTTCCATTGATGATATACGCAGAGCAAAAGAAATAATTACCGAAGTAAAAAACGATTTAAACAAAAAAAAGATTAATTTTAATGATATAAAAACAGGCATTATGATAGAAGTTCCCAGTATTGCGCTTATTGCGGAAGCAGCCGCGAAAGAGACAGATTTTGCGAGCATTGGGTCAAACGATCTTTGCCAGTACCTGTGCGCCGCGGACAGAATGAACAGCGCAGTTGATCAATATTACCATTCGTATCATCCAGCAATGTTTGCTCTTATTAAAAAAGCGGTTACTGCCTTTAACGAAGCAGGGAAGCCAGTATCGATCTGCGGTGAACTTGCAGGCGACCCGCTCGCGGTGCCTGTTTTAATCGGCCTTGGATTAAGAAAACTCAGCATGGGAGCAGCCTCTGTCGCAGCCGCCAAACGCGCTATTGCAAACATCACCATTAAAAAATCTGAAGAACTAGCTGAAAAAGTTATAGAACTCTCTACCGCAGAAGAGATTAAAAAGCTGCTGGCTGTTGCTGAGCCTGTCTAACTTGCGTCAGACAAGCTTTATTGACTTAATCCAACATTCATATTACATCCAAATAAATCCAGTTTGACAGTGTGATAACCGCCTGAAAAAGCAATCCAGTCATAATAGATTGTTACAACAACTATCCGGTTTTCATAAGGGCTTTTATAATATCCAAGTATTTTTCTTCCATTTATATTGGGCATATCACTACTATAGAGCTCATCTTTTCCTTCGCTGATTTTTTTCTGAATATTCTCATTGCCGATTATTAACATCCAGTTATAAACATCCATTTTAAATTCAACTTCATCACCGGATTTAAATTTATATTTTTCAAACGTATATTCAGGATCATCGAACCAGCAATTATAATTATTAATGGGAAATTTTAATAAATTATTTACAAAATCGCCTGCAATTGGATTACCAGCCTCTCCTGAAATTTTATGGTTTCTGAGTATTGTATTCCATTTAGCTATATACTCTTTGGTTAAATCGCTGGACATATCTTCCGGTAATAATGTTGCGTTTAGATTCTTAGCATCATCTTGATCAATTGCAGTATTGACTATAAATCTTTCTCTCTCAATTATTTCATCAGTAACAGTATTAATTATTATTAAAGAATAAATCCAGCCGCCCCACATCCCGCTGTCATGTAAATGTCTGGTTCTATACGCGAATAAACCATTATTTGACCATCCTATCATTTCAATTGCGGTATAAGGGTTTGTATCCAATTTCAGTATTTCCATTTCTCTTTTTACATAACCTTCAAGATCGATATTTGAACGAATAAAGTATTGTTGTTTTCCGGCTGTAATATACAGCGCGCTTAAGTTATTTATATTCTCATTTGTTAACTCATGCCAGATAACATTTTCCTTTGAGTCTTGATAGGTTATATAGGTATCAAATTCCTTTGTACCGGATTCAACTAAACATATCAACCGCTGATCATCATTTCTAAACATTATTTGCAATATGCCGATTTTTGAATTAAACGTAGCGTCTTTTTTTAAGTATCTCATTGCTCTGTCTGCATGCTTTTTTCCGTATACCCTGCGGTTATCATAATGTAAAATGAGGGAATCGCCGTTATTCATGTTATGTAAAACAAGAGCCGGTATACCGTTGCCGTCCATGTCATAGATAGCAAAATGTCCAAAGTTATTTTCACGATTGCCGCTTTGAAAAGAAGACAGATAAAAATTTACCCTATTTTCATAAATAAAACCTGTTTCGTTACGTAATATTTTTTTAAATTCTTCCAAAGCCGCTTTTGTCTGCGCTTGTATGAGTCCCGGCCACGCTTGAGCGAACAGGGTTTGTGCGTTTGGAGCTTCTCCTTCCCGGTAAAAAACAAAATAATCAGGCTGAAGAGCGTCATGCTGCGGCCGTGGTCTTAGAATAATACGGTCTTTTGTAGAATCGTTTGCAAGAATGCCCCTAATGTGATAGCCGTCTATTATGTTAAGACCTTCAATATCAAGCGCCGCTCCCGCCGGATACAGATATACAAAATAGCCGTATTCTCCCGGAATAGGCTCATTTATGCCTTCCAATACATACCATTTATAAGCATCGCTTGTTCCTTCATCGTTCTTTGTGAAATGGGATATTGTTCCGGGAGGACCGAATATTCCGTCCGCATAAAGAATTCTTCTTTCATCATTGATGTTTATCCATGTTCCGGCAAAATCGGATAAATCGCCGTTGAGAATTTTTGCGTTGATTTCGGCGGTCATTGTTACGGCTGTTTGCGTTACAGGTGTTTCGCTTAACGTTTGTGTTTGCGGTTTTGCACCGCTGCTTGCTGCGCCGCCGCGGCTGCAGGCTGTTGCAACAAGGGATAAAACTGTCAAAATGCATATTAGAGTAATTTTTTTCACAAACATTTCCTTTTTATTTTTAACCACAAACCACACTGACAAACACGACCCCTTACTTCGATTTCTTATCAGTAGTTCGTGCGGTCATGTGGTTTGCGGTAAATTTTTATTCACTTCAAAATCACCACTGTCTTATCCACCCCGTATTCGCTTCATTCGCGTACGAAATACCGAGTACGCCGCTTCGATCTTCCCAAACCGCCGTACCGCCTGATGAAATTCTTAAATCCGTACTGCTGCCATCGTTGTAATCTAACGTACCCGATGCGCGGTTCCACGCGATTACAACGGCGTTGTTGGGAGCGCTTTCGCTTGTGTTAAGGTTATAAGTGCCGTTTACAACATTAGTAAGCGCTGAACCGTTTCCGGCTACTACGCCGCCTGTTAATGTGAATGTGCTTCTAAGAACGCGCACACCGCTCATTGTAGAAGAAGTGTTGCCGATGATTTCACCGCCGCTCATTGTAAATGTACTGTCACGCACATACACGCCGCCAGGATTGTTGTTGGCGGTGTTACCGTTTATTTTACCGCCGGTCATTGTAAATGTACTGCCTGAGTTCACATACACGCCGCCGGCTTCAAAGCCGGATGTATTGCCGGTAATTTCTCCGCCGTTCATGATGAATGCAGCAGTACTGCCGTCCAGTAATACGCCGCCGCCATTTACGGTAGAGGTGCTGCCGCTGTTTGCGTTATTACGCAAAATTGCGCCTGCGTTCATGGTGAACGAGCCTGAGTTAACGCGCACAAGCGTTCCGCCGCTGCTTTCTGCAAAAGCGCCGCCTGATGCGCCGTCAATGATGATGTCTTTTAAAATGAGCAAAGAGCCGTTAGTTACTGTAAACAAGTTGCCGCTAACGCCTCGTGTAAGAGTGACAGGCTGGCTTGGGTTTGCGCTGCGGATAGTGAGCGTTGCTCCGGCTGTAGCGGGCGCGGGGATACTGACAAGCTGATCGATTGATAAATTCTGATTAACAGTAACTTCTATATCATTAGTTGCTGATTTATACGCTGCAACGCTGTGGAAAAAATCAAGGAAGGGGGTTCTAATACCTTCAGTAACGGTAAAGTCAATCGCCGTGGGGACATCCGTCAAAGCCAATGTGGCAGTCCGCCAGTCGCCGCCTGAGGGCCTTACAACAATCCTTAACTGGTATTTGCCAGGTTCTATGTCGTAATACGGTATGGTACAATTTATGGTCAAAGCGGCTCCGGTAGACCCTGAGTTCAGCGCGTTCCTGTTCGCGGTTCCGATAACTGCCGCAATGTTGCCGCTATTGTCTGTCAGCGCCACCCCAACCTGGCCGCCGGGGAATTGTTCAGGACCAAGGTTTCTTGGGGTTGCCGTTACGGTAAACGATTCATTTTGTCCTATGCTGGCTGTGCTTGCGCTAAAAGCCGTTAACGCAAGCCC
>Ga0209755_10001006_pt1 | contig 47257 bp, 43 predicted proteins | sample TergutCo191P1_FD_187301 | JGI IMG/M metagenome (GOLD analysis project Ga0209755, IMG submission 187301) | Cornitermes sp. P1 segment gut microbial communities from Petit-Saut dam, French Guiana - Co191P1 (SPAdes) (version 2) | ecosystem: Host-associated > Arthropoda: Insects > Digestive system...
ATACATCAATACGGAGACATTATGAGATTTATGTATATATTCGCTCATACATACATATTAGCATACTTCGCTTTTTTTAACCGCCGCAGAGCGGCGGGGGATCTACCCCAAGGGAATGAATGATGAGGTATTTATTATGTATTTAGAAACCGAGAGAATGATTTTGAGAAATTTCAAAATTGAAGATCTAGATGATTTTCATGAAATTTTTGGCGATGATGAAGCAATGGAAAATTGTGAACCGACATATGATAAATCTAAGACAAAAAAATTTTTAAATACTTTTTACATAAATAAAAACCCAAGAGGGGCGTTTGCAGCAGAATTAAAAGAAAACAAAAAATTAATAGGGTATGTACTTTTTAAGTCTATTGATGAACCAGAAATATTTGAAATAGGCTGGATTTTTAATAAAAATTATTGGCGGAAAAGGTATGCTTACGAAATATGTAGGCGTCTTATAAGTCATGGCTTTGAAGAAATGAAACTACATAAAATATCCGCTGAAGCCATAGATGATAATAAAAGTGTATCATTAATGAAAAAACTTGGAATGAGACTAGAGGGTATTCAGCGAAAACATTCAAAATCAAATGAGGGAGCATGGTGTGATTTACATTGGTATGGCATACTTGAAGAAGATTATTTTAAGGATATAACTTTATCAAAAAATGTATAAAATTATAAAAAAGGCTTAATAAAAAAAAGAAGTATGCCCGCCGTCCATGGCGAGCTAGTCGTAGCAATTTTTACTTCGTCTAACAAACGGTAACTGCTCACCGCCTATGGGCGGTTCGGGCTCCAAAAAACCGCAGCCGGGCTTACGCCCTTTGTGCGGTTTTTCTCCGCCACATTTTGCGGTTGCTGGTCTTGCTGCGCAAGCCCTTATTCGCAACCGCAAAACGTCAGTTACTTAGAACGCTTTACGTAACCGCGCCAAAGATAGCGAATCGCCTCTATCCCCGTTCCGCCGGACTGGCCCTTACCCATTTACATAGACGAAAAGATAAGCGAGTAGTATACGCGTAGTATAATAGCAAGGAAAGGAAAGGAAAAGATGAAGAAGCAAGGAACAGAACGCCGCGTGTACACGGGCGAATTCAAGGCCAAGGCGGTGGCGCCGGCCGAAAAACGCGAGAAGCCCGTGGATATTGGCGTCAACGAGAGCATGCTGCGGCGATGGATGCAGGAAGCGAGGGAGACCAGCCGCCGCGCGTTCCCCGGCCACGGACGGCCCCGCGACGAGGAGCTGACCCGCCTGAGCAAGGAGAACAAGGCGCTGAAGGCGGCGAAAGAAATCCTAAAAAAAGCGGCGGTCATCTTCGCGCAGATGGATACCCCTTGACGGCGTACAAGTTCATCCGGGCCAACCCGGGGAAGTGGACCGTCACCGAGATGACCGGCCCGGCAGCCACAATCCAAACCGGCAGCCGCCCGGAACGGCCCGGTTCGGCAACGGCCCCGCCGTCGCACCCGAAAACGGGCAACGCGACCCCGGAAACCGGGGAAACCAGGGCAAAAACAGCACAGGCCAGACACTAAAAAACGGTTCATACATTTTCAAGCGCGAGCTTTTGCGCCTTACACCAATTATAGTCAATCCGGAGCGGCAAATCCAATTCCCGGCGTTTTTTTTTGGCGGAATAAGGAGAAAACGGGTAATGGCGAAACTTGTTGCCCCCAAAAGCGGCACGCTTCTACGCCCCTCCACAACCAAGCACGTTGACACTTTGCGTGGAACCATGCTACCATGGCTTAGCCCGTTTGGGAAATCATATTCCGAAGAAGGTGCTTCATGACTGCCATTGTATTGTTAAAGGTGATTTTCGCCTAACCAAAGACTCGGCATAGGCCAAAAGCGGAGTTGTCGGCTCGTATTCCGTTGCGGCAATCTGGCCTTTTCTATGCCAAAATCCTAACAGAGAAATCTCTTGAATTGCCGATTGCGGTTTGTCGCAATACCTACGCGTGGAATGTCCGCAGGGCGAAAAGCCGTAAGCCGGGGTTCGCAAGGCGCGCCTCGGCTTCGCGGGCGAGCGGCGGCTTTTGCACGCTGCCGCTCGCTGTATCTGACAAACAACGACAACAAGGAAACGTCGAATTCCGCCGATTGGTCGGCGTTCCCAAAGGAGCGAACATGATCGATTTGAAACAGTACGGCTACGGGGAAAGCGCGGCACCTGCCGACGGTCTCGAGCCGGGAAGGGTAACGGAGCAGCATAGGGATCATTACAGGATCGTTTGCGCACACGGTGAGACGCAGGCCGTTTTGAAAGGCGCGTTTATCCACGGCGCGCGCCTACGCGACGATTTGCCGTGCGTGGGTGACTTCGTGTTATTGCGGCGCAACGAAAACGGGCCGGCACTTATCGAGAGCCTGCTTCCGCGCCGCTCGAAATTTTCCCGTGCCGATTTTTACGGGCAGGCGGTCGGCCACGTCAAAGCGAACCGCGAACAGATAGTCGCGGCCAACTTTGACTACGCGTTTATTTTAACGTCGCTCAACCTGGACTTCAACGTCAACCGCGTCGAGCGCTATCTTACGCAGACGTGGCAAAGCGGCGCACAGCCGGTGGTGCTTTTGACGAAGGCGGATTTGGCGGGCGATTTTAGCGCACGGTTTGACGCCGTTTGCCAAGCCGCTCCTGGGGTTCCCGTACATGCGCTTTCCGTCCGCACGGGGTTTGGCCTTGACGCTTTAAGCGAATATCTGCGTCCCGGAAAAACCGCGGTGTTCCTTGGAATGTCCGGCGTGGGCAAGTCGTCGCTGCTGAACGCGCTGATGGGGCGGGAGGTGGCGACCGTCAAGGCCGTTCGCGAGGATGACAGCCGCGGTCGCCACACGACCACCCATCGCCAACTTTTCATGCTTCCGTCCGGCGCGATGGTCATCGACACCCCCGGAATGCGCGAGCTTGGACTGTTCGACGCGGACGAGGGAATAAGCGCCGGTTTCACCGACGTGGAGGAACTGTTCGCGCGATGCCGCTTTAGCGACTGCCGCCACGAGACCGAGCCGGGCTGCGCGGTACTTGCCGCCCTTGCAGAAGGCTCGCTGCCGCATGAACGCTGGGAGCGCTACGTCGCGTACAAAAGGGAGAACAGATACGTCAACGACAGGGCGGGCTTAATCGCCGAGTGCAAGGCGTTTTCCAAGGCAATCGCGAAGCAAAACCGGAAAGGCAAAAAAATGGAAGAGCCATAAGATGATTGCGTGAAGGGCGTGAGCATTTTCGCGCGCTCTTCACGCAGACTTTAAGCCCTTGAGGATATGCCGAAAGGCACCCGAATTCGGCAGCATACCTGATCGCCGGCCCGGGATAAGTCCGCTCATAATTTTTCGCCTTTTCACTTGATTTTGGGCGATGGGAGTCTTATTTTATATTCAGCATAGGCACACGTTGCATTCATGCAGTTAACCAAATTAAGGGGGAAGGCCATGAGCTGGAATAAGATAAAGCAGGAATCAACCAAGGTTTCCGGTATTGAAGCTTTGCTCTTCGAGAGCAGGCGTTTGCTGAAGGAAAGCAAAGCGGAAGGTTTGGCCATCGTTAAACCCACTACCGGGCTTTCCCCGGAGGTTAGGGAAATTTTCGAGAACCTGTCAGAGGCGGTTCTTAATTACCAAGAAGTTGTCAACTACAATATCATGAAGTACCAGCTTGCAAACAAGGCCCTTCACACCGCATTGTGGGACATGGAGGTAGTCGCCGGCGATCCGGTTAATCCCAACAATACGTTCCTTTGGTCGGAGGATTTCCGCAAGATGCTGGGCTTCACCAGTGCTATAGATTTTCCAAACAAACTTAGCAGTTGGAGCGACCGCCTTCATCCGGAAGATAAGGAAATAGCCATAAACGCGTTCGCAAATCACATGCTGGATTTTTCGGGGAGAACCCCTTTCGACATCAAGTACCGCCTTAAATTGAAAAACGGTACTTACGGTTTTTTCAGGGCCACGGGCGATACCATGCGCGACGACAGGGGAGTACCCCTGCGTGTAGCCGGACTTTTGCTGAATCTGGCGGAGGAAAAAAGGATCGAGGAACTCGACAGACAGCTTATGGATAAGGTCAGGCAGGACACGGAATTTGTAGGCAATATTACCAAACTGGTGACCGACTTCGACCAGAGTATCGATTTCCAGACCAACGCCGTTGAAGAGTCGTCTCAAAAAACAGAACATATGCTGGAGTCTCTTAAACATGTTTCCGAAATTACACGGCAGGAACAGGATTCCATAAAACGTTTGGTGGACAACACCACGCGTGTCCAGAATGCCATGCAGGGAACAAGACAATCCGTTCAAAGCATTTCCCAGTTAGTGGAAGGCATAAGTTCCGCAATTCAGATAATAAGCTCAATTGCGGCAAACACTAATTTGCTGTCGATGAACGCCGCGATAGAGGCCGCCCACGCGGGGAGTGCGGGGAAAGGCTTTGCGGTGGTAGCCGACGAGATACGCCGCCTTTCGGAAAGCACCAGGGCAAATTCCATTGACATTTCCAAAACACTAAAAAACATCATTGACGGTATAGCCGTTACTTCGAAACAGTCCGACGAAACCGATAAATGCATTGGCGAGATATCAAAGGAGATAAACATCTTTGCCGAAATTATTGCCGACATCATCAACACTTTCGGCAGACTGTCGGACGAGAGCCATGAAATCGCCGTGGTGTTCAGCAACCTAAAAAAGCAGACCGCGTCTTTTAAAACGGGTTATTCCCAAATGGTGTCGATAAACAAAAAGCTTGTTTCGACAATGAACGACATTGCCTCCAGGCGGGGCTAATTAACTTGCTAACAACAACACCCCAAAAGAGTCCGGAGGCACAAGCCTCCGGGCTTCTTTGATTCGCCCAAGGACCGCCCGCTTCTCCGGTTTCAACCCCTGAAAAACAATTGACCTTACCTCCATCTCGGGCTAAAATAAGCGCATGAAAAGACTTCTGCCGGTGGGCATACAGGATTTCGTAAGTATCCGCGAGGACGATTTTTGTTACGTGGACAAAACCGCCGGCATACACCGGATGATAACCGCTTCCGGACGGGCGTTCCTGCTTTCGCGCCCGCGTCGTTTCGGAAAATCGCTGCTGTGTTCAACGCTGGGAGCTCTTTTCGAGGGCAAGCGGGAACTCTTTAACGGACTTGCCATCGATTCGCTTGAGTGGGAATGGAAGCAGTATCCGGTTATACGAATAGATTTGAACCCCGGCGATTACACCGAGGGAATCGCGACACTAAAGGCCGGACTGCAAAATATTCTGGAAAACGCCGCAATGGAACTGGAACTGCAACTTCGCGGACAGATGGCATCGGATCAGTTTGGAAACCTGATCATGGACGCGCATCGCAAGTTCGGTAAGCGCGTCGCGATTATTATAGACGAATACGACAAACCGCTTCTTACAACCATTGGCATGAGAAAACTTCACGAAAACATGCGAACGGCCTTAAAGGGATTCTACAGCGTGCTAAAATCTTCCGACGCGCACCTCAAGTTTGTTTTTCTAACCGGCGTTACAAAATTTTCCCATGTAAACGTGTTTTCCGAATTAAACCATTTTGTGGATTTGACCCTAAATCCCAGATACGCCGACCTCTGCGGTATAACCCAGGAGGAACTGGAGCGGAACTTCGGGCCGGAAATAGACGATGTGCTGCAAAAAACGGGAAGGTGCCGCAAAGCCTATCTTACCGATCTGAGCCGTTTTTACAGCGGATACCGGTTTTCGGAAAAACCGGTAAAGGTTTACAACCCTTTCGGTTTGCTTCAGCATTTTGCCAGGGACGGCGAATTTCTTCCGTATTGGTACGAGACCGGCACCCCTACGTTCCTCATCAACAGGATTATAGATCAGCGTGTAAATATTGTTGAACTTTGTAACATGCGCGTCGGGTACGATGACATTCGCAAATACGACATCGAGACCTTGAGCGCGGAATCGCTTTTGTACCAGAGCGGATATTTGACCATAGCGGACTACGACGAGGATCTGAAGCAGTTCGTTCTTGACTATCCGAACGATGAAGTCCGCACGTCGTTTGCGAAATCGCTGATAGAACAATACTTCCGTCCATGTCGCGAGTCTTCCGCCTGCGTAAAAATACGGCTTCCCAGGTTTCTGTTTAAGGGCGACATTGACGGCGTGATGGATGCCTTGCAGTCGTTTTTCGCCCTGGTGCCGCCCAACGTAATCAATGAGATGGAAAACTTTTACGAAACCACGCTACACGTAATATTTTCCACTATTGGGATTAACTTCCGTTCCGAGGTTCGGATAGCGGACGGCGGGATTGACGCGCTGGTGGAAACGGAGGACTTTGTGTACTGTTTTGAATTCAAACCGGAGGGAACGGCGGAAGAGGCTTTGGCGCGGATATCAAGCAAGGACTATCTTTTGCCGTGGACCGGAAGCGGGAAAACGCTGTTCAAGATTGGCGTTTCATTTGAGCGCGGAAAATGTGATATAGACGATTGGAAAGTGGAACTTTCCGCGACGGGCGACTAAAAATCCTGCCTTACGCGCCGCTCTTTGCCCGATCTTCAATGTCCTCACGGTCAGTTCCTGTTCGGCCGGGATTGTTTCCAGGTTCTGCCTGTCGGTAATCGTCATTGAGGAATACAGGTTAAGGGATTAGCGCCAGGCAATCCGCAGGGCTCTAGCCGCCGGCCAGCAGTTCCCTGTTTTTTTCGCCAAACATCGTTATCATTTCCCTGGCGACGTTTTCTTCCAGGATTTCCCCCATGGCCGGGGTTTCGAAAACCCGTTTCGAGATTTGCACGTCGGCAAGCTCGAAGCCCAGTTTTTCCTTGATTTGCAGTTTCGTTCTGTAAATCCTTTTGCCAAGTTCCGCCAGTTTTTCGTCGCTGTAGTCGGTAATGCCAATCGCGTCCAGGGCCTTGATTATGGTCTCGTTGTCGTATACGTTTCTTGCAAAAAGGCAGATTACCAGCGAGTTTAAAACGCAGCGTTTAACTTCCTCGTCGAACAGATCGTTCACGAGTTTCGCGTTGTCCAGCGTCTTCCGGGACTGGTCGTAGGAGTAACCGCCGTTGCAAAGGTGGCTGTGCCTTGCGCCGCAGGCGTAACCCACGATGGCTCCGTAACCGGTGTGGTAGGCGGGCATTTCGTTTTTCGCTATGGACACGGCAAATTCCCTGCCGCCGTATTTGGCCGACGCAACGTACACGCCGTCGGACAGGGCGCTGTAAAAATCGTTGGCTTTTGTCGCCATGTACTTTACCGCCAGCAAATAGCCGTCCTTGTTGCCAAAGGCAAGTTCCGTAATGGTGTGCTCTTTTGTGATAATGCCTTTTTGGTAACACTCCGTTGCGTAGCCCAGGCAAATGCCGCCGGAAACCGCGTCCAGCCCGTATTCCTCAACGGAGTCGATTAATTCCAGAACCGCGTTCCGGTCGCTTATTCCCAGGTACGATCCCAGCGTGGCGATTAACTCGTAGTCGTAGGCAACGTGAAGGGTTTCGTATTCATGCCCTTTGTCAAATTCCCGGCGCACCTGGCCAATGTGGATGCACCCCACGGGGCAGCCGACGCAGGCCAGTTTGCGGACAAGGTTGTTGTCCGCGAACGCTTCCCCGCTTATGTCGTCGGCTTCGTCAAACGTGGCCCGCTGTAGATTTTGCGTGGGCAGGGCTTTAATGGCGTTCAAAACTTTTACGTTTATCGGCGTCCCCAGGTCGTGGTACTTCGACATTATCGGGGTGGTTGTTACTTTTTTGTAAATTTCGTTGTACACGGCAATGTACTTTTTGTGATCCGCCGCTTTTTTGTTGCTGTCCCCGGTAACCTGAATGGCTTTAAGGTTTTTGCTGCCGAAAACGGCACCCAGCCCCATTCTTCCAAAATGCCTATAGGTGTCGACGTTGACGTTCGCTATTTTACAAAGGTTTTCCCCCGCAGGGCCGATGCGTATTATGGAACGCTTGCCCCTGCCGCCGCCGACGGTCCGGATGTACTGGCCAACCCTGTCCGCCGTCAAACCCCAAAAAGCGCGAGCGTCGTTAACGTCGATAAGGTTATTGTTAATGGAAATGTAGGACGGGTGTTTCGCCTTTCCGGTAATAACCAGAGCGTCCAGACCGGCGTTGAACATCGTATAGGCAAATCTGCCCCCGGCGTAGGACTCCCCAAGTTCGCCCGTTACGGGGGAAACAAACATGGCCACCGTTTTTGAGATTACCGGAAAAACGGAACTTAACGCGCCAATGGCAAAAACAATGGGCTGGCTTTCGTCCAGCGGAGACGCGTCCGGATTTAAGTTTTCCAGCAGAAGCTTTGAAGCCACGCCAACCCCACCGAGGTACTCAAACAAATCTTCCCGCAGTTCAACCCTGACCTTGTTTTTGCCAAGGTCAATGTAAAGCACCTTAATGTGGGTTTCGTTAATCATTCGACTTTTCCTCCATTGTCAGGCAGTTGTGCGGGCAGTACCTTACGCAGATTCCGCAGTGCTTGCAGATAATCGGCGGGGTGTTTTCGCCGGTAAAGTGGACGGCGTTTACGATACACGCGTCGGCGCATTTTTTGCACTTTATGCATTTTTTGTCGTTAAGCAGAACGCCGCCGCCTTTTCTTTCGCTTAGAGCGCCAGTTGGGCAAATGGTAATGCAGGGCCGCTCATCCTCACAGGCCAGGCAGTATACGGCGAAAAATTTTCCCGTTTCCAAACCGCCCAACGTGCGAACCTTAATGGCGCTTTCGTCGTCCGAATAGCTTTTGTGGTTTATTCCGGCGCAAACGCGCTGACATGTAAAACAACCGATGCATTTGTTCATGTAATCCGCTTTTAAGATTTTCCCCATATACGCACCCTTTCAGCAATCTACGCAAGTTGGACTTACTCCGGAATCCTCCGGTTCCCGACAATTATATTATAGCAATTTTGCGCAACAAATTCAATGTCCGTTTTCAAGCCGCCGGATCATTGCCAGAAAATGTCGCGGAACCGGCGCTTTGAACAGACGTATCCGGGGTTGGCGTTCCTCTTTTTCGCCGGGGAGGATAACTTCCAGACTTCTCGCGTGGAGCATAAGGCCGGCCTGCGGAAAACGCGGATCGGGGAAACCGTAAACCGGATCGCCCACTATGGGGTGCCCCAGATGGCGCATGTGTACGCGGAGTTGGTGCGTTCGCCCCGTTCTGGGACGAAGCAAAACCAGCGAATGTTTTTGCCACGTTTTTAGAACGGAGTAGAACGTAACCGCCGCCCTACCCTGCCCCGCCACGGTAAAACGTTTGCGGTCTTTCGGGTCGCGGGCGATAAGCGTCTCTATGCGGCCTTTCTTTTCGCGAAAAACACCGCCGGCGATTGCGACGTATTTTTTTTTTGCTTTTCTGGATTTGAACTGGTCGGCCAGAAACGCCAGGGCTTCGTCGTCGTAGGCGGCGACCATTACGCCAGAAGTATCCTTGTCAAGGCGATGCACTATTCCGGGCCTGAGACCTTCGCCGTTAAGACATTCTGCGTGCGGGCCGGCGCAATCCGGAGTGCGCCCCCGTTGCAGCCTGCGGTGGTACAGGGCGTTGGCAAGGGTTCCGCGCCGGTTGCCCGCCCCGGGATGCACGACCATTCCGCGGGGCTTGTTTACCACCACCGCGCGTTCGTCTTCGTAAATGATATCAAGCGGAATGTTTTCCGGAACCAGATTGACCGGTTCCGCTTCCTTCCAGAAAAGTTCGAGCGCGTCCCCGGTTTTTACCTGAAAGGACACTTTCACTTTTTTGCCGTTCACAGTGGCGGTAAGTTCGCGGGCCTTAATCTGGGAACGCGAAAGCAGGCCAAGGTTCTCCGCAACATAGCGATCCAGACGAAGCCCGCCGGAAAACGACCGCCCCACGGTGTGGGTAAACGCCGGCATCACGGAGACCGGTAGGCGTCGTCGTCTTCCGGCGGCGCGTCCGGCTCCTCCGGTTCCTCGTACAAAGGTGTCCGGGTAATGACAACGGTGCCAACGGGAATCGCCTCGGCCCTTTGCCGTTCCCTTCGCCGTCTGGCCTGAACGATAAGGTGATCGGCGACCGCAACGGCGGCGGACAAGCCCACGGCTATTCCTATGGTAACCCGCTGTTCGCGATCCGTCATGGCGGTGCCGGGCGTCTTGATTGGCCAGGGGGCGTACTGCCTGTTGTTCCAGTCCATTCCGTTGGCCCGGTTCCAACGAAACAGATCCACCCCGATGGTGGAAAAAAACATTGTAAACGGAAAGGAGCCGAAGGCGACGATTTCCCAACGGCGCAAATCCCTTAACCACGACGGCCTGTTGCCGCCGGTTTCGGTTTCGACAGCGGTGTTTGTCTGCGCCGTCAGACCGGCGGCACAGAGCGCAAATATCAAAAACAGTGCCGGTATTTTTTTCACCGTCGGGTTATCCTCCAAAAATGGCGCCGCCGATACGCAGCAACGTCGAACCTTCCTCCACGGCAATTTCAAAATCGCCGGACATGCCCATCGACAGGCAGGACCAGTTTCCGCAGTCGGGAAACCGGCGTTCCAGTTCACGCCGCATTTCCACGATACGCCTAAAGGCGGAACGCAGCGGCGCTTCCTCGTCGGTAAAGGGGGCCATCGTCATAAGGCCAACGGCCTTTAAACCAGAACAGCCCAGAATAAGCTCGGTTACCCTGAAAAGCTCGTCCGCGCCGGTAAAACCGCTTTTTGTCTCCTCCCCGGTACGAAACTCCAAAAGTATCGGCAAGGGGGCGGCACGCCCGGCGGCGTGTTTCGCCAGTTCCAGCGCGACGCTTTCCCTGTCCACGGACTGGACGCAGTCGAACAGCGCGGCGGCGGTTTTCGCCTTGTTCCGCTGGAGGCCGCCGATGAAATGAAGCCGCGCTCCGGGGTGTCGTTCCCGGAAACCGTCGAACTTCGCGGCGGCTTCCTGAACCCTGCTTTCGCCGAAGAAGCGAATGCCGGCGTTCCAGGCTTCCTCCACCGCCCGCGCTTCCTGAAATTTCGTTACGGCCATTAGGGTTATTTCGTCCCGGTTTCTGCCGGAACGGGCGCAGGCGTTCGCGACGCGTTCCTCTATTTTTTCCACGTTTTCGGCAACGGACATCATTACAATATTCCCATATCCTCCGCCGCTTTTGCAAGTACCGCGAAGTCGCCGACGCTCAGGTTTTCCGCCCGCAGGCCGCCGTCAACGGCGCTTTTTTCCAGCGTTGACGCCGCCGACTCCGCCGCCGTCAACGCGGAACCGGGGCCGGAACGTTTTCCGCGTTGGGCGAAAAACGCCGTCAGGTTGTTCTTTACGGTTTTTCGCCGGGACGAAAAAAGGCAGCGTACCACGGGATAAAAACAGGAGGGCAAACTCCGGGCCGACGGCAACCCCCGGTCGTCCGTTCGAAGTTCCAGAAGCACGCCCTGCGAGTCCACGTTTGGCCTGGGGTAGAAGGACGCGCTTTTTATAACCGTCAGCGGTTTTACGCGGTAGGCCGAAGCGCACAAAACGGAAAACGACGAGTAGTCCGCGCCGCCGACGCCGGCGGCCATGCGAAGGGCCACCTCGCGCTGCACGGTAACGACCATGCGTTTAAAGAAGAGCCCTTTTTCGACAAAGTCCGCCAGCAGCGCCGAACCGATGTTGTAGGGAAGGTTTCCCAAAAGATACGGCGCGGCCGGCTGCGTTCGCCAGGTTTTCAGCGCGTCCCCTTCAACCAGCGTAAAACCCGTGTCCTCCGGAAAAAGCTCCCGGAGGAGCCGAGCAAAACCGGCGTCAATCTCAAAGGCGCGAACCGGATGGCCGCTTTGCAAAAGCATGTGCGTCATGGCCCCCAGCCCCGGGCCTATTTCCCAAACGGCCTCGCCGGATTCCGCTTCCAGCGCGTCGACAAGCCCCCGCCGAACTCCGGGGTTTATCAAAAAGTTTTGTCCAAATTTTTTCCTCATGCCCAGGCCCCTGCTTTCCAGAAAGGCCCTGAGACCGGCCGCCGAATTGTAGTTCAGTTCCGTCGCGTCCGTCATGCAAACGGCTCCAGACGGTTTCGCCGTTCGCGAAGCAGAAAATCAAACCGGATTATCAAAGCCGCGATTAACAGCGACGCCAACAAAACCAGATACGGGTTCGCGTTTATGCCGGGAAGAAAACCGGCAAGCCGGGCGGTCTCTTCCATCAGGCGGTACATCAGCGAAAGCGGCCGGGCGAGCAGCGGCGAAAGCGCCGGAAACAGAGCGTCCACCCCAAGCCAGAGCATGGAACCGACCATGAACACGGTGGTAAGCGGGGCGACTACCAGCCCGGCGAATATTCCGGCAGGGCGCAAATCGCCGAAAACCGCGGCGACAACCCCGGCGGTGCCGATAAAGGCCCCCAGGGAAAGCGCAAACGGTCCCAACAAAAACCGCGGGATTACACCCCGGAAAATGCCGCCCAGCGATTTTCCCAAAACCAGAATTCCCGCCATGGCCACGTAGGAAAGTATAAACGAAAGCGAAAACCCGGCCCGGGGCGTAAGCGCAAGCTGAATCAAAAACGCCATGCTCAAAACGGAAAGCGATTCGCGTTTCAGCATTCCCAGCACGGCCATGACTCCCAGAACGTACATCAGCGCGGAACGGTAAAGGCTCGGCAAGGGGCCAACGATAAAACAGTACGCCACTATTATCAACGCGCCGGCAACGGCCGCCGGCCGCAACCCCAGCGGTTTTTTCAGCAAAAACGAAACCAGCGCGATAATCACCGCAAGGTGCATTCCGGAAAGCGCAAGGATATAGGAAATGCCGGCGCCGCGGTACAGATCGGTAAGGCCGGAATCCAGATTGTCCCGGACTCCCAAAAGCAGCGCCAGCGCAAGGCCGCCCCACGCCGCGTCGCCGGCGTCGCCGTTGAGCGAATACTTCGCGAAGCGTTCCGCAAGGCCAAGTCTAACGCCGGTGCGGAAACGGTCAAGGGAGGGTGCCGGGGACGTAACGTGCAGGGAATCCGCGCTAAAGGTGTACGTGCCGGCGAAAGCGCCGGCGGCGCTCTTTTGCAGTCTGCCGTCGGCGAACACCCGGGCGCCTCTGCCGAATTCGCGCAGGCGATCGGCGTTTTCCGCCCGGAAGAAAACCGTTACCTCCCCCCCCGGGCCGGTTCGCGCGGCCCTTACCCCGCCGGCTCCGGTAAACGCGTTTGGCAAAACCGTAACCATCGCGCTGCCGCCGGAAACAAACCTGGGATCGTCCAGCAGGGTGCCGGAAACACCGGTTATCGTTTCCGGGGGAAGACCGAACACCGGACTTGACGAAGCCCTTGCGCCGGCGCCGGTTCCCAGAGCAAGCCCCGCCGTGAAAGCCGTAAGAAGCAGCGGCAAAACGCGAATAAAACGCAGCGCCTTCGGCCCAAAGTCCCCGACCTGCGGCAGTGAAGCCAGTACGCGAAAAAAACACAGGGCCGCCACGGACGCGAAAACCGGAAGAAGCAACACGCCCGCGTTTATATGCCCGGAACGGAACAGCGGAAAAAAAACGTAATAGGAAAGCGCCGCGCCGAATCCGGCGCACAGAACGGGACTGACTTTAACGTTTACCGGCATTGCAAATTCCCCCCGACGTGCGGCACCCCGGATTTAGCATTCCGACGTTTCGTCGCCCCCGGCCGCGGTTTCCCCCTTGAGGGAATCCAGCACCAGTTGCTCGCACGTAAGATTCCTGTAGGCCGTGTTTGCCGCCTCACTGTCCAGATCGCGGAAAGGCAGATCGTCTTCAACGCCGGAATCCAGAGTGCCAAGAACCTTGCCAAGTATTTTGTTCCGGATATCCGTGGGCAGCGGATCGAACTCGATGTGAAGCACGGAACGATCCGTGTTCGCGCGGTAGATCGTGGAGCGCACAATTCCGGAAACGCAGACGGCGGCGTCTTTAAGCTGGAACTGAATCTTTACGTGCAAACCCTCGGCGGCCTTGCCCCCCACGGTAACCGCGCAGCCGGTGTCGGAAAGGTCCTCCAACATGCACTTCAGGCCCGGCGCGGTCTCGATTCGGTGGAACGGCTCGCCTTCACCCACCAGATACAGAAAAGCCGGCACGTTCATTTTCGCGCGAACGGATTTACGTTTCTGGACTCTGGAAAGCGAAAGATTGTGGGATATTTTCAGCGACAAAATCCCCAGGGAGTAAACCTCGTCCGTTACCTCGGTGTCGAACGTGTAACCGGCGTCGTCGTCCCTCCAGAAATAAACGGAAAGTTTTTTTCCGCGCCATTCCTTGACGGAAACGTTCTCGCCGCTTACCGGGCGGGAAATAGTCATGTAACCGCCGGCGTTTTTAACAATCTGCGATTTGAACACCCCGGTGTCCGCAAGAAGAATTTTCAGCACCTGGCCGTTTTTTATCTGGAGGGTGTTGGAAATGGCGTTTTTGTTTACGTGCCCGTCCATTTCCATTTTTTGCCGGAAGTCGTAAAGCCTGGAAAGAAACCCCTGCGTTTCCCGGTCGTCTTCCTTGCCGGACATTTTGATCTCGTTTATCAGCAGACGAATACACATGTCCAGCCGGTCCTGGTTCGATAAAACAACGGCCGGGTCGATAAAACCGCACTGACCGGCAAGCCGGCGAAGCACCTCCGATTCCTTAAACGTAAAACCGGCTTCCTTGGTCCTGTTTAAAAACTGCATTCCGTCCCTCACTTTCCAGGTGTTGCGCGCGGTCCCCGCCTTCGAATCCAAGGCGGCTCCCCGGATAGGCAATGCCCCGTTCCGCGTGTATAATGAAGGAACCAAAAAGCCCGCCCGGCGGTTTTTTTGGAGTTCCCCCACTATGTTATTGTAGTGAATTTCCGGGTGTTAGGAAAGCCTTGACCAAATGAGCGCGTTTATCGAGCCCCTGATTCTGTATCTCGTGCTTTTTTTCCGATTCGTCACCGGCCCGGCGCTTCCGGAAGCCCCCGTGGAGTTCTCGGCGGAGGCCGCGGCCGTCCGGCTCGTGCTGCACGTCGGGCCTTCGCTGGCCCTAATCTGGTACCTTTTGCTGAAAACAAAGAGCGCGAAGGAGTGGGGCCTGGCCCTTCCGGGGAAAAAAGACGCGCTTCCGGCGGTCGCAGCCCTTTCGGCCATTGTTCTGGTCGGTTTCGTCGCGGCGTTTTTGGCCCGCAACCTGGGCGGCGCTCCGGAATTCCCCCGGATTCTGCCCCCGACGACGGCAGTGCCGTGGGCGATACTGGCGGTTTCCGTTTTTGGCGGGGCGTATCTGGAGGAAAGTTTTTTCCGGTTTTATCTGCTTTCGCCGCGAAACGGCGCGGCACCGGAGCAAACCGGCTACGGCCCCATGGGGCTTGGCCGACACCGGGCCGTTTTTGTTTCCACGCTGCTGTTCGCGGTTTGCCATATCCACTCCGGCCCCTGGGGTTTCGCCAACGCCGCGGTTTCCGGCGCGATTCTTTCGTATATTTTTCTGCGGTCCCGATCCCTTCACGGAGTGAGTATCGCCCACGGACTTTACAACGTTCTGGTTTTCGTTCTGGGGCCGGCGTAAGGAGTTTTTATGCAAGACAAGTTCGACGTTCTGCGCCGGCGTTTCGGCTACGACTCTTTCAGACCGGGGCAGGAGGAAGCCATAGACGCGATCCTGGACGGGCGGGACATTCTTGCCGTAATGCCCACCGGTGCCGGAAAGTCGCTGTGCTACCAGATTCCGGCGATGCTCCTTCCCGGAATGACGATAGTGATTTCGCCGCTAATCTCGCTGATGAAGGACCAGGTAAACGCCCTGCGTACTTCCGGATGTCCCGCCGCGTATCTTAACAGTTCGCTTGGCAATTACGAATACGCCCGCACCGTAAAGGAAATTCGCGGCGGCGAAATAAAACTGCTGTACATCGCTCCGGAACGTCTGCAGCGTTCCGACCTGCCGATGCCCGACGAACACGAAACGCCGCCGCTGGTGGTAACAGACGAGGCGCACTGCGTTTCACAGTGGGGGCACGACTTTAGAACCAGTTATCTGGAAATCGCCGGTTTTATCGACGGGATCACGCCGCGCCCCATAACGGCGGCCTTTACCGCGACGGCAACGCCCAAGGTCAAGGAAGACATAGAACGGCTTTTGTGTTTGCGGGAACCTGTTTCGGTAAGCACCGGATTCGACCGCCCCAATCTCTACTTCGAAGTGCAGAAACCGGCGCACAAAAAAAGTGCCCTGCTTGAGTATGTCGCAAGCCAAAACAGCGTTAGCGGTATTGTCTACTGCGCCACCAGAAAAGCCGTTGACGAAATACACGACCTGCTTTTGTCCCGGGGGGTTTCGGCAACGCGTTACCACGCCGGACTTGAGGACGGCGAACGCAGAAAAAACCAGGACGATTTTCTGTACGACCGGAAAACCGTAATGATCGCGACCAACGCCTTCGGCATGGGCATAGACAAATCCAACGTAAGCTACGTGATTCACTACAACATGCCGAAAAACATTGAAAGTTATTACCAGGAAGCGGGACGCGCCGGAAGGGACGGAAGCAACGCCAACTGCATTCTGCTTTACAGCGGACAGGACGTTCGCATCAACGACTACCTTATTTCCGGAAGCGACGAGGACGGCGATTACAACCCGGAACTGCTGGCCCACAACCGGGAACTTCTAAAGCAGATGACTTTTTACGCCACCGGAAACGACTGTCTGCGCCGGCGTCTGCTTTCGTACTTTGGCGAAGAGTCGCAGGCGTTCTGCGGTTACTGTTCCAACTGCCTTACCGAGTACGAGGAAACGGACGTTACGCTGGAAGCGCGAAAGATTATCTCCTGCGTTTACCGTCTAAAACAGCGCAACCGCACTTTCGGCAAAACCATGATCGCCGACATTCTGCGCGGAAGCAAAAGCGAAAAGATAAAACGCCTGGGCCTGGACAGCCTTAGCGTCTGGGGCATAATGGCGGAAACCAAAGTCCCCCGCATACGCGCCATACTGGACTTCCTGATCGACGACGGCTGCCTGGCGCCGGAAGGCACGGAGTACCCCGTGGTGGTTCTTGGCGACGGCTTTGAGGAAGTCCTGCGGGAGGAAAGACGGCTGCACATGAAGCTCCCCAAGGAGCGTGAACAGGAAGCGCCAAAAACCAAAAACAAACTGTTCAAAGACCCTTACCGTCCGGACTCCGCCCCGGAACCCCCGCCCCCCCCGGAAGAACCCGGCGACCGGTTCCTTTTCGAAAAGTTAAAGGAACTGCGAAAGGAAATCGCCGTAAGCGAAACCGTCCCCGCCTACATCGTCTTCAGCGACGCAAGCCTGCGGGACATGTGCCGCAAAAAACCAACCACGCCGGTCCAGTTCAGCGCCGTCAAAGGCGTCGGCGCGGCAAAACTGGAAAAGTACGGCGAAGCGTTCGTCGCGGTTATCCGGGAGAATATCTAGGGCCGGAGTCGGGAAATGAATTGCAAAGCCCGGAAACTGGCGCTGCCCTACAGCGCCTTGGCTCGCCACAGGTCGTCCATTTCCGCGGTCTGGACGGCGAACATTTCCTTGCGGTATTCGCCTTCGCGTTTTTCCCTGAGTTTTTCCATCACTTTTAGCTCGCGGGAGGCTTCGATGTACAGGGCGCGTTTTTCCTCCACGACAAGTTCGGCTTGGGCGGCTTCTTCCAGGAGGCGTTCGGCTTCCTGCTCCAGGCGCAGAATGTAGCAGTTCCAGGCAAACATCGAAAGAGCGCCTGCGCCGGTTGCGCCAAAATTCGCGCCGGCCTCCGCAACGGCCAGACCGGAAAAACGTTCCTGCCCGGCCTGAACCCTGCAAACGGCGTTGTGCCTGATTTTGTTTTCTATTTCGGTAAGGACGCTTATGGCCCTGCCAAGTTCGATTTTGGCTTCCTGCTCGCGGTACCGCCGCAGTTCCAAAACCTTTTCAAGATCGAACCTGAACCTTTTCATGGGCCCTGGGTTTCGCCGGAATCAACGCCGGCGGCGGGGATTTGCAGGTTAAGGCCGGCAAACAGGGAGGCGACCGAATCCGGAAGCGAAAGGTCGCCGGTTCCGGTTCCGGAGGCGGGATACCCAAAAGTCGCCGGTTCCGCGTTTCCGATGCCGGAAGCGGCGCCGGGGGCAAACGTGTTGGTAAACGCGCCGGCGGATTTGTCGCCGGTTTTACCGGTTTGGTCGTCCGCGAATTCGTTCGGCGAAATTGGAACGCCGGAAATCTTTTCCATTATCGTAAACGTGTTTTCCAGCGGCGAATGCTCGTCCACTTCCTGTATCAGAAATTCCTCGATGGCCCGGTGCTTCATAATGGCGTCGTCAATCGCCGGATCGGATCCGGGCTTGTACGCGCCAATATTGATAAAGTCCTCCGCCTTGTCGTACACCGCCATGCTTCGGCGTATAACGCCGGCGGCCTTCATCACGGAAGGCCCGGAGATCGCCGGGGCAAGACGGGAGATGCTTTGCAGCACGTCAATCGCCGGATAGTGGTAGGCCTGGGCCAGGCGGCGCGAAAGCACGATGTGCCCGTCAAGAATACCGCGAACGGTGTCCGCCACCGGCTCGTCCATGTCGTCGCCGTCGACCAGAATCGTGTAAAAACCGGTAATACTGCCAACGTCGGCGGTTCCGGAACGCTCAAGCAGTTTCGGCATGGAGTCGAACATGCTGGGAGTATAACCCCTGGTTGCGGGCGGCTCGCCGGCGGCAAGACCAATCTCGCGCTGGGCGCGGGCGAAACGCGTTACGGAATCGAAAAGCAGCATAACGTCCAGCCCCCGATCCCTGAAAAATTCCGCAACGGCGGTTGCCACGTAGGCACCGCGCAAACGGGACAGGGGGGGGGAGTTGGACGGCGTTACCACAATCACGCTGCGGGCAAGGCCCTCCGGCCCAAGGTCGTTTTCTATAAAATCGTTAACCTCGCGTCCGCGCTCGCCGATTAGGGCCACCACGTTTACGTCGGCGCTGGTGTTACGGGCAATCATTCCCAGCAGCGTGGATTTGCCAACGCCGGAACCGGCAAAAATACCAAGGCGCTGGCCACGGCCCACCGCAAGAAGCCCGTCTATGGCGCGAACCCCGGTGGCGATGCGCTCCGTAATGCGCCGCCGTTTAAGCGGGTCCGGGGGGGAGGCCAACGCGGGATACATTACGCCGGATTCTATATCGCCCTTGCCGTCGATGGGGTTTCCCATCGCGTCCAAAACGCGCCCCAGAAGACCGACGGAAACCGGCACTTCCAGTCTTGAACCCTGTGCTATAACCCGGCAGCCAACCTCAAGGCCGTCGGTTTCCTCAAACGCCATTAACTGCACGGTTTCGTTTCGCAGACCGACAACCTCGGCGCGAATGGTTCTTTGGATTTTGGGAACCTCTATTTTGCAGACTTCGCCTATGATGGCCTGCGGGCCCTTGCTCTCGATAAGAAGACCCTGGACTTTGCTGACCTTGCCGACGCACTTTATGGGATCGGTACGCTCGGCGGTCTCAAGGTATTTTTCAAAAACGGCGGTTCCCATGCTTATCTGGTTCCGGCGGCACCGGACTTTACCTTCGATTTTATGGGGGAAATCTCAAGTATCTTTGCCTCCAGTTCCGCAAGCTGGCTGGAAATGCGCGCGTCTATTTCGCCAAAGTCGGTCTCAATAACGCAGCCCCCTGGATCCACGGAGGAATCCTCCACCACCTGTATCGACTTCGCGCCCTCAAGCATTTGGATAAAATCCTTTGTGTGTTCGGTGGTAAGTTTCAAATCTGCCAGATTCACGCAAATGGCGATATTGCCGCGTTCCCTAACCTTGCGAAGGGCCTGCACCACGTTGGAGACAACCACTTCGCGCTGGCTGTCGGAAATAACCTTGACAACCTTTCGGGATATGAGCAACACCAAATCCACGATTTCGCGTTCGGTATCGGAAAGTATTTCCCCGCGCTTGTCCTGGGCGCGTTCAAGCACCGTGCGGGTGCGCTCGATTAACCGGTCAACCTCGGCCTTGCCTTCGGCGTAGCCTTCGGCGTGGCCCGCTTCCCTACCCTTTTCAAGGGCTTCCTTTCTTTCGTCCTCCAGCGTTTTGCGGGTTTCGGCTTCCAGTTCCCGCGCCTGCCTGGTCGCGTCGGCAAAAATCTGCGCCGCTTCCTCCTTGGCGCCGGTTCTAAGGGCCTGCGCTTCCTCGGCGGCCTCGTGTTTGTCCTTTTCCGCGGCAACGCCGGCCAACTGCACTATTTCGTTGGCCTCGGCCTTTGCCGAATCCAGCATCATCTGTTTTTGGATTTCCCACTGAACCTTGAATTCCTCCGCCTCGCGGCGAAGATCGTCGGCGGAAGGGCCGGTGTAGATTTCCCTTTCCGGTTCGGTCTCGACCTTTTCCGTCTCGTGTTTCTGGGAAAAATCCGGGAAGGGCGTAAAATGCGTCGGTGTCTCGATCATCATTTTGTCGGGAACGATAATCACCTCGCCAGGTCTGAACACTGCCTTTGCCATTTATCAACCCACCCTTACACAACCATTTCGTCTTCGCCGGAACGGGCGATAACGATTTCGCCAACGTCTTCCAGGTGGCGAATAATCGAAACGATTTTCTGCTGGGCTTCCTCGACGTCTTTCAGCCTTATCGGGCCCATGTATTCCATATCCTCTTTGAGCATGGTTGCCGCGCGTTTGGACATGTTCTTGAATATCTTGTCCTGAACCTCGGTGTCCACGCTCTTGAGCGCCTTGGCAAGTTCCTGGGAATCCACTTCCCGCATAACCTTCTGTATGGACCGGTCGTCCAGCATAACGATGTCCTCGAACACGAACATGCGCTTTTTGATCTCTTCGGCAAGTTCCGGATCCTCGTCCTCCAAAGCCTCGATAATCTGTTTTTCCGAAGCGCGGTCAACAAGGTTGAGAATTTCGACAATGTTTTCGACACCGCCGGCGGTGGTGTAGTCCTCGCTGGACAAAGTGGAAAGTTTCTTTTCCAGAACCCGTTCCACCTCGCGCAGAACTTCCGGGCTTGTGCGATCCATGGTGGCGATACGGCGGGCCACGTCGCTCTGTATGGTGTGCGACAGGTTCTGCAGTATGTACGAAGCCTTGTTCGGCTCAAGGTAGGCCAGAATAAGGGCTATGGTCTGCGGATGCTCCTGCTGAATAAAGTTCATAAGGTGCGCCGGATCGGTGCGGCGTATAAAGTCGAAAGGCCGCACCTGAAGGCTGGACGTAAGGCGGTTTATAATGTCGATAGCCTTCTGGCTGCCAAGCGATTTTTCCAGCAACTCCCTGGCGTAGTCTATACCGCCGGTGGAAATAAACTGGTTCGCCATCATGAGTTCCTGGAACTCCTGAAGAATCGTGTCCTTCTGCTCGGAGTCTATGGTCTCAAGACGCGCAATCTCGAACGTCAGGGTTTCTATCTCGTCCTCGCGCAGATACTTAAAAATTTCCGACGAAAGCTCCGAACCGATGCTCACGAGAAAAATAGCCGATTTTTGGCGACCCGAATATTCCTTTGCGCCTTTTTTCTTTGGTCCCGACGATGCTCCGCCAGAAGATGCGCCTCCCTTTGCCATCTTTTATTCCTCCAAAAGCCAGGTTCTTATAAGCTGGGCGCAGTCTTCCGGATGTTCCTTGGCCAAATTGACCACGGATTCCATAAGTTCCATGCGACCACGGTCTTCCACGGAAATGGAAACATCCAGACCGTCCTGTTCCGCTTCCGCCATAGCGCTTTCGCGAAGGGCCTGCTCGCGGCGGGCGCGTTCCTCCTCGGCGAGCCGCTTGCGGCGTTCCATCTCGCGGGCGATAACCCTGAAAACTATAAAGCCGACCAAAAGCAGGGCCAGACCGAACAGAAACACCACCACGGTGGTCTGTATCTGTCTCTGCCTAAAGAACGCGGTGTCTTCCTCGGCAAACTCCCTGGTTCTGTCGAAGGGGATGTTCCGCACGGTTACCGAATCGCCGCGCGCCATGTTGAAACCAATCGCGTCCTGAACCAGCGCCTCGGCGGCGACGCGCTGATCCTCCGGAAGCGGCGTGAACTCCCGCCGGATGGAACCGTCCGGGTCTATAATCGGGTTTCCCCTCTCGTCGAACACGCGCCTCCAGATTCCGTCTATGTTAACCGACACGGTTACGCGGCCAATCTGGGGGCTTCGTTCCTCCTGTATCAGCCGCTGGTTTATTTCGTTGTTTTGGACAAGCGTTTCCTGTTCCATTCCGCCCCAAAGGTTCGACATGTCCCTAAAGGCCGGGGGGGTATGGCCCTCCACGCCGGGGGGGCCCTCCGGGTTAAAACCGGTTCCCCTCCACTCGGTTCTGGATTCCGTCAGCGAACGAACCAGGTAGGGAACCACCACCTCGTCGCGGAACGGAACGCCGGGAGTCTGCGGACTCATTATAACCGGAAAATGTTCCGTGGTGTGGACGGTCATTACCGACATGTCCATTTCTATCGACACGTTAAGATCGCGAACGCGGTCCTCCGAAAAAATGCTCTGCAACTGGCGAAGAACGTCCGCGCGGTATCTGGCCTCCAGAATCTGCCTTTGCCGCTGTTCCCTTTCGATTATGTTCAGGCGATCCAGCGCGGCCATTCCGGCAAAGTCGTTGAGAATAACGCCGGTGTGGTCGGTTATAACGATGTTGTCGGTTCTAAGGCCTTCCACCGCAAGCTGGAGAAGCCTCTGGATTCCCTCTATTACGTGACGGTTCTGGGAAATGTTGCTGCCCGGTCTGGGGGTAAGAATAACGCTCGCCGTAACCGGATTCTGGTCCGACCTGAACAGTTCCTGCCTTGGCCACACGATGGTTACGTTGGCGTTGTCAACGCCGTCAACGGCCCGGATGTGATCGGTAATCATCTGCGTTTGGGCGCGCTGCCTGTTTATGTCCCGTTCGAAGTCCGTAATCGTCCAGCGATCCCTGTCGAAAATGGCCCAGGGGTCGATGTTCCTGGGAATAAGGTCTTCCCGGATAAGTATGGTTCTGATTCGCCGGGCCGTGGCCTCGTCCGCAACCTGGATAATCCCCGCGGACGTAACGTTGGCCCTTACGCCTTCCTCGTTAATCCTGGTAACAATCCTGGTGCGGGCGGCCTCGTCCTGAATCGGAGCGTCGATAACAGCCACGTAACTGGGCGACGCGGAAACGCCAAACAGGGCAATAATCCCGATTATCACCACTACGCCGATCCCGGCAAGGATCGCGCGCTGGGTAACGGACCACTTGGTCCAAAGCGCCTTAAGATGTCCAAAAAGTTTTTTCACGGTCTCGATCATATTGCCCCTCCCTTCTCGGGTGTCGTTATTGCGGAACCGCCGAGCGAGCCGGCGGTTCCGTTTTACCTGGTGTTAATCAGGTCTCTCCAACCCTGTACCACACGGTTGAGTATAGTAGATGCAATGTCCAGCGACATTCTCGCCTGCGCCTGGGCAATGGTAACGTCGTGCACGTCAACCAAATGGGGGTTTACGATCGCCTCGTGCGCCAACATGGACGCGTTGTTCTGGGCGTCGCTGACCCTGTCCAGTGCCTGAAGCATGGAGTGCTGAAAAGTACCGGCCCCGGTTACGCTTTCGGCGCCAATCGTCCTTTCCAGGCGAATGATGTTCGCACCGCTGCCGGCAAAGGGACTGTTAAGCGACCCCATGTGGTTTGGATGCGTGTTAATCATCGAAACAGAAGTGTTCATAGGTTATCCCGCCTTCCCGTTTTATCTTTGGCCTATGTTCAGCGCGCGCTGGAACATGGACTTCGATCCTTCGATTATCGAGGCGTTGGCCTCGTAAGCCCGCGTGGCGGAAATCATGTCCACCATTTCGGTAACCATGTCAACGTTGGACAATTCCACGTACCCCGCCCTGGGGCCGGTTCTGATTGCGTCCGGATGCGTGGGATCCCAGCGAACCGGATTCTCCGTGCTGAAGTCCCGCTGTATTTCCACGACGCGCACCCCGCGTCCAATCCCGTTGTCCAGACTGTCCGGCAGAAACGGCGAACGCCAGAACGGGCCTTCCACCGCCGGTCTCATAATCACGCGCCCGCGGCGGAAAGGACCGCCCTCCGTGGTTCGCGTGGTGTTCACGTTCGCCATGTTGTCGGCAATAACGTCAAGCCTTACGCGGTTGGCCGTAAGGCCGGTGGCCGCCGTGTTAATCGCGCCAAAAATACTCATCGTTCACCCCCGGTTCCGTAATCACAGTTTAATGAAAACAACTTTTCCATTCCATCCCCCGGTTTTAGCCCCGCAGCACCCGGCTGACCTGGCTGAACTCGAAGTTAATCGAATCCGCCAGCAGCATGTAGGTCATCTCGTTCTGCAAGGCAAGCATGAATTCCTGCTCGGGATCCACGTTGTTCCCGTTGTTGTTGTAGACGCTGACGAAATCCACCGTACGGCGAACCTGCACGTCGCGCCAGTCCCGCTCCCGATGATTGTTGAAGTGCATCGGGTCGGTCCGGGTCAGTTCCATCGCCGGCCGCTGCCTTCCGGAGTCCAGCGCCCGCCGGAGCTCGCTTTCGAAGCTCACCGTGGAACGCTTAAAGTTCGGAACGTCCGCGTTCGCGATGTTGTCCGCAATAACCGCGCGGCGAACCAGGTTCGCGCTCATAGCGCGGTGCAACAGGTCAACGGTTTTCGTAAAAGTATTCATACATACTCCCTCCCTTTGAAAATCGGCAACCCGGGCGGTTTACTTTAGCGAAACCGCGGGAAACCGGAAAACCCGGCATCCCCGCCCCGTTTTTACAGAATATAGCGCCCAAGATCCTGGTCTTTCACTATATCCGCCAGTTTTTCGTCCACGTAAGCCACCGTTACCGGAATTTTCGCCGGGGCAATATCCGGCGCCTCGAAGGAAAGCTCCTCCAGCAGCGCCTCCATTATCGTGTGGAGCCGTCTGGCCCCGATGTTTTCCAGTTTGGAGTTGACCTCGGCGGCCAGCGCGGCAAGCCGCTCTATGGCCTCCGGAGCGAATTCCACGTCGACGTTCTCCGTGGCCAGAAGCCCGGAGTACTGCCGCGTAAGGGCGTTTTTCGGCTCGGTAAGAATGCGCAGGAAGTCGTCCTTCCCCAGCGAGTCCAGTTCCACCCTGAGCGGGAAACGCCCCTGGAGTTCCGGAATCAGGTCCGACGGCTTGCTCACGGTGAACGCCCCGGCCGCGATAAACAGAATGTGGTCGGTGTTTACCGGCCCCCATTTGGTGTTCACACTGGCACCTTCCACGATGGGAAGAATGTCCCTTTGCACGCCCTCCCGGGAAACGTCCGGGCCGCCGCCGCGGTCGCCCTTTACGGCTATTTTGTCAATCTCGTCGATAAAGATTATGCCCATTTCCTCCACGCGCTGCCTGGCCTCGTCGCTGACCCTGTCCCGGTCTATCAGCTTTTCCAGCTCCTCCGCCTTGATGATTTCCCTGGCGCGGGCAACGGTAACGACCTTGTTCTTTTTGCCGCCGCCGAACATGTTGGCAAAACCGGAAAGGCTTTCCTCCAGGTCGCCCATGTTCACGCCCATCATCTCGAAGGGAGGAAACTGCGGGGTTTGGCTGACCATAAGCTCCACGGTTCGATCCTCCAGTTTGCCGTCGCGCAGCATAACCCTGAATTTTTCCCTGGTGGCCTTAAACTTTTCCGCCTCCGCACTGTTTTGCGCCTCGTCCGGAGAGCCCGCCGTCTGCGCCGCGTCCCCGTCCTGCGGGGGAGGAGGCGCAAAGGGACCGGCGTTCGCGTCCGGCGCGGCGGCGCCGTTTTCCGGTTTCGCGGCCTTTCTGTTGTGGAACCCGACCTGAATCGCCCCTATTACGCTGCCGTTGGGGTTTCCCTCCGGACCCGGAGCGAACGAAAACGAACCCACCGGCCTTACCAGCGGCGTAACCGGGGGAGCTTTGGCCCTGGGCTTTTTGCCGCTGGACGGAACCAGAAGATCCAGAAGCACTTCCTCGGCGCGTTTTTCCGCCTCGGCGTCCACCGACTCCTGCATTTCCTGTTTCACCATCTGGAAACCGTTGGCCATAAGATCGCGCACCATGGATTCAACGTCCCGGCCCACGTAGCCGACCTCCGTGTACTTGGTCGCCTCCACTTTGATAAACGGGGAGCCGGCAAGTTTGGCAAGCCGCCTGGCGATCTCCGTTTTTCCGACGCCGGTGGGGCCAATCATCAAAATGTTTTTCGGCGCCACGTCGTCCCTGAGTTCCGGCTCCAGCTTGAGCCGACGGATACGGTTCCGCAGGGCCACCGCGACCGCGCGTTTGGCCTTCTTCTGCCCCACGATGTATTTGTCCAACTCGGCGACTATCTCCCTCGGGGTCAGTTTGTCCAGTCCTTTGTTTTTCAGTTTGTCGCTCATCAGCCTAGTTCCTCCAGGGTTATGTTAATGTTGGTGTAGATGCAAATGTTGCCGGCAATCCTGAGACTTTTTTCCGCAATCCGGGCCGCGGAAAAATCGCTGCCGTCAAGGTAGGCGAGCGCCGCGGCGTGGGCAAAACTGCCGCCGGAACCGATGGCGATGGCGTCCTCCGCCGGTTCTATGACGTCGCCGGAACCGGAAACCAGCAGCGTCTGGGTTTCGTTCGCCGCGACGAGCATGGCCTCCAGCCGCCTGAGGTTGCGATCCATGCGCCAGTCCTTGGCCAGTTCCACCGCGGAACGGGCAAGGTCGCCGGAGTACTCCTTGAGCTTTGCCTCGAAGCGGTCGAACAGGGTGAAAACGTCCGCCGTCGCGCCGGCAAAACCGCACAGCACCTTGCCGTCCATAAGCCGGCGCACCTTCCGGGCGTTTCCCTTCATAATGGTGTTGCCGAAAGTTACCTGCCCGTCGCCGGCCATCGCAACCTTGCCGTCCTTACGCACCGCGATGATCGTCGTTGCGTGAATCCTCATGTCGTTACTCAAAACCAACTCCTCCCAAACCTTTTAGGAACCGTGGGGATGCGCCCTGCCGTAAACCGTTTTCAGCCTGGCGATATCAACGTGGGCGTAACGCTGAGTCGTGGAAAGACTCGCGTGGCCCAGCATTTCCTGTACTATGCGAACGTCGCAGCCGGCGTTCACAAGATGCGTCGCGAAGCTGTGCCGCAGACTGTGGGGATGAACGTTCTTCCCCGCCCCGGATTCCAGCGCGTAGGCCCTCGCGTAGCGCCCGATAATCCAGCGCACTCCCGGAACCGAAATCGGTCGCCCCTTTCTGCTGACGAACAGCGCGCCTTCCGGATCGCAGCCGGACAAACCGGCGTTCCGGATTCCGGCGCTCCGTTCCGGAAGATATTCCAGTATGGCGGATCGGGCCTCCCCGGAAAAAAACACCGGGCGTTCCTTTCCGCCCTTGCCCGCGACCCGCGCGCCGTCCATGTCCTTCGCCAGCGCCTTCATGCCCAGCGAAACCAGTTCCGAAATGCGAAGACCGGCGGAATACATCGTCATGACGATCGCCTTGTCCCGCGCCGGCCAGAGCGTTTTTTTGCCGTCCGGAATCGCGGCGAAATCCGCCATTTCGTCCTCCCACAAAACGGAGGGCAGGCCCCCTGGAGCCTTGAGGTTCCGCAGGGAATCGCAGGGGTTGTCCCGGCGCCGGCCGAAACGCAGAAGCCACCGGTAAAAACCGCGAACCGCGGAAAGCCGCCGGTTCACGCTGGACGGCGCAAGCCCTTCCGCGCCAAGGTCCGCCGTAAAGCCCTGGAGCCGGAACGCGTCCGCCGTCGCGGGATCCGCGCCGTGGTTGCCGCAGTAGCCGGCAAAGGCGGACAGGTCGTCCCCGTACGCGGCAAGCGTACGCGCGGCAACCCCGCGAACGTCCCGCAGGTACGCGAGATACTCCTCCATAATACCGGGGAGCGCCGGAACCGGCGCGTAAATTTCAGCCATTCAACGTCCCCGGTTTTTCATTCGCCATCGCCGCCCGCCTCGTTTTCCTCCGCACTGTGCAGATAGTCGCAGTCCGGATTTATGCAAACCTTGTGGTTGCCGTTTTTCTTGTCGAACTTTTCCACCATGAACCGGCCGCACTTCGGGCAGTCCTGGCTAATCGGTTTAAAGTGGCTGATAAAGTCGCAGTCCGGGTAGTTCGTGCAACCGTAGAATTCCTTGCGCTGGCCCTTCGTCTTCCGGGCCACCACGTCGCCGGAGCACTTGGGACATTTTGCCAGCGGAATGGACTTGGGATTCCGGCAGTCCGGAAAACCGGAACAGGCAAGGAAAAAGCCGTAGCGCCCCAGTTTTTTGACCATGGGTTTTCCGCACTTGTCGCAAACGTAGTCGGTGGGCTCGTCCAGCGTTCCCTTCAGGGACTCCAGCGTCTGACCAACCTCGTCTACCTGGGTCTTGAACGGCCCCCAGAATTCGCGAAGCATGTCCGGCCACTTAACCCGGCTTTCCTCAACCTCGTCCAGCTTGTTTTCCATCGACGCGGTGAAGGCCACGTTTACGTAGTCCGGAAAGTGTTCCACCAGCACTTCGCATATTTTCTTTCCCAGAACCGTGGGAACGAGCTGCTTGTTCGAGCGCACGACGTAGTAGCGATCCAGAAGCACCGAGATAATCGGCGCGTAGGTGGACGGCCTGCCTATGTCCTTTTCGCGGAGAATGTCGATGATTGAAGCCTCCGTGTACCGGGGGGGGCCCTGGGTAAAGTGCTGCTCCGGATAAAACTTTTCGGTCTGCACCTTGTCCCCGGCCTTCAGCGGCGGATACGGACTGCCGTTTTCCTTCTTCGACGCAAGCACCTTGATCACTTTGTAGAAGCCCTTCTCGACGACCTTCGTTCCGGAAACGCGGAAAACGCCCTCCGCCTGTTCGCCGGATCCGTCCCTGCCGAGCGCGCGTATTTCCGCGGCAACCGTGCGCGTTTTCGCGTTGGTCATCTGACTGGAAACAAAACGCTCCCAGATAATCGAGTAAAGCCGGAGCTGGTCGCGGTTCAGGTACTGCGCCACGGAATCCGGAGCGTATTCGACGTAGGTGGGCCGGATCGCCTCGTGCGCGTCCTGGGCCTTTTTTCCGGAGCTGTACTCGTTCGGCTTTTCCGGAAGCTCCTTGGGGTAGTTTTTCCCCAGCCAGTCCCTAAGCTCGCCAAGGGCCGTGGGCGAAACCCGCACGGAGTCGGTGCGCATGTAGGTAATAAGACCAACGCGGGAGGAACCAATGTTCACGCCTTCGTAAAGCTGCTGCGCCACCTGCATGGTCTTGCGCGACGTAAAACCAAGGCGGTTCGCCGCCGTCTTCTGCATCTCCGACGTAATAAACGGCGGCTTTGGCCTTACCGTCCTTTCCGTTTCCCTGATGTCGGAAACCTCGCAGTCCGAACCGGAAATCAGGTCGATGATTTCCTTAACGGTGGCCTCGTTCGGCAGTTCCGGTTTTACGCCCCGCCACCTTACAAGCTGGGCGGTAAAGGCGGTTTTGCCTATTTTGAAGTCCGCCTCCAGCGTCCAGTACTCCTCCGGAATAAAGGCCTCCACCTCCTTTTCCCGCTCGCAGACCAGACGAAGCGCCACGGACTGAACCCTTCCGGCGGAAAGGCCGTTTTTCACCTTTTTCCAAAGCAGGGGCGAAAGACTGTAGCCGACAAGCCGGTCCAGAACCCTGCGGGCCTTCTGCGACTCCACCAGCGACTCGTCTATGGGCCGCGGATTCGCCACGGCCTCGCGCACCGCCACCGGAGTTACCTCGTTGAAGCTGATCCGCTTGATGGGCACCGAGTCCGTTTTCGCCTCTATCGCGTTTTTCAGGTGCCAGGCAATCGCCTCGCCCTCGCGATCCGGGTCGCTCGCCAGAAGCACCATCTGCGACTTTTTCGCCGCCGACACCAGCTCCTTGAGAATTTTCGCCCGGCCGCGAACCGTGATGTATTCCGGCTCGAAGTTGTTTTCCGTGTCCACGCCGGTTCTGGACTTCGGAAGGTCTATAAGGTGCCCCATGGAGGCCCGCACGGAATACTCGCCGCCCAGATACTTTTCGAAGGACGCCGCCTTGGTCGGGGATTCCACGATGATAAGGACGCGTTTGTCCGCACGGGCGCGTCCGCCCGAAGCTGTTTTGCTTTTCCTCGAAGCCCCGGTTTTGGCGGTTTTCTTTCCGCCTTCCTTCGCCGGGACTTCCGTTGCTACCTTAACCGCCATACCCAATCCTTGTTCCACAATATCACCAGAACCGGAAACGCGCCCGGCCGGGTACCCTTTCTTTATAGCGCAATACCCAGCGAACAGGCAAGAGAAGATGCCTCCGCCAAAACCGCGTCCCTGGCCGCGGACGCGTTCCCCGCCCCCGGGCGACGCTCGGGGCCCCGCGGTTCCACGTTCCACATTTCCAGTATGTCCAAAGCGGAATATACTACTTCCGCGCCGTCTTCCGCAAGTCTTCCGGTGCCTCTTTTGTCGAAAACTACCGGATTTTCCCGAGTCACGCCCGAGGACGCAACCCAGAGTTCCCTGTTCTGTTCCAGCGCGAACCTTGCTGTGATAAGCGCGCCGGATTTTTCGGGGGCCTCCACTATCAAAACGCCCCTGCAAAGGCCGGAAATTATTCTGTTCCGGGCCGGAAAGTTCCATTTTCTGGGAGCGGTGCCGGGCGGATACTCGGAAATCAGCGCCCCGCCGCCGGCCAGCACGCTCCGGGCCAGCGATCTGTTCGACGCCGGATACACCTCGTCAACCCCGGAGCCCAGAACCGCGAAGGTGGGAGCCCCGCCGTCCAGGTTCCCCCGGTGCGCCGCCGCGTCCGTCCCCAGCGCAAGACCGGAAACCACGGAAACGCCGGCGCGTCCCAGCCCCCTGGAAACGTCGAAAGCCTGGGCAGTGGCCGGGGCGCTGGGCCGCCGGGTTCCCACCACGGCGACGAGCGGCTTTCCGGAATCCGGAAGGATTCCCCTGTAAAACAAAACGACCGGCGGATCGTAGATTTCCCTCAACAGCGGCGGATACCCGGGGTCGACCCACGAAACCCAGTCAATCCCCTGAAGACGCGCCTTTTGCGCGTCGCGTTCCGCCAGCATCCGAACCATGTCCGCGTCCCACCAGGAGTCCAGCCGGCGCCGCAGAAGCGACTCCGTTTCCGGCCTGGACTTTAAAACCGGATCGCTTTCCCCGTCCAGCGAATCGCACAGAAGTATTTTCTCCCGGGCCGAGATTCCGGGAAGTCTGGCGACAATCAGGTCCAAAAGCCCGCGTTCGCTCATAACGAAAAACTCCTCACCAGATCCAGGTGGGCTTCCGCCCTCTCCCTGACCGACGGATCGCTGGTCATAGACAGAATTCTTTCGTACAGCTCCCGCGCCGGGGCGAACTGCTCCGTCATAAAATACGCCCGGGCCAGAACGAACATGCCCATAACGTCCCTGGGCGAAATCTGCATAAAAAGTTCCATTTGGGGAATCGCGTCCCGGGGGCGATCCAGATGGAAAGTGTACATAAAACCAAGGCTGAACCGCGGTCTGCCGTAGGTGGGATCCAGTTCTATGGCCCGCAGAAACGCGGCCTCCGCCAACCGGAAATAGGAATCCCTTTCCGAAACCGGCCCGCCTGGAAACTCCAGGGCGGAAAGCGCCACTATGCGGGCGGATTCGCCAAGAAAGAAAAACAGCGCCGGATCCTCGCTGTTGAAGTTAATCGCCTGCTCGAAGGCGTAAACCGCGTCCCGGTGCATCCCCTGTTCGGCAAGCCTTCTGCCGAGTATCGTCCAGTACGCCCTGGTCTGCACCGCGTCCCTTAGGTGCCGTTCAATCTGCTCCTCGTAAATGGCAATGGCCGAAACCAGAGCCTCTATGGTTCTGGGGGTCCCCCCCCCCGGGGTAAGGTAGGCGATGCGCATGGCGGAGTCCAACCGCCGTCTGTTCCTCTCGAAGTGGTAGAACACCACCACCGACCCCACGATTATGCCCAACGCGGCAAGCGCGATAAGCGTGTCTTTTTTTATCACTGCCCCGACTCCTTGGAACGCCGCGCGTTTCCAAGCCGGGGAAGATACCTGCGGTGGTTTTCCTTCAGCATTGTCGAATCCACGTGGGTGTAAATCTGCGTCGTGGCAAGATCGGCGTGTCCCAGAAGCACCTGCACCGTTCTTAAATCCGCGCCGCCCTGCAAAAGCCCCGTGGCGAAGCTGTGCCGCAGCGTGTGGACGCGCGAACCGGTTCCGGCAAGGGCCGCATACTTCGCGTAGTTTTTCCAAATGCCTTTGCGCGAAAGTCTTTTTCCGGTTCTGCCCAGAAACAGGGCCGACAGGCCCGCCGCCCTGAAACTGGCGGTGACGGCGGTTTTAGCCCCCCCCCCGGCCAGCGCCGGTCTTGAGTCCTCCAAATACCGTTTCAACCACCTGGCCGCCGCCGGGCCGAAAACGGCGATTCTTTCCTTGCCGCCCTTCCCCCTTACCTTCACGATGCCTTCGTTGAAATCAAGGTCGCGAACGTTCATGCCGACGGCTTCCGAAACGCGAATACCGGAGGAGTAAATCATTTCGAAAAGGGCGCGATCCCGCAAGCCCAACGCACACGACGAATCAATCGTGTCCAAAAGTTTTTCCACGATTTCCCGGTCCATGGTCTCCGGAAGAGTCCGGCGCGTGCCGGGGTTTTCCAGAAGCGCGGCGGGATTGTCCGGGCGCAACCCCTCTTCCACGAGAAAACGAAAAAAGGAACGCAGACAGGAAAGCGCCTTCGCCACCGAACGCGAGTTGTGAAGGTCGTTTTCCTGTCTGCGCGACAGGTAGTCGGTAACACCTTCCGGAGTAACGGTTCCGGGATCCGCGCCGACGGATTCGACGTAGTCCAGAAAACGGCGCAGCTCGATCCTGTAAGTGGAAACGGTAGTATGCGAGCGCCTGTGAACGGCGGCAAGTCGCGTACAGAACCTGTCCAACAGCGAGCTCGCCTGCGCGTAAACTCCGGAGGCGGACATTAAAATCAGGCCTCCCTTCCACCCACGGCGGCGGAATCCGCTTCCGGGTTGTGCTTTCGAAGGTACGTGGGAATGTCCAGATTTTCCTCGGTAAAGTTGTTTCTGGAGCTGCCAATCCCCACGTAGTTGTCGCCGGCGCGTCCGCCCCTTTGCCCAAGGCCGCGATATTTGTCGAAAATTTCGCTGCTGATAACTTCCGGCATTTCCGCCTTCCTGGGCGAGGGGGAGTCCGCCTTGCCGTGCGAAAGGCCAATCCTGTCGCGGAAACCGGTGGCGATAACGGTAACCTTGATGCTGTCCCCAAGGTCCGGGTCTATGGTAACGCCGTGAATCGTTTCGACGTCGGGATCGGCCTTCGCCTTTATCACGTTCATTATTTCACCAACCTCGATAATCGAAATGTCCTCCGAACCGGAAATGTTGACCAAAAGCTTGGTTGCCCCTTCGATGCTTGTGTCCTCCAGAAGCGGATTGTCGATGGCGTACTTGGCGGCTTCCTCCGCGCGGGTGTCCCCGCTTCCGCTGCTTAGGCCTATGCCCATGAGCGCGTCGCCCTGCCCCTTCATGGTGGATTCCACGTCGGCGAAGTCAGTGTTGATAAGACCGGTTTTCGTTATCAAATCCGTTATGCCCTGTACGCCCTGCCTGAGAACGTCGTCCGCCATCCGGTAAGCCTTGGTTACCGTGGTTTTCCGATCCGCTATTTTGAAGAGCTGCTGATTGGGGATTACCACCAGGGTGTCAACGGCTTCCCGCATTCTCTTGATGCCTTCGTTTGCGAGTTTTCTTTTGGTTTCGCCTTCGAAGTCGAAGGGCCTTGTTACCACGCCGACGGTAAGAACGCCCTGGTCCTTGGCAAGCCTGGCAATAATCGGGGCGGCGCCGGTACCCGTCCCCCCCCCCATGCCGGCGGTAACGAACACCATGTCAGCGTCCCGCACCAGTTCGAGCAGCTCTTCCTGATCTTCCCTGGCGGCGTGTTCGCCTATTTCCGGTTTTCCCCCGGCACCGCGACCGCCGGTAAGTTTGCCGCCAATCTGTAACCTTGTTTCGGCCTTGCTTTTGTTAAAGAGATCCTGCACGTCGGTGTTCACGGTAATGAACTGAACCCCGGAAAGGCCGTTCTCTATCATGCGGTTCACGGCGTTGGACCCCCCGCCCCCCACGCCGATAACCTTTATCCTTGCCGGCGGCGGTATATCCGGATATCCGGAATTCTCAGCCGGCATATAATCCACAACGTTTTTGACGGCAAATATGCTCATCATTTCCTTTTCCCTCCCAGTTCCTTTTTCGGTATGTTTTTCGGACGCCCCATGCGGCCGTAAAAACCTGCGCAACGGAACCCACGATTCCGGATTCCTGGAAACATTAACGGACCGCCGTTAAACGGCGGTTCCTTTGCCTTTAGAAAAGGCCGTTCTTGAACCACTCCACGATTTTTCTTACGGTGCCCGTTTTTTTTCCGGGCTTTATCGACGTGGACCTAAACATGGATTCCCGCCTGGCAAGCTCGTCGGTTTCCCGCCTGTCGCCTTCCAGCACAAGCCCTATCGCGGTGGCGTGGGACGGCGTGCAGTATTCGTCCACCAGCCCGTCCAAATTCGCGAAACGTATCGGCACTCCCAGACGAACCGGCATGCGGAAAACCTCCCCGGCCAGTTCCACCGCGCCGACAAGCGCCGCGCCGCCGCCAGTTATCACCACACCGCCGGTCAAAGGCCCGGGCAGGTTTATGGAGTCCAGTTTCTGTTTTACCAGATCGAAAATTTCCTCCATCCTGGACTTCACTATGGCGTGGACGTGTGAACGCGGAATCGTCATGGGCGGCCGGCCGGCCATGTCCGGAACCAGAATGTCTTCGTCCTCCAGAAGCGGTTCCCAGCAACACGCGTGTTCGCATTTTATTTTTTCCGCCGTCTCCAGCGAAATGCTTTTTATCGTCGAGATGTCCTTGGTTACGTCGCAGCCGCCGGCCGGAATGGAAAAAGTGGAATACGGGGCGCCTTCGTAGTAAACCAGAACGTCCGTGGCGCCGCCGCCAAGATCGATAAGGAGAACGCCAATATCCTGCTCCTGCGGAGTAAGCACCGCGCGGCCCGCCGCCAGAACCTGAAGCAGCAGAAAAGCGTTCACCTCAAATCCGGCGCGGTTCACGCACTTTATAAGATTTTGCGTGGGGGTGGCGGAGCTGGTAACAATATGCACTTCCGATTCCAGGCGCACCCCAATCATGCCCAGCGGATCCTTTATGCCCCTGTGGTTGTCCACAATGAAGGACTGGGGTATGGTCTGGATTATCTGGCGATCCAGCGGAATCACCACCGCGCGCGCCGACTCTATAACGCGGAGCATATCGTCCATGCCGATTTCGCGGTTTTCGCGCTTCTTTCCGGTTATCGCCACCGCGCCCCTGGAGTTAATTCCCTCGATGTGGTTGCCGCCGATTCCGATCCAGCACGAGTGTACTTCCTGTCCGCTCATCACTTCCGCGGCTTCGATCGCCTCGGTGATTGACTTTATGGTTGCCTCCACGTTGACAACCACGCCTCTTCGCATTCCCACGGAGGGGCTTGTTCCAACGCCGAGTATTTCTATAACGCCCATTTCATTGCGTTCGCCGATGACGGCGCAGATCTTCGTTGTTCCTATGTCGAGGCCGACAATTTTATCCTCCAAGGCGGGCCTCCTCCGTCGCAAACACCCCGATCCCGGAACGCACGTCAATTTCGCTGGGGGCGGCGTCCCCAAGCCGGCGCGCCACGTCGAGCATCAGAAGGGCGTGAGAAATACTGTCCATGTTTATGTCGCTGCCCATCCGGACCCTTATAAAACTGTTTACTGGATACAGCACAAGGTCGTAGGTTCCGTTTTCGTTCCACACCACGCCTATCTCGGAAATCGCCCGCCATATGGCGGGGTTTTCGTCCGTCATGGCCCCGATTTGGGAAAACAGCGGAAGAATCGGCTCCGGAAGCCGCGCGCCAAGGTACAACGAAAGAACGCCGCTGTACAATCCGGAAACCACCGGCAGCCACGGGGGAGCGTTCCCGCCCGGGCCGCCGCCAATCATGAACGCGACACCGTGTCTGTCAAAGTACACCGGCTGCATCCTGCCGTTTATACCGGCGACGGTGACGGCCACCGCCCGCCGGGGTTCCAGGTAAATGGAAATCCGGTCGGGGAAACTTTTAATCACCCTGGCGGATTCCACCAGCGGATGCCCGGAAAGCAGAAGCTGCGCCTCCGCCGCGTTTACCGAAACAAAGGTAGCCCCCCCCCGTATACGAGCGTAGCGCAACACCGCCGCCTCGTCCAAGCCCGGAATGGTAAAAACGCTAACCGTGGCCGGAACCATCGCCGGGCTGATAAAGAACAGCCAGACAAGCCCGCCAAGAATGAAAAGCACCGCAAGCACCAGAAAACGTTTAAGCGCCTTTTCCACTTTTCGCGGAGTGTCGCTGCAGGCGGGCTTGGGCCCGGGTTTGGGTTTGCGATCCGCCACTTCCTGCACCGTCACGTCGTCTTCGTCTTCTTCGGTGTAAATAAAATCACCCAGCATTCCACCCCTCCTTATCAAGAGATAGCACATGTCGCCTGGCAAGGTTTACAAGCAGAGCGGAGGCGCAAAGCGTCATAAGCATGGAGGAGCCCCCGGAGGAAACAAAAGGCAAGGCGATTCCCGTCGTGGGAACAACGTTCGCGACAACCGCGACATTCAACAAAGTTTGCAGCACAATGGGCGCGACAAGCCCAAAGGCCAAAAGCTGGGAAAACCGATCCTTGTTCTGCCACACAACGTAAAAAGTAATGCCGGCAAAAATCCCGATAAGCACCAGATGCATAAACACCCCCAGAAGACCGAACTCCTCGGCGTAGGAAGCAAAAACAAAGTCGCCGTGAACTTCCGGTATTCTCGTTTTCACGGTACCCTGACCTATACCCCTTCCCAAAAAGCCGCCGGCCCTTATCGCGTCCAGACTCATGTCAATCTGGTACCTGGTGCCCAACATATCCTGCCCCGGATTAAAGAAAGTGTCCAAACGCTGATACCAGCGTCCCCCGACATCGCCGAAAGTCATCCTGTAGCCTATGGGAACAATCAAAACCGCCGCTATGGTAAACCACCGCAAGCGTATACCGGCCACGAAGCAGACCGCAAGGCTTATCAGCACGATTAACACCACTTCCGAAAAATTATTCTGGAATACAACCAACGCGCAAAAAATCGCCGTAACAATCGCCGGAGGCAGGGGGCCGTAAAAAAACCTGTTGAGCTTTTCGGTATTTTTGTCAAGGATGTACGCAAGGTACAAAGGCAGCACGACCTTGATCATTTCCGAAGGCTGGAAACTGAGCCAGTCGCTACCGCCCCTGCTTATGATGATCCAGCGCCTTACGTCAACGCCGGGCTCGAAGTTGCTTTTTTGGAAAAACGGGACAAACGGCAGCAGATTGAGAAGTATCGTGAACAGCACAAGCCCTATGATGAGCCACTCCTTTTTCAGCACGTCGAGTTTGACGAACGCCAGAAACGGAAAAGCGAAAATCATTATGACACAGGCCACGATGTTGCCGAAAAGCGGAGTCCCCCCCCCCCTGCCGAAACGCCAGGGCTGGTTCAGCGCAAACAGGTAGGAAGCCGAATACAGCGTTACCAACCCAACCAGAGTCAGCAAAACAACCGTCGCAACAAGGACGTAATCCCAGCGAAACGCATGACGTTCTTCCCGTAAAAGACTCACCTTTCCCCCCCACTACTGAATGGTCAAAATGGAAAGGGCTATTATCGCGAAAAGCCCCCCCAGTATCCAGAAACGGATCACGACCTTGGATTCCGCCCAACCGGACAGCTCAAAATGGTGATGAATGGGAGCCATCCTAAACACCCGTTTCCCCCTAAGTTTAAACGACGCCACCTGGATTATTACCGACATTATCTCCAGTACAAACACCCCTCCGATGATGAAAATGAGAATCTCCTGCTTGATGACCAGGGCGACAACGGCAATTGTCCCGCCCAAAGCCAGACTTCCAACGTCGCCCATAAAAACCTCGGCGGGATGACTGTTAAACCAAAGAAAGCCCACCAAAGCGCCTATTACGGCAAGACTAAATACCGTAAGCTCACCCGCCCCGGAAATAAACGGAATTCCAAGGTACTCCGAAAAATCGACGCGGCCGGTAAGGTAGGTGATAATCGCCAACGTTATAAACACCAGAATAAGCAGTCCCGTCAAAAGCCCGTCCAGCCCGTCCGAGAAGTTGACCGCATTACTTGCTCCCATTACCAGCAGCACAGCGAACGGTATCCAGAACGCGCCCAAATCCAGATCCACCCTCCTGAAAAGCGGAATATGCAGTCTGGTTATTTCATCGCCGCCGGTAAAAAACAGATACAGGACAATCCCAAGCGCCACCACGAACTGCCCCACAAGTTTCCCCCAGGCCGGCAAACCGGCCGAGTTGAGCCGCTTTACCTTGAGGAAGTCGTCGATAAAACCGATTGCGCCAAACGCGACCAGCGAAACCAGCGAAACCAGAACAAGCCTGACGTGGTTGGAACTTTCGGGGAGCGCGCCGTAAGCGGCAACGCCGCAGGGCACGGTAAAGTTGCCCCACAGCAGCATGGAAATCAGAACCGCGCCGATTATAAGAATCCCGCCCATGGTAGGCGTTCCGGATTTTGCAAGATGCGTCGCGGGGCCGTCGTGGCGGATTGACTGCCCCACCTTAAACTTTTTGAGCGCCTCTATAACCTTGCCGCCGAACAGAAAACAGATTAACAGCGTCGTTACCGCGGCGTAGGCACCCCGGAAGGTAATGTACTGAAAAACGTTGAAGGGGGAAAAATAGTCGCGCAGCGGAAAAATGAATTCATGAAACACCGGGCGTTCCCTCTTCAGACACGTCGTCAAACACGCCGCACAGCCTCTCCAGGGCGCAACCCCGGGAGCCTTTCAGCAGAACCAGATCGCCTTCGCGGACGTCGGCACCCGCGGCGCGGATAAGCTCGTCCATTTTACAGGTGTGGAAAAACCTCATTCCGGAACGCGCGCCGCCTTTTGAAACGCGGGAGGCAAGCACCTCGGCGGCGGCGGCTGTTTCATCGCCAAAGAGGTACACCGCGTCCGCCTTCGAGTCGGCAAGAAGCCGGCCCATGTCTTCGTGCGCCTTGCGGGAAATTTCCCCAAGTTCCAGCATCTCACCGATAACGTAGACGCGGCGGCCTGACCACTCCACGCCGTCGCAAAACCCCAGGGCTTCCTCCAGCGACTCCGGATTCGAGTTGTAGCAGTCGCGTATAACCGTCGCCTTGCCCCGGAGTATCTCGCCGCGCCCGAACATGGCCTTTACCGAACCAAGCCCCTGCTTGATCGCCTGTACGCCAACGGGAACCTCCCGCGCTATGGCGATTGCGGAAACGGCGTTTGCCAGATTGTGTTTTCCGGGAAGGGCAAAACCCATGGCCTCCCCCCCCCAGGTTATCTCGCTTCCGTCCAGCCCCAGGTCTTTCGCCCCGCCAAATTCGGCAAGCGATTTTTCGCCGTAGAAGGACACCCTGCCCCGGACACCCTTCGCCAGAAAATCTCGAAAGTCGGAGTCCTCCGGAATCAGGGCAACGCCGGATTCGTCGAGCCGGGAAAAAATATTTTTTTTCTCCTCAGCTATGGCCTGTCTGCTGCCGAGAATTCCGATGTGGGCAGAACCAATGTTTGTAATCAGAGCGATGTCGGGTTTAAGAACGGCTGCAAGGCCGGCCATTTCCCCCTTGCGGTTCATCCCCATTTCGAAAACGCCGACCTCATGGCAGGACCGGACCGAAAAAACGGAAAGGGGCAGACCGGTGTCGGAATTGTAGTTTCCCTGACTGGCGACGGTGTTTTTCTCCGCGCCGATAATGGCGGCGACTATTTCCTTGGTGGTGGTTTTTCCGGAGGAACCGGTAATGCCGATTTTCAGCAGTCCCGGAAACCGTTTCAGGTACACCGTGGCCGCGTCCTGCAAGCCCCGGAGCGTGTCGTCAACGGCGACTATGGTTTTGCCCATGGCCTTGGCAATATGCAAAAGGTTTAACGACTCGCACTTCCGGCGTTCCACCATGACGACGGCGGCACCGGCGGAAAACGCCGCTTCCACAAAAGAGTGACCGTCGCAGACCTCCCCGTCAAGCGCGACGAAAAGCGCCCCTTCCCGGACGGTTCTGGAATCCACGCTTACCGACGAAAACCCGTGGGCCGGCAAAATACCGGAATCCACGAAGGAATAGATCGCGCCGTTGACGGCGTGGGTCAGTTCCAAAAAACTCATGAGAGGTTTGTCATCGGCCATGTCCGTCCCCCCCCCCCACAATGATAAGCGTAACGTCCTCCGGACGTATTCTGGTCATGCCCAGCCTGTTTACGGCATCGTCCTCTATTCTGTCTACCGCCAGCAGATTGGCGATTTCCGCGGCGACCGTTTTGTTGGCCTCCACCAGATTTTCCTGCGCCCTTTCAAGCCGCCTTATTTCGCTTCTAAGAACCCCGCACCGGTTCGACTGCCAGGCGTTTACGCCGAGAAAGACGGGAATGGTAACAACCATGACAAAAAACACGACATAGGACTTTTTCATTTCGCATCCGCATCCTTAATTTTTTCCACGACCCGCAGCCTGGCGCTACGCGACGGCGGGTTTTGTTTTATTTCCGCTTCATCCGGTGTAACTCCCTTTCGCGTCAACAGGCGTACCGTGCGCCCGGTGCATCGGCAGGATGGCACTTCCGGAGGACAGGTACAGTCCATGCTCTTTCGCCGAAAGAAGTTCTTGACTATCCTGTCCTCCAGAGAGTGAAAGCTGATAATCCCGAGCCTTCCCCCAGGCTCGAGAACCCGTAAGGCTCCCTCAAGGAGATCGGGAAGCCCGGAAAGCTCCCCGTTTACCGCGACGCGCAGGGCGAGAAACGTCCTGGTCGCGGGATGTATCTGACCGTACCGGTACGCGGCCGGTACCGCCTGATTCACAAGTTCCACCAAGGCGGCGGTGGTGGCTACGGAGCCCCGCCGCCCGGCCTGCGCGACAGCCCGCGCTATTCGCCGGGAATACCGTTCCCCGGCGTTTTGGTACAGCATGTCGGCGATTTCCCTTTCCGACAAACCCGCCAAAAGTTCCGCCGCCGAAACGCCGACGGAAGGATCGATCCTCATGTCCAGCGGCTCGTCGCCGGAAAAGGCGAAACCCCTGCCGCTTTTCCCGTAATGGAAAAGGCTTACGCCAAGGTCGGCGAGCACCGTGTTTGGGCGCCGGTCGCCTTTGGGGTAGGACGCGAAAAACTCCTGGGCGCGCCCCCGGTGGAAGCGAACCCGGCCGGAAAACCCGGCCAGCCGCTCCCTGGCGACGGCCTGTATGCACGCGTCCGCATCAACGCCGACGACGGAAAGGCCCTGATACCGGGAAAGGAAGGCGTGGCTGTGACCGCCCTCGCCCATTGTCGCGTCAATCATAAGCTCGGCCTCCCCCCTCGGGGCCAGCCATTCCAGCGTCCGCTCCAGCAGCACCGGAGTGTGCACAATTTCCGCCATCTCCCAAATCCCTTCCCTTGGATCGCCTGGCGCTCAGGTTTTCCAGGCCGTCCCTGTAATTTCCCTTCGTCGCTTCCTTGTACTCGTCGTAGCGATCCTTCGCCCAAATCTCTATATAATCCCCCTGCCCCATAACGATGCAGTCCTTGCTAAGCCCGGCGTCCTCTCGCAGAAGCTGGGGAATCGAAATCCTCCCCTGCCTGTCTATCGAAACCTCTTCTATCGAGCCGACAAGCCGGCGAAGCATGACGCGATCCACGGAGGAAAACCGGTCGGTTTTTTCAAGAACGTCCCTTTCCTGGATGTCCCACTGTTCGACGGTATACAGCCAAAGACAGGACTCAAGCCCGTCGGTCGCGTTGAGCAGTATTATTTCGCTTTGTCCCAAAACATCCCGCAGGCGACGGGGAAGGCTTATCCTGCCCATGTCGTCAAGCGTTGCCGGATGCCTGCCTCGCAATTTCACCGTCTACCACACCATCCCAATTTTTCCCATCAAATCCCAGTAAATCCCAGTAAATCCCAGTTCATACATGATTCCCTATATTTTCGGCACCGTCAAGGGGAAAAGTCGGGGAAAAAAAAAATTATCGCAAAAAACAGGGCAAGCACTACACGTTTATGTAGGCATTCGTCGGGGGCGCCGGATCGGCGTTACTGCTTTGGAGGTTTTTTCCATTTTTTGGTCCCGGAGCTTACGCGCAGCCGGTACACAAGCCGGTTGCCCTTTCGCCCGGTTTTTTCCACTATGCCCAGCCTCGCAAGCACGTAGAGGGTTTTCCGCGCCAGTTCTACGCGAATTCCGGCTTGGGCCGCCAGATCCCCCGAGGTAAACTCCAGGTTTTTCGCAAAGGGAACAAAACGCAGATAGTCGGCCGGACGTTTTAGGGTTACGCTTTCGTGCAGGGCGAGCAGTTTGCGGTCCCGGATGCTGACGCCCCTGCGCCGCCACGAGCCCTTGCCGTCCCGGACGCGCCGTTCCGCCACGTCCACCAGGGCCAGCTCTATTTCGAGACCCGGAACAAGGGGCATTTCCGGAGCGTAAATCAGCGGGAAAAAAACGTCCCAGACGCTCCCCCGGCGGCCGCTCTTTCGGCGGTACTGTTGCGTACCCTCCTCGTCGAAAACCTCCAGGTATTTGGCAATTATCACCGGATAAACAACTTTGACGTTGCCCAGCGCGGCAAGTTTCGCGACCTTGCCCATGAACGCCCCGCCGAAATTGCGGCCCTGCACCTCGATGCACGCGCCGTCGGCGTTTACCCCGTCAACCACGAAACCGGCGGTTTCCACCTCGGTTTGACCGCCGCGCCCCGTGTAAATCAGTTTCAGCTCCCGGTGCAGGCTTGACTCGTTTTGCGTGGAAATGGAGCTGGGCATAAACAAAAATAGCAAAAAAAAAGCGGACGGCAAAGCACCCCTTGCCGCCCGTTTTATTAACGACCAAACGCCGTTAAGTGTTTTTTTACCAGCCGTCCACCATGTCGTCCGGATCGCGTTCCATGCCGAAGATGTCGGATACCGCCCTCATGTCGTCAAAGTAGATGTAGTAGGAGCCGTAGGACTCCAGCGGATCGGTATAGACGCGGAAGCCCACGACTTCAATGCCCAGCCTGTTGGTGGGGCGGTGGGTCCGCTGCACGACACCGCTTACCCCGTCAAACGACTGCGGGGGAATGGCGACGGTAAGCTGCCTCCAGCCCTGGAAATTCAGGGTGCCCATGTTAAGCGAATGCGTTCTGCCGCGAATGTCCCGAACCAGAAGCCTAAGCTGGTGGTTCGCGTTCCTGCCGGCAACCCACACCGACACGGTCTTGGCGATTCCCTCGATCGGAATGGGGCGAACGGGGCGAACGGTAAAGCTGTGGTAGCCCCGGCGAAGGAAATCCACCCTGATGCCAAGAACGTTGTCGTCCCGAATGTCCATGTCTTCCTCTCCGGCGATTGGCTGCCTGGCCGCCGGGCCGCCGCGGAACAACCTGGAAATGGTAAACCCCTGGTCGCTTGACATTGTGGAATACCACGCGCCTTCGATCTCGAACCTTTCGATCGACATTTCCACCAAATCCTGCTGAGCCACGACGGGCCCAATCATGTGGGGAGCGGGCGCGCCGACTTCCTCCTGGGCAAATATCAGACCGGCGGCGGCAATCAGAAACACCGCAAAAATTACAAACCGTTTCATTTGACTCTCCTCTTAATTAGTCGTTCGCCCAGAATTCCTGCAGAAAATCCGGATCGGCAAGTTCGTCGCCGTCAAAAAAGGCTTCATAAAGGTCCGTAAGTATCTGGAACCTGTTGAAGTAGACGAAGAAGTTGTCCACCCTTTCGTTTGGCTGGGTCCACAGGCGGAATTTCACGAAGTGCAGCGGCGCGTGGGCCGGCAACGTTCGATTGTCCTGGCGGATATGGCCCGGAATGCGCACCGAAAGGTTTCTCCAGCCGGTAAAGGACAGACTGCCAAACTGCACCCTGTGCACTATGCCCTGGTTGTCCCGAACGTAGGCCTCCAGGCGGTAGTTGAGGTTGGAGCCCCAAACCCAGATGTCCATGTTCTGCACGCGGCCCGGCATGGGGATTTCGAAGGGATCGCCGTCCGCGTTAACGGGGAACAGGTCTATCCAGTTGTGCCCCTGGCGGTCGAAACGACCGTTTATGCCGAAGCTCTGGATTAGGTGTCCCTCGCGGTTGTTGCCGAAAAGGGCCCTGGGCCACGCCTCTACAAAGGTTGAGCGCGGAAAACTGGTTTCGTTTCCGTCCGCGTCGCTGAGAGTCGTGGCAAACCTGCTCGCCCTTACGTCCCAGGAAAAATCAAAGCTCCGCATCTGCCTTCCGTCGTGCCATTCGCGGGTCGTCTCGCCGTTGAAGCTTTCCAGCACTACCGCGGACAAAGCAACAGGGCGACTCCTGCCATAGGCAGACAAAACCGCAATGCACATCAAGCCAACAAAGCAAACAGCTCTTATACTGCCGTGTTTCATCCTTTCACATCTCCTTAATACGATGTCGTCTCTACTTAATTTTAGAGCCATTCCGGAGCCGTGTCAATGTTTCCGGAACATTTGTTGCTCCGGGCTGTTTTCACGGCACCCTGCCCGCCGATCTTCTAAGAGCCCGACTTACAGCATTATCGGCAATTCTGTCCGAAAAAATCAGCGTTTTTGAGGGGATAACGCCGTCGACCTCCCCTCGGGCGGCCATTCGCGCCGCCGGAACCACCAGCGCCCACGGGGAATCGTCGAACATGACGACAACCTCCCTTGAGGTAAAGGCCGGATTGAGCCAGCCGAACAGAATCACCGGTATTCCGGGGTTTCTTTCCAGATAGTCCGCCCCTGCCCCGGCCATTACAAGGGAAGAAACCCGGCGCGCGTCCGGCATTTCGGCGGCCGCGTTCACGAAAACCACGGCGGCCTCCGGATCGCGTTCCATGGCGGCCCCGGAAAAGACTTCCCTCCCCTCCGGATTCACGAACCGGTCCTGCCACAATACGTGAATCCTTTGCGAGCCGGCCCCGGCACGGGCCTGCGCGTAGGCGTATTCGTCTTCCGGCTCCCCGGTCTGCCCCATGGAGCCTATTATCCCGGCGAAAAGCCCCGCCCTGTACAAATCCGTCTCTCTGTCCGTGCCGAAAACGCTGAAAATCCCGCTTCCGGCGGGCAATTCCGAGGCCGGAACGGTGCCGCGAAACACCACGACGGGAATTTCCGGAAATTCGCGGTGGAAACGTTCCGCCACGGCGGAAAACCGGCGCGGGAAAAGCACCATGAAGGGGTTCTCCGAAGCGTACGAAATGGCGGCTATAAGTATGTCCGGACTGGCGTCGTCGGCTATAAGCACCGGCTTTACCATACGAAACAGGGAAATCGACGCGAGTATCTGCCGCGTCCGCAAACGGTTCTCCCCGGACAGCGCCACGAACGGGAGGTCCGTAACCACTAGCACCGGGGGACGGGAAAGAAAAACCAGAACCGCCGCGGAAAGCCCCGCCAAAAACAGCCCCGTTACGGCCAAAAGCACGACACGCTTCTTTTTCATACGGCGAATTCAGCTTACCGGAGAGGCGGGGCCGTGGGGAAGCGGGGGACGGCTTCGCGCTCGAAAAAAGCAAAAGAGCCAATCAAAATTTGCGTGTCTGTCGCGCGGGCGCAAAAAAATGAAAAATCACGGGAAATTACGAAAACCGCTTGACGTACTCCCTCAAAATATGGTTCCCTTACGTTAGGAAGTTTTGACGGAATCGTCACATTGGTTAAATCCGGCGCCAAACAGGCAGGCTCCGGAAACGGAAAGAAAGGGGTTCATCGTAGCAAAGTAATTTTCCCGATTCTATGCAAAAGTGCGTTTTGTACCGGGGTGCAACAGGCAACATTTTTACCACGCCCTGAACAGCTAAATCAGTTATTTTAAATCATCCGGCTCCGTATATGAGCCGACATATAATCTAGGAGGCTTGTGTGTTCAAACGTTTCAAGAGTAAAATACTCGTCCCCAGCATCGGGGTAATGATGCTCGTGCTGGTTCTGGTCATTGTGTATACATCCGTGTCCGTCGGAAACCTTACCGACGAGCTGGCCGAGGAAAGGGCCTCGATGATTTCGCAGGCCACGCATCTGCGCCTTGACGAGCTTGCGGATCTTTCCGCCCTGGCCGCCCGGCTGGTGGCTCAAAGCGAGATTATTTCCGACGTCGTCATAACCTATACCGCCACCCAAACCGTGGACAGGGTTTCGCTGCTGGCATACCTGGAAGGCAGAAGGCGGGAAATCGGTGCGGGCAACCTTCTGGTGCTCGACAACCTGGGGTACTGCATAATCAGGACGAATCTGCCGGACACTTACGGGGACAACATGGCCATAGGCTCGGCCAACGTTCGTGCGGCCATGGCGGGCAATACCGTGACCGCGTTTGGCATCGGCGCGCTTGTCATCCGCATGTCGCTTTCCACCTACACGCCGATAATATCCGGCGGCGAGCAGATCGGGGTTTTCATAGCGCGCATCATAATGAACGAGGACGCTTTCGTTGACAGGTTCGCCGAGGTTTTTGACTCGCACGTCGCGATCTACACGGGTACCGAGGTCGTCGCGACCACTATCCGGAACGCGGCCGGCACCCGCGCTTTGGGCGAGGAGGCGGATCCCCGCATAGCCGGCGCAGTGCTAGAACGGAACGAGATATTCAGGGATCTGATGCCGATCAACGGCGTGCCGCACCACGTGTACGTCTTTCCCGTGCACAACGTGGCCGGCACCCCAATAGGCATGTTCTTCGTGGCGTTCTCCCACGAGCGCACGATAGCCGCCACCAGGGCGCGGCAGATCAACATGATTGTCATCGGGTTCGTGGGTCTTGCGTTGGCCGCTACCGTGATGTTCCTGTTTGCAATCAAGCTGCTCAAACCCCTTAATCTTCTGACCCGTAGCCTAAAGGACATCGCGAACGGCAACGCCGATTTGACAAAAAGGCTGCCGGTAATAGGCAGGGACGAGATAGCCAAGGCTTCCGGCTACTTCAACCAGACCATGGAGCAGTTCAGGAAACTGATCGTGTCGATCAAAAAACAGGCCGGGGATCTGTCCAACATAGGCGACGACCTTGCAAGCAACATGACGCAGACGGCCTCGGCGATGAACCAGATCGCGGCGAACATCCAGAGCATCAAGGGTCGCGTGCTGAACCAGAGCGCCAGCGTCACGGAGACCAACGCGACCATGGAACAGGTCACCGTCAACATCGACAAGCTAAGCAACCACGTCGAGCACCAGACCGGCGCAGTGTCCCAGGCGTCGTCCGCCATCGAGGAGATGATGGCCAACATCAAGTCAGTCAGCGCGACCCTTTTGAAGAACGTCGAAAACGTCAGGGATCTTCAAGAGTCGTCGGAGACCGGCAAGGCCAGTCTGCAGGAGGTC
>Ga0209755_10001007_pt1 | contig 47246 bp, 29 predicted proteins | sample TergutCo191P1_FD_187301 | JGI IMG/M metagenome (GOLD analysis project Ga0209755, IMG submission 187301) | Cornitermes sp. P1 segment gut microbial communities from Petit-Saut dam, French Guiana - Co191P1 (SPAdes) (version 2) | ecosystem: Host-associated > Arthropoda: Insects > Digestive system...
TACAGTATTCACCGAATTTTTTATTAGGAATTTTAAATTCTAAAGTGATAAAATGGTACTGGATTGAAAAATTCTATGATAAAAGAACTACTTTTCCTAAGATTAAAGGAACATATCTTAAAGAACTCCCTATCCCTTCACTTGATTTATCTAAAGAAGCAGACAAAACCAAACACGATCACCTTGTTTCACTTGTTGAGAAAATGCTTGAATTTAAGAAAAATGAAGCAGGGGAGCCGAATGAACAGCGAAAGACTGTGATTTCGAGGGCTATTGATGCTTTGGATAAGGAAATTGACAAAGCAGTATATGAGTTGTATGGGCTGACTGAGGACGAGATTAGAGTTGTGGAGGGGGGATGAGCGAAAGAATAAAAAATAATTTTTATAAATGGCTTAAAACTCTTGATAGTTCATTGTCAGAAATAGATATTAAACTTTTAAATATTATTATTAATAATTTTGGCGAATTGGTAAATCTTGGAACAGCTGCAGGAAAACGTGGTAAAAAATTGTCAGAATTAATAATAGCACAAAGAGAAACGATAGCCTCTGTATTACCAGAGCTAAATATTATAGACAATACAACAAAAGAAAATATAGAAAAAATTATAGGATTTGAAGTAGGTCCGTTTAAAGGCTTTTCAACAAAAGAAAAATTTAATTTTGATAAAAACTATATTTTTATTTATGGTCCAAATGGTTCTGGAAAATCAAGTTTTTGTGAAAGTTTAGAATATGCACTTTTAGGAGATATATGGGAAGCGAAAGCAAGGAATATAGATTTAGATAAATATATAAAAAACTGTGTAACAAATAAAGCAGATTTACCACTTGCTTTTTATAGAACATCAGACGGAAAAGTAAAAACAATTCAAAAAAGTTATAATGATTTTATATTCTCGTTTATAGAAAAAAATAGAATTGATGGATTTGCTCGTATTGCATCTGCTTCTCCAAGTATAAAAAAAGATCGTATGGCAATACTTTTTGGATTTGACGCTTTTAGTGACTTTGTTGATGATTTTTCTGATAACATTGAAAAATATTTATCCATTGATACTCCTTTAAAAAATGAATTTACCAAGAATTCTCAGGATTATGAAATCAAAAAAACAAGATTAAGTGAGATAGAAAAAGAAAAAAGAGATAATTTCTCATTATTTGAAGCATTGATCAAAGATGTGGATAATGAAAATATAAATGATAAAGCTACATTAATGTTTTTTTTAAAAGGTGATGGCAAAAAACAAGGAATTTTAGATCGACTGCAGACTCAAAAAGCAGCAACTATTCCAAATGATATTGAAACAGAGATAATAAAGAAATATTTATTATATATAAGTGAATTAAAAAAATCAATAGACACTATAAATAAAGAAATATGTGAATTTAACACGCACTCATCTGAGGTTAAATATAACGATCTTTATAAAGTTATTATTTCTATAGAAAAAGATGAAAATACTGATAAAACAATATGTCCTGCATGTAAAACTGAGATTAAAAATACATTTATTAATCCATTTGAAAATGCGCATGCAGAGATGGAAAAATTAAAAAAATTATCAGAACTTCAAGATAATATACCAATCAAAGCACAAGAGATATCAAAGCAAACAAGAAATATTATTAATAATTTTAAAGAAATTGAAATTATAATTAATTTAATTGATAATAAAAACGAGTATACTTGTGTTAAAGAATTTGAATATGATAATAATGTAGATTCAATATTTAAATCATTGGTTGTTTTATTAAATGAAGTTGATAAAATAATAAAAGACTTAACTAAATATAATGAATTAATACAATCATCAATTGATTATAATAATAAATTAGCTAATCAAAGAAAAGAACTGCTAAACATAGATAACGAAATAAAAAAATATAGTAATTTTAATGAAAGATTAATTGAGTTATCAGCAATAGAAAAAAAGTTAAATTATGAACATATTAAAACAAGTGAAGAAATAAAACAATTTGAAGAAAAACATAAAGATTTATTAAAAGAAATCGAAAACGAACAAAAAAAAGTAGATGTTAATCAATTATATAATAATTCTTATAAAAACCTAATTAAAGAATTAAAGAATTATAAAAACCAACTTCCTGCTTTATTATCTGTTGGGTTAGCAGATAAGACAAAGGATTACTATAACATTATTAATTCTCATGATCCTGAATTTGATAAAATAACAAATTTAAGTTTGCCAACAAGTGTAGATGAAAGGATAAATATTATATTTTCAGGTTCTAAAGAAGAATTTGATGCTCTTTATATTCTTAGTGAAGGACACTTAAAAATACTTGGGCTTTCAATTCTATTAGCAAAAGTTGTATCAGAAGATTTAAAGATAATTATATTTGATGATATTGTTAATGCAATTGATGATGAGCACAAAAGTGGAGTAGTTGATCTATTACTTGGACATGCCGACATTTCAAAGAGACAATTAATAATTACGAGTCATGGGGAATTATTTATTAATAAGCTTGAAAGTATGTTAGGAGCATCAAGAGCTAGTAAAGATGTAATAAGTTATAGATTTTGTTCAATGGATTCACTAACTACTCGAGAGATAAAAATTACGGGAGGAGAAACGAAAAATTATTTATTACGAGCAATAGATGCTTATAATAAAGATGATAAAAAGGAAGCGGCTGGTAAATGCAGACAAGCAGTGGAGAATATTTCACAGTTATTATGGAAAAAATTAGGATTAAAATATAATATAAATCTTACCGTAAAAATGCGTTCACCAAACTCTGAGCCTGAATTGTCAAGTGTTGTAGCTTCATTAATTAAGGAGGTTGAAAAAATAGATAAAGCATCTGATTTATACACAAAATTAAAAGAACTCCAAGAGAATTATTCTTGGAAATTACTTAATAAAGGAATACATGTAGAAGATGAACAAGAAGAATTTGATAAAAAAGATATTAATAAATTAATTGAAATAATTACTATAGTTGATGAACTAGTAAATAGATTAAAAGTACCAACAGAACTTGAATTTGAAGAAAAAAAAGAGGAAGAAATAAAGTATGAATTCAATCAAAATGAAATAAAATATAATAAAAATACAAAAAGAAGTAATAATCAAGGTCAATTAGACTTAATATTTACTGAGATAACAAATTGAGAATCGAAATAGGATTTTAACATGTGTTTATGTTTTATTAATAATTAGGAAAAAGAAATAATATTTTTTCTAATTATTATGGAGGTATTATGAAAGATGAAATATTTTCTGTTATAACAGATTATGGTGAATTCACATTAGATTATTTTCTTAAAGATGATGTTTTAAAGGAAATTCCCATTATTGGACCTGTTTTTAGTTTAATAAAAATTAGTAAGGATATTAAAGATAGAATATTTATAGAAAAATTAAAAAGTTTCATGGATAATGTTGATAAAGATCAAAAATGGAAAAATAAATTTAAGAATGAAAATGAATGTAATAAAATATCTAAGCAATTATTGTATATTATTAATTCTTCTGATGATGATGAAAAATTAAAACTAATTGGAAAGGCATTTAACTTTTTTATTAGAGGAGAAATAAGCAAAGATGAATATTTTTATCTTAATAATATGATTAATAAGGCATTTTTTCCATATTTAAAATTATTATTAGAAATTGATGAATCTGATAATAGGTTTAAAAATGATGGAAAAAAATATAACTATTTTGGGGTAGCGCATTTATTATCAATTGGATTGATTGACGAAACTGGACACACGATGATGACAGTAGATAAAAATAATAAATTTACTCCACCTTCAATTATTGTTTCAGTAAATAGTTATGGTGATTTTGTTAAATTATTATTAGAAGATAATAAAGATCAAACTCGAGCCTGTCTTAAAAAATGTGTAAATGACCATTAAAATGGTAGAAATACTAGAGGAGAAAACATGGTCATGGCAAGAAAAAAGAAAGATAAAGAAAAGGACATCCTAGATCAGATTCTTGATCAAATTAACTTCAAGGGATTAACACAAGATGAAGTTGTAGGGCAAGACGGATTAATCAAGCAGCTTACAGGAAGGATTCTACAAAGAGCTCTTGAAGCCGAGATGACAGGGCATCTGGGGTATGAAAAGAATTCCAACGCCGGAGATAACAGCGGAAATTCAAGGAACGGGCATACAGAAAAAACTGTCCTGCTTGAAAATCAAGAAACAACGATTGAAGTTCCGCGGGATCGCAACAGCACATTTGAACCTATAATAATTCCAAAACATGAAAAAAGAGTTCCGTTGTTTAACGATCAAATAATTTCGATGTATTCATTCGGAATGACTGACAGGGATATTAAGGCGCATTTGGAAAAAATTTATAATGTTGATGTATCGCCTGATCTGATAAGCCGAGTAACAAACGAAGTTTTAGAGGAAGTAAGAGAGTGGCAAAATCGACCATTGGAAAAATCATACGCAATTGTGTATCTGGACGCATTGCGTGTCAGAGGACGAGAGGACGGAAAAAGCTGCATGAAAAGCGTTTACGTGGCTCTGGGGGTTAATTTTGACGGGAAGAAGGAAGTTTTAGGGCTATGGATAGCGCAGAATGAAGGCGCGAAATTTTGGATGGGTGTGTTAAACGAACTTAAAAATCGCGGCGTTCAGGATATACTTTTTGCGTGCATGGACGGTCTTACAGGATTCCCGGAAGCTGTACGTTCCGTTTATCCTGATGCCCGTGTTCAACTGTGCATCGTTCACATGGTGCGTAACTCAACAAAGTTCGTTTCGTACAAAGATTTAAAAAAAGTATGCGCTGATTTAAAGGCAATCTATTCAGCTAACACAGAAGCGGCAGCGAAAGACGCGCTTGAAGATTTCGGAAAAAAGTGGAATGGCAGTTATCCGATGATCTACAAATCATGGAATGATCGCTGGGATGACTTGAGCGAATTTTTCAAATACTCTCCTGAAATACGCAAGGTAATATATACAACTAACGCTGTTGAATCATTAAATTATCAATTGCGTAAAGTTACAAAAAACCGCTCGTCATTTCCGACAGATGATGCTATATTTAAAATACTTTATTTGGCGATCAGAAACGCTTCAGAGAAATGGACGATGCCGATAAGAGATTGGGGGCGAGCGTTAAATCAGCTCGCCATCGAGTTCGGAAAAGAACGGGTTCCGTTCTGATGATAAATTTCATTTACACAAATTTTCTGACAGGCTCTCAAACTCATAAAGGATAACTCATGCCTAAATAACCACTGTACCTTACGCTACCACTACTTCCCGCTGATTTATCTGAGCCAATTGTTTTTCTAAAACCTTTTTAGCTTTTCTTATTTCGTAATCAGCTTGGATGCCAACCCAAAATTCAACGCTGTTCCCAAAATATTTGGATAAGCGTAATGCGGTATCAACTGTAATACGTCTTTTTCCTTTTAATATTTCAGAAACCCTTGTTGCAGAAATATTTATATCTTTTGCTAGTTTGTAAGGGCTTATACCCATAGGTATGAGAAATTCTTCTTCAAGTATTTCGCCTGATAATATTAGTTTAATTCTTGACATAGTATCTTTACACGATAATATCGCCATTCGTTAATATTGTCAAGGAAAATAAAAATATTTGAAAATCCTCATTCCCCGTAAAATTCTGCATCAACCTCTCAACATTCGCTGTAAAAATATGTAAAGTGTAAAAATTGCACATTTCTCCTACCGTTCCACCCTATACAACACCTCTGCGCCGTACCTGCCCTTATAAATCAAGTCATTCTCAATTCTGCCGAAAACTTCGGTTCCGTATCTGCCGATGTAGATTAAATTATTTTCGATGCGGTAGGCGACTTTAGAGCTATATCTTTCTTCATAAGTTAAATTGCTATCTTTTCGATAAACTACATCGGCGCTGTATCTGCCGTTATAGATTAGGTTTCCTTCTATGCGGTACATAACGGTTGCGCTGTACCTGCCTTCGTAAATGTAGGTAGCAGAATTGGTTTCATCGGAGATGTCGCAGGAAAGGATTAGGGAAGCTAAAATTATTATAATGATGAAAAGCAGTTTTTTCATGTTTTATCTACACCTTTCAACTTTTTCTGCATTTCTTTCAATGTATCTAAATAAGCCTTTTCCACATCAGATAAATCATCAGGTAAAGAGGAAAGATATTTTTCATATTCACTATGTGCTTTTTCTGCTGCTTTCTTGTGACTGACAGAACCTGCCTCTTCTAAAATGCCTAAACCAAAATCGCGGGAGAATTTATCAAGCGTTTCCAGCCAGTCACGCATATACATTTCTTCGTGCATTTCGGCCTTAAGTTCTGCCATATCAAAAAAAGCGTTGACCATACGGCGCAGCGCAAAAAGTTCTTTTTCTGTCATGTAGTTTTTTGCAACCGTTACTTCACTTTTAACAGGACGAGAACCCTTGAATACTGTCAGACCCATGAAAGGGAGTTCGGCATTGGCTCGTTCATAGATTATTTCACTTGCAGTATGTCCGCTCGCGGCATAATGCAATTTGTTCTGTACGATTTTAAAGAACTTCATGGTCTCCGGCATAGAAGCGTTATAATCAAGGCTTGTAGCATAAAGATCCAGGACTTGACGGTACATAACTTTTTCACTGGCGCGGATGTCACGTATACGCTCTAAAAGTTCTTTCCAGTAAACGCCACCACCCATGTTTTTAAGGAAGTCGTCGTTTATGGCGAAACCTTTTTGCATATACTCGTGTAAAACGGCTGTTGCCCATTGGCGGAATTGAGTGCCTCTTTGTGATTTTACTCGATAGCCGACTGCTAGAATCATATCGAGGTTATAGGAGATAACATCTCTGGATACTTCACGATTACCCTCAATTTGAACTTGTGCAAAATTTGCACAGGTTGAAGTTTCTATTAATTCCTTTTCGGTGTAGATATTCCGAATATGTTTTGTTATAACCGTTCTATCGCGTCCATATAATTCTGCTATCTGCGCTTGCGTAAGCCAGAAAGTATCGCCTTCAAAGCAGCAATCTATTTTTGTTTTGCCGTCTTGAGTTTGGTATATGATAATTTCAGAGTTTTTGTTCACTAAATTAACGTAATATATTAGTTAACAATTGTCAAGTAATATGCTACAATAACCAAAGGAGCCGTTAATGCTAATGTTATATTTCTCCGGTACGGGCAACTCAAAATATATCGCAGAGCTTTTTTACAGTGTGATGAATATGCATCTTTCACAATCTGCGAGCGCTGGTTTGCCAGCGCAGTGTTGCTCTATCGAAGAAAAGCTCGACTTTGAACAATTGATTTCCTCGCATGAAACAATCAGTTTTTGTTATCCGATTTATGGCTCCAGAATGCCGCGAATTATGCGAGAATTTGTTGGAAAATATATTAATTTTTTAAAAGAGAAAAAAGTGATAATCTTTTGCACGCAATGGATATTTTCCGGTGATGGGGCGAGAGTATTTTCCGATATGTTTCCGCGAAATTTTATAAAAGTGATTTATGCTGAACATTTTCTTATGCCGAATAATGTTAATAATTTATTTATTTTACCTTTGGAGAATGAAAATAAAATTAAAAAATATCTTGTTAGCGCTGAGAGAAAAATGCAGATTGTTTGTGTTAATATTAAAAACGGTATTATAAAAAAGCGCGGATTCAATGTCTTTTCGCGTTTTCTTGGATTGTTTCAGGGTGTGTTTATGCCGATGTGGGAAAAAAAGGCGCTGGATTTAGTTAAGGTTAATGATGATTGTACGCAGTGCGGCTTATGCGTTTCCATTTGTCCTATGCGCAACTTTGAAAATCAAAATGGGAAAATTATTGCTAAAGGTAATTGCACGATTTGTTATCGCTGTATTAACAAGTGTCCTCAAAAAGCAATTGCTGTTTTTTTAGAAACAAAAGTCAAAAAACAATATATGGGATTAAATATTTAATAAAGTTGTGATATAATAAAATTGCTTTGAAAAATAAATTTGGAAATGATATCGAATTATTAGCTCCCGCAGGAGATTTTTCCCGGTTAAAAACGGCGTTTTATTTTGGCGCGGATGCGGTTTATTTGGGTGGAAAAGAATTTAGTCTGCGTGCAAAGAGTAGTAATTTTTCTGATGAAGAAATAATGGAAGCTGTTAAATATACTAATGCGCTTGAGAAAAAATTATATGTGACTGTAAATATTTTTGCCGGAAATGATGATTTTGACGGGATAGAAAAACACGCGAAGTTTTTAGAAAAAGCGGGCGTGGATGCCGTTATTATTTCTGATCTTGGCATGTTAAAAATATTCAAGACGCTGACAAATTTGGAAATCCATATATCTACACAGGCGAATGTTTGTAACTCTCATGCTGCAATGCAATATGTAGAGTTAGGTGCAAAACGAATCATTCTAGCGCGTGAGTTGCCTGTCAAGGACATAAAAGAGATTTGCGAATCTCTGGAAGGCAAAGCAGATATAGAGGTTTTTGTTCATGGCGCGATGTGTATGTCATACTCGGGGCGTTGTTTAATGTCGAAATATATGACGGGAAGGGATGCTAACCGTGGTGATTGCGCGCATCCGTGCCGTTACAAGTACGCTTTGCAAGAGGAAAAACGACCGGGGGAATATTTTTCTGTCGAGGAAGATGATAACGGCACATATATAATGAACAGCCGTGATTTATGTTTGATCCATAATTTAAATGAATTGGCTGACGCTGGTGTCGCTAGTTTTAAAATAGAAGGCAGAATGAAAAATGAGTATTATGTCGGCGGTGTTGTAAATACTTACAGCCGCGCCATGAAGGGTGAAAATTTTGACTATATGGCTGAGCTTGAAAAACTGCCGCATCGTCCGTTTACTACAGGATTTACTTTTAACGATGGAAACAAGGAATATGATAAATCGGCGACAAGCATTTCTACATATATAGTTGCTGCTATTGTAATTGAGAATAATCAAATAAGAATTAAAAATAAAATTGAAACAGAAGATGAAATAGAGATATTGTCTCCTTCAATTTATAATGGAAAAACCTTTGTATTCAATGGCGAAACTGTAAATGTTCCTGAGCAGATTGTTTCTATAGATTGCCCGTATAAGTTAAATCCTTGCGATATATTAAGAAAGAAAGTGCGCTGATATCTTGCGATATTTATGTTTTATTTTCCAAACTCATTAAACCAAGCCCTCTCCTCAAATGCCTTATAATCAGGATGAGTGATTTCAGTTTCCGCTGCGCCGACAGGCAGAAAACCAACTGTTATGTAATCGGCGGGAAGATTAAGCAGTTTTGCAATTTGCTGCTGGGTTTCCGCGTCTTTGGTAACTTGTCCTTCAATCCAGCAGCTTGCGTATCCAAGTGCTGTAATGGCGAGTAACATATTTTCCATCGCGGCGGAGTAATCCTGAACGTAAAAATATTTGTCGGCGTAAGCTGGTATTTGCTGTGTTAAAACGCAAATGCCTGCGGGAGGTTTTGCGTCTGTACCCCTGAAACCATTTTTTTTTACAAGACATATTATCGATTCCACTAGCTGCGGATCGTCAAGCGCGATGAGAGATGTTGTCTGTTTGTTGCAGGCTGATGGAGCGGCAAGACCGGCTTCAAGGATTTTTTTCAGGTCTTCACGCGGGACGGGTGTGTTTTTATATGAGCCGCGAAAACTGTGACGGTTTTTTATTGCTTGTAATGTGTCCATCTGTTTCTCCTTGTCTTTAGTTTTCATTAATACGCAATATTTGTCAAGTTAAGTGATTGAGTTTAAAATAATTCTATTTGATTCTTTTCCCTTTCTTCGAATGTGCGCATATATTCAAATAATTTGTCAACGCCGGTAACGATGTTATGCTTTTCGCAGGTCGAGTTAAATATTTTCATTAGTTCATCGTTGTGAGGACTGGTTACCTCATATTTTAAACCATAATTTTTTTGATATTCAGCTTTTAACCCGGGAAAATTTTCGTCCAGTTTTTTGTAGAAATAATCGCGGCTGCCTTCTCTTAATGTCATGCCGATTCCCCAGCAAAGGATTCCGTAAACTCCGGCGTCAACACAGTAATCTAAAAGGCCGCGCAGATTTTCTTCGGTGTCGTTAATAAAAGGCAAAAAGGGGCAGAGCCATGCGATCGTTTGTATGCCGTTTTTTTGCATGATTTTAAGCATTTCATAGCGGTGTTTTGTGCCGCAGACATTGGGTTCGATTATTTTGCAGAGTTCTTCATCAAAAGTGGTGAGCGTTGTTTGAACGATGCATGTTGCTTTTTTGTTTATACTGATTAGGATATCCAAGTCCCGCAAAATTAAATCAGATTTTGTCTGAATCGCGATGCCGCAGCCGTATTTATCGATAATTTCAAGGCATGCACAGATGTTGGTAAGGTTTTCAGGAATGGGAATGTAAGGGTCTGTCATTGCGCCTGTGCCTACAACACATTTTTTTCGTTTTCTTTTTAGCGCGTCTTCGAGTAACGCAGGCGCATTCGATTTTATATGTACGTCTTCAAAAACATGGTTAATTTGATAACACTTGCTTCTTGAATCGCAGTAGATGCATCCGTGAGTGCATCCTCTGCTGATGTTCATGCCGTTAGACGCGCTTAAGATTCCCTTTGCATTTGTTAGGTGCATATTCATTTTTCCTTGCACAATTCATCTGCGCGTTTCATGAATTCATTGGAAAGCCTTTTGTCCCATTTTATCGAAAAACTGATTGGCAGTTGAGATTCCTTGAATTCTTTTAAGATTGTTTTTATTCCATTTATGTTTGGATTTTTTGTTACGTTTACCATATTGCCGTTTACTTTTGCGATCATTGCCTGTGAATCTGTTGTGAGTATGTAATTGTCAGGGTGTTCTTTCGCGTATTGTATCGCTCGAAAGATGCCTTCGGATTCTGTGTCATCGTTGCTTGTGGAAGCATAAAGCCCAAACACTCCGGATTCTTCATAGATGATTTTTTCATTTTTTACTACAACAAATGCCCATTTTTCTTTTCCGCCGTCTGTGTAAATGTAAACGTATTTTTTTGAAGACATCTATAACTCCAATGCGGGAATCCAATAATTTATCAGTTCCTTGTAATCGATTTTTTCAAATATTTTTTCCATGTCGGCGTCTTCTTTTACCGCTTCAAAAAGAAAGGTAGAAAAACTTTTTTGTTTTCCCATAACAAACATCGCGTATTGTTTTTTCGCTTCTTTTGGATCGACGGCTTCGTTTTTACATTCCTGATAAAAAGCGGCTCCTTTTTTACAAATTTCCAAAACGGCATTTCTAAAAAATTTCCATTCCGCCGTTATTTCATCGGTTCTTTGGCGGATTTCCGGCCATGCGGCAACAGCGTCATCAATACTCCCTTGTTTTATGGATTCAAAAATTCGCGAGTCGGAAAAATGATCTTCGCCTTTCAGGTAAAATAAACTACGGTAATGTTCTGTTTTTATTTTGACTCGATTAAAATTTTCATCCTGTATAACAACGCCCTCGCGATCATCAGAATCCACAGTCTGGCAGTATGTAATAACTTCATCAATATTTTTAAAAGAGAAAATTTGCGGAGTTGGGAAAGTTATGTTGAAATTTTCCGCTGCCCATTCAGGGGTGTGTTCGTTTCCCTGAGGGTCGCGGCAGCCAAGCAAAAATAATTTTGTTTCACTGTAAGGAACTATTATTCTATTGTACGGCGAAATAAGCTCGAACATAAATGTCCAACCCTGTGGAAGATTTTTGATTTCTTCTTCATGGCCGCGAAGGGCATAATCGCGCAAACCGGCAAAGGTGTACGGCGGAGGAAGGTTTTCATTGTTTTGCGCCGGGATTAGTTCGGGAACTTCAACATGAATGTCGAAACTGCCGTTTGTTGTCCAAAGATCGCTGCCATCGGCTTCTTTTAAAAGTTTTAAAAGAGAGCCGTCTAGTTTATCGCGAACGTACAAAGCGCCGTCCCAATTAATCGGATCGGCTCCATTTTCGCCGTAGTTCATAAATTTAAAAAAAGGCATAAGATACGGACGCACTATCAGACCGTGTTCAGTGTTTTTTTGGATATCGTAAACAGAACCGCGGCAGCACCGGACAAGTGGATTTGTAAAATCAGAATCAAATTGACTGTATTTAAACATGATCAAATTTGACCGGGTTGGATGATGTTTTACTTTTATATTATACGGCGGTTTGGATAAGACTTCTTCATAGTTATCTATGTTTTCGATGAGAAAATCAGTTAATGTATTCCAGTTGTCCCGTTGTCCCATAATAATATTTATATCTCTTGTAGTTAACATCTGTCAAGTACAATGTTCTTACGCCGGGATAAATATTATACACGCCTTTTTATATATGTTCATTAATAAGGATCGATATTTTTTCATAATCACTGTGGAGCAGGTCTTCTGAAATTGTGTTTAATAGTTCTATGACGTTTTTTGACCAAGGTTTTTCTTTTAGTTTATTAAGAGTTTTTTTAATATTTTTTTTATCATAGCTTGCGCAAGCTTCTTTAATATCCAGTAATTTTTCACGTAATAAAATAGAATCATCTTCTGTGTCTTTTCCGGCATCAGCTGTTCCGTGTGTTTTTTGTAAATCAATTATCAAAGAGAGAAGAGATTTAATAAAATCGGGAGTTTCTGATAATATTACATCTATCATTTTCTCTCTGCCGGCTTGTTCAAGTTTACATGCAATGTCAGATAACTTCTGTTCATTGATATTTGCCAGAGCGCTTTTCATCGAATGAGTTATGATAATATAATCTTCTATATCTTCTTTGTTCTGGAAATTGTTTTCTGCAATAATTTCCAGCTCTTTTATTGCTTTTTCCGCGTCACGTATGAATATTTCAGATAATTCGATACTAATCGATTTTTTAAAAAAGTTGTTTCCAGTATTATTGTTATTATTCAATCTTGCTTTCTCAATTACTTCCTGGGGCTGTTTGTCGCGCACAAATTTATTCAAAAGATTGTTCAATTGGCGTATATCGATCGGTTTGGAAATAAAATCATTAAAACCATTATCAAGAAAAATTTGCGCTTGCCCTACCAATGCGTTTGCAGTTAACGCGATAATAGGATGAGGATAACCCATTTTACGGATTTTTTTAACTGTTTCTATTCCATCCATTTTAGGCATCATGTGATCCATAAATATAACGTCATAAACGGCACCGTTTTCTATTTTGCTTATTGTTTCAAATCCGCTTATGGCAATATCTATATCTAATTTATACGGAGTTAAAAATCCTTTTGCAACATATAGATTTGTTTCTACGTCATCAACAATTAAAACATTTCCATACGGCATTGGATCGCGTGTTATCTGCGCGTTTTTTATTGCAGGAGCGCTTTCGAAATGAAAAGATTTTAAATTTTCTGAGGTTTTTGTTCCAATAATTGCGGAACCAATAGTCTCCTGCGGCAGCTTAATTGTAAAAGTCGTGCCTTCATCGACCTTACTGTCAATATAAATTTCTCCGCTCATTAGGCGTATTAAATGTTTTGTAATACTCATGCCGATTCCTGTGCCTTCGATTGATCGGTTGTTTTCTAAATGAAAACGGGAATATTCGTTGAACATATTATTAATTTCTTCATGAGTCATACCCTGGCCTGTATCGCTGACTTTAAATATAAGGAGAATATTGTCGTCATTATTTTCCATATCGACAGACAAAGTGACATTCCCGCGTTCGGTATATTTAAACGCATTGGACAGAATGTTATTCAATATTTGTTTTATGCGAATTTCATCGCCATGTAATTTCTCCGGTATATTTTCGTTAATATTAAGATTGAATTCTATTGGCTTGTTATTTATTCGCACTATATTGATGTGAATAATATCATTTATTAAATTTGGAACATCATAATTGGCGGGAATAAGTTCCAGTTTGCCTGCTTCAATTTTGGAAAGATCGAGAATGTCATTAATAATGTGGAGTAACAAATCGCCTGCGCTGTGCATTTTTATCAGCGCTTCTCTTGTTTTTTGCGGATGAGATTGATCCTGCATTTCAATGTCAGCGATACCTAAAATCGCGTTGAGGGGAGTGCGAATCTCGTGGCTTACTGTTGTTAAAAATGTGGATTTTGCTTTGCTTAACGCTTCGGCATCCATCCGTCTTTTTGACATTTCTTCCAGTTGAGTTACATCCTGCACAATTTCAATATAACCTGCTGTATTTCCGTTAATATCTTTTAATATTTCTACATCTACTTTATAGGATGCGCCGTTATGTGTAAAGTATGTTTGTTTTATACCGCGTTTTGCACATTCTATTCCGCAATTAGGAGTGTTACAGATATGAGCGCCCCAGTTGCTGCAGGGTTTCCCTTTTATTTTCTCAAATTTTACGCCTAAAAAATCTTCTACGCGGGTATTAACAAATGTCCAGCATGCATTTGGATCGGTAATAGTAATAGGCAGAGGAACAGCATCAAGAATGGATTTATACCAATGCGCGGTTGCTTCAAAGTTTTTTCTTTCTTCTGTAAGCCTGGACATTATTACTTTTGAGTTTTCATCTGTTATTTGCTTTTTTCTAATAATTAAAAGTAAGGCAATTATGAGTGTTAGAATTATTATTAGTAATACAACTGATAATAATGACATTTAACTTTTATACTCATCCACCAGAGCAGACACTTCGTCAAATTCACTGTGTAATAAATGCTCTGTAATTGAATTGATAAGTTCGCCGGTTTTTAATGACCATGTTTTTTCCCTAAGCTCATTTAAGGCATTTTTTGCGGTTTTCTTATCCATTGCCGCGCAAGACTCTTTTATTATTTGTAATTTTTCTTTTAAGAGTATAAGCGTCTCTTCTGTATCTTCTGTTGTAACATTTTCCTGATGCTTTACTTTAATTTCAGTTACCACTATTTCAAGTTTTTTCAGGAAATCGTCTGTTTCTGATAAAATAACATTTATATTTTTTTCTCTGCCGGCGCGCTCAAGCCTGAACGCGATAGAAGAGAGTTCGTTTGCTTTAATATTTGCAAGAGCGCTCTTCATTGCGTGAACATTAATTATGTACATATGAAGATCCTCTTCGCTGCTAAGGCTGCTTTTCATGCTGGTTTTGATTGATTCAATCGCTTTTTGCGCGTCACGCGCAAATATCAGCGCTAATTGAGAATCAATTTCATGATGACCTTGTCCCGGTTTCTGTTTTTTATCTAACTCGATCTTTTCTTTTTGCGCGGCTTCAACAACTTCCGCTGGCTGTTTGTCCCGGATTAGCCTGTTAAGGCAAACATTTAACTGGCGTATGTCAATGGGTTTAGAAATAAAATCATCAAAACCGTTTTTTAAGAACATTTCCGCCTGTCCTGCAAGGGCGTTTGCGGTTAACGCGACTACGGAATAAGTGTAACCCATTCTGCGAAGCTGTTTTGTTGTTTCTATTCCATCCATTTTGGGCATCATGTGATCCATAAAGATGACGTTATAAATAATGCCTTCTTTAACTTTATCGATAGCTTCAAAGCCGCTTGTTGCAAGATCAATTTTTAATCCGTAAGGAGCCATCAAACCTTTTGCTACATAAAGATTTGTTTCCACATCATCAACAATAAGAATGTGACCGTAGGGCATATATTCATGCGTTATCTGATTTTTCTTTAATTGAATGGAAGTGCCAAGCCTGAACCGCCGTAAATTTTCAGCAGCTTCTTTTCCGATTATTCCGCGGATACCGATACCGTCTGTTTTTTGCGGCAGGCGGACTGTAACCGCTGTGCCTTCGTTTATCGCGCTTTTTACGTTTATTTTACCGTACATCAGATCGACAAGATTTCGCGTAATTGTCATACCAAGACCTGCGCCTTCTGTTGTGCGGTTGGCTTCAAGGTTAAAGCGGGTATATTCGTCAAAAAGTTTGCTTACCTGTTCGGGAGTCATACCCTGCCCTGTGTCTTTTACCTGGAAAATAAGAGTAACAATGACAGCGCCTCCCCCTCGGCCCACACATTCAGCGTTTACAGCAAGAGTAACGTCACCACTGTCTGTGTATTTAAAAGCATTGGATAAAAGATTATTTAAAATCTGTTTAATGCGAAGTTCGTCGCCGACCAGAACGGAAGGAATGTTTTCGTCTATTTCTATTTTAAATTCAATAGGTTTACTTTCATAACGTATATAATTTAATTGTATTATATCGTTTATCAGACTGGATACATCGTATTTTACTGGGACAAGTTCAAGTTTGCCTGCTTCAATTTTTGAAAGATCTAAAATATCGTTAATTATGTTTAAAAGAAGATTACCTGAATTATTTATTTTTATAAACGCTTCGCTTGTAGACGGAGGATGCTCGGAGTTTTGTATTTGTATTTCTGTCATGCCCAGAATTGCGTTTAAAGGCGTGCGAATTTCGTGGCTCATTGTAGCGAGGAAGTTGCTTTTTTGCTGCGTTCTCATGTCAGATTTTAACTTTGCCTGAGAAATGTAGTATAACATTGTGCACAAACCCCATGCCAGAAGAGAGCCAAGAACAATCAAAAATGCAGCCATGTTATTTACGCTTCTGTAATATTCATTAACAGGTATTACAATTCCTAAAAACCAGCCGTATTTAATTTTTAAAAAATATACGATTGAATCTTCGTACATATAATTTTTTAATCTGCGTTCATAGATATTTATACCTTGTTCCAGATCGTTTGCAAGCGTTGATATGCCGCTGTCGATGCTGTACAATTTTTCTCCGACAAAATATGGTTCTGGATGAGCAATGATATCCATATTATTATTTACTAATATTCCGTAACTGCCGTCTGTAAGGTTTATTGAAACTGCGATGTTATAAATTTTATTCAATTCAAGATCAAGGCATATAATGGCAAGAGGTTCGCCGTTATTATCTGTAATGTAACGTGAAAAAGAAATTAAATTGATACCTGTTGAAGGATCTTTAAATGGATCCGACATGACAATTCTTCCGGAAGCGTTTATGGCTGCCTGATGCCATGAATGATAATCCGGGGAAAAATCAAAAGAAGGCTGCGAATTTTTTCCAGATATGTATGCATTGTTTAAAATGTAAAAATAGCCGTGGGTATTACTCAACCCCGCCATTCGCTCTCTGTCCCTGATTAAAAGTCCTGTTATGGAAGACATATATGAAGCTACTGAACTCGCGTTATCTCCTCTTAGCAGCATGGTGCGGATTGTCTCAGAATAGCCGCTTAGAAAAGTTTCCGGCTCCAGGAGATTGCTGACTATTTCGGATTCTGTGAAGGCAAGAGCGTTTTCAGCGTCATTTATTAGATGTCTGTGCTCAATACGGCTGGCAAAGAGGAAACTGGATATACCCATTATCATAAAAGCGATGACAATAATGAACATTTGTGCGTAAACTGAGTTTAAAGCCCTTTTTTTCTCAAAAATTGACTGCACAACAATCCTCCATAAACTGCCCTATCATAAATTATAAACTATAATTCACAATATTTGCATTAAATGTGTGAATTTATCATATTTTGCAGTATGGATGGGGAGAAAGGTTTGGTAATAATACCTACTGCGCCAAGCGCGGCGCTTTTTTCCTCGATTACGGCGTCTTTTGTTCCTGTAAGAAAAATAACCGGAATATTAGCCCATGCGCCGGCTTTTAGCCTTTCCAGAGCTTCAAATCCGTTCATTTCGGGCATTTCTATATCAAGCAATATTAATGAAGGACTTACTTTTTCTAAAAGTGTAAACATTTTGGCCGCAGAAGGAATAGTCATTACGTTGAAATCGTCTTCTAACGCTTCCTCTGCCTTAGCCAGATTAGTGTCGCTGTCGTCGACTACAAAAATCGTTTTCAATTTATCTTTCTTTCCTTATACATTGAAGATTATTTACACGGCGTAGATTTGTCAAGGGGAAAAATAATAATGTTTTTTATGTTTATATTATACACTGTTTTATATTATTCATATCTTAACCTAAGCATAAATGGTTTATAAGTGCTAGTAACAAACCATTGTCCAGCCCAAATGATAAGAAACTCATTTCCAAGAAAGTGCATTATGTAACCTTGTTGTTGTCCATCTTCATTCCATTCAAATTTATAAGGGTACATTTTTTCATTTTCGTTAAAGCTCCATGTACCAATATAAATATTCTCATTTTTTGTATATTCAAACGAACCATTTTGCATTAATTTTAATTTATATATGCCTTTTTCATCTGATCCAAGTAATGTTTTTCCAATTAAATTATCCGGGGTTAATGAATTAATATTAATTGTCGGATTATAAGTTACTTTGTCTCCTATTTTATTATTATTATATTTATAAATATTATAAACCACTCTAGGTCCAATTTTTGATATGCCCAAAAAAGATTTTGAATCTTGTACTTCTCCTATTACCAGATATATATTTCCGCTTTCCAGGCGAGCTGAGATCGGCGTATATGAGTTTGTGTACATTTTACCATCAGAATATCTTACATGAAAAGTATGCATTCCCGAAGGTATTTTTATATTTAACGGTACATGTCCCCACCACCAGTCAACTTTTGGCCAATCGACATCTTCATTGTCAAATTTTTGTATAAATAGGTTTCTGTGTATTACTACTGTTACCAGCTCTTCTTCAGGTAAATTATTTGGATTGATAGGTTCTCTTGTTATACTTGTTACACAAGAAAATAATAAAAAAGATATAATTATAATAAATGTTATGTGATTTGCTTTCATAAAAACTCCTTGTTTATTATAAAATAATAATTATTTATTATCAATAAATAATTATAAAAATATTTTAATAATGTATTTTATTTTGTTTTAATCTATTATTTATTAGTATTAGTTATTTTCTTTTGATGATATGTAGATTGATAATATAATTTAGTTTTTATTTCCCCACCAATCCGGAACATAAACAAAATTATATGAAATATTTATATTTTCATTAATATTAATTATCATTTTGCCTGCATCTCCATAATCAATTTGTATTTCATTGTCGTTTAACTATTTTATCTCTTTTAAAAACCACTTGTGATATATGTAAATATTTTCAGTATGTATTTCGTTATAATAACCATTGTCTATTTTAAATATTTTTAATGAATATTCGGTAGCTTCTGACAAACTATCATAATAACTTAGTGATAATAAATATGTTCTGGAATTGTTAAAATATGGAACATCTATTGTTTTACATCTATATTCATTAAACTTAATGTTGTATATAAATATACTTGTTCCTTCCCAATATTGCTCAAACAATAGTATTTCATTATTATCGAGGTCTATGTATTAAATAGCCGCCCAAAACCCAGCCTGTATTATTTTTATAATCAACCTTATACCAATAATCATTGTAAGTCAGCTTTAGTTTGCTTGATGTCATGTTGTTCAAATATTATTAGTTCTGTTTGTTGTGGAATTAGGTCTATAATTGTGCTGGTTATATTCGGCTCTGAGTATAAATTTATTCCGATATAGGGAGCAACATATAATACATTATTTAATAAATGATGATCCTCTGTATATTCATTCTCTATTGTTTCAATTTCATTCGATTTTTTATTTATACAACCGTAAAAGATTATAATAATTAGCAACATATATATGTAATATTTTCTTATCATTTCTTATTCCCTCATATCTCGTTAATAATTCTAATGTTTAAGTTGTGCAGCAAATATCCAGCCGTCAACAGGAGATGATATTTTTGACCATATTCCGTTTTTTCCGTTAATTGTTATTGGTGATGTAGAAATTTCAATAACATAAACATCTTCATCTAATTTTAAAGTATAAACAACAGTACCTGTTATTATGTCAGGAATATTATATACTTGTATATTTTCTTCAGCTGCATAAAGAGCATTGAATTCTGCTTTTTCAGTTGTAATTTTTATAGCATTGAAGAAATATCTTGTTAATCCGCCGTCTGAAATATTCCAATATTCTTTTTCAAGAGTAATATTATTTTTATTAGAGAATAAGGAATGATAAGTTACTATTGAATTATCAGGCAATGCACGGCTGATAATATTTGTATCTGGATATATTTTATCTATAATATCTATATTACGGCTTGAAATCCAGCCGTTGTATTCATTATATATATCTGGATTAAAATTATTAACAGAACCTTTTAAAATATTATAATTTATAGCTGAGTCAAAAAGTATATGAAACCAAAACTCTTCAGCTTCATTATTTATAATTTTTTTAAAATCTAGTATTTCAAAACACAACATTTCCCAAGGGAAAACACCATCTTTGTCATCATGTTTGAATTTGTCTATCGTAAAATAATCCATCTGCATTATAATATTAGAATTTTCATTCGGTTCTTTATATAAATTATAATTTTCCCCAATAACATTTCCAAAAACGCCGTATAAGGATGTTGTTCCCGGCTCAACACTATAATTAATACCGTCTATTTTACTGTTAGTTTGTAATGGAGATTTTATATCATTATTCAATATTAAGGAAGATGCAGTAAAAACATTCGTTTTTTTCCATTCGTCATAATTGATTATATCGTAAATCATAATACATAACTTATTGTTATGCATTCCTTTAATTAATACTTTACTTTGATCAAAATTAAAGTCAATAAGGGTATCATGCAGTGCTTTTAATGGATCACCTTCAGATTTCTTATATGGAGCTACTATTTGCGGTATTGTAAATACTAATCCATTGCTTAATGTTCTAACAACATAATATGCTCTATGTCCATAAGGATTGCTGTTTTCATTTGAATTTAGCATAAATATGTATTTATTATTTAGTATTTTCCAATCTGTAGGTCGTGTTATATATCCAGATGGCCCTGAATTAAACACCCTTGCTGTTAAATTATCAAGTAATTTATAATCCGCAATTAAATTTTCTGGCCATGCTTTTGGTAAATGAGATTTATCTCTGATGTAATATGATTTGTAAGGGGTAAGTTTACTTTCATATAAAACGTAATGAGCTAGATAATCATCACTTTTAGGTGATTCTGATATATAACTCCCATTAAATAAGGAGTTAAATTCATTATCAGTTAAAAATGTTGAAATATTATCATTGTAAACATATTTATACCGTTGTGAACCATCAAAACTCTCCATTAAAAGTATATTTCTCGATCGTGATTTGTAAAATAATAAAGGGCTTAAAGAATCATTTACAGTGATAATATCAGAAACTTTTTGTTGAATATAATCAAATAATATATATTGATATCGCTCAGAATCATTTATAATTGTTTTATCCTCTGTCTCAATAATAATATCATTTTGGTTACCAAAATATACTCGTTTCCATAAAGAGTTAGAATCATCAGTCCACTGGATCATTGTGTGAAGACGCAAACCAATATCATTGTATCTCTGTGAATTCTCATTTTTATCAAGTGACAATGATACTTTCTGTATTGTGTTCACATTATCTTTGTTTGTACATGAAAGTACAAGCAAAGTAAGGATTATAATATTAATAAATTGCTTTAATAGGTTCATTTTATACTCTCCTTGTATATAATTGATAACCAAAATTATTTCATTTAATGATTATAAAATTTTAAAAAATTATTATCAGCTAATAGGTTGTTTATATTATATAAATATGAATACATTTCACGCATTTGCTGTGAAGTTAACTGTGTATAATTAAATTTAACGTCTGTACTTAACCCACTCATAGAAACAGCGTAAGGAGTACTTGGATATTTAGTCCTATTTTCGTCTTTGTAGAAAAATAATGCAGGATTTTGTACAACCCCATTAACTTTGTAAATTAAATCAACATGCGCTCCTGCTGAGAGAGTGCCTGTGTTTCCCATTGCACCTATAACCATATTCTGAGCGATATTAGTTAATTGATTATTATCATTTAGATCTACTCCAATATAAGAAAATAATTCTACAAAATTTCTTATTGAAGATCCGGCTGAATGAGAATAAGTAATTGATTCATTATTTTCGCCATAAGTAACTAATCGTAGACCATACCCTTGAGAAAATTCAAAAGCTAAAGTTCCATCCATTGGAGCGACCAACATATTTTTATTATCTTCATTTCCACGAGCACCTAAATCCCATGCAAAATGTGCTTGAAAGTTACCATCAAGGTTACCCCATGTTATAGCTCTCCATCCATAATCGCAAGTAAGTGCTCCATTGCCATTTGCGAAAACATGAGGACCTCCGCTCAATTGCAAGATGTTTGCCGCTTTTTCGGCTAAAAGTCCAGATGAACCTACATCTCGGAGAGCATTTAAAAATAATGATTCATAATTTTTAAAAGTATTGATCGACATTGTATTCTTAGGATCTACATTTAATGCATTTTCAAAATTAATCATAATAGTGTTTAATGTATCAAATTTTCCTACTGCCGTTTTAAAATCATCAAATGATAATTCACTTTTACTTAAATTGTATATTATTAACATTGTTTGATTATCTAATTGATCCATCCTGTCGGAAATTCCAATTGCGGACAAATCAAATGAGTATTCACCGTCCCATTCAAAGCGAGCAGACATATTTTCATCAAAAACAAGCTTCCAATAATCTGCACTTGAATCATAGTTAGAATCAACATAGGTATAAAATGAAGACATATCGTTATTATTTTTAGCTTTTAAATATTCATTAATATCCCTAGCTAAATTTTCATCTATAAATAAATTTTCTTTACCTAGTATCATATTTATTGCCATTTGTGTATGTGCCAATGTAGCTGTTCTTGTTTCAATGTAATTATCATCCGTTGTATACCCGTCTCTATATGCCTCATGCCCAAAGATTGTTGCAAGTAGAAATTGTTCTTCTACACTCATACCCTGTTGATAATTTGGTAAATAAATCACTTTACTGCCGTCTTCATTTTTACTTTTCGCAAGATATTCACCTTCGGCGCTTGTGTCTATAAGCGTTCTTCCTTTAAGTATATCCCATAACTGACCTACTTGAACAGTATTTCCATAACCGTATTGAGCGCGTAATGTAACTGCGGAATCAAAATTGTTTCCTCCTTCATCGCTTTGTTTTTTGATATATTTGCCGATTTGTGTGTTTACATTCCAAACCATACCGCCTTTTATAGTATGGATTATATTGTCAATGCTGACATTTGCGCCTCCTGTCCCGATGTTCATTGTAACTCCGCCGCGGCCAAGATGCAGTTCCAGTAAACCGCTTTCAGCTTTTACATTTGGAATAAGACCAAGGTTAAGAATGTTTAATGTAAAATCATTGCCCAGAGCCAGATTTACTCCTTGTCCGGCAAGTGAGCCTATAAGATTGTTAAGTCTTTGCAGATCGCTTTTGTTCATATTATTAAAACCTGTTAATTTACTCATGTCAAACCCGCTGTTTATTGCCGTTAAGCTTGAGGAGACTAAAACGCTTGCTATTGTTGTTAATATATTAGTGTTTAATCCTTCCATGCTTGCACTAAAAATTTCATTTGAAAAGCCAAAGCCATCTTCGCTATTGTAAGTTATTCCGTTAATTAAACTTGAAGTTATCCCGATTGAGAATACCTGCAATGCTGTCATCGCGGTTTGAGTAGCAACTGTAAATACTGCGTTGCCTGTGGCGCCTGCGGCGTTTGTCGCCAGATTTGTAATTCCCTGATTAAAAATACCTTTTGCTCCTTCTATTCCTGCGAATAAACCCGATAAAAAACTGGTAGCCGCATTTGTTAATAAACTTTTCCCAATATTTACAAACGCTTCGTCAATAGTTTTATAACCTTGTAATACGTCCAATGTGCTGAACATGATTTCACTTGATGTGGCTACGGCAATAGAAATCGCCATACCGGTAAAACCAAGTGTGCCCCCTGACGCAATTCCGGCAATAATTGAACCTGCGATTGTCCCTATAAGACGAAGCGAAGGAGCTTTAAACCAGCTGCCGTCATCATCCCACATTCGTTTTTCCCAGGGAGGAGAATTTAGTTCAGCTGATCCGTAACATTCAATAACAGACCAATAAATTAAATCTGATATCAGCCTGCCAAGTTCACCTGAACCTTCATGAATGAAAATTTCTTCTCTGGATTTGCCATTTCCGCTTGTTTGCTGAGTTTCAAAATTCTTTTCTAAATTGTTTCCAAAATTGTTTTCTAAATTGTTTCCAAAATTTTTTTCAAAATGAGCTTGAAGTTCTTCTTGGGATTTTTCATTGGTTTCTATGTTTTCCGGGTTTTTTAAATGTGAACGTGCATCTAAGATATCGCTTCTTTCTTCATGTTCTATGGTTTCAGGGATTTTTCCGGTATGAATAAAAAATTTCCCCACAATTTCTTTTCCGTCTCCAAAAATATCCGTTGATATTTGTTCTACTTCAGCATAAACATTTGTTAATAACATGTTTATTGCGATTGAATCCAGATTAATTAAATGCTTTTCATCCAGATTAGTTTTTAAAGCTACCGGTTCCATGATGTAATTTGAATAACCTGTAACAGTTACTTTTTTAGTAATTATCGAGTCAAAAAGAGTGGAACCTTTTAAAATATCTTTAACATAATTATCGCCGCTTTTGTTCCAAAGACCATTTAATATAAAAGCGTTATCCATGCTATCTATGAATTTTTGATTTGCTGTTTGCACGCCTACGGTTAAATTTTTTACTATTTCATCCGCGGCTAAACGTGCGTTATTTGCAAGTTTTCTTGATTCGGCGTTTGCGATTTCTTCATTTTTTATTCTTGCCAGATCAGATGCCGCCGTTTTTACAATAGCCGCATCCCAAACGGAAAAGCCTCCCATGCCGCGTTTTATAAGCGGAGTAGAAACGGTCGCGATATTGCTAAATGAACCGAAAGCTCTGGACATATTCACAATTCCCGAAGACTGTAACAATTCTGTTAATAGGATTTGAGCTTGAGATGTATCAATTGAAATGCTGATAGGTTCTCTTGTATCGATAAAACGCGATAATCTTTCACCTTCGGTTCCGATAAGTGATAAAAATGAATCATTAGACGTCTGATAATACGCGTTTGCCGCCTGCTCAAGCCATATTTCCTTGTCTTCAAGCCCGGCAAGGTAAGCGATAGCCCATTCACCGCTGACACGTTCATATTCATTTTGAAAATTTATATTCCATTGTTTATATGCTGTTTCCAGTTTTTGAAGACCTGCGTCCCAGTCTTTTCTTCCATTTTCCAAAATTTGTTTGGAGGTTTTTTGCCATTCATTATATTTATCTATTAATCCTATTAATTGCTGGTACCATTCCGCTTCTCTTGCTTTAAGTTCGGCGTTATATCTGTCCTTAATTATTTTTTCTGTTAATATTACCAGTTCATTACCAAGTGTATTAAATATAGCTTCGTAATTTGTTTTATTATTTTCATTCATCCATAAATTATTTAATAAGACAGTATGTATATTATCCAAATGATGTTTTGCGGTGACGGCATTATTTTTATAAGCGTTTTTTGCGGCGTTTTTTAATTCGTCTAATTTAATCGCGCCTGTAAGAAAAGAATCTACCGCTATTTGATAAGTTTCTATGTTTTCGCCGCGAATTTTCGCTGTGTCTAACCAGTATTCTTCCAATGCCGCTTGATTATTCACTTTTTGGTTTCCTGCCCAATAAAACAGCTTCATAAGCGCCTGAATTACGCTTTTTATGCTTTTATCAGGTTCTTTATACAGTTCTTTCCAATAAGACTTAATGTCGGCAATATCGTCTTCAGTCATTTTATTTGCAGCCTGTAAAGAAAAATTTATATCTTCCCATGTGATGTATGAATCACCTTCTTTTTTATTTTCAAGCTTCTTTAGTCTTTCGCAGGAATTTTTATAATTTTCCGCGTCTGTTTTTATTATGGATAGATTTTGCTCAAGTCCTGTTTTCCAGTTATTTACCTGCGATTGCAGCCTTGAATACGCAGGAGAAATATTATTAAGGGCATAGGTGTTTATATCTTCCATACTGTTCAACTGTACACCGTTAAACAGATTGTCAAAAAAGTTTCCTTGTCTGTTTTTTGCTGATGCTATCAAACTACTTATATACCGGTAAGGTATCGTACATAATTGACTTGCGGATATTTTTCCGAAACCTTCAGAATAATTATTACTGCCCATCAGTGTTAAAATGACATAATATTCAAGATCCGATTTTTCTTCATCACTTAGATTATTCCAATTATCATGACATGAACCTTTATAATAATCAGTTAAACCGAGATATTCATAAATATCAAAAAATGGACTAGGGCTAATAAGTTCTGAAGGATTTAAAGGATTAGCGATTACAATATCCGGTTTTACATGGAGAGGTCCGCCATACGAATCAATCATTTCTTTTAATATTTCATGAATATATTTTTGTGTTTTACTAAAAGGATCAGTGTCGGTTTTAATCGTTAATTTTCCAATCGAACCGTCGCTTTTAAACATATCAATTCCGGTATAATAACTTTTTAAAAATTTATATTTTTCATCTGAATTTATTAACCTAGATAAAAGAAATTCTTTAGCATAGCTCCATTGAATGTATTTATCCGGATCGGAAAAATATGTGATCATCCTGTTACTTAGTTCCATTAAAGATTTTTCAAATAGGCTGATGCTATTTTGTTCATCGGTAAGAAAAAAGTTATCCAGTTCCGCGGTGTCGGTATTTTCATCTGTAAAAGCCAGCCGCCCGTCTTTTACTGTCATCGAATTGAACATGTTTTGATCTGGGCTGCCAAGCTGGAGTAAGGATAATTGATACTGTGAATGCAGTAACGCATTTTTTTTATATTCTTCATTTATTGCAAACGATAATGAATCAATAGCTTCAAGAGATTTCATTTGCATGCTGAAACTCTGTTCATAAGCCGAATATAACTCGTCATATTTAGGATCGTCGAATGAAGGTTGATTTTCGCTGTTGTATAAATCTGAGAGCACGCTTAATACAACCTGGGCTCTTAATAATTTATTTTCTGTGTTTACAAGATCGATATTATCTGTGCCTAAGTAAGAGGTGCTTGCCCATCTTTGAATCGCGTCTTGTTTTTCGTATTCAAATTGTTTTTGATCCGCGTTATTATGCGCTTGTTTTAATTTACTGTATTGTTCATCGTAATTAAAGCCAATTTCATTAAATAAAACAGCTTCCTTAAGATATTTTTCTTTTGCCAGATTATATTCAATTTCCTGTTTTTCTAAAGCATTTTTAAGTTCTTTTAATGTGCCGTTTACTTTATCAGGCGTTAATTTTGAATAATTATAAGCGTCTACTGCGTTAACGAATTCAATACATTGATAATTTAATGTGCTAAAACTAATTATTTTATTAATAACTTCATCGGAGTATAAATAGTAGTAATATTTCGAGTTTTCTTCCGGGGTGATATTTTTATCAGATAATAGATTAAATGAATCATTAACTCTGTTTGTAAAATAAACAGAACAGTACAGAGAATCTGCAAATATGCCGTCGATCCTGGATGACGCAATATTGAGAAACGGCGCTTCATCTGTAATGTGTTCATCCAGCAAATATTGACGCCAATGTTTTTCCTCGTCCTGCGATAAATTTAAAAGCTCCTCATAAGATTCTGTTATCTGATACATATAATCCAGAGTTCTCAGTCTTCTTACGCTGTATGAAATAAATTCTTCCAAATCATTCTGTAAACTGATATTATTGACCATTTCAAGAAACTTTGCGATTATTTCTTCTTGTTCAAGTAATAATGACGATGAATTGCTTTGCGGGGTAATGTTATTATATAGAGCGTAAGCGGATATATACGAGACTAATGAATCTTTCCAGCAGTCGATTTCATATTCAATCCAATGCGGAATCGCGGAAAAGCAATTCTCAAAACCAATAATAAAATTAGAAGCGTTTTCGTAAAAATTTCCTGATTTTTTATTAATTGCTTCGCAAATACTCTGAGGGTCAGGAAGCGCGCTATTAAGCTGTCCAAGCCCGTAATTATTTAATAATATTTTTAATGAATTACAGGAATTCTGCCATATTTCTTCCTGGACAAAAGAGCATAGTAAATTGTAATTATTATAAAGTTCAATTAAACCTAAACAAAAAATAAATTCATAATTATATTCCGCAAGATATATTTCTAAAGGAGGAAGAGACGAATCTTCAGAGCTATTAAGTTCATATTCCAGTTGTTTTTCTTTTATTAATTGAGAAATGCTGTTGTAATCGGCCGCAAGCCGTTCGAATAAATTTTCTCCAAAAATTTCTCTTTTTTCATTTTCTGTTAATGTTAATCCTTTAACTTTAGAATACCAATCAGCGCTGTTGTTAAAAGCGCCGTTTAATAAATCTATTGCGGCAAGGCGAAGCTGCAGGTTGATAATTGAAACATTGTCTTTTGATATATTGTTTTCAAGTTCTGCAAGAGAAGGGAAGTTATCGCCGCCATTTATCAGATAATTAATATTTATATTTACTGCATCCTGCTTTTCGGCAATTTCCCATTTTATTCCATATTCCAGAATATTTTTATATACCGCGTCCGCTCCGGTTTTAGTAAATAATTTATAATTTTCCACAAGAATATTATATTTGGCGTTAAGATCAGCGTAATAATAATTCTGTTGATCTCCTGCTGAAATTGAAACAAGCGTAGCGTAATCGGAAGTAAGCTTGTCTAATTTTTCTTCTTCTATTTTCATTTGCTCCGCAAGTTTATTAAGTTCCGACAGCTGTGAGTGGACATTTTCCCCGATTTTGTTTAATTTTATTAATTCATTTTCGTATTCAAGAAGCGCTTTGTCATATAACGCTTTTGATTCTTCCCAAGCCCGTAATCCTTCGGCTTCTGTTAATCTGCCTGCTGTTAACTCAACAGCGTAAGACATAACAGATTCGGCTATTGCGGTCTTTCGTTCCCAATATAATACAAGAGCTTGCGCTTTGATTAACGCAATTTGATAATCATCAAGATAAAAATCTTCACTTGACGCGTCCGGGGAGAGAATATCTTTTAATGCTCCGCTTCCGAACAGTTCGGCATAATTGTCATATATTTTATTTCTTGAGTCAGACGCTTTTTCCAGATATGAAGTGTACATGTTGTTTGAGTTTTCCATTTCTGTTTCGTTATTCGCGTTTTTCCAGAAATTATAATTATCCAATGCTGAAAAAGCGGCAGAAGAGCAAAGAAGATACATATCGATTAACGCTTTTACTTTTGTAACTCCTTCTTCAGTACGCATTTTTATATTCAGTTCAAATTCTTTTTTCGCGTCGTTAATCATGTTCATAAAATCACCGGAAATATTGCCAAACATTTTTTCGCCGGCTTCAAATAATTCTTTAACAGATAATTCCCATTTTTGCCTTTCTTCTTCAAATTTATAAAATGCTTTAATCCATGTTTCGTCTCCTTCTAAAAATAAATTATATGAATCCTGTTCCCATTCAATTCGCCTTATAAAAAATCTTTCTTCCGCGTCTTCCCATGCTTTTAAACCTCTTTCAAATTGTTCCTGGTACAGGCGAAGCCATTCCTCGCCTAATAACGCAAGATCTCCTGTGTCTGCCCCGGCTTGTTCTATCTTTGAATTTAATTCTTCAATTCCTTTTTTACAGGATGCTTCCGTTTCATTTATTAATTTATTAGTAAAAATACCAGCGGCTTCATTTTCACTTTTATTCCGTAAACTCCAGATATCTCTTGTCCGGCGGCTGGAAAATATTCTTTCTTCTCTGGCTGCTATATTTTCGAATTCATATTTTAAGCTGATACCCTGTGAATTTATGGTTTCATAAATAACATTGCTCATTGTTTCGCGTAACTCCGCTGGAATATACGCCAAAAGTTCTGGGAAAATAATTGCTGTTTCGCTGTTAAATGATTTATTTGCGGTTTTTAAATATTCATCAGTTTCATTTTGCCATAAAATTAAATCATGCGAGAAAGCCCTGTTTTCATCATTCGGTCTTATCACAAGCGGATCGCCTGTTTGAGAATCGAATACTATGTTTCCTTCATCATCAAGGTGCCATGTATAATTTTTATGCGCTTCGTCGAATAAACCGGAAAGCTCCATAAAAGCGCCTTCTGCCGCTTTGCCGAAAAATCTGCCGATAAGCCATTGAGAAAAACGTTTTTCCAGTTCTTCATCGCTCCATTGCGTAAGCTGATTTTTGGCTTTATTCAGTTCATCGGGATTATCGTATAATTTCGCGGCTGTAAATTCCCATGCGCAAATTGCCTGTGTTATGCCAAACTTGGCTTCTGCCAGCCAGCGCTCGGGATTTATTTCTCTGTCTGCTTTGGTAAAATGATTTTCAAAAACAGAGCTGCTGAACCCCTTTACTTCGCTGAAAGGAGAGGGACTTGGCTGAGAAAATAAAAAAGGCGGAAATAATCCTGTAATTAAAATTAATACAAGAAATAATGATATTGTTTTATTAAAAAATTTAATTGTCATGTTGTACTCCAAAAATTTGTTTTTAATTCCGCACAAGCGGAAATGTTTTTTGTGTGTTTAATAAAAATTTGGAAATTGATAAAATTGAAGGAATTACAGTTATTGAACATAATAATGAACCTGTAATTCCAAGGGCGCCTACCAGAGATAAAGTGCGTATTAAACTATTTGCTCCTTCAGAAAGAAAAAGAAAAGGAATCGCTCCTGCTGCGGTAGTGCCTGTAGTAGAAAGAAGAGCCGGCATTTTTAAACGAAGAGCGCAATAGAAACTTAGTGATGTTTTTTTAATGCCGTTTCGAAGTTTTAATTTGATACTGTCAACACATAAAATTGCCGCGTTAACTGTCATTCCGCTTACAGCGATAAAAGCGCAAGCGACCGCCTGATTATAAGCGCTGCCTGACAGAACAAGAAAGATTGCGGGTAATGAAAGAGAAACCGGAATTGCCGAAAGCACAAGCAGGGGAATGGAAAATGATTCGTTAATGGAAGCGATGATCATATAACAGAAAATAATCGCCATTAAAAGCGATAAAACTGTAGAAGATAATTCCCTGCTTTTTCTAATTGCGTCCGGATCAAATTCAACCGAGTATCCGGGAGGCAAATCAAGTTTTTGTAATAATGTTGTTAGTTCCTGTTTTACGCGGCGAGGATCAATGGGTTTTGTAGAAATTGTTATAGACGCAAATCTTCGGCGATTATCCCTTCTTATACTGGATGGTTCTGTCTCTTCTTTGTAATTAAAGAGTGAGTCAACCGGCAGATAAGAAACATTCTCTCTGTCTGACGAAGATATGAGCAGGTTAATTAATCCTTCTCTGGATTGGCGCAGTGAATTATAACCTGTTCTAATTCTTACATCTGTTTCTGTGCCCAATGTCAATCTTTTATAAGCTACAGGACCATATACTCCTAAACGGATTCTCTCAGCGGCTGCGGAAAAGCCTGTTTTTGATTCGGAAAATATTTCCCTGTCAGGAAGTAAAATTAATTTATTACTTCCTTGTTTAAAATTTAAAACTCTTTCTTTAATTATTGGACTGGAAGCGCAAATATGCGCAAGTTGTTCCGCAATTTCTCTGCATTTTTTATCTTCGTCACCGTAAATAAATATTTCCCAAAAACGTTCCTTTGGCGAATCTTCATGAAAGAAAACAAAACCGCCGGGAATATCCGTTTGCTTTGCCATTTCTCTTACAAGATGCGCCTGTGTCAGACCGGGATCAAAAGAAATTAAAAGCGAGCCGGAACCTGTCCTTGCGCCCGTTTCAACATTTTTTATTCCCGGCATTTTTAAAAGCTGTCCGCTGTATGCCGATAAAAGCCTGTCTATTTCCTGCGCAAGGAGACCTCCTTTAAATTCAACCTGCGCGTAAACCGAGTCTTGTGAATTGTAACTCCCTGTGTCAACGCCCCTTGCAAATAACATAATGATTGCGCATGCTGTTATTGCAATACAGGCTGACAGAATAACAAACGGATAACAAGAGCAAAATCTTATAACGGCTGCGAGGAATCTGCAAAAATAATGAGAAATTTTCTGACTTGTAATTTTAAAAAATTGCGGCGCATGAAATGTTTTAATCGGTTTATTGCTGTTTAATCCCCAAAGCAGGAGCGGCGGTAATAACGTAAGGCTTAATACAAGCGAAGTGATCGTAACAACTGAGATCGCGCCTGCAATTATTTTCGCGCCATTGTCCTCGATGGAATAAAGCGGAATGAGAGCAACGACGGTTGTTGCCGCTCCTGCCAACAACGGTCCTGTAAGAGATATTAAAGCCGCCGAAGAGGTTTTGTAGTTAAGGCATTTTCGCAATTTTTCTGAACAGAGAATAACCGCGTCTATTGCGGTTCCCGATCCGGCGGCGATTCCTGCAAGGAGGTAACCGTTCAGCGAAAAGCCGCACATTGAAAGAACAGCCATGGAAATTAAACAGATTAATGGAATTGACAGAGCGCAGAAAAAGCCTGCGATTTTTGCATCATTTTTTCTGTTTAATAAAAGACTGATTAACGCAACCATAATTGCGCCTGATATGGCTGCGTATAAAACCGAATTAAAAGCGGTGCTTTCTTCAGCGCCAAGATCTGATAACACTATAAACTCTGGGTTAAGCTGAGTTTTTGCCGCGGATAAAAATGCCAATTCTTTTTTTATATCAGAAGACAGTTTTCTTAAATCTGCGTTTGATCTTCCCATAACTGCGATGCTTGCCGTTTTTTTTCCGTTTAAGCGCGAATATATTTCCGGCTCCCGTTCCTGTTCTGTAATAAGCGCGATATCCGCAAGTTCGGCGTATTTGCCGTCTCCCAGCGGAATCAAAGCATTGCTTAATGACGGATAACGTCCGTCTACCGTTAAAATTACCTCCTTGTTGGATTGAATAATTGACCCGCCGGAAAAAATAGAATCATTCATTCCAAGAAAAGAAGCTGCGGCTGCAGGCTCCAGTCCAATGTTTGATATTTTTTCCTGATCAAAAGTTATATATATTTCTTTTAAGCCTGCGCCGGAAACAATAACTTCTCCCGCGCCTTCAAGGCTTTCAAACCTTGGTTTTACGGTTTTTTCCAGCATTTGCGACGCTAAAAACATATCGTTTTCATCATTAAAATTATCTGTAATAACCGCGGCAGACCAGACAGGAACCCTTGAATTATTAGAACTGAAAATTTCCGGCCTTTGTGCTGATGACGGAAGCGATTCGTAAATTCTTTGCGCCGCGTCGCGGACCGCTTCGTACCTTCCGTGTAATCCGGGTTTGAATCGGACAAAAATGCTCGAAAGGCTGTTCTCGCTTGAACTTTGCACGGCACTGACGCCGGGAATCGAAAAAAGAGCGTCTTCCAATGGAATAGTTACGCTTCTTTCCATTTCCGCAGCATCGATGCCGTGGTGTTTGATTTTTACTGCATAAGACCCTCCTGTGTTTTGATCAATTTTCTCCTGAGAGGTTATTAGGACAAAAACAGAAACTGCGCAAATTCCTGTTAATATGCATAAACTCATTTTTTTTCTTTGTAAAAATGCCGTTAGTGTTTTCATTTTTCTGCCTCAATTTTGGTATTGACACGTAACGTGTAATTAAAATACCGGATTAAAACCGGCGGAATTGCGAAAAGGCTTATTAAAGTTGATACAGTCAGCCCTCCCAGCATTGCGGCAGCCATGGATTTTTGCGTGTTTCCCAGCGGGCTGAAAATGAGCGGAAGAAGTGCAAAAATCGTTGTTACCATTGTGATTAAAATTGCCTGAAAACGTTCGCACGCTCCGCTGAAAACCGCGTCTTGCGGGCAAAGGCCTGTACGAATTTTTTGCTCGCTTACCTCAAAGAGGATAAGGCTGTTATTTACAACAAGCCCGAAAAGAGCTGTTAACCCAAGAATAGCCCCTGAATCAATTTTTGATCCGCTTATTAAGAGAGCGGGACCTGCGCCGGCAAGCGAAAACGGAATACTTATCATAAGTATTAAAGGAAGCAAAAATGATTCAAATTGCGCGCCCATTGTCATGTACAAAAGAATAAGTACAAGGAAAACGTATACAATCAGAGAATTAAAATACCTCCTGAATACAGATTCATCCGCTCCCGAAAACCATGAAAACTGTGAAGCAAGGTCACTGACCGCTTTTGGCAGTTTTTCCCCGGATGGAAAATCCGTGTAAATTACGTCGGATCTGTCAAGGCGCGCAAGAGACGCTTCGGCTTCTTTTCGCTCGATCCTGCCGATAGAACCAAGATAGGCGGTTTTACCCTGTCCTGTTTTCAGCGGGATTTGCTCAAGCCCTTTTACCGGCTCTTCGAAATATTTTCCTGTTACGCGCACATCAAGTTGTTTGCCTTCAATTTCCAGTTTTGTTGTTACAACCCCTTCGTTAAGGATGAAAAGAGTCTGCGCTATCTGCGCCGCCGGAATTGAAAGGTAAGCCGATGCTTCCCTGTTTGGATATAACCGCAGTTCAGGCCTTTGTCCGCTTGGGCGCAAATTTGCCGTAATGGACGAAGATTTAAAAACCTCTTGCGCGGTATCAATGCGCTCTAAAAGTTCATCCCTGTTGCTACCTTTTATTAAATATGTTCTCTGCGATGATAGCCCTAAAAGAACTTCCGTTCTGTCTCTGGGAAAATACGTTTCTCTTTGGGAATCGTAAACGGAAAATGACGAATCATTATAATTTTTTAAAGCAGAATTAATGTCAGTCAGTGCCTTCTTTGCCTTAACACCTTTTTCCGGGATGCAGCGTAAAATTAATTCTTCTTTTCTGTAGTTGATATCCGCTCTGCGGCTGACATCCTCTTCCTCGGCTCCGGCTCTGCCGTAAACAGTTTTTACAGACGGCAGCCCTGAAATAAGAGAGGAAGTTTCAATACCTGATTTTTGCGCGATATGCAGCATGGTACCAGGGGGGAAAATTACTGAAACCCATACTTCTTCAGCGTCATCAGGATTAATAAAAACAACCGGCTGCATAATAAGCGTTAAGAAACCAAAAACGCTTAACAAAACGGCAGTAACAAAAAGTTTGTTAGGTTTGTACAGGAAACTCAAAAGTAAATCAGCGTATTTTTTTACAAGGCTGCCGTCTGTGCTAACTGTATATTTAATATTGATATTTTGTCTGTGAGCCGCAGAGCAGCCCCAGAATAATAAATAAAGCGATGGAAGAAAAAATTGAGCGTAAAGCCAGCCCGCCGTTACCGAAGCTACCAGCGCTATCGCTATGTCGCCGAACAAACTGCCAAGCTGTCCCGGGAGCATGATAACAGGTATAAAAACAAGCGCTGTTGTTAAAGTAGAAGCTGCGCTTGATCCCGCGATAGAAGAAGTTTTTTCCGCGACTTCATCCGGTTGCGGTTTTATTTTGCTTTTATTAAAAGCGCGGTGAAGCAGATCAAGAATAATTACGCTGATGTCGGAGACCAGACCAATACCCATCGCAAGGCCGCCAAGGCTCATGCTGTTCAATGATTTTCCCGTAATGGAAAGGACGCAAATTCCAGCCGCGATTGAAACCGGTATTGAAAGAGCCGCGAGCAAACTGTATTTTAAGCGGCGGATAAAAAATAAAAGCACTGCTGTTACGGCTAATGCGCCCAGAGCCGCGGAAATTAAAAGCCCTGTTATGCCGCTTATCAGAGAAGAAGATGATTCTGTAACAAGCTCGATCTTTACGTCACGGGAGAATGTTGCCGCTGCTTCATCTACGGTTTTTTTAATTTCACGCGATAGACGCAGAGGATCGGCGCCGGGTCTGCGGTATACTTCCAGCGCGGTGGCTTCTTTTCCATTGTAAACAAATACGCTCTCCTGCTTTGCACAAGCATTAACCAACTCTCCTGTGTCTTCTATCTTTATAGAGCCGCCGTTTACAGGCAGTATAATCTGTGAAAGTGAAGAAATCGAATCCGGCTTTCCTGAACTTACAACAACAAGTTCCATATTCCCTTCGCGCGCGTTTCCGGCGCTTATATCAGCTGTTTCCTGCGCAAGCAAATTTATAAAATCAGAAGGAGACAATCCAATGGCGGCAAGACGCGCTGTATCAAGTAAAAGTTTTTCTTCGTTAACCTCTCCGCCTGAAAGCACAACAGAGCCGACACCATCGATTCTTCGAAGACGCGCCTGAATTTCGTATTCGGCGAGTTTACGCGCAAATTCATTGTTACCGTTATGTGAACTTACCGCGATAACAGCATGCGCCTGCGCGTCCGATTCTCCCGATGTTACAGTTGGTTTTCTGACTCCTTGCGGAAGAGCGGGATATACCGCGTCCACCGCTTCACGGACAAGAACGGAAGCTGCCATTGGATCCGTGCCCCAGCGGAAATCAAGGCTTATAATGGAACGGTTATCGCGGGAGACGCTTCTCATTCTTTCAAGCCCTTTTACTGGTGAAAGGCTGTCTTCCAGCGGAATTGTAACCATGCTTCTTATTTCTTCAGCAGCCATGCCCGAATAGACTGTTTCAACTGTTACTCTTGGGATGGAAAATTCAGGCAGCCTGTTTACAGGAAGCGAAAAGAGCGAAAAAACAGCCGCTATGATCAGCGCTGCCAGTATCATTATTACTGTTACCGGACGGCGGGTAAAAATATTTATTAGTCCTTTCATGTTCAGCCTACTTTAACAGCGGGATTCGCTGCTGTTTTTCGTTTTTGTTACCCAGGCTGTCCAAAAGCCCGGCGCCAATTTGAAAATTGACAGTTCCGAAATTGGTTGTATTTTCTAACTCTCCTTCAATCTCTATTCTCAAATATTCTTCATATCCTTCCTGCGGATTTAAAACTGTAAAACTGTTTTGCTTTATATTGCGCGGCGAAAATAAAATAACATTGTTGCTCGTCTCTGTCTGAAACAAATCCATCAGCGAAAATATATTAATGGAAGCGTCTTGTGCAGTTTTAAAATAAAGCTCTATCCATGTTTTAGTTTTTTCGCCTGATGGATAAAATTCATCTGTTATTGGGATTTTGTTAAAAATCGAATCTGATCTGTAAAAAACCATTTTCTGATTTGTTTCGTTATACGGAGCCATTGGCAGCCTGATTCCTGCAAGTTCAGGCGGCTTGGAGAATTTTCCATTCGCGAAAATCCTGTAGGTATATTCTTCTTTTGTTTCGTTATTTGAAATATCTTTTATGCCATTTTTTATTTTTATTGTAAATCGGCTTTCATAAGGCGGTATATTATCAAATTTAAAAATAAATTCTGTTTTAAATCCCGGCATAGTTTCCAAAATTAAATTGGGGCCGCCTTCGGTGCTTATATAATTTTTTACAGATGTGCTGTCCGCTGGTTTTGAAAAAACCAGTAGAAATTTATCATCTTTTTCTATATTGATGTTTTCAACCGGCTGTTCCGCCGCGCCTGAATAACCTTTGTCATTATTTAATAAAACAATTTCGCCGTCTTTTAAAATGCGGCTAACGCTGACAAGGTACGGTATTTCGCCGGATGTTGTCGTTGTAAAAACGCTTGTAAAATCTTTGCCAATAGTCATTCCATTGTTATCTGAAAATGAGGAAGACAGTCGAACTTCGTAAATTGTGTTTTGAGTCCACGGTTCTGCGGGCGTAAAATACGCAAGCCTGTCTCCATCTGATAATTGCCAATAACCTGTCATAGAAGGGGTAAAAGATACATTGTTGTATAAACTTATCAATGGCACAGGCAATGAAAAATTGATAATGATTTGCGCTTTTAAATCGCTGACTTCTTCGTATAGAGAAGGATAAAATGATATTAAAACAGGGCGGGTATCATCCTGTCTTGTTGTAAAAATACCGTTAAAAGTTTTATCCAAAGACAGCCCTTCTGTGTCATGAGCATCCGCGGAAAGGTTTATAGTATAATCAGTGTTGGTTTCCAGCGGCGTTAATGGATTAAATATTATTGTATTTCCATTCCAGGTAAAATTTCCCTTTACGCGGGTAGAATTACCCGTTAAGGAAAAATTTCTTTCGATGTTCGGCTTATCAGGCTCATTTGAAAATTTCAACGAAACAATAATATTTTCCGGTTCTGAATGAAATCCGCTTCCCGGAGTCCATGAAACAACTTCAAATTCCGATGTTCTCAGGATGTCGCACGAATTAAAAGAAAATATAATAAATAATATTAATAAAAGTTTTAATTTCATTTTACCGCCTCCAGATAGATAATAAAATCTTCTTTCATAAAGATGCCCGCGCCGGCGCTGATTCCGCCTTTCCCGCCGGGAATGACAAGTTTGTAATAATGCGGAACTTCGTCAGACGGAGTTAAGCCTTCCCATCGCATGCATAAACGATCGGCGGAAATCCAGTCAACATATTGCACGGCAATCGGCTTAAGATATTTTGGAAAAAAAGCGGAGAGCGTTATTCGCTGAGGAGCGTTTTGTTTTTCTTCGACGCCGAACATTAAAGAAAAATTAATTGACAGTAAAAGCTGTCCTGTTCCCGGAGAGACATTAACCCTAATAAAATTGTCCGCGTCTGTTAAAGAAAAAATCTCAGCGCTGTTGTCGGCGGAAATCGAAGTAATATTTAAATAAGGAATATCAGCAGTAAAATTAATTTTATAATCGTTTCCGATTTTTAAACCTTCGCTGTCCTTCGTTTCTCCCGAAACAATCAAAGTAAAAACAGTTTGCGGCTCCGGGTCTCTGGTAAAAATATAAACAACGCTGTTTTCCGACAAACATTCAGTCCTGCCTGTGAGAGAAGGTTCAAATCTGATTGAGCGAAGAGCGCTTTCTCCCATTGGCTTATTGAATGAAACAGCTATTCCGTAACCCGGAAATAAACCTGTTTCAAGATTTATTCCCGCCGGATACCAGCAGCCGTTTGAAAACAGAACAGGATAAACATCAGTAACATGAGGAAGAGTTTTATCAATATCGGTTGTAAAAAAACCTGAATATGTTTTTGGAAGCGGGACTCCATCGGCGCTTTTCGCGGAATCTTTTATATTCCATCTATACATTGTCCACGGAGAAAGCGCTTTATCGGGAATAACTTTAAAAATTTTATCTTCATCAAGCCATTCAAATGTTTTATTGCTGATTCCTTCGATAACAAGAGCCGATTCTACTGAGTGCCTGTCCATTGAACGGGAAAAATAAAATTCAAAAACCGGATTATTTACTGCGGCAGATGAACCGTTTAAAGGGTTGTGCCGGTCAAGAAAAGGAGGAGGATTTTTATTAACTGCGTAAAATGAAACGTAACGTTCAATGCGCGATTCCCTTCCGTCGGCGGTTTGAATTGTTCCTGAAAAATTTAATGTATAACGTACGCCCGCTGTCCATCCCTGTACAGGCACAAAATAAAGATCATTTTCTTTCCAAAATTTATCTCCGTTTACCGTTCCAAGATCTGAATTAACCTGCAAAATAGCTTCGGTTTCATATTTTTCCATTTTGGTGTCAAACCTGATAATTACAGGAGTGTAATAATCCTGTAAAACTGAATCGCCGGTTTCGGGTGTTATAGAGATTCCAATCGGCCTTAAATCGATAAAACCGCACGATGAAACAGTAATTGCGCATAACAGTAATAATAATTTATTCCGCAACTGAAACATGGATTCCCTCCCTTAATTCGGGATCGGGACGAAGCACAATTAATTCGCCTTCGTTTAATCCTGTTGTTACTTCACATTCATCTCCCTGTAAAACGCCTGTTGTGATTTTCCGCTCCGTTAAAGCGCTGCCATTTATTATAAAAACGCTTCCCGCATTATTTTTTTTATTAAAAACGGCGGATTCAGGGATATAGAGCGCGTTTTTAGGCGGACCGAGATTTATCGTAATACGCGTGAACATACCGGGTTTTAGCCTGACATCGGATACTCCCGCGTTCCAAAGCAGAACGCGCACCAGAAAACTAAGGCTCTGGCTGTCCGCCTGCGGATAAATTAAATCAACAATGCCGCTTCTGGTTTCTCCGGTTCCGTCAATAAAAACAGATGCAGTCATACCTTTTTCAATCCGCAGCGCGTCTTTTTCGCGTACCGGAAAAATTGCGTATAACGATGCTGTATCAATCAAACTGATGATTTTATCCTGAGGCCGTACGCGTTCTCCTTCTTCAAGATAACGCGCTCCTACAACGCCGGAAGCGGGACTTCGCACTGTAAGTTCAGATAACGCGATATTCATGGAAAAGAGTTCTTTTTCCGCCGCTTCAAGGCGCGCGCGCGATGCTTCAAGTTCCGCTTTTAAACTTGAGGTCATAAGAGAAACAAGAGCGTTTTGTCTTTCTCCCGCGTCGCCGGGAATGGAAATGCCTGCCTTGGCAAGATCAGCATCGCGGCTGCCAATCCTGCGGATTTCCAGCTCTTTTTCCATTAATTGAATTTGATCCCATTCAGAATTAAGAGTAAAACGGCTTACGAGAATTGCTTCTGTGTGAATACCGCCTGCTTCAAAAAGCGTCTCCTGATTCTGATGTTTGCGCCTGTCTTCTTCCCATTTTCTTTTTACGAGAGACAACTCGGCGTCTGCCTTTTCAAGAGCGAGTAGCTGCGCTTCTGCCTGAAAAATTCCTTCAAGTAACCTTGCTTCAGACAAGTTGCGCGCCGCCAATGCCTGCTGATAACTATTTTCCGCGCGTTCAACAGCAAGAATAATCTGCGGATTTTCAAGCTGAATTAAAACTTGACCCTGCCTTACTAAATCACCTTCGCGGAAAAAAAGTTTTTTTATTACTGCTTCCTGAGGAGCTGTAATATCAACCTTTGTAAGGAAAGACAGGCTGCCAAATCCCGATGCTTCATCAGGCTGTTGTTTAATTACAACCGGCGTACCTTTTACTTTTCTTGGTTCATTGTTAATATTTTCAAATTGCCTTTCGCATGAAAAACAAAACAATAAAAATATAAAAAGAAATATGTTAATGTTTAATTTCATCAATTCCTCCTTGTTTGTGATGATGCATTAATTGAATTCGCAAAATTGATAAGTTCTCCCGGTTTTAGATCAAGGAATCTTTCAAGTTCGCGTTCCGCTTCCAGTAAAGCGGTCGCCGCTTCTATCGCGGCAATCTCTCTTTGAGTTTGCTCGATTAAAATTTCCATCAGTTTAAGTCTTGTAATATGCCCAAGGCTCAGCCTGATCCCTTCGACTTTGCAGCGTTCAACTCCGAGATTTACAGCTTCAAGAGCCAGAAGCCGTTTTTGTTCCGCGAAGCCGCATTTTTCCAAAGCGATTGCCGCAGTCCGCCCGATCCTTTCGTAAATTGTTTGATACTTCTCTTGTTCCAGAGCAAGCGCCAGTCTTGCCTGATTTTTACTGTACATGGAAGCAGGATCGGGCAGCGGGGTTATATTTGTTTGAACAATAGCCGTTCTGTCAGATTTCCCAAGAGAAGACGGCTCCCAGCCTGTCTGCGCCGCAAAACGGTTTTGAAGCCATGGGCTGGAAAAATCGATACTGAGTCCCACAGACCAGTTATAACGCGTTAGAGGATAACGCTGCCCTGTCAGAGCAAAGTTTCCCGTTAGCCGCAAACTGGGTATCCATGAATTAGAAATATATTTTAATTCCATCTGCCTTTTGGTTATTGAATAACGGGCTTCTATTAAATCAGGGTTCTGTTCTTTCGCGAGAGCTGCCGCTGCGCCTGCGGCGGGGATGATACCGGTTTTGGATGAAAATACAGCATAACGGCGGATATCAACCGTCTCTGTTAAAATCGGCATGTAACCAATTCCAAGAATTTCTAAAAATTGTTTTTCCAGTTCATCAAGCTCGAGCTCCAGAGAGAGCAGATCAATTTTAGCGTCGGCAATATTTAAATCTGCGCCTGCAAGATCGACAGGAAGGGCAAGCCCAAGTGCGGCTTCTTCAAAAAGTATTTTCCGCTGTTCTTCCAGAATTGTGAGGGCGTCCTTTTTAATGCTGTATATCGCCCTCGAAGATAATACGCTTCTGTACACCGCTATCGTGGATTCCGCGATCTCGTCCGCCATTCTGTCCAATTTTTTTGAAGTAAGATCAATTTCCATTCTTTCCAGCTTTCTGGTCATTGATATTTTCCCGCCGTCCCAAATGAGCTGTTCAAGGTTTAGCCCGTAATTTTTCATAAATGAATCAGAACCTGTCTGCTGCAAACGATCATTTTCAGAAATACTGATCCCCAGCTGCGGAAAATATGAGCGCACTCCCCATGCATAAGTTTTTTCGAGTAAAGCCTGAGAAGAACGCGAATGTTTTAATTCGACAGATGCGCTGACTGCAAGATTTGCGGCTTGCGCGAATGTAAGTGATCTCGGTTCGTTTTCATTTGCGAAAACTGCGGCAGTTATAAAAATTAATAGTATTAAAAGTTTTTCACGCATTACATTACCTCTTTAATGATGTTTTCAAGGTTCAAAATTGAACGATGAAGCGGAGTGTCCCAGGGAAGCATTGCTTTCGCGCGGTTTAAATCTTCCAGCGCTTCTCTGCCTTTGCCGGCAACCCAGCTTATCCTTGCTCTGTCAAGCAGAACCATCGCGCTTTCGGCGGATAATTCAACCGCTCTGTCAAGATAAATTACAGCTTCGTCAAATTTTCCGGCGCTGCAGGCAAGATCGGCGGCAAGCCGCAGGGCGCGGATATCCAGCGGATTGTCGGCTAACAATTTTTCTACCTGAGCTTGCGCTTTAACATGGTTGTTTTTATCGCGCAGAATTTTTGCAAGGTATAAACCCGCTTCAAAAGATGAAGAACGAAGCTTTAAAGCCATGCGGCAGGATTTTTCCGCTTTTTCCAAATCGCCGGAAAAATATTCAGCTTTTGCACGCAGAACGAGAGAAGGTAAAAAATTATTTTGCTTAAGCAGAATTTCTGTTACTTCTGTAAAATTTCCGCGCGAGTATGCTTGAGAAGCAAGACTGTACAGGCGGATTACCTGCGTATCAGGTGTTTTAGCGCAGGATGTAGCTGCTGCGCAAACCAAGATAGACAGCGCGGCAATTAAGCGCAAGATATGTGTTTTCATACTTCCTCTTTCCTTACCCGCGGCAAATATAGGAAAGCCGTTCCGCCAGCCGGCCTTTTGCCGAAGACGCCTGAACATTAAAGTAATCGCGGAATTTAGGAACGCTTGTTAATGCGCGTAAAGCGCTGACCGCGTAAACTGTGTAGGGATTATCAGGAAGCCCGATTAGCGGAAACAACGAATTTAAAAACTCCGGGTTTCCCAAATTGACAGACTGCGAAATAATATTTTCAATTTCCATTTTTGTTTTTATGGATAATCCATCTTCGTTTTTTAACCCTGTTAACGAAGCAAGTATCGAACGGCATTCATCGGCATAAGGTCCAAGCGGAGAGATATTAATGCAGCTTTCCGCATATTGTGCGGCTATAATGCCGGAGAAAACTTTTGCTCCCCTGTACCAGTATTCGGGGAATTTTGCATAACGCGCGCGGATAGCTTTGTACGCTTCGCCAGGGCGCCTGTCGTCTGCTCCTGAGGTTTTATTTTTTTCCAAAGTACAGACAAGAATCATCCATTTGCCGAATGCATCAGGTTCGTCGGGTTCATTAAAAAAATGTTCAAGCCCGTTGAAAGCGTCATCCCATCGTTCATTCATGAAAGCGAGAATAGCGCTTGCACATAACGCGGTATTATCCTCATTTTTTGCCGTGAGAACATTTAATAACCCTTGTTCAACTTCCTCTTTTTTGATAAGCCCAAGACCGTATGCCCAGGCAAGTTCTTTGTACGCCGCGGCAACAGCGCCAGCGTAATCTCCTGCGTTTTCAAGCAGGGTAGATTCGGTCAGCGCCAGTCCCTGAAACCACGAGCCTGCTCTTTCGAGTTCCGCGATTTCATCGAGAGTGTTTCGAAGCGTACGCTGCTGTACAGGCAGCCCGCCCTGCTGCGCTGCAGTGGTTTTCTCAGGGAAACGCACCGCGTGCTGAACCTGAGAAGGGATTTCTTTGCCGCAGCCAGTAAAAACCAGCGGCAGAAGAAAAAAAGTTAAAAGATAAAATTTAATTTTCATAAGCAACTCCTAAAAAAGATTTACTTATATATGGCGCGGACTCTGCAAAAAGCTTGCTCGAAAATGAAAAATTTTTGAAAATATTTAAAAATATTTTTTATGGTTATTACATATTATGGAAAGAAGTTGTTAAAACATTATCAGGAAAGAATTTTGACACGAACACTCACTCACGAACCAACACGAACCTGTGCTGCGATGTCTCGTTTTAAACCCAAGAAATATCTGATAGCTAATGTAGAGTCACCAAATTTTTCCATTCTCGAGCAAGCTTTTGGGCACTCTCGCGCCATATATATATGACCTTTTTTCAGGTCATATCTTTTTTTCGGGAGTGATCTATATGGATTTGAATGTTAACAAAAATCACAAAGACAGTGTTTTCTCTGTGCTCTTCGGCACACCGGATGTTCTGCGGGACACCAAAAAAATACGCCCGAACCAGTGAGGGCGTGTCTGTATAAATGCAACAGGGTGTAGCCCCAATACAATTAATATTGTGGATGAATGCTGCAGGGCGCCTGTATTCCGCTATCGAAGGGATCGATGTTCCTAAGGACGCGATTGTCGATATCAACACGCTTTCGGACGTGCTTTTCATGAAGCAGATTAATGATCTGTCTTTTACGATTAATGATCGAATTGTCGTTTTGATCGAGCACCAGTCAACAATTAATGAAAATGTACCACTTAGATTATTAATGTACATTGCTAGAGTGTACGAAAAGATTATAGACAGAGATAAACTCTATCAAAGAAAGCTGGAGAAAATTCCAACACCAGAGTTTATCGTTCTTTACAATGGAAAAGATGAATGCCCTGATTATCAGGAACTAAAGCTGTCAACCGCTTTCAAGGATATAGCGGGACTCAAGCAACCATGCGGAACTGAATTACCTCTGGAACTTTTGGTACAGGTGTACAATATTAATCACGGTCGGAATCCTGAAATACAAAAGAAATGTGAAACCCTTGAAAGTTACAGCCTTTTTATAGCGAAAATAAAAGAGTTAAGTGAATATTTACCGCTTGATGAAGCTGTAAAAAGTGCTGTAAAATATTGTATAGAACATAATATTTTGAGAGAGTTCCTGAGAGACCATGCTTCGGAGGTAATTAATATGCTTTGTGATGAATTAACCACAGAAGAAATCGCAGAAATACGCGCCAGAGAAGCCCGCGAAGAGGGGCGTGAAGAAGGTCTTGCCGAAGGTCGTGTTGAAGGAATATTTGCTATTGCTCGTAATGCGCTTGAAGAGGGGTCAACACCCGAGTTTGTTCAAAAGATTACCGGTTTATCCCTTGAAGAAATAGCGAATATATAAAACCACACTGCGTGTTCATAATTCGAAGAATTTTACCACGAACCACACCAACGCGTACCTTCGGTACGACACTAACCACGCGAACCTATGCTACGAAATCTCGTCTTAAACCCAAGAAATATCTGATAGCTAATGCAGATTTCTTAGTTTAAAGATTAAAACTTCGAAGTAAAAGTTCTTGATGGTTCGCGAGTGTACGTGGCAAAATTTTCCCTCTCCCTTCCCCCCAACAAAAAAAGGCGCCCGGCAGCAGGGGGAAGCCTGAAGCCGGACGCCATGAACACCAAACACCGTGCTAACAACGGTATTCGGCGTTCTATTAATCTTTACTGCTGCGGTTGATTGCGAAGAAGCCGCAAGCCGTTGTGGCTGTGCTTAGCATCGGGAGTATTGCTGCTGCGGTAGGATGACCGAATGTTCAACGCACCGTTGTTGACCCAAACGCCCCCGCGACTAACGCGCTCAGTGCCAGTAGCAGGTCCTTTGGGATTCGTCTGAGCAGCAGTCGCTAACGGAGTATCTTCCAACCAATTCCAGCACCATTCCCTCATATTCCCGTGCATATCAAATAGTCCCCATGGATTCGCCAGTTTTATCCCGACCTGATGCGTCTTACTGCCTGAGTTTGTAGCAAACCATGCGTAATTTACAACTTCACTTTCTGTGTTTCCAAAACTCCATGTCGTAGTTGTCCCCGCGCGGCATGCATATTCCCATTCGGCTTCTGTCGGTAAACGATAGCCGTTGAAGTATTGATCATCTATCCATGTTACAGTTGCGTTTGTTATGGGATATCCTGTTGCAGGAGTTCTGTTATTCATCGCATAACCTGAAAGCTCTTCTCTAGCATTAAGTTTAATGCAGAACTCTACCGCGTCATACCATGTTACCATCTCTACAGGGCGCTGCTCCTGTCTCTCTCCTGACGTTACACCTGTTTTAAAATTGCTTGGATTATTTCCCATAACAGCTTCATACAAATCCTGCGTTACTTCAAATTTGTGCATCTTAAACGCGCTCAGCGTTATTGTATGGGTTCCCCAATTTCGATAAGTAGTTGTTCCGTCAAGCGGCATTACTCCTGCTTCTATCTGCACCATCTCTTCATCCAATGTCCGTGTTGCCGTACAATCATTGTTTCCCTGACATTTAGTTATACAGGTTTTAACTAATTTTCCTGTTCTTGGCCACAGTCCGTTCCAGTTGTGAGTAGTAACAGCCAGGGTTTGTCCTTCAAAGTGAGTACATTGTACAGATTGTAAAACTCGCGTACATGTTCTTTTTTCTTCCAAACAGGTTGTTGTTGAATCTTTAAGCCATGCCGTTAGAGTATGTCCGAGCGCTGTCGTGTCTCGTGTTTGAGGGTCTTCGCAGGGGTCTCTATTGCATTTCAATGTTTCAAAGCCAGTTTCTGTACAAGTAGCAGTATTGTCTATCCAAGTTTGGCTTAAATGACCAAGCGGGTTAACTATGCCGCCGTTCGTAGTAAAGAACCAGCAGTTATTGCACTTCCTTCCTAACGCCCCTGCTTTTAAACATGTTGCAGGCACTGTGGCTGACAGAGTCCCGGGAAAAACGTGGCCAGTTTCGCTTGTCTTTGGATTGCCTTCTTGGCTTTCAGTGTCGTTTCTTGTACCGCATCTTGTGCAATCCTTTGTCATTATGCCTGCGTCAGTGCATGTCGGAGGAGTTGTTTGCGTAAATTCACCCCAGTTGTGATTACTAGGATCTATTTCCAATGTACCTGTTTCATCTAAGTTACAAAGAGTGCACTCTCTGCCTCCCTCTCCTTCTTCAGTACAGGTCGCGGCTGTTCCCGATAACTGCAGCCAGTTATGCGCATTTGTGTCTGTAAAAACTTCGGTCTGTTTATGTCCGCAGGCTATGCAGATTCTTTCCCCTGATCCATCTGCTATGCAAGTTGCGTGCACCGTTGTGACCAATTCACCATAGTTGTTATGCCCGCAGTCGGCTATGACTTCAGGAATTTCAGGTTCCTGTTCCGGCTTCACAGTTTTTTCCGGCCAAAACGGATTGTCGCACGCAAACAGCAGAACTGTCACGAGTGCGATAA